>Ga0207756_100079_pt1 | contig 106202 bp, 127 predicted proteins | sample A23M1SouthBayCA_FD_187748 | JGI IMG/M metagenome (GOLD analysis project Ga0207756, IMG submission 187748) | Aerobic enrichment media microbial communities from Eden Landing Ponds, California, USA - A23 M1 (3) (SPAdes) | ecosystem: Environmental > Aquatic > Marine > Unclassified | place...
CGGCCCGCCGGCTCGCCCGGGAGGAGGGGCTCCTCGCCGGCCTCTCCTCGGGCGCCGCGCTCGACGCCGCCGCCCGCGTCGCGGAGCGCCCCTCGATGGCGGACGCGACGGTGGTCGTTGTCCTCCCGGACACCGGCGGGCGCTACCTCTCGACGGACCTCTTCGCGTGAGGGGAGTCCGAGGCGGTCGCGAATCACCGGTAGAAGTCCGTTCGAGGCGGTGTTTCAGAACCTGGGAACGCGTTTCGCATTGAAGGGTCCCTGGCCCTACCCTCCAAATGGAGGGATCGACCTATGGCAACAAGCACCCGGCAACTCGGCGTCGAACTGTTCGGACGGGAGTCCCGTTTCGAGTACTCCGAGCACTGGCTCGGCTACGCGCTGGTCGCGCTGCGCGTCCTGATGGGCTGGACGCTCCTCCAGGGGGGCATCACGAAGCTCGTCACGTACCTCGACGCGAACCCGGGGAACGACTGGACAGCCGCCGGCTTCCTCAACAACGCCATCCCGGCGGGGAACCCCTTGACCGGGGTATGGTCCGCGATGGCGGGCGTCCCGATGGTGGACATGCTCGTCATGTGGGGGCTCACGCTCACCGGTCTGGGGCTCGTCGTCGGTGCCTTCGTGCGCTGGAACGCCTTCTGGGGCGCCGTCATGATGCTGTTCTTCTGGGCGGCGAGCCTCCAGGGCGGCCTCATGGCGGGGCTCCCCCTCGCCAACGGATGGGTCGTGGACAGCCACATCGTCTACGCGGTCCTGCTGTTCGGCCTGGGTGCCGTCGGCGCCGGACGCCTGCTCGGCGTCGACGAGTACCTCGAATCCCTCGGCTTCGTCCAATCGAACCCGTGGGCCCGCTACCTGCTCGGCTGATTCTCCCGTTTTTCGGCACGTTCCGCGACGGGCACAACGCTGAGGGTCACTGACCGACTGGTAAGGGTATGGGATTTCTCACCGAGGGCTGGTCGCTCGCCGACATGCCCGATATGACCGGGAAGACAGTCGTCGTAACCGGCGCGAACAGCGGGCTGGGCTACCACGCCAGCGCCGCCTTCGCTGCTCGCGGCGCCGATGTGGTGATGGCCTGCCGGAGCCACGAACGCGGCGCCGAAGCCCGTGCCGACATCGCCGAGCGGCTCACCGACCCCTCGCTGGCGGTGCGCGAACTCGACCTGGCCGACCTCGAATCCGTGGAACTGTTCGCGGAGACCTTCGCCCGGGAACACGACGAACTCCACCTGCTTTGTAACAACGCCGGCGTGATGGCCGTCCCCCGAAGCGAGACCGAGGACGGCTTCGAGTACCAACTCGGCGTCAACCATCTGGGCCACTTCGCCCTGACGGGCCGCCTCCTCGATCTCCTCCTGGAAACCGAGGGCGAAACCAGAGTCGTCACCCAGAGCAGCGCGGTCCACGAGAGCGGGCAGATGCGCTTCGACGACCTCCAGTGGGAGGAGGGGTACGACGAGTGGGGGGCCTACGCGCAGAGCAAGCTCGCGAACCTCCTCTTCGCCTACGAACTCGACCGGCGACTGCGCGACGCCGGCGAGGGCGGGCGGACGCTGAGCGTCGCCTGCCACCCGGGCTACGCCGCGACGAACCTCCAGCGGCGCGGCCCGGAGATGTCCGGGTCGACGCTCCGGCTGTGGGCGATGGAACTCGCCAACCTCCTCGTCGCCCAGTCCGCCGACCGGGGTGCCCTCCCCCTGTTGTACGCCGCGACCCACCCCGGCGTCGTCGGGGGCGAGTACGTCGGCCCCGGCGGGCTCATGGAGATGCGCGGCGCGCCCGAACCGCAGCGTTCGAGCCCGGCTTCCTACGTCGAGGGCGATGCCGAGCGGCTGTGGGAAATCTCGGAGGAACTGACTGGTGTGGACTTCGAGCTGTAACTCAGTGGTACAGCGAGCGATAGAGCATCCCGAAGCCGACAATGAACGGCACTGTCTCGGCGATGTCGAGGGCGACCTCCCACTCGGGCAGCGACGCGTCGAGGGTCGACAGCGCGGCGGCCATACTCAGGAAGGCGAACCCGACGAAGGCGGACTCCAGACGCTCGCTTCGTTGCCGGCGGTACGCCTGAAAGCTGATAAGGGTCAACCCGAGGGCGAGCCCGAACACCACTAGCCGCAACAGCGCCAACACGGCGGTCCCGAAGCTGAGGGCCGTGCTCATCCGTTCACACCGAGTTCGTCCCAGAGATCCGCGAAGCGCTCGGGGAGTCCCTCCTCGCGGACCAGCTGTACATCGTAGGTGTCTTCCTCCAGCGAGAGGAGCGCGCTCCGGAAGTTACAGCGGTACTCTTTGTAGTGATTCCCGTCCTCGGCGACCAGCGTGCGCTCGACTATCAGGTCGTGCTCCTGTAGCGTCTCCAGGCGCCGGTACACTGTCGGCTGCGAGAGGTCCAAGCGTGTGGTAAGTTCTTTGGCCGAGGCGGGACGCCGGTTGAGCGCGGCGAGCACCGTCCGTGCGTGTTCATCCCCGATTGCGTCGAGGACTTCCTCGACGCAGTCCTCCCCATCCATGATAATTTCCACTATCGAGGATTGGAGGATAAAACTTTCTTCACCGGCTTTCTCACTACTAGATAACTCCTTTATATATGTTTTCTCCGAGGCAGAAACCGCTCTCCAGTTTATACCTCGCCGTCCGGCATAGGTGTCGTCTATGGGGGTAGACCCGACGGACGTGACGGGGGGGAAGGGAGAACTCATCGACACCGACGTGACGACCGAACAGTTGTACAACGAGTTCAGCGGGGTCCGGTTGGCGCCCGACCAGCGCGCGGAAGTGTTGTTGGACGGCGTCACGGACGCGCTCTCCGAGGGTGACTTTCGCTTCGCGGAAGGCATGGTCAAGTCGAACTTGGAGGAGATACTCCTCCTCCTCGTCGCCGGCCGAGAGGCCGACGCCCACGGCAAGGGACTGATGGGCGACCTCGCGACGGTTTTCGACACTAGACTGAGCCCCGGGACGGTGTACCCGCGGCTCCACGACCTCGAATCGGACGGCCTGCTGTCGGTACAGGAACTCGTCCGAACCAAGGAGTATCGCATCGAGGACGATAGCGGGGTTGCTGAGCGCGTTGAGGCCGCGATGGAGCAGCATCTCGCGCTGGGGCTCTTCTTCCGGGCGGCGCTCGCGGACTTCGACGACTGAGACGCTTCCTCTGTGTTTCTCGCGGGAACCGTTATTCGAACTCGGTGTTCGAAAGCAACACCGGAACGGCCGTCTCGGCGTCGCGCCCGGAGACGGCCTCCGCGTACCACGCGACGAGCGCGGTGAACGTCTCGCTCACGTCGTCCGAACCCGTCGAGAGGTCGTACGTTTCGCCCCCCCAACGGAGGGTAGCCCTGACCGCGTAGGAGCCGTCCGGCGACGGCTGCTTCTCGGCGGTCGGGCCTTCGTTCCGGACCGATTCGTCCGCTCGCGCGGCCGACGCCTCCTCGTCGGTACTCACGACGTAGCGCCCGTCATCGATCTCGTGTAGCCGTTCGTCGTCCGGTTCCAGTTCCGCCGGTGTGAGTGGTCCCTCGTCGTTCATCGTCTTCGCCGGGCGGGGCGGAAAGCCGGCCCGCGCCGGTGTCGAAGCGATACGGGGAAAAACCCCGCGAGTGTGCGTTACACCCGAGCGTAGTCGCCGGAAAGCACGTCGGGGATGTTGACGCCGTACGTCGTTGAGGCGCCGGACTGGTCGACGATTTCGAGGTCAACCGAGTCGCCCGAGCCTAGTTCGACGGTGTCACTGGCTGTTCCCTCTATTTTGCTGGTGTTGATGAGCAACCGGATGCGCTCGTCGCTGTTCGTGAGCACGTCGTCGCTGTCCGTGTCGACGACTGCCTCGGTGAGGAACTCCCGAGCGCCGCCGTTGCCTTCCGCCGCGGTACCATGCGTAAGCGTCAACGCGTCACTCTCGGAGCGGTACTGGATGGTGGCCTCGCTCAGGTCGATGGCATCCGACCCGGCGGACTTCTTCACGACCAACTCGACGCGCTCGACCCCCGCGGTCGAGTTGAGTGCGACGCCGGTCGCGGAGACCACGTCGATCTGGTTGGACACTTGTGCTTGCGCGTCGGCGCCCGTATCGGCGGCTCGTGACTGGAGGTCGCCGGCAGTGTTGACGAGCACGCCCGCCGCGACGGCGGCGACGAGAACGAGCGCGATGAAGATGATGAGCGTGCCGATGCCGACCTGCCCGCGGTCATCGGGGATGTGTTTCTCGAACATTTAGACCTCCACGTAGTCGCCGGAAAGAACGTCCGGGACGTTGACGCCGTAGGTTGTCGAAGCGCCCGACTGGTCGACGATCTGAAGGTCGGCGTCGCTGCCGGCGGCGAGGTTCTCACCGGTCCCTTCGATATCGGTGGTGCTGATGGTGATGTTGTAGCGCTCGCCCGTGTCGTCGATGATGCCGTTTCCGTTGCCGGTTATCTCCGAGAAGACGAACACGGACCCGTCGGCTTCGATCGTGCCCGTGGTGTCGTTGCCGAGTGTCGCGGCGGCGCTGTCGCTCGTGTACTGGATGGTGGCCTCGCTCAGGTTGATGGCATCCGAACCGGGTGATTTCTTCACGACGAGTTCGATGGATTCGACGCCGCCGGAGTTGACATCGCCGGTGGCGGAAATCACGTCGATCTGGTTGGATACTTGTGCTTGTGCGTCGGCGCCCGTGTCGGCGGCCCGCGACTGGAGGTCGCCGGCAGTGTTGACGAGCACGCCCGCCGCGACGGCGGCGACGAGAACGAGCGCGATGAAGATGATGAGCGTGCCGATGCCGACCTGCCCGCGGTCGGTGTCGGTTGGTGTTGGTACGTTCATTGATGTCTTTCCCCTCGCGGGGTCAGTGGGTGCGTCCCACTCGCTCGGAGGCGATGTGACACCTAAATACTCCGAGCGGTTTCGCTGGCCGAGTCGACGCTCGAATCGAGACTCGAAACGGCACCCGAAACCGGACGCCGACCTATACGTGCCCATCGAGAAGGGACGCACAGAACGGAGCGCGCCCATGTTCGATTTCAACAACGACGCGGACGACGAAACGGAGCCGGAGGAACAGCCCGAGGTCCCCGAACCGGAGAACGAACCGGCGGAGGAGACGGACGGACCCGAGCCTGCGGAACTCGACGCCCGTATCGACGACGTGGCCGACGACGTGGAGCGGACCCGCTCCTCGGTGCGCACGCTGGAGAGCTCACAGGAGGAACTGGCCGACTCTATCGAGGACGTCCACGACACTGTTCGCGAGCTCGCGGGACTCTACGACCGCGTGCAGGCCGCCGAGAACCCCTTCGTGGACGACCCAGGGCATGTACGCGCGGAGGAACCACATGACGGCGCACACGACGATGGGGGCGGGAACGAGGACGAAGTGGTGTCGGAGTCCGACGCGGAGGACGTGGTTTCCTTCGACGACTTGGCGAGCGAGGGCGACGAACCGGAGCCGCCGAAGGCCGAAACCGAGCCGGAACCGCCAAAGTCGGACAGAGAGCCGGAACCGCCGAACGCCGAAGCCGAACCGGCTCCCCCGAAGTCGGAACCGATTCTCGCGTCAGTTCCCGACGGGTATGCGGGGGACGCCCTCGCGATGGAGTGGCTGGCGGGCCTGATGGAACAGTCCGGGCCGGCGGGCGCGCTGCGCGCCGTCGAGCATTACGAGTCGTCGGGGTGGATAAGCACCGAGGTCCGCGACCACCTCGTGGACCTCGTTGCGGGGCCCGACCTCGACGTGTTCGTGGACCCGATGCAGCCCCGCGAACCGACCGCGGCGGAACACGTCGAGTCGGGCGCCTACCTCCGGGCGCTCGCCGCCCTCTGATGGGGTTCAGCGTCGGCGGCGCGAGCGCAGTCGTGTTCGTCGGGCTGCTCGTGAGCGCCGCGACCCTCGCGCCGGCCGTGGAGCGCACGGGCGAGCGTCGGTCCGAGGCGAGCGCCGCACGGGCCGAGCGCGCCCTCGACCGGGCGAACACGGCGGTGACGGTGAACGCGACGTACAACGCCACTACCGATGAACTCGCCGTTCGCGCACGCAACACCGGCACGCGAACCCTCGACGTCGCCGCGACGGACCTCCTCGCCGACGGCCGATACGCGAACGCCACTCCGGGCGTGGCGGGTGTCGCTGAAACCGCCCTCTGGGCGCCCGGCGAGACGCTGTGGCTGAACGACACCCGCCCCGAAAAGCCGGCGCGCGTCGTCGTCGTGACGGAGGGCGGCATCGCAGCGAGCGCGGGGGTGGCCTGATGGCGGGGTCCTCGGTCTCGGAACTCGTCATCTTCATCGCCGCCGTCAGCGTCGCTGCCGGCGTCTCGGGCGCGATGGTCACCACCGTCGGCGGCATCTCCGATTCGCTGGACGAGCGCGGCGCCGATGTGGCCGCGACCATCGACACCGACGTAGAGCTCATCAGCGACCCCGGGAGCGACGCGCTCTACGCGGGCGGCGACCTTCGCCTGCTGGTGAAGAACACCGGAGGGCGAACCCTAGCGGCCGAGCGCGTCGAACTGTTGGTTGACGGGCGCTACGTCGCTTCCCCGACGTACACGACCACCGTCGTCGGCGCCGACAGTTGGGGTGAGGGCGACGTCCTGCGAATCCGGGCGAACCGCACCCTCGAAGCCGGTGACCATCGGGCAACGGTGGTCGTCCGCAGCGAGCGCGAGACTATCCGATTCAGGACATAACATGATACGATCCGTCGGCCTCGAATCGCGCGACCGGGTGAGTCACGCCGTTGGCGGCGGCTTCCCGGAGGGCAGTCTCGTCCTCGTCGAGGGCGGGACTGGGGCCGGCAAGTCGGTGCTCGCTTCTCGCTTCGTCTACGGCCTTCTGGAGGAGGAAAGCGAGGTCACGCTCGTCTCGACGGAGGGTCCCGCTGGCGAGTACCTCGACCAGATGAATTCGCTGTCCTACGACGCGGTCGAACACCTTCTCTCCGGCCGGTTGAACTACTTCCACGCGCCCGTCGACGGCGAGCGCCCGCTGTTGGACCCGTTGCTGGACCCGGGCCCGCTCTGGGACGCCGACGTGCTCGCGGTCGATGGCTTCGGCGCGCTCTGTCGGAACGACCCGCGCTTCGGGCCGTTGCTTGGCGGCGGGGAGGAGGACCGCGCGATGGAGCGCACCCTCGCCCGGCTGGACGACGCGCTCGCGGCGGGACGAATCGTCCTGCTGACTGTTGCTCCCGCGACGCTGACCGAGCGCGCGCTTCGACCCCTGCGCTCTGCGGCGGACGTGTACCTCGAACTGCAAAGCGAAGCCATCGGGGGCGAACTCAGGAAGAAGGCCCTCGTCCGCCGGTTCAAGGGGATGGCGCGTCCCGTGGACGACACCATCGGCTTCTCCGTCCAGCAGGGGCGGGGCATCGTCATCGAATCCAGAACGATAGCATGAGCACCCACAGCCTCGCCGCCGAACTCCGGGCCATCGCCGACGAACAGCCACACGTCCGCGCGCACCTCGACGCGTTCCACGAGCGAACGGGCACGTACCCCACGTACGCGGAGGCGCCGGGCGACGACCACGCCACCGACAAACCGAACGTCCTCTTCCCCGCGGACCCGCCGGTGTACGCTCACGTCCACGGCGAAGCGGGGGCCGACACCACCTACTACTGTCTGGAGCCGTCGCTCACGGGAGAGGAGGAAGCGCTCTACGAGCGCGTCCGGACGGAGGTGTTGGACCGCTCGGTCACGAAGCCCGCGCCCGCTGACGGCGACTTCACTGCCCACCTGGATGACCTGTTGGACGACATCCTGACCGTCGGTGGGGGAACGGAGTCCACGATAGCCGCCCTGCGCGAACGCCTGCTCGGCGACCGCTTCACGGTGGACGAACCGACCTACGAGCGGCTCCGCTACGTCCTCCACCGCGACATCGTCGGGCTCGGCCCTCTCGAAGCGGTCATGGCCGACGACGGCAACGAGGACATCCACGTCATCGGGCCGGACCTGTGTTACGTGGACCACGCCGTCTTCGGGATGGTCGAGACTACTGCGGACTTCGGCACGCCCGAGGAGTTCAGCGACTGGATACGCAACATGGGCGAGCGGATGAACCACCCAGTCTCGGACTCCGACCCCATCATCGACTCCACGCTGCCCAACGGCTCGCGGATCAACATCATCTACTCCGACGACGTCTCCATCAAGGGGCCTTCGCTCACGATTCGGCAGGGCGAGGACGTGCCGCTCTCAATCTTCCAAATCACGAAGTGGGGGACGCTCTCGCCCGAACTCGCGGCGTACCTCTGGCTCTGCATGGAGAACGAACAGACGGTCTTCGTCGTCGGCGAGACCGCCTCGGGGAAGACCACGACCCTCAACTCGATGTTCTCCTTCATCCCGCGGGACCACAAGATCTACACCGCGGAGGACACGGCGGAGGTGATGCCTCCCCACGATAACTGGCAACAACTCCTGACGAGGGAGGGCGGTGAGGGGTCGGGGGTCGACATGTTCGATCTGGTGGCCGCCGCGCTCCGCTCGCGGCCCGACTACATCTGTGTGGGCGAGGTGCGTGGCGCCGAGGCCCAGATGGCGTTTCAGGCGGCACAGACGGGCCACCCCGTTCTCATCACGTTCCACGCCAGCGACATCGTCTCGATGATTCAGCGTTTCACGTCCAATCCGATCAACGTCCCCGAGACGTTCATGGACAACTGCGACGTGGCGCTGTTCCAGAACCGGGTGAAGCAGGGCGACGACGTGTTGCGGCGGGTGACTAGCGTCCAGGAGATCGAGGGGTACTCCTCTCACGAGGGCGGCGTCGTCACCCGGGAGGCCTTTTCCTGGGACCCCCGCGAGGACGAGGTCGCGTTCAAAGCCCGTAACAACAGCCACGTCCTGGAGAACCAGATCGCCACCCTGTTGGGATACGAGGACACCCGGCGCATCTACGACGAACTCGACCGGCGAGCCGAGCTCATCAGGCGACTCATCGACGCCGACGTGGTGGGTTACGGCGAGGTGAACGACGCCATCGAGACGTTCCAACGAGACGGGGTCGAGGCCCTGCCCGTGGACATCAGCGGCCTCACGGGGCGGGGCTGATGGCCGCCGAGGACGCCGAGGAAGGGGGCTCGGCGTTCGAACTCGACGTGCAGGACCTCTTCGAGTCAGTGGTGGATGCCTACCGCTACATGGGGATGCCCGTCGCGCGCTACGCCGGCTTGGTCCTCGCGCCCGCCGTCGGCTTCTCCGTCTTCGTCGGAGTCTTCCTCCTCGTCTCGTGGCCCGGCCTGTTGATCGCCGTCCCCGCCGTGATGCTCGCCACGCTCCTACCGCTGGTGGCGGCGGTCTATCCGAAGCTCCTCGCGGACCGGAGGCGCCGCGAGATCAGAGAACAGTTCCACCTCTTTCTCACTCACATCACTGTGCTCTCGATGACGAACATCGAGCGCGTCGAGATATTCCGCACCCTCGCCCGCGTCGAGGAGTACGGCGCGCTCGCCGAGGAGATGGGCCACATCACCGCGCTCGTCGATACGTGGAACCAGTCGCTCGACGACGCCTGCCGGCGCCGTTCGAAACGAGTGCCCTCGGAACTCCTGGCCGACTTCCTCGAACGCCTCGCCTACACCGTCGGCGCCGGACAGAGTATCGAGGATTTCCTCGTGGACGAACAGGAGTCCATCCTCCAAGAGTTCGTCATCCGCTACGAGTCGGACCTGGCCAAACTCGACGTCCTGCAGGAACTCTACCTTTCTTTGATGCTCTCGACGACGTTCATCCTCGTCTTCGCGACGGTGCTCCCGCTTTTGCTCGGCACGCCGCCCACCCTGCTCGTCGGCGGCGTCATCGTGATGTTCGCGGCCGTACAGCTCGGCTTCCTCTTCGTCGTCCACACCGTCGCGCCGCGGGACCCCGTCTGGCTGGAGGTAACCGAGCGCTCGCCGGCGCGGCGGGTACTGGGCCCGCTCGTGGTCGGCGCTCTCCTTTCAGTCCTCGGCGCGCTGGGCGTACTCGCCGTCGTTTTGGGGTTCGCGCCGGTGACGATGGACGCTCTCCCGCTCTCCATCTGGATGGCGCTCCCGACGACGCCCCTGCTCCTTCCGGGGGTGATGATGCGCCGCGAGGAGCGGAAGGTGGGGGAGCGTGACGCGGGGTTCCCCTCGTTCATCCGGGCGCTCGGGGGCGTCGAGTCGGTGAAACAGACCTCGACGGCGAACGTACTGGAGACGCTTCGCACGAAGGACTTCGGCGCGCTCACCGAGGACGTGGACAACCTCTACAAGCGCCTGCGGATGCGCATCGACACTGAGGGCGCGTGGCGGCTCTTCGCCGCGGAGACGGGCTCGTACCTCATCCAGAAGTTCGGCGACATGTACGTCGTCGGTCGCCGGATGGGCGGCGAGCCGCGCCAACTGGGCCAGGTCATCTCCGCGAACTTGAACGAAGTGCTCCGGGTCAGAGAACAGCGCCAGCAGGCCACCACGACGTTCGCCGGCGTCGTCTACGGCATCACGGCGGCGGCGATGTTCTCCGCGTTCATCGGCCTCGAAATCGCCGGGCAGATGGTCACCATCACCGAGCAGATAGGCACGGCGAACAACGAGTTCGTCGACTCCCTGTTCTCGACGGGAAGCTACGACGTGGATCTGATGGAGTTTCTCCTTCTGTTGGTGATCCTGTTGAACGCCACGCTCTCCTCGCTGATGATTCGGGTCACCGACCGGGGACATTTCGTGAACGCCCTGCCGCACTTCGTGGCGCTCACGTGGACCGGCGCAGTCGTCGCCGCCGTCACCAAGTCGGTCGTCAGCGGGCTGCTAGCCTGAAATCGACACTCGATACGGAGCGTCCCTTTTAGGGTGCCGAGTGTGAGAATCGCGTATGACGGGACAGACCCGACCCTACCTCGCCGGGCCGGTCGCGTTCGAACGTTCGAGCACGCTCGTCCGGTGGGCGGAGTATCTGGGCACGACCTTCGGGACGGGCGGCGCGCTCTGTGCGTTGCGCTACTACGAACGTCTCGGATGGGTGGACGGCGCGGCCCGCTCGTCCGTCGAAGACCAAATCCGGGGGCTTTCGCTCGAAGAGATCCACTCGAAGAAGTACGACGAACCCGCCCAACTCGACGGGCCGCTCGACGGGCTTTCGGGCACGCCGTTCGGCGCACACGCGAAATCCTTGGCGTTCGTCGCGGAACTCGCCGAGGACGATCTGGAGGGCGCGATGCTCCACGCCGACGTGGCGAAACACGAGGCCGGCGTGGAGATCGACGATGACGCGGACACCCCGGCGGCGAGCACGGGGAGCGATTGAATGGCCCGCCGCGCGCTCGACTTTCTCGTGCTCGTGGCCGTTACCGGCGGCGTGGCGGCGGCCGGCGAGGTTTTGTTGGTGTAAGCGCGTAGTGAACACATGGCGAGCACCGAGCGGGGCGTTCTCGGGCCGGTCCGCGAGCGCCCGCGTTCGGTCTGGCTGCTGGCCGTCCTCACCTACGGCGTCGGGGACGCCCTCACGACGGTCGTCGGAACAGCGGGCGCGAGCGCCGCCGAGGCCGGCCCGCTGGCTGCGGCCTTCATCGACGCGTGGGGGGTTGGCGGCCTTCTCCTGTTAAAGGGCCTCACGCTCGCCGCGTTCTACGCCCTCTGGCACACCCTCGATACGCCCGGCCGGGTCGCCGTTCCGCTGTCCCTGGCGGTGGTCGGGACGGGGGTCACCGCGTGGAATCTGTCCGTCCTTCTCTAGCCGCGCAACGATTCGACGGGCGGTTCCCACGCCGCCCGATAGGCCGGGTAGAGGCCCCCAACGAGCGCGACGGCGCCGCCGAAGGCGAAGGAGCCCAGACAGACGAGCGCGTTCGTCGGCACGAGCACCGCGTCGAGGGGTAAATCCGTGTTGAGCGCGATAGCGACGACTCCCAACGCACCCAACAGCGTCCCGAGCGCACCCCCGCTCACGCCCAGCAGGGTGGCTTCGGCCAACAGCGTCCTAAGCACCTCGTCGCGGTGGATGCCCACCGCGCGGAGGACGCCGATTTCCCCCCGGCGCTCGGAGACGGTCATCAACATCACATTGAAGATGGAGACTCCGGCGACGACGAGCGAGATGCCCGCCACCGCGAGGAGGAAGCCGTTGAGCAGACCGAAGAACTCCGTCACCGTGTCCAGAATCGACGAGAGCGAGAACACCGACACCCGCTCGCTCCGGGCGTTCAACGCGTTGCGAACGCTCGCGGCGACGGCGTCGGCGGCGCTCGAGGACTCGGCCTCTACGACTACCTGTGAGTAGCCGCTCCCGGTGAACTCGTCGGGAGGTAACACCACAGCCGAGGAGGCTTGAAGCGGGGATATCGTCGGCCCGTCGGTCTCGAAGACGCCGACGACGCGGTAGTCGTTGCCCTCGATTGTCAGGGTGGAACCGACCCGGGCGCCCAAGGACTCGGCCGTCTCGCGGCCGACGACGGCGCCGCTCCGGTGGTAGCGCGGTACGCCGGGTCCCCCGCCGAAGAGCGCCCGCGGGTTCCGGGCGCCGTACACTTGCCCGACGGTCTGCCCGCCCGGTCCCGTCACCGTCCCGGCCGTCGATTTCAATGGAATGACGCTCCCCCGGCCGGCGGCCGCGCGCTCGATGGCCCGCAGGTCGCGGCTGTTCAGCGAGTCGGGCCCGTTCTCGGTGGGGCTGACGATGACCTGGTTTCCCAACCCCCCCAACTCGTCGGTCGCCGCCGTCTGCAGGGCGGTGCCCAACATCCCCAGCGAGACGACCGCGAAGACGCCGATAACGATGCCCAGCGCCGCGAGCGCCGCGCGCAGGCGCTGTCGCGAGAGGTTCCGCAACGCGAGCGAGAGCGCGGGAAAATCCGCTAGCTCCCCCAAGCGCTCACGCATCGCTCAACACCCCGTCCACCAACTCGACGGTCCGGTCGGCGTACTCCGTCACGAGGTCGTCGTGGGTAACCGCGACGACGCCGACGCCGTTCGACGCGATCTCCCTGATCTCTTCGAGAACCGCCACCCCGGTATCGCGGTCGAGGTTCCCGGTCGGTTCGTCGGCCAACAGCACGTCCGGCCGGTTGATGAGCGAGCGCGCGATGGCGACGCGCTGTTTCTGCCCGCCCGAGAGTTCGTCGGGCGTGTGTTCGAGGCGCTCGCCGAGGCCCACCCGCGTCAGGAGGTCCGCCGCCCGCTCGGTGTCGTCTCCCGGAAGAAAGGCCGTGGGCAAGCGGACGTTCTCGACGGCCGAGAGCGTCGGGATGAGGTGGAAGTCCTGAAAGACGAACCCCACCCCCTCGCGGCGCACGTCGGTTCGCTCCCGGGGGGAGCGCCCGGCCACGGGGTCGCCGTGGAGTTCGACGCGACCCTCACTCGGGTCGTCCAACAGTCCCAGCAGGTTGAGCATCGTGGACTTCCCCGACCCGCTGGGTCCGATGACGGCCACGACCTCCCCCGACCGGACCGTGAAGTCCACGTCCGAGAGCGCCGTCACCGTGCCGCCGCCGCCCTCGTAGCGCTTGGTCACGTCCACGAGTCGGAGGGGAACGTCGGCGTCGCCGGCCACGTCAACGCCGCTCATCGCCCTCGGAAGAAGGCCGCAACGCCGACGAACGCCGCCACCCCGATAGCGAGCAGGGCCCCGCCGAGCGCGCCGAAGTCGATGACGCCACCCGGGTCGTCGTCCGTGGCCTCGGTGATGAGCGGCACGGGGACGGTTTCGGTGACCCGCTCGTCCCCGGCGGTGTAGGTGACCTCCACGGGGACGGTCGTCGCGTTCGCCAGGTCCGCACGGGCGCGCAACTCGAAGGGCGCGAACTCGCTTGCGCCCACCGTCCCGACGAAGTAGCTCCGGCCGGTGTAGCCCGGCGAGACGTACTCGCTCGACCCGACTCTGACGACGGCGCCCGTCACCTCGCCGCCGCCGACGTTGCCGAGGTTGCCGCCGACGCGGACGGCGCCGTTCTCGCCGACCGTCACGTTCAGCCCGGTGAGTTCGACGGCGCCCCGCGGGGGTCGGAAGTCGAAGTTCGTGCCCGCCTCGCGGCGCTCGCCCGCGAGGTCGTAGGCCGCAACGAAGGAGACGGCACCGGCGCGCTCGACGCCGGAGAGGTCGACGTTCACGCTCGCGGCCGCGCCCGGGGCGAGGCGGTCCGCGACGGCGACGCGGCCGATTTCCGGAACGACGGTGCCGTTCGGCCCTCGGGGGACGAGCACGACGTCCTCTATCGCGGCGTTCCCGAAGTTCGTCACCGTCGCGTCGGCGCTCGTGCCCGAGTCGCCGTCGTCGGAGGACTGGAGCGCACCGCTTCCTCCGCCTCCCCCGAAGATGCCGCCCAGGCCGCCCAAGCCGCCGACCCCACCGTCTTCCTCCTCCCCGCCGGCGTCGGTGCCGCCCCGTGCGACCCGGACGCCCACGTCGTCTTCGAGCTCCGCGACGTCGAGGGTCCACGTTTCGGTCATCGACGCCCGGGTGCCGGCCGCGGTGGTGTAGTCCACTCGGACTCTGAGGGGTCGTTCGCCGGTTTCGGCGGGCCGGACGGAGAAGTTGCGCTGGGCGCTCTCGCCGGCGTCGAGGGCGGCGATGGTTCGGCGGACACGCTCCCCGTCGGCCGGCGATTCGACGCTCACGGTGAGGTTTCGAAGGGGTCCTGCGGTGGGGTTGGAGACGCCGATGCCCAGCGTCGTGTCGGTGCCGAGGACGGGCGTCGACGCGTTATGCGAGAGGAGAGGGGCCCCGCCCTCGACGGCGAGGGCGAGGGACCGGCGCGCGACAGTTTCGTTCCCGTTCGCATCGCTGACGGTCGCGACAATCATCAGTTCGCGCTCGCCCGGCCGGTCGAACGTCGCGCTCACGGGGACAGTCAGCGTCTCGCCCGCGGAGAGCGAGCCCACGTCGGTCGTCTCGCCGACGGTGTCCCCCTCCGAGTCGCGGAGGGCGACCGAATCGAGGGTCGCTGCCGAGAAACTGCCCCCCGAGAGGCGGACGGTCGCGGAGACGGTGACGGGTGCGCCCGCGCTCGGTGCGGCCGGCGAGACGGTCGCGTCGGTAATCGCGAGGCGGGCGTCCGGAACGTCGGCGGCGACCGGAACGGCGGCGAACGGGACGAGCACGGAACAAACGAGGATGACGGCCAGCGCGGCCGCTGTGTGTCGTGGCATCGAGCAACGCGGTTACGGGATACACAGTCAAGTATCTTCCTCGGTTTCGGGCAACTGTTATGTTGTTTCACCGCAATTCTGAGCCATGCGAACGGTCCTCATTGGCGTCGGCCAGGCCGGCGGCAAGGTGACTGACGCCCTCCTCCAGTACGAAGCGGACAGCGGGTCGGACTTCGTGCTCGACGCGGTCGCGATCAACACCGCCCGACAGGACTTGCGGGGGCTAGAACGCGTTGCCGAGTCGAACCGCCACGTCCTCGGCGAGGCCAGAGTGGGCGGCCACGGCGTCGGCGCGGACAACGAGCTCGCAGCGGAGATCGCCCGCGAGGAGCGCGCCGAACTCCTCAACACGATAGACGACGTCCCCGTCTCGCGGGCCGAGTCGTTCGTCGTCATCGCGGGGCTGGGCGGCGGCACCGGCAGCGGGATGGCGCCGGTCGTCGCTCGCGAGCTCTCGCGGGTGAACGAACAGCCCGTCTACGGCCTCGGGGTTCTCCCGGGCGCCGACGAGGGCGGGATGTACTCGCTGAACGCCGCGCGCTCGCTGCGGACGTTCACCGAACAGTCCGACGCCGTCCTCCTTGCGGACAACGACGTCTGGCGCGCTACCGGCGAGTCGATGGGCGACGCCTACGCCGAGATAAACAGAGAGCTCGCCCGACGCTTCGGCCTCCTCCTGAGCGCCGGGGAGTTCGAGCAAGGGGGCCAGGTCGCCGAGAGCGTCATCGACTCCAGCGAACTGATAAACACCCTCAACGGGGTTTCGGCTATCGGCTTCGCCAGCAGCGCCGTCGAAACCAGCGAGAGTGAGGGACGCCTGGGCGGCCTGCTCGGCGGCTCCGAGCCGTCGGTCGACGAGTCCGAGGCGGTCAACGTCGTCGCGAGCACAGTGAGAAAAGCGATGCGAAGCCGCCCGAGTTTCCCCTGCGACCCCAAATCCGTGGGGAAGGCGCTCGTCGTCGTCGCTGGCCCCCCGGAGTGGCTCAGCCGGAAGGGCGTCGAGCGTGGCCGGGCGTGGGTCGAGGAGGAGACCGGCTGTCTCGAAGTCCGGGGCGGCGACTACCCCCTCCCGAACTCCGAGCGCGTCGCGGCGGTCGTCCTCCTCTCGGGTATCACCGAGAGCGAGCGCCTTGATGCCCTCCAGAACGTCGCCGTCGAAACCAAAGAGGAGACGGACACCCGCGAGGAACGGCTGGGAGACCCCGACGACATCGCCGAGAACGACGACCTCGACTCGCTGTTCTGAGCCCGCACGCGGCGTCCGAAAGCCCGGCGAATGGGGGCAAAAGGCGGTGCCACACTGCACCACCATTTATACGGACGCTTGCGCATCGTCCGGTGATGTACTTCCACACGTATTCGCGCGACACCCGCTCGCTCTCGGGGACGTGGTCCGCCGTTCCCGACCCCTACGGGAGCTTCGGCGAGGGCGGCGAGTGGGGCGGCGACGGCATCTTCGAACCCGACTACGGTGAGGGGAGCTTCCCCGCCGACGCCGACATCGACGACGGCTACGAGATGGCGGTGCCCGGCTGCTGGAACGCCGAACACGAGCAGTTCACCCATTACGAGGACGTGATGTGGTACGGCCGGCGCTTCGAGTGGAACGGCGAATCGGAGCGCGCCTTCCTGCGCTTCGGCGCGGTCAACTACGCGGCGACGGTGTATCTGAACGGCGAGCGGGTGGGCCACCACGAGGGCGGTTTCACCCCCTTCGCCGTCGAGGTCACCGAGGAAATCGAGGAGCGCCCGGACAACCTCCTCGTCGTCGAGATCGACGGGAGCCGCGAGGACCGCACGCTCCCGACGCCGACGACGGACTGGTTCAACTTCGGCGGCATCACGCGCGAGGTCGAACTCGTCGGCGTCCCCCGCGCGTTCGTTCGGAACGCAAAGGTCGAAACGGCGTTCGAGGGCGACGAGGCGGTCGTCTCGGTGACGGCGTGGGTCGACGGCGACCCCAACGGTGACGCGATGTCGGCGTCCCTTCCCGGCCTCGGCGCGTCGTGGGAACTCGCCCGGGAGGACGAGTGGGAGTCCGACCCCGACGCCGGTGCCCCGCCCGCCGAGGGCGTCCGGTTCCAGGGGGAGTGCGCCATTCCTGAGGACGACGTCGAGCGCTGGCACCCCGAATCCCCCGTTCTCTACGACCTCACCGTCTCGCTCGGCGACGATACCCTCGGCGAGCGTATCGGCTTCCGCACGGTTTCCGTCTCGGGAAGCGACGTGCTCGTGAACGGCGAGCCCGTCGATTTACGGGGTATCTCGCTCCACGAGGAGCAGGCGGGGAAGGGCCGCGCGCTCGACGACGCCGACCGAGAGGAGCGCTTCGCGTGGATAGACGAGTTGAACGCGAACTTCGCGCGCCTCGCGCACTACCCCCACCACCGGGGGATGGCCAGAACGGCCGACGAGAAGGGCGTCCTGCTCTGGGAGGAGGTGCCCGCCTACTGGTCGGTCTCGTTCGGGGAGGCGAACGTTCAAAAGAACTACCGCCAACAGCTCCGCGAACTCGTCCAGCGCGACTGGAACCGCCCCTCGGTCGCGCTCTGGGGTATCGCCAACGAGACGGACCACACCGATGACGACAGAAACGAGGTCCTCCCCGCGATGGCCGACTACGTCCGCGACCTCGACGACAGTCGCCTCGTCACGGCGGCCTGCTTCATGGAGGAGACGGAGGACGGCTACACGGTTTCGGACCCGCTCGTGGACTCGCTGGACGTCTTCGGCATCAACCAGTACCAAGGGTGGTACGGCGGCGAGGCCGACGACTTCGCCGACTTCGAGAGCGACCCGGAGGGGCCGCCGATAGTGATCTCGGAGGTCGGTGCCGGCGCGAAGCGGGGCAATCACGGTCCGGCGTCGGAGCGCTGGACCGAGGAGTTTCAGGCCGCGCTCTACCACGAACAGACCGAGGCCGTCGCGAGCGTCGAACAGGTCGCGGGGATGACGCCGTGGATACTCTTCGACTTCCGCTCACCGCGCCGGCAGAACCCCCATCAGCGGGGGTACAACCTGAAGGGGCTCCGCGACCGGAACGGGGAGAAGAAGGCGGCGTTCGACGTGCTCAAGCGCCACTACGAGCGCTGACCTGGATTCGGTCGTTTTCGCCGACGTTCGCGTCCCAAAGGCCAACAGTTTAGTCGCCGTCCCACCGTGCGTTGGGTATGTCGGCCGACCCTCACGCTGACTATCTCGACGAAACGCTACCCACCGAGCGGCGGGTGGAGGACCTCCTCTCGCGGATGACCCTCGAGGAGAAGGTCGCCCAACTGACCTCCCTCTCGCCGATTCCGGTCGGGGGCTCCCCCGACGACGAGACGGCGATTCTCGACGCGGAGGGCAACTTCCGCGAGGAGCGCGCCCGCGAACTGCTCTCGGAGGGTGTCGGCCACTTCACCCGCATCGGCGGCGGCGGCGGCCTCGACCCCGAGCGCGCCGCGGAGCTCACCGACCAGCTCCAGGAAATCGTCGTGGAGGAATCGCGATTGGGCGTTCCGGGGGTTCCTCACGAGGAGTGTCTCTGTGGGTATATGGGCCCGGGCGGCACGATTTTCCCGCAGTCGATGGGCCTCGCCTCGACGTGGGAGCCCGAGAACATCGCGGGCATGACCGAGCGCATCCGCGAGCAGATGCGCGCCATCGGCACGGAACACGCCCTCTCGCCCGTGCTGGACGTGGCTCGCGACCACCGCTGGGGCCGCACCGAGGAGACGTTCGGCGAGGACCAAACCCTCGTGGCGGAGATGGCCAACGCCTACATCGAGGGCCTGCAGGGCGACGACCCCGTTGAGGGCATCGACGCCACGATCAAGCACTTCGTCGGCCACGCCGTCGGCGAGGGCGGGAAGAACCGCTCTTCGGTGCATCTGGGCGAGCGCGAACTCCGCGAGGTCCACATGATGCCTTTCGAGGCCGCCGTCCGCGAGGCCGGCGTCGAGAGCGTGATGAACGCCTACCACGACATCGACGGCGTTCCGGTGGCGAAGGACGAGGGGCTCCTGACCCACACGCTCAGGGGTGAGTGGGGCTTCGACGGCACGGTCGTCTCGGATTACTTCAGCGTCCGCTTCCTCCACAAGGAACACGGCGTCGCCGCGGACCACAAGGAGGCCGCCGTCCAAGCCCTCGAAGCGGGCATCGACGTCGAACTCCCGCAGATAGAGGTGTACGACCAGCTCGTCAACGCAGTGAAGGAAGGCGAACTCGCGGAGTCCACGGTCGACCGCTCCGTCGAGCGCGTCCTGCGCCAGAAGTTCCGCAAGGGCCTCTTCGAGGAGTACTCGGTCGATGCGGACGCCGCGAGCGAGCCGTTCGGCGAGGACGTCAATCGAGACTACTCCCGCCAGCTCGCCCGCGAGTCCATCACGCTCCTGAAGAACGAAAACGAACTCCTCCCCCTCTCGGGTGACGAGGAGCTCGCGCTCGTCGGGCCCAAGGCGGACTCGGAGACGGGCCAGCTCGGCGACTACACCTTCCCCTCGCACTACCCCGAGAAGGAGGCGACCCGCTCGATTACGACGGTCAGGGAGGCCTTCGAAGCACAGGTCGGCGACGTGACCTACGCCGAAGGCTGTACGACCACCGGCTCCGACACCTCGAACATCGACGACGCCGTCGATGCGGTGGCGGACGCCGACGTGGCGGTCGCCTGCGTGGGCGCCCGTTCCGCGGTTTCCTTCTCCGGCGCCGGCGACGACGCGCCCTACGCCCCGACGAGCGGCGAGGGCTCCGACGTGACGGACCTCCAGTTACCCGGTGTCCAGCAGGAACTCGTCGAAGCCGTCCACGAGACGGGGACTCCCCTGGTGGTCGTGCTCGTCAGCGGCAAACCCCACGCAATCGAGTGGATAGACGAGCACGTTCCCGCCGTCGCGCACGCCTGGCTCCCCGGCGAGGAGGGCGGCTCGGCCATCGCGGACGTGCTCCTGGGCGAGCACAACCCCTCGGGGCGGCTCCCCGTCTCGGTCGCGAAGAACGTCGGCCAACTCCCCGTCCACTACAGCCGCCGGCCGAACACGGCGAGCGAGACTCACGTGTACACGGACGCCGACCCGCTCTACCCCTTCGGATTCGGCCTCTCCTACACCGAGTTCGCGTACGGCGACCTCGAACTCGACGCCGAGGAAGTGGCCCCCGCGGGCACGGTTGAGGCGACCGTGACGGTCGAGAACACGGGCGAGCGGGCCGGCCACGAGGTGGCCCAACTGTACGTCCACGACCGCTATCCCGAGCTCGCGCGTCCGGTCCAGGAGCTCGTGGGCTTCCAGCGCGTCGAACTCGACGCCGGCGCGTCGGCGGAAATCACCTTCGAGGTTCCGGTCGCCAAGTTGGCGAGCCACGACACGGACATGGACCTCGTTGTCGACCCCGGCGAGTTCGAGTTCCGCGTCGGTCCCGCCGCGGACGACATCGCGGACACTGCCGAACTCGACGTCGTCGGCGAGCGCCGCGAGGTCCCGCTGACGGGCCGCGCGTACACCGTCGAAACGGGCGTCGAGAAGTAAGTTCCCGCCGGCTCAGTACTTCGCCGGCGTGGAAAGGTAATTCTTAGGCCGTTTCGTTCACGACCTCACCCTCCGCTTCCGCGAGGGTCGTCCCGTTCTGGAGGAGCGTCGCGGTGAAGCCCGCACTGCCGTCGACGTTCGAGAAGTTGAACGCCGTCCCGAACGTTCCGTCGTCGCTTACGTTCGCAGTCGCCGTGCGGAGGAACGGGCTCTCGCTGTCGCTACTCTGCAGGCGGACGGTCACCGTCTCGACGTCCCGGCTCTCGTTGACGTGACCGGCTATCGACTGGTCGGCGGCGGCCGCGACGGTAAGACGCTCGCCGTCGTAGCTGAAGTACGACTCGTTCTCGCGGACCGGTTCGTCGCCGGTCCCGTTCTCCGCACCGCCCGGGAGCGCGCCACAGCCGGCCGCGGCGACCAACAGGAGCGCGGCCGCGAGGGCGGCGACGCGGCGGCTCACGGCTCTACGACCTCGTTTGGAGGAATCGATCTCATGCGTTCTCCGCTTCAACGCCGTCGGGTGTAGTCCTGCCGTAAGCTCAAACCCGAATTTTAGCGTGTGGGAGTTAGAGCCCCCGGGCGGAGTTGGCGACGACGAGGAGGCTCGAACCGGCCATCGCGACCGCCGCGAACACCGGGTTCAGCAGGCCCGAGACGGCGAGCGGGACGGCGACCGCGTTGTAGCCACACGCCCACGCGAGGTTCTCGCGAACCCGGCGGTTCGTGTCGCGGACGACGCCGAAGGTCTCCGCGACCCGCTCCGGGCCCCCGTCGACGACAACCGCGTCGGCGGCGTCGGCGGCGAGTTGGGCGCCCTCGCCCATCGCGATGCCCACGTCGGCCGCGGCGAGCGCGGGCGCGTCGTTGACGCCGTCGCCGACCATCGCCACCGGCCCCGCCTCCCGGAGACGATCGACGGCCTCCGCTTTCCCCTCGGGCGGGACGTCGGCCAACACTCGCTCTACCGCGGGGTGGCGCTCGAAGCGCTCGGCGGCCCGCTCCCCGTCGCCGGTGAGGACCACCACCGCGGCGTTCCGGGCGAGGTCGTCGACCGCGTCCTCCCACCCGTCTCTGGTGGCGTCCCCGCAGACGATGACGCCGCGGGCACGGCCGTCCCACCCGACGAGCGTCGGGACGTTTCCCGCGTCGACGGCCTCGTCGTGGCGCGCGCCGAGGGCGTCGGGCACGTTCCATTCTCGCTCCTCGAACAGCGCGCGCCGGCCCAAAAGGACGGGTTCGCCGTCGAGGGTGGCCGAAACCCCCGAATCGCGTCGCTCAACGGATTCGACCTCACCCTCGACAGGGTCGCCGGCGTCGGCGATGGCCCGCGCGACCGGGTGGTCCGCGAGGCGCTCGACGGCCGCGGCCACGCCGAGCGCCCGCTCCGCGCCCGCCGTATCGAGGAGGCGCATCTCGCCCGTCGTGAGGGTTCCCGTCTTGTCCAGCGCGACCGTCTCGACCTCGGGCGCACGCTCGAACAGCGAGCCGTCGGTGACGACGACGCCGTCGTCGAGCGCGCGCCTGACGCCCGCCGTAACCGCGAGCGGCGTCGCGAGCCCGAGCGCGCAGGGACAGGAGACGGCGAGCACGGTGACGCCGGCGAGCACCGCTTCTGCGGGGGAACCGGTCAGCACCCCCCACGCGACGGTGAGCGCCGCCAGAACGAGGACCGCGGGGACGAAGACGCCCGCGAGGCGGTCCACGAGCCGGCGCGCGCCGCTCTCCCCGGCCCGTATCTCCCAGAGGGAGGCCACCAAGCGGTCGACCGTGCTCGTCGGCGGGTCCGGGACGGCGACGACCAGCCCCCCCGACGTGAGCGTCGACCCGCCGACGACGGCGTCGCCGGGTTCCTTTCCAACTGGTGCGGCCTCCCCCGTCACGATAGACTCGTCGGCCGTCCCCGTTCCCTCGGTGACCTCGGCGTCGACGGGGACGCGCTCGCCGGCGCGCACGACGACCTCCTCGCCCCCGGAGAGCGCGTCGACCGCGCGCTCCTCGGTCCCGCCGTCGGTTCGGACCCGCGCCGTCTCGGCCCGCTCGGCCGTGAGGTCGCCCAGCCGGTCGCTCACCCGCTCCCTGACCCGCTTCTCGTAGCGCTCCCCGACGGTGACCGCGAGCACGACGACGACGCTCACGTCGAAGTACACCTCCGTCCCCCCGGTGAGAATCACCGCCGTGCTGTACGCGTAGGCGGCCGTCGCGGCCAGCCCCACGAGCAAATCCATGTTCGGCTGTCGGGCGCGGACGCTCACGTACGCCCCCCGGAGGACGGGCGCGCCGGTGTAGCCCAGAACGACGGTCGCCATCACCCAGATGTTGAGGAGGAGGTACTGCCCCGCGAGCCCCGTCGTATCGAGGAGGAGCGTTTCGGGCGGGACGCCCAGATAGGCGGGGTAGAGGAAGAGGACGTACCACAGCATCGTCATCATCCCGAAGAAGGCGCCCACCAGCAGGCGGCCGTCGTCGTTCCCGTCGCTCTCGCCTATCCCGTAGCCCGCGCCGGCGACGGCTTCTTCGAGTTCCCCCTCGTCGGTTTTCCCCGAGTCGTACTCGACTTTCAGGGTCCCCGTCGGGTAGTTCGCCGCGGCGCTCGCCACGCCGGTCGCCCCCTCGGCGCGCGCTTCGAGGAAGGCCTCGCAGGTCGTACAGTGCATCCCCTCGATGGGGAGGAAGGCGGTCGCGTCGGCGGCGTCGGCCGGTGTTTCCGCCCCGGCATCCGCGAGCGACTCCCGGGCCGTCTCGGGGTCGACGCCGGCCGGGTCGTCAAGCGTTTGGGCGACCGCGAGACAGCCCTGACAGCAGAAGGCCCCCTCGACGTCGGGGTCGGTCACCGGCGGGTCCGGCGTCGGGAGGCCACACAGCGTACAGCTCATAGCAGGCGGACGCTCATCGAGAGCGGGACCCACGCGAGGACGAGAAACGCCGCGCCCAGCGCCCGGTGGAGGCGCTCGCGGCGCCCCGCGCTCACCGATTCGAGGACGGTACCGTAGGCGAGGAGGGTGGGGAACGTACCCGCGCCGACCGCGGCCAGCGCGAGCCCGCCCTGAACGGGGTCGCCCGTCACCAGCGCGTAGAGAAACGCCGGGTAGAGAACCGGGCACGGGAGCAGGGCGTGTGCGGCCCCGACGGCGGCGATGCCGCGCCCGTCCGCGAGCGACTGGACCCGCCCGACCACGCTTCCGAGGCGACCGCCCACGCCGAGCGACGCGGGCGGGCGGCCCAGCAGGTATCGAACCCCCACGAAGAGGATGAGGACGCCGGCGACGAGGCCCGCGACGGCGCGGACGTCCGTGCCGACGGCAACGACCGCCGCCGCGTCGAACGCGAGGGCACCAACCCCTCCGAGAGCCGTGCCGACGACGGCGTACCCGACCGTTCGGCCGGCGTTGAACAGGGCGTGGGGCCGGACGCCGTCGTGGCCCTCCGTGTACGCCGTCACGAGGGGGCCACACATCCCTATACAGTGTGCCCCTCCCGTGAGGCCGAGGAGAAAGGCCGCGAGGAGGCCCCCCTCGTAGGCGCTCATTCCGTGCCGCCGAAGAGGGTGTAGACGCAGGCGGCGATGAGGACGACGCTGACCAGCGAGAGCGCCACGACCGGCGCCGGGTGGAGGAGGAGGTACGCCGCGACCGGCGCCAGCGCCAGGACCGCCACGAGCGCCGCCGCCGACGCGGGCACGCCCCGCGCTTCCCGTGTGGACATGGCGGGATGTCACTGCCGGGGCCGTCTAAAGTGCTCGGGAGTTCCAACGCGGTTAGAACTCCGTTCGGGGATTAAGTCACGCACCCCGAAACCCCCCCACACATGCGCAGGACGGAGACAACGAGACGCGGGGTTATGACCCTCGCGGGCGGGACGGCGCTCGCGGGGCTCGCCGGCTCGGCGAGCGCCCAGTCGTCGGGGGTAAAACCCGACTTCGGCGGGTGGCTCGACGGCGTGGACGGCGGCGTCCGCGACGCCCGCGGGCAGGACAGCGTGACGGTCCGGGTGGGCGATTCGGGCAACGGGGGGACGTTTGCCTTCCGCCCGGCAAACCTCTGGATCGACCCCGGCACGACCGTGACCTTCGAGTGGGTTTCGAACACCCACAACGTCGTCGTCGAGGACCAGCCCGACGGCGCGGGCTGGTCGGGTCACGAAACCGTCGAGAGCCAGGGGTTCTCCTTCGAGACCACCTTCGAGACCGGCGGGCTCTACCAGTACTACTGCCGCCCGCACCGCTCGGCGGGGATGCTCGGCGGCATCGCCGTCGGCGACGACGTCCCGACGACCCAGGTACAGACCGGGTCCACGTATTCGCTCCCGAGCAAGCCGGGGGTTCCCTTCCTCTACGCCGGGTTCGCCGTCGTCGGCGCCGCAGCGGTCGCCGTTCTCGGCGCCGAAGGGGTTTCGGAAATCCGGCGCCACGGCGGCGTTCGCGGGGAGGTCCCCGAGACGACCGAGGCCGAGGAAGCGGCCACCGAAGAGCCGGCGACCGAAATCGACCACGACGAGTACGACCCCTGGGGGACCCTCTCCCTGCTGTTGGTGTATCTCGCCATCATCTCCCTGATGTGGGTGTTCATGTACTTCGTCGAGTTCCTGGGCAACGGCCCGACGGTGATCGGATAGATGGAGATACACAGATTCGAGAAGGGCTGGCTGTTCGCGTCCGTCCTGCTCATCGTCGGCTTCGTCGCCACCGTCACCTACGGCGGCGTGGTCGGCGGCGTGCAGATGGTCGACGACGCGGGCGGCCAGGTCTTCGCCGACGACCCGGTGAACAGCCCGAACTTCGAGGACCCCGGCGTCTATCGGAGCGGTCCCGGCGAGTACGACGTCTACGTCGTCGCCAAACGCTTCGCCTTCGAACCCGGCTCCGAGAGCCCGATTCGGGTTCCGGCGGGGAGCAACGTTACGTTCTACGTCGCCAGCGCCGACGTGGTCCACGGCTTCGAGGTCGTGGGGACGAACGTGAACGCGATGGCTATCCCCGGCCAGATAGCGCGCCTCGAAGTGCGCTTCGACGAGGCCGCGGAGTACGGCATCGTCTGTAACGAGTACTGCGGGGCGGCCCACCACACGATGGCGGGCCAACTCCACGTCGTCCCGCAGGACGAGTTCGACGGCGGGAACGTTACGGAGGCACCATGACGTTCGTCGACGACTACCCCGCGGCGGCCAAAATCACGCGCTGGCAGTTCCTCGTCGCCTTCGCGGCGCTCGGCGTCGGGGGGCTCTTCGGTTTGATTCAGGCGCTCCACCGCACGGGCGTCTTCCGCGGGTTCGTGAGTTCGGGGGACTACTACACCGTCCTCACGGGCCACGGCGTCCTCCTCGCCCTGGTGTTCACGACGTTCTTCCTCTCGGGGCTGTTCACGTGGGGCGTCACCCGGAGCCTCGAACGCGACCTGCCGAATCCGACCCGGGTGAAGGTCTGGTTCGGGATGCTCCTGGCCGGGACGATACTCGCCGCCGTCACTATCCTCGGGGGCCTGGTACCCTCGATGCCCTTCGAGGCGGACGTCCTGTTCACCTTCTACGCGCCCCTGCAGGCCCATCCGGCGTTCTACGTCGGCCTCGTCCTGCTCATCGTCGGCTCGTGGCTCATCGGCGCGGAGTGGATTCTCACCTTCCGCGAGTGGCGCGCCGAGAACCCCGACTCGCGGATTCCGCTCCAGACGTTCATGGTCATGGCGACGATGCTGATGTGGTATCTCTCGACGCTCGGCGTCGCCGTGGAGGTGCTCTTCTTCCTCCTGCCGTGGTCGCTGGGCCTCATCGGGACTGTCGATCCGCTCCTGACGCGGACGCTGTTCTGGTACTTCGGCCACCCGGTGGTGTACTTCTGGCTCATGCCGGCGTACTTCGTCTGGTACACCATCCTCCCGAAGCTCTCGGGCGGCCGGCTCTTCAGTGACCCTCTCGCCAGAATCGTCTTCGTGCTGTTCTTGCTCCTCTCGACGCCGGTCGGCTTCCACCACCAGTATCTGGACCCCGGCATTCCGAGCGGCTTCAAGTTCCTCGCGATGACGAACACGATGTTCCTCTTGCTCCCCTCGCTGCTCACCGCCTTCACCGTCGTCGCGAGCATGGAACACGGCGCGCGCCAGCGCGGCGGACAGGGGAGACTCGCGTGGCTCAAATCGCTGCCGTGGGACAACCCCGCGTTCGCGGGCTGTGCGCTCGCCGGCCTGATGTTCGCGGCGGGTGGGTTCTCCGGGATGATAAACGCCGGGATGAACATCAACTACCTCATCCACAACACCCTCTGGGTGCCCGGACACTTCCACCTCACCGTCGGCACGGCGACGGCGCTCACCTTCATGGCGATCAGTTACTGGCTCGTCCCCCAGGTAACGGGGAAGAAACTCCGCTGGCGGGGCGTCGCCACGATTCAGCCGTACGTCTGGTTCCTCGGGATGGGGCTGATGTCGAACGCGATGCACCGCGCCGGCCTCGTGGGCGTCCCGCGCCGGACGGCCGAACCCCAGTATCAGAACATCGACTTCGGCGGGGTCGTGGGCGGTATCGGCGAGATGCGCGTCCAGATAGCGCTCGGGGGAACCCTGCTGTTCGTCGCCCTCGCGCTCTTCCTCGGCGTGATGGGTGCGACGTGGCTCGGCCACCGCGGCGGGACGCTTCGGGTGAACGGCTCGATTCCGGAACCCCTCTCTGGCTCGGAGCACGCGCCGAAGGTCCTGGACAACCTGCGCCTCTGGCTGGCCGTCGCGGCCCTGCTTGTCGTCATCGCCTACGGGCTCCCGCTGTGGGGGCTCGCCAGCGACGGGCTGTTGGCGCCCGGGAGTTCGCCGGTGCCGGTCTCGTTGCTCCCCTGACGGCGCGCTCTTTGATTCGCCCGTTCGTCCCGGAACGAGGCTTTCGCCCGAAGGAGGGGACTCAAATCGCGCCCAGCAGTTCGAGGGCGTCGACGACGACGATAAACGCGATTACTCCGCCGACGAGAACGAACATCGCCTTCAGATACCAGGGGAAGCCGTCGCCTTCCGTCGCGGCCATACGGGAACTCCCCGCCGGGGGGACAAAGCCGGTTTGGTTTCCTCTCAGTCCGTGGGAGCATCGAGCACCGCCCCCAGCAGTTTCGACTGGGCGGCCGCGAGGTGCTCGCGGAACGTCGAGCGGTTGATACCCAACTCGTCGGCCACGTCGCCGGCGTTCGCGGCCGGCGGCGCCGCGAAGTAGCCCATCCGGTGGGCCGTCCGGAGCACCTCGCGCTGGCGGTCGGTGAGGGCGGCCCGGTCGACGAGCACTAACTCCCGCTCGGCGGTCTCCCCGCCGCTCCGGAAGAGCCCCGAGAGTTCCACGTTCCAGCGCTCGCGGAGGTCCGTCACCACGTCGCTGAGCGTCTCGTGGTCGCTCGCGTGGAAGGCGAGGCGGAGCTCGCCCTCGTGGGTGTGGATGTCGAAGACGGGACAGCCGTGGCGCTCGATGGCCTCGCAGGGACAGCCCCACTCCTCGCGCTCGAAGCGATAGACGCTCCGGTCGTCGTAGTCGAAGACCCGTTCGACGTCGGCGCTCGCGGCTTCCGGGTCGGCGTCGCTTTCGAGGACGAACTCCTCGGTGACGGTTTCCCCGGCGGTGGTTCTGGCCATCGAACGGACCGGCCCGGCGTCCGCCCCCGCCTCGGCCACCGGACAGCATGGGTCCTGAAACGTCAGCTCCGCGCGTATCCCCTCCATACCCCGTTCTCTGTTCTCGACGCCTGTATCGTTTACCCCGTTTTCAAACCCCCGTATATGATGGGTTGGGACACCTCCGCTCGGGGGCGCTAGCCCGGACATGGAAAGTCAGGCGCTCCGAACCGCCGACGCTGCCGACCCCGACGCCGAGCGCGTGCTCGATGCGCTGAGCGACGACGACACCCGTCGCATTCTGGCCGCGTGTGGCGGCTCGCCGCGCACGGTGAACGAACTGGCCGAGGAGTGTGAGGTGCCCCTCTCCTCGGTCTACCGGAAGGTGGAGACGCTCGTCGAGAACGGCCTCTTGGAGGAGCGGGTCCGCCCCCGGAAGCGCGGGCGCCACCCGAGCGAGTACGGGCGCGCCGCGGAGGGCGTCTCGCTTCGGTTCACCGACGACGGCGTCGACCTCGCGCTCGACTAGCCGAAGAGGCTCAACACGACGAACAGCGTGCCCAGGGAGGCGAACGTCGTCAGAAAGACGTTCAACGAGGCGAACTCCGCGTCGCCGCCGAGTTCGCTCGCGTAGAGGTACGTCGAGACCGCCGTCGGCATCGCCGTCATCACGACGCCCGCAGTGAGCGTCGTCGCCGTCGCGCCCAGCACGGAGAAGACGCCGAAGGCCGCGAGGGGCATTCCCACTGTTTTGATTCCGACGACCGCCGCCACCGACGGTACGTCCACATCCCCGAAATCGACGATGAGCGAGGCGCCTACACCAAGGAGGGCGGCCGGCAACGCGAGTTCGGAGAGGACGTTCAACACGGCGAGCGCGGGCCCGGGGACACCGACGCCGAAGCGCGCGAACGTCAGCCCGACGACGAGCGCGATGATGACCGGGTTGGTGGCGATGCCCTTCGCCTGGTTTCGGTAAGAGACGGCGGCGCTTCCCCCGGAGACGAGAATCGAGACGGTGACGAACGACTGGACGAGCGCGCCGATACCCAAGAGGAGACTGGCCTTCGCGGTGACGAGGCTCCCCGCGCCGAAGGTGAGCGCCACGACTGGCACCCCCAGGTAGCCGAAGTTGCAGTGGTAGGACTGCACGACCGCCACCCGGCGCGCGGGCGGGGCGGTGATGGCGCGGTGGACGACCCAGGCGACGCCGGCGACGCCCAACAGGACGACGATCAGCCCGACGACGAGGGGGACGGAGACGACATCCCCCAGCGAGACGGTGTACGTTGAGGTGAAGACGACGGCGGGGAGCGCGAGGTAGAAGGCCAACTGGTTGAGGCGGTCCCGCCGCGGCGGGGTGAGGAGGCCGACGTAGCGCGCGCCGACGCCGAGGGCGAGGAGCGCCAGCATGAAGCCGAGATTCGACAGCAGACCCATTCAGGCGCCGTAGGCTGGGGGCGCTCTTGTGTCCGACGGTCCCGGCTATCGCGGTAGGCGCATCCGGACGGTCGTCCCCCCGTCGGCCGAAAGCGAGAGGCTCCCCCCGTGGGACTCGACGATCCAGCGTACCAACCAGAGGCCGAGGCCCGTACCGTGGCTGAGCTGGGTTATATCCTGCCCGCTGACGACCGTCTCCCACTCCGAAGCCGGAATCCCCGGCCCCTCGTCCGCGATCTCGATGACGGCTTCCCCGGGTTCCGTCCACGCCCGAACCGTGACGGGCTGTTCGCCGTGTTCGACGGCGTTCTCCACGAGCTCGGCCACAGCCCGCGCGAGGTAGTCGTCGGCGTCGACCGTCGCTGTGCGGTCCTCGACGGACACGTCGACGGCGGCGTCGGGGTGGTCCTCGGCCACCGCGGCGGTCGCGGCGTTGAGTACCGACCCGAGCTCCCGGTGGTGCTTCTCGGTTTCGTCGGCGCCCAGCACCGCCTGAATCGTCTTCGCCGTCTCCGAGAGCGACGTCAGGCGCTCTGCCTTCTCGCGGATGCGCTCCGCGCGCAGGGCCGTCCCGCCCTCCTCGGTGCGCGCGAGCTCCTCGGCGTAGCCCAACACGACGTTCATGTCGTTCCGGAGGTTGTGTCTGAAGACCCGATTCAGGACTTGGAGGTGGGTTTCCCGGCGCTTGAGCGCGGTCACGTCGGTGAAGACGACGAACGCCCGCTCGACGCCGTCCAGGGTGTAGGAGACGTCACGGAGGGCGTAGTGGCGGGTGTTCTCGGCCCCGACGGTCACCTCCTCGCCCGTGAGGTCATCGGTCCCGACCCGGGCGAGCTCGTCGACGATGGCGCCGTTCGACAGCCGCCCGCGGAGGGCTTCGACGGGTACCCCGGCGACGTCCGCGCCCCCGCAGACCTCGCGGAACGCCCCGTTCGCCCCGACGACGGTTGGCCCGCCGTCGAACTCGATCTCCACGACGGGGTCGGTGAGGTTGTCGAAGAGGTTGATGAAGCGGTCGCGCTGGCGCGTCGCCTCCGCCCGCGCGGAGAGCAGGTCGGAGATGTCAGACAGCGCGACGACAGCCCCCTCGAAGTCCGACCGGGCGACGGGCGTGACGCTCGCCCGGACGGGGAAGGAACTGCCGTCGCGGCGCGCGAGTTCGCCCTCGCGGACGACTGATTCGCCCGCCGCCGCCGCGTCGAGGACCGTTTCGAGGAACTCCCCGCCGACCGCCGAGACGTGGGTTCCGACGAGCGTCTCCCGCTCGTAGCCAAGCGCCGCGGCGAACGGCTCGGTGACGATCTGAAAGTTCCCCGTCTCGTCGACGGCGAAGGCCATGTCGTCGACCGCCTCGACGACCGCCTCGTAGCGCCGGAGTTCGCGCCGGCGCTCCGCCCGGTCGAGGGCCGTCGCTGTGATGGAGGCGAGCAGTTCCGCGAAGTAGCGGTCCTGGTCGTCGAACCCCTCGCCCTCCGTGCCGAGCGTGACGGTCCCGTGCTCCCCGAGGGGGAGGTAGAGCGCGCCCGCCACGCCGCCGCGTTCGCGGTCGTCCGCGATGCGCTCGGTCCGCCGGAACACTGACTCGCCGGTCGTGAACGCCTCCCCGACGGGCCCCTCGTCGGGGTCGTAGACGGGGCGCTCGGGGAGCACCGACTCGGCGGCGGCGCTGCTCACGACGGGGACGAGCTCGCCGTCTTCGAGGAAGCGCACGGTGGTCAACTGCCGGCCGAGGGTGTCCGCGGCGGTGTCGACGACGGTCTCCGCGATGTCGCGCGGGCGCTCGGCGCCCATCATCCGCTGGGTGGCGTCGATGAGGCCGCTGAACATCTCCTCGCGGCGCTTCTGGGCGGTGATGTCGCGAAGCGTGCCGACGGTCCCGCGGAGCTCCTCCTCGAAGGGGAGGAGAGTCATCCGGTCCTCGCAGGGGATTCGCTCGCCGTCGGCGGTGATGATGTCCACTTCGAGGGACACCTGGTCGCCGGGCTCGCCGCTCAACAGCTCCCCGAGGGCGTCCTCGGCCGCCTCGACGGTCTCCTGGTCCTTGATGACGCCGACGTGCGTGCCGAGCAGGTCGTCCTCGGCGAGCCCGGTGAGCTCACAGAGCGACTCGTTGACGTAGGTGAACCGACCGCGGTCGTCGAGTGCGTAGACGGCGTCCCCGATGGTGTCCATCAGCTGCTCGTAGCGGACGAGCGCGGAGTCGGTTCCGGCGGCCGCGTGGTTCTCGTCGACCGCCCCCCGGAGCGTCGCGTCGAGAAAGGGCCAGGACGTCTCGCCGTCCCACTGGACGACCCGAACCTGGGGCCGTCCGTCGGCGAGCGACTGCGCGACCGCGGGGTCGGCGGTGGCACAGACGACGAGCGTCTCGGGGTCGAACGCCTCGACGGCGGCGGCGTCGTCGCTGAACACCAGCCGAACGGCGCTGTCCTCCCTCACCTCGAAGCCGGTCCGCTCGGCCAGCGACGCCCGGAGCTCTTCGCGGTCGTATCCCTCCCCCGCACTGAGGGCGACCGTTCCGGCCATCCGGTCGTCACGGGCCGCATTCATGGAACAGAGTGGGGCCGCCTTGGATATGAAGGCTGTCCTCGCCGGCGAGCTCTGGTCAGCGCGAGGGCGAACCGGCCGACGCGCCGGGAGATGAACGCTTATCCCCCGCGGGGTTGCGTCATACGTATGGACGAAGGGGCGTTGCGCGACCACCTCCACCAGATAGGGCTCTCCGACAAGGAGGTCGACATCTACCTCACCGTCATCGAGCAGGGCGAGGCGAAGGCGAGCACGATAGCCGAGGGCGCCGGCGTCTCGAAGCGCTACGTGTACAGTGTCTGTGAGGAGCTCGAACGGCGGGGGTTCGTCGAGGCCAACGACCACCGGACCCCGACGACGATTCGAGCGAAAGACCCCGAACGGGCGTTCTCGAACGTCTCGGAGCGCCTCTCGGAGGTCGGCTCGACCCTCGCGGAGCGCTACGAGCGCAGCCCCGTCGAGGAACGCCAACTCGAGGTGATAAAGTCGACGCAGACGCTGCTCAAGCGGATGCGCGCGGGCATCGCCGAGGCCGAAGAGGAGGTCACCCTCTCCGTACCGGAGTCGGTCGTCCCCGAACTTCGTGAGGAGCTCAGCGCGGCCGTCGAGCGCGGCGTCGCGGTGCTGGTGCTCGTCGGCGCGCCCCGCGAGGAGCGCGGGGAGACGGCGTGGGAGGAGGTGGCGAGTCTCGTCCGCGTGTGGGGCCAACAGCTCCCGGTGTTGATGACCGTCGACCAGTCAATCGGCATCGTCTCGCCCGCGGAGATGTTCACGGTGTCGAACGCTCCCGAGCAGGCCATCATGATAGCCCAGCGTCAGATTGTCCCCGTGCTCGCGGGCTCCTTTTTCGCGAACTACTGGGCCGTCGCCGAGGAGGCCTACGTCACCGACCCCGACCCGCTGCCGACGACCTACGACTCCTTTCGCCACGCGGTGTTGCAGGCCGAACTCCACCGGCGCGCCGACCACCCCATCGAGGCGACCGTCTTCGCGCGCCCCACGGATGCGACGGGCGACCCCGAGGAGATGACGGGCCTCGTCGTGGACGTACAACAGAGTCTCGTCGACCCGCCGAGCAACACGTTTCCTGTCCAGAACTCGCTCGTCATCGACATCGACGGAACAGAGTTGACTGTCGGCGGGCGCGGGGCCTTCGTCGAGACCTACGAGTCCCACCGCACGACGCTTCTCTCCGTCGAGTAGTCCGTCCTCACCGCCACGGCGGGGCCGTCCACGCCGCGCTATTCGACCTGCACCGCGCGGCCTTCCTCGGAGGAGCGGTAGACGGCGTCGATGACCTTCTGGACGACCAGCCCCTCCTCGACGGTGTTGATGTCGGGCGCCTCGTCGGCTTCGACGGCCTCGAGGAACCGCTCGGCCTCGCCGTGGTGGGATTCGAGCTCGCGCTCGCCGTCGAGGTCCTCGTCGACGTAGTGTTCGACCCCCTCGGAGCTGGCGTCATAGACGTGGAGGTCCTCGCCGCCGATGTCGAGTTTCGCGCCGGCGTCCGTGCCGCGGACGTACACCTCGTGGCTGTCGTCGCGGTTGGCCGCCCACGAGACCTCCAGCGAGATAGTCGTGTCGTCGGCACACCGGACGAACGCGGAGACGGAGTCGTCCACGTCGAAGCCGCCCTCGCTGGTGTCCCAGTTGCCCGCCCAGTCGTCGGGGTCGACGTAGTCCGGGTCGTTGCCGAAGTTGGCCCGCGTGACGCCGCTCACTTCTTCGACCTCGGGGAAGCCGGCGAGGTAGAGCGCGAAGTCGATAGCGTGAACGCCGATGTCGATGAGGCTCCCGCCGCCCGAGAGTTCCTCGTTCGTGAACCAGGAGCCCAGCCCGGGGATGCCGCGCCGGCGGACGTAGTTCGCTTCGATGTGCGTTATCTCCCCGAAGCGCTCGCGCTGGGCCGTGAACACGTCCGCGGCCGCGCTGAAGCGATTGGAGAAGCCGACCATACAGAAGGCGTCGCTCTCGGCGGCGGCGTCCGCGATGGCCTCGGCGCTCTCGAGGGAGTCCGCGAGGGGCTTCTCGCAGAGCACGTGGAGGCCGCGCTCCAGTGCGCCCGTCGCGGCGGGCTCGTGGAACGTGTTCGGCGTCGTGATGACGACGGCGTCGAGTTCCTCGGCGTCGTACATCTCCTCGGCGCTCTCGTACGCCGGGGCGTCGAACGCCACGGCAAAGCTCTCCCGGGCCTCGTCGACCACGTCCGACCCGGCTACGACACGGCCGCCGAGGTCCGTGATGTTTTCAGCGTGTAGCGTTCCCATTCCTCCGAGTCCGACGATTCCGATTGCCGGTCGGTCGTCCATACAGCGCCCAACGTCTCTCGGTAAAAATGTCTTCTGAACTGTGAACTACTATTACTTCATTCATCAGTAAGAGATAAGGCGAAGCGTCTGGACTCTGGGGCCATGTACCATCCTGGCCCGCCCCGGTTCACGAGCGTCGGCGAATCGGTCGAACTGGCGCCCCGACACCCGGATCCCGAGGCGACGTATCGCTGGTCGATCACCGACGCACCCGCGGCGAGCGACGCCGAGCTCGGCGATGACCCGGTTGAGCATCTCGCCCCGGACGCGCCGGGGACGTACACGGTCGAACTGGAAACCGAGCGCGCGACCCACGAACTGACCGTTCGCGCGTTCCCGGACGAGCGCCGTGACGTGCGGGTGAGCTGCCCCCGCTTCGCGTTCCCCGAGGAGCTGGACGCCGTCGACGCCGTCTCCGTCGTCTCCACGTTCAACGAGTGGGTTCCCGGCCGGGACCACGCAGTTCGCGAGGAGGGGGCCTACGTCTTCGAGACGCGGCTCCCGCCCGGTGAGTACGACGCGCGCTTCCTCCCGGACCACGAGTTCGCCGAGGGCGTTACGGTCCCCTTCGAAGTCGAGGGGCCGGGCCGCCCGCGGGTACATCTCACTGGCACGGTCGACGGCGACGCGGCGACTGTCGAGGCGCGGGCGTCGGCGAACCCGGAGAGCGAACTCGACGACGGGGAGGTCGACGTCGAGTTCTACGTCGACGACCGGGACGAGGCCGCCCTGGAGGTCGAGGGCCGACGCGCCGAACTCGACCTCTCCGGGGAGTCGGTCCGCGTCCACGCCGTCGCCGTCGGCGAGCGCTACAGCGTCGCGGACACCGTCACGCTCGGCGCCGACGGCGTCACGCGTCCGAACGACCCGCCCGAGTGGGTCGACGACGCCGTCATCTACGAGATATTCGTTCGGCAGTTCGCGGGCGAGCGCGTCGACACGACGTTCTCCGAGATAGAGCGCCGCCTCCCCTACCTCGAGGAGCTGGGCGTCGACTGTCTCTGGTTGACGCCCGTCCTCGAGAGCCCGACCCGCCACGGCTATCACACGACGGACTACTTCGACACGGCTGACGACCTCGGGAGCCGCGCGGAGTTCGAGTCCCTGGTCGCGGCCTGTCACGACCGGGGGATGAAACTCGTCTTCGACCTGGTCATCAACCACTCCTCGGAGGACCACCCCTACTTCCAGATGGCCGCCGCCGGCACCCCGGACTACCGCGACTGGTACGTCTGGGCGGACGGAGCGGCGGAGACGTACTTCAACTGGGAGCGCATCCCGAACTTCGACTACGATACCCTCGCGGTCCGCCGGTTCCTCCTCGATGTCGTCGAGGAGTGGGCGAGCGTCGTCGACGGCTTCCGCTGCGACGTGGCGTGGGGCGTCCCCCACGGCTTCTGGAAGGAGGTACGCGAGCGGGTGAAGGCCGAGGACGAGTCGTTCCTCTTGCTGGACGAGACGGTGCCCCGCGACCCTCAGTACCACGAGGCGGAGTTCGACATGCACTACGACACGGACTTCTACGAGACGCTGCTCGACGTGGGCGAGGGGGAGAAGTCCGCGTCGGCCGTGCTGGACGGCCTCGAAGCCGCCCAGCGGGCGGGGTTCCCCGAGAGTGCCCGCCACATGCGATACGTGGAGAACCACGACGAGGACCGCTACCGGGACCGCTGCGGGCGGGGCGCGTTGAAGGCGGCCGCCGCCGCGACGCTGACGGCGCCCGGCGTGCCGATGGTCTACTACGGACAGGAGCGCGGGATGACCGACTACCGCGGGCCGATGGCGTGGCGCGACGGCGACGACGCGCTCACCGACTTCCACCGCTCGCTCATCGAGTTGCGGAACGAACACCGAGTCCTTCGGCGCGGCGACCTGGCTCGCGTCGAGTGGGAGGCTGTCGACGGCAGCGACGACGTGGTCGCGTTCGCCCGCGAGACGGACGAGGAGCGCGTCGCCGTCGTGCTCAACTTCGGCGCGACGCCCGCCGACGTGCGCGTCGAGGCGACCCTCGGCCCGGACCTCCTCTCCGGCGAGACGCCCGAGGGTCCGGTCACGGTCGACTCGGTGCGCGTGTTTCCGGTCCGCTGACGCGACACGAACAGATAGTTCACGGTATGACTGGTGGCTACGGTCCGGCCGGCGCGTGGCTGTCACAGCGGGCGTGTACCGCCGCTGTAGCGTGACGCCGGGCGCAGTCTAAAAGTATGAAGTAATATATCTTCCAGCATCCAAAAGACATAAATATCTATGGACAATTGTGGTTTGTGTGACTGACCCACACACGGACGCTGACGGGAGCATCGACCGGCGCGGCTACCTCGGGGCGCTGATCGCGGCAGGAGCGACGGGGCTCGCGGGCTGTAACTCCAGCGGCGGGGACGCCCCGGAGGGCAGTAACGAGACGACCACCGAGCAGGAGATGGGAGAGACGGGGACTACCACCTTCGAGCCCGTCACGACGTCCATCGCCAACACCTCGACGACGCTCCCGGCGCAGTCCCAGTTGAACCCATGGGCTGCCAACATCAAGGCCAGCGGATGGGAGTTCTTCCAGGAGCAGTCGCTCCCCACCTTGTGGGGTACGTCTCCCAACCGCGAGGACGCGAAAGGACAGCCCTACCGCCTCTATAGCGGTCACAGCTGGGAGATAGAGGGTCGGGGTGAGGTCGAGGTCACGACGCACATCAAGAACGCCTCCGTGAACCCGCCCTTCGAGTGGACCCACGTCTTCGACGACCGTATCACCTACTGGGACGGTACGCCGATGGACGCGGAGGCCCACCGCCTCCACGACCGGGTGGACTTCGCCGGGGGCCACCTGAAGGCGGACGAGACGTTCAACCACGAAGTCGTCGACCAGTGGACCTACCGCAGCTGGCGGGACAAAGGCGAGGCCGAGGGACAGAACCCCAACCCGACGAACGCGCCCATCCTCCGGAGCCGCATCGGCACGGAGGCACCGTTCCACCCGACGTACACCCGGGAATGGGCCCAGCGCTACGAGGACGCCACGACGGAGGACGCGGTCAAGGAAATCACCAACGATATCCAGGGGGTGAGCGTCACCTTCCGGGACGCACAGGAAAAGGGGCTCGGCTCCAGCGTCTATCGTCTCGAATCCCCCGAGGACATCACCTCCCAGGAGATCGTCGGTCACCGCTGGGACGAACACCCCAACAGCGAAAACGTCACGCTGGACACGCTACGGGTGCAGGTCGCCACCGGCGACCGATTCAACGTCCTCCTCCAAGAGGGCGACATCGACTTCCACGAGGGCATCGTGCAGGCGGAGACGGGCCAGTACAACCGCAATCTGCTCCCGGACCACGTCCAGGAGCTCGCCCGCTTCCTCCGGTACAACGGCAATCAGGTCGTGATGAACTGGAAGAACAAACACCTCTCGCGGCTGTGGGTCCGCCGCGCGCTCGTCGCCGCCGTCGACTGGGAGGCCGTGAACGTGAACGGCTGGGGTCCGTCCAGGACTGCCTCTCTCGCGTACGACACGGGGATGATGAACTTCCACTCGAACCGGTATTTCCAGGAGGGCTTCCTCGAGAACCTCCACAGGTGGCCGCGCGGCTCGGATATGGAGCTCGCCGAGGAGTACATGCGCAACGCGGGCTACACGAAGGAGGACGGCATCTGGACCGACTGGACGGGCGACGCCGTCGACCTCTCCTTCCTCATCAACAACACCGTCAACGAGTTCATCCCGGCCGCGCAGACGATACAGCAGAACCTACAACAGCTCGGCTTCCAGGTCGGTACGACGAACGTCGACTGGGCCAACTTCTCGAGCGGCATGGACAACCACAACTACGACATGGCCCTGCTGTGGGGGACCGCGAGCCGGGACATCTGGGACTGGTACGACACGAGGGGCAACTCGTGGGCCGGCCGTCTCGTCGGCGGCGACCCCAACGACGCCGACCTGCGCGTCGAGACCGAGGAGATGGCTGAGGGGACGGACGCGACCCCCGATACCCACGACGACGAGGGGATGCCCCTGCAGGTCCAGATTCCGACCGACATCGGCGCCATCGAAGCCCCCGACCGCGCCGGCGCGTCGCCGGACCTCGCGGAGGCGGGCATCGACTCCGAGATGATAGACCTCGCGTACCTGACGAACGCCTTCCGCTTCGAGGACACGACCCGCGAGGATATGGTCGAGTTCGGCCGGAAGTGCGCGCGCTTCTACAACTACTACTTGCCCGACTTCTACTTCCACCAGTACACCTGGGGAATGTGGGGGAACGTCCGCGACTACGACTTCCCCGAGCGGAACCACACGGCGTATCAGGCCAGCGACGGCACGGCGGGCATCGACGCCTACCAGGCCCTCGCCGGCACCATCTCGACGAAGGGGGACACCGACTACCCCGACCCGTAGCTAGAGCCGAACGCGAACCGCCGGCCATCGTGTGACGGGCCGCGCCGGCACGCCGTCGGCGCACGTCGGCCCTCTTTTCCGGTTCGCTCTCGACCATCCAGCGGTCGCTGTGCGCAGCGCCACCGGTTCGAAAACAGCGCAGCCGTCGCAGAAACTCGTCCGGCGAAGCGACCGCCGACTACGCTCGCGTACCGCGGACGAGCGGGGAACGCCGCCGTATCAGTGGACCGTTCGGTCGTCGCTCTCGTCGATCTCCTCGATGGGGTCGTGGTTCCCGCGCGTCAGTTCGGGCGCGTCGCCGGGCGCGACCCACTCGCAGGCGTTCCGGATGACCTGTCGGACGTCCTCGTTATGGTAGATGGGGTAGGTCTCGTGGCCCGGCCGGAAGTAGAATATCCGGCCTTTCCCCCGGTGGTAGGCACACCCCGAGCGGAACACCTCGCCGCCCTCGAACCAGGAGGTGAACACCAGCGAATCGGGCTGGGGGATGTCGAAGTGCTCGCCGTACATCTCCGTCTCGGGCAACTCGATGGACTCGCCGATTCCCTCCGTAATCGGGTGGGCGGGGTCCGTCACCCAGAGGCGCTCCTTCTCGCCGGCCTCGCGCCATTTCAGCATACAGCCCGTGCCCATCAGCGCCCGGAATATCTTCGAGAGGTGCCCGGAGTGGAGGACGACGAGGCCCATGCCCTCAAGCACCTGCTCCTTCACGCGCTCGACGACTTCGTCCTCGACCTGGTCGTGGGCGGCGTGGCCCCACCACGTCAGGACGTCCGTCTCTTCCAAGACCTCCTCCGTGAGGCCGTGTTCGGGCTCTTGAAGGGTCGCGGTTTCGGTGTCGAAGCCCGCCTCCTCCAGCGCGCCGGCGATGGCGCCGTGGATGCCGTCGGGATAGATTTCCGCGACGGCGTCGTGCTCTCGCTCGTGGATGTACTCGTTCCAGACTGTAACGCGGACCATGCGAGCGGGTCGGTGCCGCCCCTAATGGTACTACCGGGAGCGGCAGTCCGCGGGGTGTAGGGGAGCGTCCCCGCTCGCCCATCCCGAAAGGGGAAGTTCCCGGCGGGGATAGGAACGGCCGATGGTCCCCGAACAAACCCCCCCCTCCCGAACCCGCTGATGCGCCGGCGCACCCTCCTTGCCGGCGTCGGAACCGGAATCACGGCCCTTGCGGGCTGTCTCGGCGCGATAGACGACGGAACAGACGCGCCGAGATACGAACTCAACGTGCAGAGCATCGGCGACACGGCCGACCTGGTGACCGCACAGACGTGGCGCCCGGAGGACACCCCCGACGACGCTTCCCGCCGCGACGCGTGGGAGCGAGCGACCGACGGCGAGGCCGTCGAGACGGTCGGCTACGCGCCGCTCCCCGACGGCGAGTACACCGAGCGGGACGGCCGCTACTTCCTCCTCCGCCGCACCGTCGTCGGCCAGCGCCGGGTCGAGCGTCCCGTCCTCCGCCTCTCGTGGGTCGGGCACGCCGACGAACTGGAGAACCCGCCCGAGGCGACTCCCGCCAACTCGCTCCCTGAGGTCGACCGGCGGGCCCTCACCCCGGCGTACTTCGCCGCACGTGCCCGGGAGTTCGAAGGGGGCGCCCCGTGGGATATCATCGAGCGCGGCGGCTCCGTCTACCGGACCCGTGTAGCCGAGAGCGAACTCGTTCCGGAGAGCGACCACGAGCACGTCCGCTATCAGGACACGATACTCCGGGTGCGGACGGCGACGGAGACGTTTTACGACCCCGTCTACGAGACGACTGCCCGCCCGGTCGCGGACGGACGGGCCGCCTTCGTCGATGTGGTCGAGGGTGCCCGTCTCGACGCCCGCATCGACGCGTCGGCGCTCGAGGGGTCCGAGCGGCGGATACTCGACACGGCCGGCGCCGACGGCTACGAGGAGACGGAACCGCTCTCCGAGGACTACCGGCGTCTCATCGAACGTCTCGGCCTGCAGGAGTTGCTCTACAACGGCGGCGCCAGCGCCGAGAACGGACTGCTGTTGAAACTCGACGAGCGCTACTACCGCTACGGCCTCTACATCCACAGCCCCCAGAATTAACGCACTCCCCAACGGAGTCAGGACATGGCAGTTATCGAAGCCGACGGACTGGGAAAGTCCTACGGCGACGTGCGCGCCGTTGACGGGCTTTCATTGACCGTCGACGCGGGGGAGCTGTTCGGGTTTCTGGGCCCGAACGGCGCGGGAAAGACGACGACCATCGAGATGCTCACCGGACAGACCCGCCCCGACTCGGGGCGTGCAGAGGTCCTGGGAACGGACCCCGTCGCGGACCCCATCGGCGTCCGCGAGCTGGTGGGCGTCCTCCCCGAACGCCACGCGCCGCCGAGTTACCTGACGCCTCGCGAGTTCTTCGAGTTCGTCGCCCGCGTGCGGGGCCTCGACGACGAGACGGTCGTCGGGCGCGGGGGGGAGTGGGCCGAGCGACTGGGCTTTTCGTCGAAGCTCGACACCCTCAGCGCGGACCTCTCGCGGGGCCAACAGCAGAAGGTAATGGTCACCCAGTCCTTCCTCCACGAGCCGGACGCGGTGTTCATTGACGAGCCGCTCGCCAACCTGGACCCCCTCGTCCAGGAGCGGGTGAAGCGTGCGCTCCGCGAGTACACCGAGGAGGGGAACACCGCGTTGCTCTCCACGCACAACATCGACGTGGCCGAGGAGCTCTGCGATAGGGTGGGCGTCGTCACCGATGGGGCGGTGGTCGCGACCGAGGAGATCACCGAGGACACCGACCTGATGGACACGTTCCTCGATGCCGTGGGCGAGGACGCCCGGGACACACCTCGATGAGGGACCTCCTACTTCCGCTGGCCCGCGAGGAGTTCCGCCTCCACAGCGACCTCTTCGGTGGCCGCCGCTTCGCGCCGTTCCCTCTGTTGGTCGCCGCGGTGTCGGCCGCCACGGTGTGGGCCCTCGATTTCGCGGGCACGCCCGTCGGTGATATCGTCGCGGGCACCCACCTGCTCGTCCTCGGCTTCGGTCTTTACACCGGCACGGCCGGCCTCGTCGGGTCGGACCTCATCGAGCGCGTTCTCGGGGACCGCTCGCTGTTGCTCTCCGCCTCAGCCTACCTGCCCGTCTCGAAGCGCGACCTGCTGGGCGCGTTCATGCTCAAGGACGCGGCCTACTACGCCGTCCTGTTCATCCTCCCGGTCGGCGCGGGCTTCGCACCCCTCGTCGCCTCGGGTGCACTCCGTCCCGTCGACCTCCTCGCGCTCCCGTACTCGCTCTCCCTGCTGTTCGCCGCGGGGATGACCGTCACCTTCGCGCTCATCGCCCTCCGCACGCGGGGAGCCCCCGCGTCGGTACTCGGACTCGCGGTCGGCGCGGCCGTCGTCGCGGGCTGGTACACTGGCTACCTGGCCCCCGCGTGGAACGCGCTCGTCGTCTTCGACGCGCCGCTTGCGCCGGCGGCTCTGAGCCTCCTCCTCGGGACACCGCTCGTCGGCGCGCTCGCTCTCCGGCTCTACGACCCGGGCTACCGCCGACCGGCCAGAACGAGAACCGCGGCGTTCGGGCGCTGGCAGCGGCGCCTCCCCGACGAACAGGGCCTCCTCACGAGGACGCTCCTCGACCTGGGCCGCTCGTCGGGCGGGTTCGCCAAGCCGGTCGTCTCGGCGGCGGTGCTCCTCCTTCTCACGGTGTTCCTCGACTCAGTGGCGGCGGCCGTCGTCGGCGTCGAGGCGGCGCCCGGGCTCTTCTACGGCTCGGTACTCGGACTGAGCGCCTTTACCACCTACAGCTGGCTCACGCAGTTCGACTCGCTCGCCGAGTACCGACCGTTTCCCGTGGGAATCGAGGCGGTGTTCCGCGCCAAGCGCGTCGCCTTCGCCATCGTCGGCCTCCCACCCGTCCTGTTGGCGTACGCCGCGGCGATCGCCTACGCGGGCACCGGCGCCACGGACGCCGTGCTGGGCCTGTTGCTCCTCCTCGGCCTCTCGGCGTACTGCTTCGGGCTCACCGTCTACCTGGCCGGCTTGGACCCGAACGCCTTCCTCTTCGATACGGTGCGATTCGGGCTCTTCACCGTGGGCGTCGCCGTTCCCGTTGTTCCGGCCGTACTCGTCGGGTTCGTCGCGGGGGCGGGGACGCTCTCGACGGGACTTGTCGCGGGCGTGGCCGTCGGCGCGCTCGTTCTCGGGGTCGTCGGCGTCGCGCTCGCCCGTCGGGCCGGCCCGAAGTGGGCCGACGCGGACTAGGCGTCCCGTTTTTCCCACAGTTCGTGGGCTGCCCCGGCCAGCGAGAGAAGGCACATGACCAGCGCCGCGAGCGAGAAGAGGGAACCCGACCCGCGATAGTCGTAGGCCATCGACGCCCAGACGACCGAGAGGAGGGCGAGCGAAACCGCCGACACGTACTCGGAGAGGAGCGAACTGAAAGACATGCCCGGGCGTTCTCCCCTGTCGGTGATAAAACGCCGTCCGACCGCGCGAGTAGCCACGCTTATCACTAAGTGGTATTCTAGGGTGGTACATGCCTACGCAACTACAGCGGGCCCGGAACGGCGAACTCACCGACGAAATGGAGCGTGTCGCCGAGCGGGAGAACTGCGGGGCCGAGTTCGTCCGCGAGCGGATCGCCGCGGGCGAAGCAGTCATTCCGGCGAACCATTCCCATGAGCGGTTGGACCCGATGGTCATCGGGGAGGCGTTCTCGACGAAGGTCAACGCCAACATCGGCAACAGCGAGGACGAGAGCGACGCCGAAGCGGAACTGGAGAAGCTCCACGCCGCGGTCCACTACGGCGCAGACACGGTGATGGACCTCTCGACCGGCGAGAACCTCGACGCCGTGCGGGAGGCGAACGTCGGACACTCGCCGGTGCCCGTGGGAACTGTTCCGATATACGGCGCGCTCAAGCGGGCCGAGGACTCCGAGGACCTCTCGGCGGACCTCCTGCTCGATACCATCGAGAAGCAGGCCGCGCAGGGCGTCGACTACATGACGATTCACGCGGGGGTCCTGCTGGAACACCTCCCCCTCACCGACGGCCGGAAGACGGGCATCGTTTCCAGAGGCGGCTCGATTCTCGCGCGCTGGATGGAGGAACACAGTGAGCAGAACCCCCTCTACACCGAGTTCGAGGCCATCTGTGAGATATTCCGCGAGCACGACGTGACGTTCAGCCTCGGCGACGGCCTCCGCCCGGGTTGCATCGCGGACTCGGGCGACGACGCGCAGTTCGCGGAACTCGACACGCTCGGGGAGCTGACGAAAGTCGCCCAAGCGCACGGCGTTCAGGTGATGGTTGAGGGCCCGGGCCACGTGCCGATGGACGAGATTCGGGGGCAGGTCGAACGCCAGAAGGAGGTCTGCGACGGCGCGCCCTTCTACGTCCTCGGCCCGCTCGTGACGGACGTCGCGCCGGGCTACGACCACATCACCAGCGCCATCGGCGCGACGGAGGCGGCCCGCGCGGGCGCCGCGATGCTCTGTTACGTCACGCCCAAGGAGCATCTGGGCCTGCCCGACGCCGAGGACGTGCGCGACGGCCTGGCGGCGTATCGCATCGCGGCCCACGCGGGCGACGTCGCCAACGGGAGGGAGGGCGCCAGCGACTGGGACGACGCCCTCTCGGAGGCCCGGTACGCCTTCGACTGGCGTGAGCAGTTCGATTTGGCACTCGACCCCGAGCGCGCCCGGGAGTACCACGACCAGACGCTTCCCGGGGACAACTACAAGGAGGCCCGCTTCTGCTCAATGTGCGGCGCGGAGTTCTGTTCGATGCGCATCGACCAGGACGCCAGAGAGGGGGAGGGAATGGAGAAGATAGCCGACGAGACGGAGTTGGAGGATTCGTCCGCCGCCGAAGTTAACCTGCCTCCCGTCGGGACGCACAGTCCCGGACGGGACGCGACGGAGGAGGGGCGTCTAGAGCCTTTTGTCGACGACTGACGGCGGGGTTTGGCCGCCTTCCTGAAGCGCTCCTATATCTCGCGGACGACGGGCGTCTCGCAGGACCCACACAGCAGGGCGTCGGTGTCCTTGTACGTCCCGGGCGCGAGTTCGCCGTCGTCGCACTGGGGACACGTCTCGCCGTCGAGCATTCGGATGGGGCTGTCGGTCATACAAACGACTGCGTGGGTTTTCCCTTAGTACTGTCGGTGAGTCTATACATTCTGATACGTAGGCCCCCTTACTCCAGTTGCACGCCCGGCCGGCCCGGCTCGGCGCGCTCCCGGAGTTCGGGGTCGGCGTCCGCGGCGCGTTTCACGTCGACGGTGACGCCGAACTCGCTCTCGACGAGCCACGCCGCGCGTTCGAGCGCTGCGGCCTCCCGGTCGGGCGCGAGGACGGACTGGAGTTCCCGCGCCCGCGCCGCGAGTGACGCGGCGAACTCCTCGTCGTCGGGCCAGTCGGCGTCCCGGGTGATGGCCTCGTGTGCGTTCTCCGGGTCGGCCCACCGGGCGCGCTCGTGGGCCCGGTACTTCCACTCCGGGGCGACGCAGAGCACGACGGTGTCGGGCTCGAAGTCGACCAGACCCACCAGTTCGCGGACGTCCTCGCGGACGTTCTCCACGAGGCGCGCCTCGATGTCGTGGTCGTCGGGGAGCGCCACCGCCTCGGGCCACTCCGAGACGGCGAGCAGGCCGTCGTCCGGCTCTTTCAAGTCGAGCCAGAGCTCCTCGCAGAGATGGGGGGCGATGGGCGCCAGCAGTTTGGTGACGGCCCGCAGCCCGCGGGTGTAGACGCCGACGTTCGGCGTCGTGTACTCGCTGTAGCGGCCCAGCAGTCGGACCAGTTCCTCGACCCGGCGCAGCGCGCGGTTCGGGCGCAGGTCGTCGTAGGCGTCGGTGGCGGTCTCGATGGTCGCGTCGACCCGCCGGCTGACGTAGTCGTCCGCGGGCCGTCGCTCGGGCCGTTCGTCCTCCGGGGGTCGCTCGTAGCCGTGGACCAGCCGGTAGACGCGCTCGGTGAAGCGATAGGACTCGCCGGACTCCTGTTCGCGCCACTCCACGTCGCTCTCGGGGTTCGCCGCGCTCATGATGGCGAGGCGGGCGGTGTCGGCGCCGTATCGGGTGGGGGAGACGACGTTGCCCGCGCGCTCGGTCATCTGCTCGCCGTCGTAGAGCACCATCCCCTGGGTACGGAGGTCGTCGATGGGCTCCCGGCAGTCCAGGAGCCCGAGGTCGGTGAGCGCCCGCGCGAAGAAGCGGACGTAGAGCAGGTGGAGAACGGCGTGCTCGCTCCCGCCGACGTATCTATCGACGGGGAGCGCCTCGTTTGCGGCCTCGGAGTCGAAGGGCGCGCTCCCGAGGTCTGGCGAGAGGAAGCGCAGGTAGTACCACGAGGAGTCGACGAACGTGTCCATCGTGTCGGTCTCCCGTTCGGCGGGGCCGCCACACGCCGGACAGTCCGTTTCGACCCACTCCGTCGCGGATTCGAGGGGGTTCCCCCGGACGCTCTCGTAGTCGGGGAGTTCGACGGGGAGTTCGTCGTCCGGGACCGGAACGGTGCCACAGTCCTCACAGTGGACGAGGGGGATGGGCGTCCCCCAGTAGCGCTGCCGGGAGACGAGCCAGTCGCGTAGACGGTAGGCGACCTCCGGTTCGACGGCCTCCACCTCCGAGACGATGCGCTCCCGGGCGTCCTCGCTGTGAAGCCCCAAAAACCCGCCAGACCCGACCAGTTCGCCCTCGCCGGTGTAGGGGGCGTCGCCCCCCTCGACGACCTGCGCTATCGGGAGGTCCTGTGCGACGGCGAACTCGTGGTCCCGGACGTTGTGTCCGGGCACGCCCATCAGCGCGCCCGTCCCGACATCTCCAAGCACGTACTCCGCGACGTACACCGGCAGGTCATCGCCGGTCACGGGATGGGTGGCGCGGTAGCCCGTATCCACGCCCGCCTTGTTCGTGTCGCCGGCCTCGCGGTTGATGGCCGCGACGTAGTCGCTGACCTCGTCGTTCTCCTCCGCGGCCCGCCGCGCGAGCGGGTGTGAGGGCGCCAGCGCGAGGAACGTCGCGCCGAACAGCGTCTCCGGTCTCTTGGTGAACGCCTCGATTGTCTCCCCTCCGCAGTCGAAGGAGACAGTGGCGCCCTCCTGTCTGCCAATCCAGTTGCGCTGTTGTTCGGTGACCGACTCGGGCCAGTTCTCCAACTCCTCTAAGCCCCCCAGGAGGCCCTCGGCGTAGTCGGTGATGGTGAAGAAGTACTGGTCGGTGACCCGGGTCTCGACGTCGCTCTCGCAGCGCCAGCACACGCCCGATTCGACCTGCTCGTCCGCGAGCACGGTCTCACAGGAGGGACACCAGTTGACCTCGGCGCCGCGGTAGTCCACGAGGCCCTCCTCGCGAAAGCGCTTGAACAGCCACTGGTTCCAGCGGTAGTAGTCGGGGTCGCAGGTCGCGAGCTCGCGGCGCCAGTCGAAGCCGAGTCCGAGTTCGTCCATCTCCTCGCGCATCTCCTCGATGCAGGCGCGGGTCCAGGTCTCGGGGGTCGTCACGCGACGCTCGGCGGCGTTCTCGGCGGGGAGTCCGAAGGCGTCCCACCCCATCGGGTGGAGCACGTCGTCACCGCACATTCTTCGATACCGGGCGTAGGCGTCGCTCGCGGTGTACGTACGGATGTGGCCCATGTGCAGGTCGCCGGAGGTGTAGGGGAACATCCCCAACACGTAGGTCGGGTCCTCCGAATCGGTCTCGAAGACGCCCTCCTGTCGCCAGCGGTGTTGCCAGAACGACTCGACGGCGCCGTGGTCGTAGGAGTCCATGGGCGAGTGTTGAAAGGAGGGTCCGCGGCGGCCAAAAGCGTTCCCGTTGGACGAACGCCACCGAAAGAACTTCGGGGCACGACGAGCCATGTCCGGACGTAGTCCCCCGCCCTGTTGCCCTCCGCAACGCCGGTCGGGCTACGTAGTTATGCGTAAGCAAACGATACTCGCGCTGTTCCTCGCGGCCGCACTCGCTGTTCCGGCCGCGGCGGCAGCCCCGACACCGACCGCACAGACCGCCACCGCCGACGCAGGTGGCTCCAGTTCCGCGAGTGACGCGGCGAGCGCCACGAACTACACCTCCCTCTACGTCGACGCAGAGGGGACGAACCTCGACCTGAAACCCGGCGAGAGCGACTCCTTCTCGCTCACCGTCGAGAACGGCGACGAGAGCGCCGTCTCGCTCAGTCCCCATCTGTACGTCCCGCCGGTCGGCGAGAACCTCCTGAAGGCCGAGTGGGTCTCGATCGACGGCGACACGGAGCTCGACGACGGCGAGGAGACTTCCCTCGACGTGACCGTTTCGGTACCCGAGTCCGCGGAGCTCGGTCACTACCGCGGGCAGATCGCCCTGACGAACGAGACGGTTACCTACCCCGGCCGGCCCGCACGCCCGGTCCACGCCGTCTCGACGTACGTTGAGGTCTGGAAGCAGCCGGCCGTCGAGATTCTCTCCTCGACGTACTTCTCCGGGCAGGTCGAAGCCGGCGATTCGGCGACCTACGAGGTCCGCATCGAGAACAGCGCCGAGAGCGCCGTCCCGCTCAGCCCCGAACTGAAGGACCAGCGCAACGTCCGCTACGGCGGCTCGACGGGCGGGCTCGACCCCTCGTGGGTTTCCATCGACGCGCCCCCTGAGATCGACGCCGGCGAGACGGCGACCGTCGAGATGACGGTCTCCGTCCCCGAGTCCGCCGAGCGCGGCAGTTACGACGCGCAGGTCGACCTCGGTCTGAAGGACCCCAACCGTCCGGGCCGCTCGACCTACTGGCAGGAAGTCGACCTCGGCGTGCAGGTGTGGAAACAGCCCGCCGAGCCCTTCGAGACGACCTTCGACGTGAGCGAGGACGCCGAGTCCATTGACCTCACGCTCTCCCCGCGCACGGCCGGTCGCGAGCGCCAGGACGCCGAGGCGCCCGATTTCGACGTGACGCTGGTCACGCCCAACGGAACCGAAATCGCGCCCGAGCGGGTTCGCACGACCAACGAGGGGTACGTCGACATGAGCGGTCGCAGCCGGCAGGCCCAGACCGACGGCGCCTACGCCAGCGACGGCTCGCGGACGAGCTTCGACTACACCGCGTCGGCGAGCGCCGCCGGCGAGTGGACCCTCCGCGTGATGCCCCACAACACGATGGGCTTCAACTACGAGATCGTCCGCAACGAGTCAGCCTAAGCGGCTTCACCGCGCGCCGCTCACGCGGCCGCATTCCCCATCGGGCGCCGTTTCCCGTTTACGGGCCGCATCCCAACCGGATTCCCTCCCCGTTTACGCGGGCCCCTCATTTTATAACGAACGTGGGGTTCTATTCGGTATGTCGAGTCAAGAAGTAACACTGCGGAGTACAGTTGCCGGCTTCACGGCCGAGGGGAAACTTCACACCCTGAGCGTCTGGTTCATTCTGGCGCTCCGGCTGATGATGGGTATCGCCTTCTTCCAGAGCGGCTTCGACAAGGTGTTATCCGGGAGTTTCAGCGCGGCGGGCTACCTCCAGAACGCCCCGCCGGCCAACGGCAGTCCCGTCGCGGACCTGTTCGTCGCGATGGGCAACACCGGCTGGTTCGTCGACATCGTCAACGTCGCCGTTCCGTTCGGCGAGGTGCTCATCGGCCTCGGCCTGCTCGTGGGCGGGTTCACCCGTCTGGCCGCCTTCTTCGGCGCGTTCATGATGCTCCTGTTCTACCTGGGCAACTGGGAGATCGCGCACGGCTACATCAACGGCGACTTCGCGTACATGCTCGTCTTCCTCTCCGTCGCGGCGTTCGGCGCCGGCCGGGTTCTGGGACTCGACCAGTACATCGAGGCCTACGAAGTCGGCGGACAACCGCTCGCGGAGCGCTACCCGTGGATGCGCTACGTCCTCGGTTAGACGGGCCCCAGATAGCCCCACGCCTGTAACCTATCGCCCTCGCCGTTCATCCAGCGCTCGCCGATGTCGTCGCGGTAGTACATGTTCGGCATCGCGATGTCGTCGATGCGGCCGTAACACTGCGCGCGGGCGTCCGCCATCGTCTCGCCCTTGCCGGTGACGACGACCGGCATCCCGCTCTCGCCGGCGGCGCGCCACTGGCCGTCCACGTTTTTCGTGTCCTCCAGATGCACGCCCTCCCGGTTCTCGCCCCGGAAGACCACGGCGGCGTTCCGCGAGTTCTCGTCGTAGGTCTTCTCGTCGTCGAACGGGAAGGGCGGCAGGACGAGTCGGACGCCCACCTGATAGCCGCTGTGGACCTCCACGTCGGGCTCGTTGCCGTGCGCGAGGTCGGAGAAGAACTCGCCGGTCGAGGACTCGATGGACTCCTCCTGGAGCGCGATGGTCGGATAGCCGAAGCGGGGGGTAAACTCCAGCGGGTAGATGCCGTTCGCGTTGACGATGCAGTTCAGGTCAATACTTCCAACATAGCCTTCGTCGGCGAGCCAGCCCTCGAGTTTGCCGAAGGTCTCCTCGAACAGTTTGTTCCGGCCGGCCCAGAACATCGACGTGCCCATCTCGCCGGTCGACGGCCCGATGTTTCCCGGAAAGAGTTTCTTGTGCTCGAAATTGAAGTTGACCTGGTCGATGAACTCCTCGCCGTTGAAGAAGCCACAGATGGCGACCTCCACGCCCTCCACCTTCCGCTGGAGTTGGAAGCCCTTCATCCGGTGGCCCCACGCCTTCTTGTAGGCCTTCAGGACGTCGACGACATCGCTGCCGTCGTCCTCGTCCCCGACGTAGAGGAGGCGTTTGACGTTCTGGACCTCCCCGAGCGGTTTGATGACGTAGGGGTTCGGGTTCTCTTGGACGTGTTTGATTCCGGCGTCGAAACTCTCGAAAACGTGGTGTTCGACGGTGTTGACGCCGTGGTCTTCGAGGACGTCCATCGCGTAGCCCCGGTCCTCTTCGAGTCGGTCGGTGTTCGGCGTCCCGCCGACGACTGCCTTTCCTCGCTCCCGGAGTTCCTGCGCGAGTTCGCCCGTACCCACACCGTCCCCGACCCAGATGTCGTCGAAGATAATCACGTCGGCCCACTCGACCTCCGCCTCCCAGTCGTCGGTTTTGGGGACGAACCCGTCGCCGATTTCCTTGTCCGATTCGGCTTCGATGTAGTATTTCACGTCGTGGCCCTCGCGGTGAACCTGCCACGCGAGGTCCGTTATCAGCGCCGCGTCGGCGGAGACGAAGAGGAAGTTCGGCATACCGATGGGACACCGCCAGGGCGGTTAAAGGCGCCGGCGGTGGTTGGGCTAGTCGGCGACAGGGCCCACGGCGCCTGTGGTGGGCTCTGCTCCACAACCGCGGCCGCGCCTTTCGGACGGCAGGACCGAGACCCGGGCGGTCCCTCGCGCTCGCGCCGGGGCTTGCTGCGAGCGCCGCGGAACCAACCGCGGCCGTGCCGACAGGCACGGCCCTGGTGGTCGCCGGAAGGCCCGGCGGGCCTTCCGAGACGTCGAAAGACGCGCAGCGTCTTTCGGAAGACTCTGCAAGGGCGAGCGCGGCGCCCTCCCGTGGGGCGCCGCGCGAGGGCTTGCTTTAGTGGCCCTGGATAGCCTTCGCTCCGTACGGTTCCTCGAGATACTCCATCTCCGAGTCGGAGAGGTCCACTTCAAGAGCCTCGACGGCGTCTTCGAGATGCTCGACGCTCGTGGTCCCCACGATGGGCGCCGTCACCCACTCCTTGTGGAGGAGCCACGCCAGGGATATTTGGGCCATCGTCAGCCCCTTCTCCGCGGCGAGTTCCTCGACGCGCTCGTTTATCTCCCGGCCGCCGTTCGAGCGATGGCCCTCCCAGTCGGCGTCCGACCCGCGCTCGGTGTCGTGGGCGGCGTCGTCCGGGCGGGTGAGATAGCCCCCGGCGAGGGGGGACCACGGGATGACGGCGACGTCCTCCTTCTCGCAGAGGGGGAGCATCTCCCGCTCCTCCTCGCGGTAGGTGAGGTTGTAGTGGTTCTGCATCGTGCGAAACGGCTCCAGGTCCAGGTCCTCGGCGGTGTGGAGCGCTTCGGCGAACTGGTGGCCCACTGCGAGGACGTGCCGACGTACCGCGTCTTCCCCGAGGAGACGGCGTCGTCGAGCGCGCGGAGCGTCGTCTCGATGGGCGTATCGGAGTCCCAGCGGTGTGTCTGGTACAGGTCGACCGTCTCCATCCCGAGTCGGTCGAGGGAGGCCTCCAGTTCCTGTTGGATGGCCTTCCGGGAGAGCCCCTGCCGGTTGGGCCCTTCGCCCATCTCGCCGTACACCTTGGTGGCGACGACGAGTTCGTCCCGGTCGTAGCCCGCCAGCGCGTCGCCCAGTATCTCCTCGGACTCGCCCGAGCAGTACACGTTGGCCGTATCGAAGAAGTTGATTCCCAGGTCGATTGCGCGCTCGATTATTTCCTCGGACTCGTCCTGTGGCAGCGTCCAGTCCCACGCCTCGCCGAAGCTCATACAGCCCAGGCAGATGCGCGAGACCTCCATTCCGGTCGTACCGAGTGTGGTGTACTCCATACGGACCGAGGACCGTCCGACCGCCTAAAGGTGCGTGCTACGGCAACGCACGACACCTACCGTCCCCCGGCCTTCCGGCGGAGGCGTTCGACCCGCTCCTCGGTGTCGGGGTGGGTGTCGAAGAGGCGCGCCAGTTTCGAGTCCTCGTCGTCCCGGACGTACAGCGGCGAGAGCCTCTCCCAGGGCCCTGTCGCCCGGCGCTCGATTTTCCGCAGCGCGGCGGCCAGCGCCGCGGGGTTCCCGGTCGCTTCGACGGCCTTGTCGTCGGCGGCGAACTCCCGCTGTCGCGAGTGGACGCGGAGGAGCAGGGTTCCGGCGACGATGACCAGCGAGAGCGCCCCCCAGACGCCGGACAGGGCGTGCCCCGCGACGGTCCGGTCGGGCGCTTCCCCCGTCAACAGCGCCGTCGCGAGCGCCGCGCCCTTCAGCGCGAGTGTCACCGGGAGCGCTAGCAGGGTGACGATTCCGACGACGGCGCCCAGGGCGCCCTGCGCGACGACCTGTATCGCGCCGTCGTGGCCGCTCAGATGTGCGAGTTCGTGTGCCAGCACCCCCACCAGTTCCTCCCGGGTGAGGAAGTCGAACAGCGACGTGTCGAGGACGATGACGCCGTTTCCCCCCGCGAGCGCGAAGGCGTTCGGCGTCCGCAGGCGGGTCACCGCGAGGGTGGGCACGGCGGTGTTCATCCGGTCGGCTAAGGTTTCGACGCGGTCGTAGAGCGCCGGCGCGCGCGCCGGGTCCAACTTCCGGGCGTCGACGGCGGACAGCAGGCGGGCGACGCCGGTGCGGTGGCTCACGTAGCCGAAGACGAGGGTGAAGACTAGCGCCACCACCACGAGGAGCGGGGTGTCGGGCCGGAGCGCCCACAGCCACGTCAGTCCCCAGTAGGCGAGCGCCGACGCGCCGAGATAGCCGGCGAAGAGCACGACGGCCAGCGCGACGAGCGCGAAACGGGGCGGGGTCCGTCCGCTCATACCCGCCGTAGGGTTCCCCGCGGGAAACGCGTACCGGGACCGCCCCGCCGAGACCCGCGGATTTTTGCCCGCCTCGCCCCCACGCCCCGGTATGCGCGTGCTCGTCGTGGGGGCCGACCGGGTGGACGCGGGCAAGACCACCTTCTCGACCGGCCTCCTCGAACGGCTGGGGGGTGTCGGCTTCAAACCCCGGGCCGGCAACGACTACTGGTTCGACCACGACGACTACCGGGGAGCGGTTGGGAAGGGGCGCCTCTACGGCAAGGACGCCAAGCGCCTCGCGGCCGCGAGCGCCCCCGACGTCGAACCGGAGGCCATCAACCCGATTCACCGCCTCTGGCGGCCCGCGCCCGACGGCGACGCGGGGATGGTCGGGCGCTCGGGCCGGCGCTTCGTCCTTGACCGGGTAGGCAACTCCTACGTGGTGAACGCGAACGCCGACGTGCCCGCGAGCGCCCGGGAGTCCCTTCCCCTCGACGACGCCGTGACGGTCGAAACCCTGGAGGAACTGAACGAACAGATGTGGTCCCGCCACCGCTCCGCGCTTGACACGCTGGCCGGGGAGATCTCGGCCCGCGACCCCGTCGTGGTGGAGTCCTACGGAAACACGGCCCGCCCGCTCGAAGAGTTCGAACCCGACGTGGTGGCGGCCGTCGAACCCGCCCGGGCGAGGGTGTACGACGGCGAGCGCTACGACCGGGCCTGCGAGGCGGTCGGCGGCTCCGTCCGGGGGCAACTGGAGGAGAAAGTGGGGAACGCGCTCGATTACTTGGACCCGCTGGCGAGGGTCGAACTCCCCGCGCTCGGCTCCGGCGCCAGAAACGACCCGAAAGCCGTCGCGGGGGCCTACCGCGAAGCGTACGACGCCGTCGCGGCGGCCGCAGAGCGGTAAGGTACTCAGGCGTCCCCGTCGCTCGCTTCGTCCTCGTCCGAAGCGTCCAGTTCGTCGGGGTCGATACCCCACTCCTCCATCTCCTCGCGCTGGGCGCTCTGTTGTTCCTCGACGTCCACGTCGATGCCCAACTGTTCGAGTGCGTCGGCGTCGGCGCCCTCCAGGTCCTCGGCGTCGACGTCGGCCTTCTCGGTGTCGACGACGCTCATCTCACCGTGGGTCGCCCCGGTCGAATCTACGTCCTTCTGGACCATCTCGTCGAATTCGGGGGCGTTCTCGCCGATGGATTCGAGCTCCTCGACCTTCGCAGCGAGGACCGCGGCCACCTCGTTGCCCGGGAGGTAGGCGTTGCGCACGAGGGCGTCGAGTTCCTCGCGCAGGGCCTGTTTGTCCTCGATGCGGTGGTCGCCGCCGAGGCTGGAGACGATGGTGTCCAACTCGCCCGCGAGCGCGTGCTCGGGGTGCCCGGCCTGTTTGGCGGCCTCGACGGTCGTCTCGATGTCGTTGAGGTAGGTTTCGAGGTCCGGCGCGTCGCTCATGGGGCCCTTTTCGGGCGGACGCCCAAAGCGCTCACGCCTCCTCGACGGCGTGCTCCTTTACTGGGACCCCTTTCGCGGCGAGGTGGGTCACCTGACGGCGGGCGAACTCTTCCTCCCTGGTTCCCCGGGTGGCGAGCACGAACAGGCGGGCGTTCCCGCCCGGGCGCATCGTCCGCCCCGCGCGTTGGGCACCCTGCCGGCGCGACCCCCCGAGTCCGGAGGCGATTATCGCGACCTCGGCATCGGGCAGGTCGATGCCCTCGTCGCCGACCCGGGAGACGACGAGGGTTTCCAGGTCCCCCCGCCGGAACGCCTCGAAGTGTCGCGCGCGCTCGGCGTGGGGCATCTCGCCGCTGATGAAGGGGGCGTCGAGCACCTGCGAGAGGCGCTCGCCCTGCTCTAAGTACTCCACGAAGACGAGCGCCTTCCCCTCCTCTTCTTTCAGGAGGCGCTCGATTTCACCGTCCTTCTCGGGGTTGGTCGCCGCGAGCTGGCGCTTCTCGACGCCGACCGCGGCGGCGTACTCCTCGGTTTCCACTTGCTCGTCCCACGGGACGAAACGGAGTTCAACTTCGGGCTGTTCGACGTAGCCCGCGTCGAAGAGCGCGTCCCAGTCGGTGCCGATGGGCGGCCCGATGAGCGAGTAGATCTCCTTCTCGTTGCCGTCCTCCCTGACGGGCGTGGCGGTGAGCCCGAGGCGGTGTTTGCCCTGAATCGAGGCAGTTCGTTTATGAACTGGGGCCGGGATGTGCTGCGCTTCGTCGTACACGACCAGCCCCCACCGCCGGTCGTCGAAGAGGTGGCGGTGGCGGTCCATCCCGACGGTCTGGTAGGTCCCGATGGTGACGGGGCGCACGTCCTTCTCGCCGCCGTGATAGAGGCCGACCTGCTCCGGCGAGAGGGTGGTCTGTGCCAGCAGTTCCTCCTCCCACTGGTTCGCCAGCTCCCGGCCCGGCACCAGAATCAGCGTCTCGCCGCCGATGTTGGTGATGGCGCCCATGGCGGCCACCGTTTTGCCGCTTCCAGGGGGGCCGACCATCACGCCGGCGCCCTGCTCGCGGAAGCGCTCGACCCAGCGCTCCTGGTAGTCCCGCAGGGGTAGTTTGAGTTCGACGTCCAGTGTGTCCCCGTCCGAGAGGTCTCTGATGTCTTGGACGGGGTAGCCCGCGTCGTAGAGGGTCCGCTTGAGGGTGGCTACCTCCTCCTCGTTCACCCACGCCTCCGTCTCGGAGATGGGCGCGCGGAGGACGCCCTCCCCCAACTTCTGCTCGGCGACGTTACCCATCAACTCGGCGCTCGCCGCCACCAACACGTCGTAGCCGTCCTCGTGGGTCTCCAGTTTGAACTGCCGGGCGCGTTGCCACTGGTCCTCGAGCCAGTTCTCCAAGTTCTCATCGGACTCGGGGAGGACGCGGCGGACGGCCGTCAGGAAATCATCGAGGGTGTCGTACGGCGCGGCCCACACGTCTTCGGCGCGGAACTCGTAGCGATAGCCGCCTTCGCCGTTCACGTCCGCGAGATGCGCGACCTGCGAGAGGCGCGACCGGGTGGCCTGGGTCGGCTGGTCCACGACGGCGGTCCGCCGGCCCGGGAACGAAACGACCCGCTCTCTGGCCTGTTGGGTCGCCCAGTCGGTCGGGTAGAAGACGGGCGTGCCGTCGATTTCGCGGCGGACCACCCCGCCCGACGCCGCGAGCGCCGTCAGCGCCTCGTCGGCGTCGGCCTGCGAGATATCGAGCGCGTCGGCGACGGCCCGCGCGGTGAGGACGGGTTCGCCGGCCGCCTCCACGGCGTCGTGGAAGTCGGCGAGCGTCAGTTCGGTCACACCCCGAGTAACCGCCCGCCGGGCATACGGGTTCCGCTTAGGGTGCTTCTCCCGTACTCCGTTCGGGGTGACCCCCTGCCGGAGTTCGAGGGGCACGTCGCCGTCCGGCGTGTCGTCGCCACCGCGCGCGTCGAAAGCCCAACGCCGGACACCGGAATATAAGTCCGGCCCCCCCGATTCCCCGTCCATGACAGTGATGGCACTCCTGAGTGTGGCGCCAGTCAGGGAAGGCAGCATGAAGGAGGACGTGGCCGGCGCGGTGGCCACCCTCGACGACTACGACGTGACCTACGAGACGGGCCCGATGGGGACGACCATCGAATCGGAGAGCGTCGACGAACTGCTCGCGGCGGTCGGCGCCGCCCACAAGTCGGTGGACGCCGCCCGCGTGAGCACCTTCTTGAAGATCGACGACCAGCGCACCGAAGACGCCCTCAGCGCCGACGAGAAGGTCGAAGCCGTCGAGGGCGTGCTCGGGCGGCCCGCGCGCTCGGGCGCGGCCGACGCGGACGAGTCGACGGGGGACGTGCCCGGGCGGGACTGGGAGTAGCCCCGCCCGTCGTCGGCGAGCCGTCCTGTGACCGACTCGGCCCTCGTCCGGGCCGAGCCCGTCCTCCGACCGACTCGGCGCTCGCCCGCGCCGAGCCCGTCTGTGATTTCCAGTGCGTAACCCTTTACGAAACGACGGCCAAGCGGGGGTATGGACAGTCTCAACCGGATGGCGCTCGAACTCGCCGACGAGGCGCTCGACTTCGCCGACGAGCTCCGCATCGGCGCCTTCGAGTTGGACAACGGCACTACCGTTTTGGACTTCGGCGTCGAGCACGCCGGCGGCCTCGAAGCCGCTCTCCTCCTCTCGGAGCTCCAGACGGCGGGGCTCGCCACGCTCCAGACCAGGATGGACGAGGTCGCGGGCGCGCCCCTCCCCCACGTCGAGGTGGCGGTCGACGACCCCGCGGTCCCGCTGCTCTGCTCGCAGAAGGCGAGCTGGGAGATATCTCTGGATGAATTTGACGGTCTCGGCTCCGGCCCGGCCCGCGCGCTCGTCGCGGAGGAGAGCGAGTTCAGGCAACTGGGCTACACCGACGCCTTCGACTTCGCGGTGCTCACCGTCGAGACGGACGACTACCCCGACGAAGAGGCCGCGGAAGCCATCGCGGAGCGCGCGGGCGTCGAGACGGGGAGTCTCTTCCTCGCGGTCTACCCTACCGCGTCGACCGCGGGGAGCGTCACGAGCGCCGCGCGCGCCGCCGAGCTCGCGGTGTTCCGCCTGACCGAGGCGGGCTACGACCCGACCGACATCGAAACCGTCGCCGCGAGCGCCCCGGTCGCGCCCGTCGCGGACGGGGAGAACGCGGCCATCGGCCGGACGAACGACGCCGTCGCCTACGGCGGGCAGGTGCACATGACCGTGTCCTCGGACGCCGAGTCCTTCGACCCGGCCGTCTCGACGGCCCGCGAGGCCCACGGCCGGCCCCTCTCCGAGGTGTACGCGGACCACGACTGGGATTTTTCGGCTGTGGACGCCGGTGCCGTCGCGCCCGCCCAGCTGACCGTCTCCGTCTCCGGCGGACCGACCTACGCGCTGGGCGACACCGACGAGGAACTCCTGGGGGAGAGCTTCGGGCTCTGACGTGCGCCTGAAACCGGTCCCGAAGGCCCGCGGACTCGACTTCCTCGCGAACGCGAAGGCGGCCCTGCCGATAGTCCCCGTTTCCGAGCGGGACGCGGTGACCCGCCTCGCCGAGCGGACGGCCGTCCCGGACGACGGCGCGGCGCGCGAACTTCTGACGTTCCTCCGCGCGCTGGGGCTCGTCGAGCGCGCCGACGGCGACTTCGTGCGCGCGGACCGCGACGTATCGGGGGCCGCCCTCCGCGAGCCGTTCCGGGAGAACGTCTTCGGCGCGCGGGAGGCCCTCGACGCGCTCGACGAGGGACCGAAAACGGAGGCGGAGGTATTCGAGGCGCTCGCCGAACGGATCTCGACGTGGGAGCGCGGCCGGCACGCCGACTGGGAGCGGACGTGGCGCGAGCGGACCCGGAACCTGCTCCGGTGGGCGGTTCTCCTGGGGGCGGCCGAGCGCGAGGGCGAGACGTACCGCCGCCGGTCGCTCGACAGCGAGCGGTTCGGGTAGTTTAGATGTCTGTGACGGTGCCCACGCCCTTCGATTGCCCCTCGCGGAAGACGAAGCGTTGGCCCTCCTCGACGAGGTAGGGGCGGAACTTGAAGCGGACCGTCGTGGTGCCGGTGTCGCCCGGCAGGAGCTGTCCCCCCTCGGGCTCGAAGACGGCCGCCTCGCTCGCCGTTTCGAGGTGGACGACGGGCTCGTAGCCCGCGTCGATTCTGGTCGGGTGGTTGAGAACCATCACCTCGGCCTCGAACTCCCGTACAGCTTGGGGTTCCGACTCGCGGGGGAGGAGGCTCATCCCGCGCTCGATTTCCTCCTCGCGGACGCCCTTCAGCGCGATACCGACGATGCGGCCCGCCTCCGCCCTGTCGACGCGGTGGTAGTGCATCTCGATGGAGCGCACTTCGACCTCCTTGAACGAGCCGTCGGGGAACGGGCCCAACAGGAGCTCGTCGCCCGCCTCGACCGTCCCCGCGTTGACCGTCCCGGAGGCGACGGCGCCCACACCCGTCACGGAGTACGTGCGGTCGATGTACATCTTGAACGGCCCCGCCGAGTCCGCCGTCTTGGGTAACTGTCTGAACAGTTCGTCGAGGACCTCGACCCCGTCGGTCGTGACGGCGCTCGTGCGGACGAGGGGTACCACGTTCTCGTCAATCTCCTCGATGGCGGCGTCGGTCCCGTAGCGCGCGACCGAGAGGGGGGTGCGCCCGGCGTTCCGGAGGACGCGTTCGACCTCGCGCTCGACTTCTTCCAGGCGCTCGTTGTCGACTAGGTCCACCTTCGTGAGCGCGACGACGGTGGGGAGGTCCGTGGCCAAGAGGATGCCAAGGTGTTCCCTCGTGACCTTCGTGGGGCCTTCGTCGGCGGCCACCGCGAGGAGGCCGTAGTCGAGTTTCTGCCCCACGAGCCCCCGGATGGTGGTGCGGAGCCACGGCTCGTGGCCCACCGTGTCGACGAAGGAAACTAGCCTGTCCGAGGTCTCGACGACGCCCGCGCGGTCGGATTTCCGGTCCGGGTTGTCCATCCGGACCGGCTCGCCGTCCTTGAAGCCGTACACGCCGTACGAGAGGTCCGCGGAGAGCCCGCGCTCCATTTCGTGGGGTTGGACGTCCAGATAGGAGCGTGTCCCCCCCTCCCCGTCGTCGGGTTTGCCGGTCACGAGCGACCCTACGAGGGTGCTCTTGCCGTGGTCGACGTGGCCCGCGGTGCCGACGACGATGTGGCTGTCGTCCGCGGTGTCGAGCGCGGCGCCTTCTGCAAGGGTTGCGACGCCCACGATACCCCCCGAATCAGCGCCCCACGTCTCCACGTCGTCGATGTGTGCGCCCGCCTCCTCGGCGAGCAGGCTGAGCACGTCCATCGTCTCGGAGAAGGCGTCGGGGGTGATGCCCGCGATACCGCCGTCGTCCGTGACGCCGACGACGTACGTGGCTTCGCCGTCCCCGGAGAGCACCCGGTGACGGAGTTGCGCGGCCAGACTCTCCCGCCGGCCGTCGGCGAGGTGTGCTGCCTTCGTGAGCCGTTCCTTGAATTCGACGTGGCCGTCCTCGCGTTCGCCGTGGTCGATGGCTCGGCGGAGGGCGACCTTGTCAGGGCCCATACATCCTGATAGGGATTACCAACCAAAAGCCTTCTCCGGGTTTGGCATATGTTCGCATACGAAGAACGACGGGAGCGAGAGTCAGAGGGTAGCGGACCCGTCCGTCATTCCCGCAGGCGCTCGTAGGCCTGCTGAACCCGGCGGAACGCGTCGGGGTCCCCGCCCCGGTCGGGGTGGACGGCCTTCACCCGCTCGCGGTAGGCCCGCTGTACGTCCGCCTCGCTCGCGTCCGATTCGACCCCAAGAACCTCGCGGGCGCGGGACTCGGACATCCCGGCCGGCGGTCGGCGTCGGGGTTCACTCGCACGCTGGCTACCGCCCGCACCGTCGGCCGCGTCCGTTCGGGCCTCTCGGGCCTGTTTCGCGCGTCGGGAGCGCTCGCCCGGCTCCCGAGAGCCCGCGTTGGCGGCCCGAGCGCGCTCGTGGGCGCGCTCCTCCAACCGGCCGGTGGCGTGATACCAGAGGAGGTAGGCCACGCCGGCGAAGGGAACCGCGACGCCCAGGGCGACGGGCGTGACGGTCACCCCAAGGAAGAAAAGGAGCACAGAGAGGGTTGCGAACACCCCCCCGAGAACCAACAGCAGGCGCCGGTCGTTCACACCCTTCCGTTTGGGCCCCCGGAAGTAAGTGTGCGGGGGTTTGACGATGGCCCATGAGCGTGAGCGGCCTCTGTTCGGTCTGCGAGCAACGGGAAGCCGAGTACGTCTGCAACCAGTGCGGTTCGGCCGTCTGTGAGGCGCATTACGAGTCCACCGCGGACATCTGTACGGTCTGCGCCGCCGGGGTGTCCGGCGGGACCATGGACGGTGATGGAACTACAAACGGCGACGGGACGGGCGATCCGGATTCGGAGTATCGGATATGAGACTCCGTCCGGTGGAGTCGGACGACGCGACGGCGATGGCCCGAATCCGGCGGGAAGCCCTTCGGGAGCGGGCGGCCGACGCGTACACCGAGGAACAACTCGATTCGCTCACGGCCGACAGCGACAACCGAACGCCCATCGCTATCGAGCGCGAGAGCTTCCGAACTACTGTCGCTGTCGAGAACGGTGCCGTCATCGGGTACGGCACGGTTCACCCCGACGACGGCCAAATCCACGCCGCTTTCGTCGACCCGGAGCACACCGAATCGGGCGTCGGGCGCCGTGTACTCGCCGAGTTGGAGGCACTCGCCCACGAGGCCGGTACCGACGAGCTGTTCGTCCTCTCGACGCCGAACGCCGTGGGCTTCTACGAACGGATAGGGTATCGAAGCGTCGGCGAGGAGACGCTGGGGGAGGACCCAGTGATTCCGGTCGTTCGCCTCGAAAAGCCCTAGCGGTACTCGTTGAGCCGTTCTTTCAAATCCCGCGCGGCGTCGCCGACGGCCCGAAAGTAGGCGGATTCGTCGCGGGCGCCCTCGCCGGCGAAGATGATTCCCCGCGAGGAGTTCACGAGGCCGACGCCGTCCGCGAGGCCGTGTTCGACGGCCGCCTCGGCGTCCCCGCCCTGCGCGCCGACGCCCGGAACGAGGAACGGTAAATCGACGATTTCGCGGAGTGCTTCGAGCTCGTCGGGCCCGGTCGCGCCGACGACAAGGCCCAGGTTACCGTTCTCGTTCCAGCGGGTTTCCGCGAGGTGGGCGACGTGCTCGTAGAGCGAGCGCCCGTGGTTTTCGAGGGCCAAGTCCTGGAGGTCTCCGCCGCCGGCGTTGGAGGTCCGGCAGAGCGCGAACACGCCCAACGCCTCCTTCGAGAGGAACGGCTGGAGGGAGTCACGGCCCATGTAGGGGTTGACGGTGACGGCGTCGGCAGCGACCGCTTCGACCGAGGCGGCGTACTGTCGCGCGGTGTTGCCGATATCCCCCCGTTTCGCGTCCAGTAGGACGGGAACGCCCTTCCCGTGGGCGTAAGCAACCGTCTCCCGGAGCGCGCGCCACCCGTCGGCGTCCTCGTAGAACGCGGCGTTCGGCTTGTAGCAGGCGGCGTGTTCGTGGGTCGCGTCGATGACGCGGCGGTTGAACGCCCATCTGGGGAGTTCGGCGTCGATGAACTCGGGGAGGCGCTCGGGGTCGGGGTCCAGTCCCACGGAGACGACGCTGTCGGCGTCCGCGATGCGCGCGCCGAGTCGCTCGAAGAAGGCGGTCATTGGGCGTGTTCCGCGCGCCCGGTACTTCAACGGTGTCGGTTCGCTGCAGCAGTACCGGTTCCGCCGTAGCGGTATCGGTTCGACGGAGCGCCGTGACGCTCCGGGTCCTCACCGGGCGAGTGCGGTGAGGACCCGCTTCACGCTCGCGCCGTCGGGGAGCCGGATGGTACCTTCGTCCACGTCGAGGCCGTTCTCGCGGGCCCGCTCGCGGGTTTCCTCGTCTGCAACGAGGGCGGCGTAGTCAGGGTAGAGGTCCACGACGGCGCGTTCGCGTTCCCCGTCGGAAATTCGGTACGCGCGGGTTCCCTCCGGGGACGGCTCGGCGTCCCGGTCGGCGTCGACGACGCGCAACGCGCCCAGGCCTCGCCCCTCGTGGCCCTCGATTTCCGACGCCAGGAGTTGGGCGACGCGCTTGCCGTTCATACGTCCTCCCGGGCGCTCGCGGCCGAATCGCTCACGTCGACGCCGCGGCGACGCGCGTAGACGACGGCGGCGGCCTCGATGCTCACGGCCAACTCGCTCTGGAGCTTGTTTATCCCCGCGACGGCTTGCTGTTTCTCCTCGCCGGAGTCGACGACGGCGGCGACGATGCGCTCGAAGGTCGAGCGCTTCTGCAGGATGGACTCGTCGGGCGTGAACTCCTCGGGGACCGTGACCGACGTGGCGTCGAAGCGCGCACACAGGTCGTCGCCCTCCCGCTCTAGGAGGCCCTCGCTGGTCGCGATGTCGACGAGCCGGGCCGCCTGGTCCGGGGAGAACCAGTCCCGGTCGACCGCGAGGTCAACGACGAACGCCCGTTCCCCGAGGCGGTCCGTCCCCGCGGACTTGAACGGCGCGGCGACGGCGGCTCGCAGGCTCATGGTGGTTTGTCTGTGGCCCGGACGAAAACATCGTTGGTCGCGGACGCCCACAGTCCGTCTCGTCGGAGTGTTCGCGAAGTCCGCGAGAACAGACGTTGGTCGCGGACGCCCACGCACCCTGCTATCGAACCCTTCAAGTGCGCGCCGGGCGGATGCTTCCCGTATGAAATACCAGGGACGCTCCAAGCGCTCCAAGACGGGCTCGCGCCTTCGGCCACAGCGAAAGAAGCGCAAGCACGAACTCGGCCGCGACCCCACCGAAACTACGGTCGGCGAGGTCACGCTCCGCGTGGTCGACTCCCACGGCGGGAACGCCAAGGTCCGCGCGCTCTCCACGAACGTCGCCAACGTCACCGAGGACGGCGACTCCCAGCGTGTCGACATCGAGGACGTCGTCGAGAACCCCGCGAACCCGAACTACGCGCGACGGAACATCATCACGAAGGGCGCCGTCATCGAGACGAGCGCCGGCGAGGCTCGCGTGACCTCCCGCCCCGGCCAGTCCGGGCAGGTCAACGCCGTCCTCCTCGACGAATAGCGTTCCTTCACCCGTTTCTCCCGCCCCGTAGCGACGCGTCTCCCGAGTTAGGCGTGCTCCGCGACCAGGTCGGCCAACGCCGCGGGCTCGCTCGCCGGCCCGAACGTTCCGGCCTCGGTGACGAGTTCGGCGGTCCCCGCCGGGCCGTCCGCGCCGGGGACGACGACCTTCTCGTGGTCCGCCAGCCGCAGGGCCGCGCGATGCAGGTCGCTTCCGGCCTTGTCCGCGACGCGGATCCGGAGCGGCGGGTTCACCAGCCGCGCGGCGGCGGTGCCGTAGCCGGCCACCTGGACGCCGATGCGCTCGGCGGCGCCGGCGAAGGCGCCCACGGCCCGCTCGGCCACCTCCCGGTACTCGCGCTCGCCGCTCAGATAGCTGAGCGTCACGAGCGCGTCCGCGAGCTCGGCGTTGTCGTCGACGGGGCGCAGGGGCGTATCCAGCAGTCCGGGACCTTCGCGGGGCCCGTCGACGAAGCAGTCGCCGGCGCGCAGTCGGTCGATTGTGGCGTCGGCGAGAGCCGTCGCCCGCTTCTCGTAGTCGCGGTCCAGCACCTGGGCGGCAGTCGTGTACGCCCGGAGCGTCGCCGCGGCGTCGGCGAGGGCGTCGCGCTCGTAGTCGGGCGCCTCGGCGTAGTGGGCCGGGAGTCCGGAATCACCGATGAGGGAGTCGACCGCTTCTAGCGCCCCCTCGCCGGCCGTCCGCGCCGCGTCGCTATCAGTGTAAGCGTAGTGGGTGAGCGCGGCGTCCGCGACTCGGGCGTTCCGGTCCGCAAACACGGTGTCGTCGACGCCGGTGTCCGCATCGCTCCCACCGAACCCCCCCTCGACGGCGAGCGAGTCATGAAGATAGTCGATGCCGTTCGCGGCGGCCGTTCTGAACGCCTCGTCGCCGGTGACGAGGTAGGCGTTCGCGTTCGCCCGGAGTAACCCGGCGTGGGCGTCGGTGAGGACTTCCGTCTGCACGTCGGACCAGTCCCGAGAGGCCGCGTAGCGACCGAAGCGGCCGTCGGAGGTCTGGAGGCTCCGGTTCGCGACCCTGAGCGCGGCGACCCCGCGGGCGCGGTCACGTTTGAGCGCGAACTCCACGGTTCGCGGGAGGGGGAACTTCGCGTCCGTGCCCCACCCGCCGAACTCGCCGTCGTACTTGTCCCCCAGTTGCCCGACCAGCAGTCGGACGATTTCCCCGTCGACGGGGCCGGCGGGCGGGTCCTCGGTGAGCGCGCGCGGGACGCGTCCGGCGCCGCTGCCCTCGGACACCCACGTCTCGCGGACCCGTTCGAGCACCTGGCGCATCCCGTCGGGTTCGAGATGGCCCGCCGCGGAGATGATTTCACCCGACGGGGTACAGAACACCGTGGAGGGGAACCCCCCGGCGTTGTAGCGTTCCCGTACTCTGGGGAAGCGGTCGGCGTTCACTCTGACGGGAACGAAGCCGTCCGCGAGATGCCCCGCGATGCGCGGGTCGCCGTACGTGGTTTCGTCCATCCGCCGGCACCACTCGCACCACGGGGTCGTCACCGAGAGCACGAGCGGGCAGCCCTCCTCTGCGGCGCGCTCGAAGGCCGCCGGCCCGAACTCCGCGAAGTCGACGGCGCTCGCCGCCGCGCGTTCGTCCATACCGGCCCTCGGCGCTCGGCGAGTAAAGAACCCCGGATGCGAGCGAGAAAGGGTTTTAGGGACGCCGTCCGCTATCCGTGCTATGGGACGGCTTCGCCTGGCGTTGGTGGCACTCCTCCTGATCCCGCTCGCTGACGCCCTCTTCCTCGTCTTCGTCGCCGGCCAACTGGGCTGGCAGCTCACCGTCGCGCTCGTCGTGTTGACGGCCCTCCTGGGAATGCTGTTCGTCCGCGCGGAGGGCCGGCACACCCTCCGCGAGATACAGCGGAAGGTAATGACGGGCGAGCAACCGACGGACGAACTCGTCGACGGCGGCCTGCTCATCGCCGCGGGCGCGTTCCTCCTGACCCCCGGGCTCGTGACGGACGCGGTGGGCTTCCTGTTAGTGTTGCCCCCGACGCGCTACGTCGTCCGCCGCGCGCTGCTGACCTACGCTATCAAGCCCTACCTCGAAGAACAGACGGGAGGGTTCCTCTCCGGGAACGTCTACACCTTCGGCTTCCCCGGCGAGGACGGCTCCGGCGCGGGTACCGGCCCGTTCGGGCCCGGAAGTCCCGGTGGCCCCGGCGAGTCGGGTGATTCGAGCGGCCCCAGTTCGGACGACACGGTCGACCTCGGCGGCGACGAGTACGACGTTGAGGACGACCGGTAGCTCCTTGCCGGCGTGCGAAAGGAAACGCTTAAACACGTCTCGGGGATTACGATAGAGTGCGTCGGGCCAGTAGCTCAACTAGGTAGAGCGCCACTCTGATAAGGTGGAAGTTCACGGTTCAAATCCGTGCTGACCCACTCGCTTTCCTGACGCTGTTTGCGTGCGTTTTTCCTGCTACTGCAGCGTCACGCTGAGTTCTACCCGCGCCGCTCCGTCCCCCGACGGCGCAACCGCCCCTTCGCTCGTGTTGTCGACAACGGCGACGTGGTCTCCGGTCGGGAGGTTCACTGAGAACTCCCCGCCCGCCGAAGCCGCCGCGGCGTACGCCTCGAAGCGCTCCCCGGCTTCGTATCGCTCGAAGGCGTCGGCACCCATCACGAACACGTCGACGTCGGGCCCGCGCTGGACGGCGAACGTCACCGTGAGAAACCCGCTCCGTTCGGTTGAGAACGCCCACGACCCGTAGCTCTCCGCGGAGACGGTGTCGGTGTCGTACACGACGTCGCGCGGTTGGGGCTGTATGCCTCCCTCTGAACCGCCTATGGAAGCGCACCCCGCGAGGCCGGTGAGCACTCCGACCGTCCCGATGAACCGTCTCCGAGTGGGCATACGCCGCGTACGGGGTTCGACGGCAAAGGCGCTCCCCTTCCGGTGTTACTCCTGTCGCCGTCGCCCCAACTGCTGACCCGCGGCGCCCGCCGCGGCGTGGGCCGCCTGTTCGCGCGAACCGAGCGAGCGGAAAACCAGCGCGCCACAGCCCGCGACGCCGAGCGCCGCACCCCCCGCGAGCGCCGTTTCGCCGGCGGTGTAGAGAAGCGCCGCCGTCACCGCGAGGGAACTCCCGGTCAGTCCGAGCACGGCCCGCCGGGCGAAGCGCTCGGCGCCGCCGGCTCCGATGCCGATTCGGGCGTACGAGTCGTCGCGGTCCGCCCGGTCGAGCGCCCGGTCGACCTTGGGGGGAACCCGGGGCGCCGAACGGGCGCTCTCGACAAGGTTTTCCCGGACGTTCGCGGCGATACGCTCCCCCGGGGATTGCTCGACGTTCTCGGCGACGTACTCCGAGACGACGGCCAGGAAGTCGAACTCGGGGTCGAGCGTTCGGCACACCCCTTCCAACACCGTGGTCACGCGCACGACGAGCGCCAGCTCCCGGGGGAGTCTGAGGGGGAACTCGTAGAGTTGTGCCTCGAAGTCGGCGATGAGCTCCGAGACCTCCGTTTCCCCCACCTCCTCCCCGCGAAAGCCCTCCAGGACGAGCTCGAAGGCCCGCCCGAACAACTCCCGGTCGGCGTCCGGCGGGAGGGCGCCCATCGCGACGAACGCGTCGATGAGCGCGTCGGTGTCCTCCGCGGCGACGGCGCCGTAGAACTCGAAGAGCTGTTCTCTGGTGCCCTCGCTCAGTTCGCCGGTCATCCCGAAGTCGTAGAAGATGATTGTCCCGTCCGCTTGCACCGCGAGGTTCCCCGGGTGCGGGTCCGCGTGGAAGAGTCCGTCCTCGGCTATCATGTCGATGTACGCCTCCTCCAGGCGGTGCACGAGCGCCCCGCGGTCGACGCCCATCGCGTCCAGCCGGTCGACGTCGTCGATCTTCACGCCGTCGACGTACTCCATTGTCAACACGCGCTCCGTCGAGCGCGCCTCGTCCACAACGGGCACGCGGACGTTCTCCCTGTGGGCGAGGTTCGCACCGATATCCCGTGCCATCCGCGCCTCCCGTCCGTAGTCCATCTCCTCTCTGACCGTGCTCGCGAACTCCCCGGTGAGCGTTTCCAGCGTGTCGGCCTGGCTCTCGGGGGCGACCCACAGCACCGGCGGGAGAAGCGTCTCGATGGCCCGGAGGTCGCGCTCGACGCGTACTCTCACGCCCGGCCGGCGGACTTTCACGGCGACGCGCTGGCCGCCGGCACGGGCCTCGTACACCTGCCCAAGGCTCGCGCCCGAGATGGCGTCGGTGTCGAAGGAATCGAAGGCCTCGGCCACGGGTCCGAGTTCCGCCTCGATGACCTTCCTCGCCTCCTCCCACGGCGCGGGCGGCACGTCGTCTTGCAGTTCCGCGAACGCCTCGACGTACGCCGGCGGCAGCGCGTCCGGCCGGGTCGAGAGCACCTGCCCGAGCTTGACGAACGCCGGCCCGAGCGCCACGAACGTTTCGCGGAGGCGGCGAGCGCGCTCCCGGCTCCGTTCGCGGGAGACCGTTCGTGGCCCGCCGAACAGGAGGTAGCGCCGCCGGTCCCGGAGATAGGTAACCGCGAAGGGGAGGAAGGCGAACGCGACCCGCAGGAGCCGGCGGACGGAACGCACTACGCTCCCTCCTCGAAGCGCTCGTACCGGTCGACGAAGCGCTCCCGACAGGAAGAACAGCAAAAGCGGTAGCGCTCGCCGTCGAGCGTGACAGCCTCGCCCTCGGGACCGACGGTGTTCTCACACTCGGCGCAGGTCAGCGCGAAGCCGTCCGCGGCGAGCGCCGGCGTCCACGCCGCGTCGTCGAGGAGGGTCACGGAGCGCTTCCCGTCGAAGCGCTCGTCGAGCCACGCGTGGACGCGCCCGGGTTCGGCGTACACCAGGAACCGAAGGGAGCCGTCCGCCGCGGCGAGAACGCTCTCGACGGCGTCGCTTTCCTCGGCCCGCCGCCGTGCGGCCTCGCGGTCCTCGGGGTCGAGTTCGACGAGCACCGGAACTCCCGAATCGAGGGCCGACCGGTCGATGTCGAGGGTGAAGCCGCGGACGACGCCTGCCTCCTGGAGCCGCTCGACGCGCGCGGAGACAGCCGGGCCCGAGAGGCCGACGTCGTCGCCGATGTCGCTGAAGGGCCGTCGCGCGTCGGCCATCAACGCGTCCAGGATCTCGAGGTCGGTGTCGTCCAGTTCTGCCATTCAGTAGGTGAACTCCTCGCCCTCGTACTCGTCGAGGACCCATTCCAGTTCCTCGATGGCGCGCAGGAGGGCCACTTCCGTCTCATCCTCCAGCGAGGAAGTGGGTGGGTCCTGTTCGTCGTAGGCTTCCTCCAGCTCGGCGAGTCGCTCGCGGATTTCGCGCTCGGACTTCATTCAGAACGTGTACTCGTCCCCGTCGTCGGCGTCGTCCGCCGCGGGGCCCATCGGTTCGTCGCCGGGGTTGCGCATCTCGTCGGCGAAGTCGAGTTCGCCCTCGTCCTCGCCGGTGTTGGTCTGGTAGGTGCGCAGTCCGGCGGAGAGGAGTTCCTCGACCGCTTCCTCCCTGGTGAGGAAGTCCCCCTCCTCGACCATCTGTTCGAGCTGCATATCGAGTTGCGTGGAGATGTCGACCTCTATCTCGGCCATACCCCCCGTTACTGGTGGGGTCGTATCAGCGTTTGGGGTCGCGCGAGAATAGCATGGTTTTAGTTGTGGGACCGATTGGCTCGTGGTATGTCTTCACAGGACCCGCGGGCGGCGGGGCCGGCGTCCTGTACTCCCCCCTCGCTCCCGCTCGCGGCGGGGAACCCGCTCAGTTGGAAACTGGGTCGACGCGCCGTCGAGGGGGCGCCCCGCTTGTTCTCGCTTTCACACGCGCGCTCCGCACGCACGTGTGACGTGTATGAAGCGACGGAGGAGACGGTCGTCGTGGTCGTCCGCACGCCTGCGGGCCGCGAACGACATTACGAGTTGCTGAAGGAGTCGGTGCCCGACGAGGTGGGCGGCGGCGAGTGGGAACTCTCGGAGTAGCGTTTTCGTCTCCGTATTCGGTTGAGAAGTCCGTGGTCGAAGGTGACTGCCCGCGCTTCCTGGGCGAAGTTCATTTGCAGGACGCGCATTTTCGGTTCCTACCCGGTCAAAATTATTGAGTGGAATCGGGTTTTCCATAGCCGTCTCTTGTTGGTTTGAGAGACGACGAAAATCGGGAGGGGAGGCGCGTTAGCGCCTGTATGCGCTGGCTGGGATTTGAACCCAGGTTGTGACCATGGCAAGGTCACGTGATACCACTACACTACCAGCGCGCTTCGTACTCACACCAAACCGCAGGAGGGAGTTAAGGGTTGCGAACTGCTGCCGTCTCGTGCGAACGATTCGCACGGAACGGCCGTGTGGGGCTGTGTGAAGCCTTCACAGCGCCAAAAACGGAACGCCACCCTTTTACGGGCGGACTTTGTATCGCGGGTACAGTCTCGTGACGGAGTATGGACGCGTTCGGGCATGACGACCACAGTACTCGTCCCGACGTCCCTCGTCCGGGAAGCCGAGGACAAACGCGAGGCGACTCGCAAACTCGGTTACGTCGCCCGCGCGGCGACGGTCTTCCGGGCTGATCGCCTCGGCGTCTTCGACGACGCCGACGGCGAACGGAAATGGGGTGGCGGGTTCGTCGAAACGGTGCTACGGTACGCATCGACGCCGCCGTACCTCCGAAAGGAGGCCTTCGGACGGCGCGACGAACTGGAGTACGTCGGCGTCCTGCCTCCGCTCCGCGTTCCGTCATGGACCGGCTCCGAGTCGAACGATTCGGGGTCGTTGCGAGAAGGAATCGTGACCCAGGTCGGACCTGAAGGGCGCGTTCGGGTCAATTGCGGACTGCAACACCCGATCTCTCTCAGAGAGCCGCCGTCGATGGCGCTCTCGGAGGGGGAGCGCGTCTCCGTCAGGGTATCTTCGAGACGACCGGTCCGTGCGAAAATCACCGACGACCCCATCCCGGGGTTTCAGGTGCTTCGGACGGACCTCGGCGACGCCCTCGCCCGCGAGGATGCGGGCGTCCGCGTTGCCACATCCCGACACGGGGATGACCTCTCCGTGTCGCGACTCGCCGAACTCACCGGCCGCTTCGAGCGCGACGGGCTCACCGTCGCCTTCGGCGCCCCGACTCGGGGGCTTCCCCCGATGCTCGGCGTGTCCGAAGAAGCGGTCCGTGAATCCGAATCCCCCGGCGGGTTCGACGTCTGGCTAAATACGGTTCCGGCACAAGGCAGCGAGGTCGTGCGAACGGAGGAAGCGATGTTCGCCGCTCTCGGCTGTCTCAACCTACGGTGATACGATGCCACAATCATCCAGACCACGCAAAGGCTCGATGGGGTTCAGTCCCCGCACGCGTGCGGCCAGCGAGGTGCCACGATTCAAATCGTGGCCCGACGCTGACGGACAGCCTGCACTCCAGGGTTTCGCCGGCTACAAGGCCGGTATGACCCACGTTGTGCTGGTCGACGACAAGTCGAACTCGCCTACGGCGGGCATGGAGACGACGGTCCCGGTGACCATCGTCGAAACGCCCCCGATGCGAGCTGTCGCCGTCCGCGCGTACGAGGACACGCCCTACGGTAAGAAGCCGCTGACAGAAGCATGGACGGACGAGGTCCACGAGGACCTCGGCCGCCGAGTATCGCCCCCCGAGAACCACGACTTCGACGGCGCCAAGGAGGCCATCGAGGCCGCCGCGGCCGACGGCGATCTCGCCGACGTTCGTGTGCTGACGCACACGCTCCCCGGCGGGATCGAGAGCGTCCCGAAGACCGTCCCCGACGTGATGGAAACTCGCGTCGGCGGCGGCTCTATCGAGGACCGTCTGGAGTTCGCCTTCGACCTCGTCGCCGACGGCGGCGAGCACGAGGCCAACGACGTGTTCCGCGCCGGCGAGTTCGCCGACGCCGCGGGCGTCACGAAGGGGAAAGGAACGCAGGGTCCGGTCAAGCGCTGGGGCGTCCAGAAGCGCAAGGGCAAGCACGCCCGGCAGGGATGGCGCCGCCGCATCGGTAACCTCGGCCCGTGGAACCCCAGTCGAGTCCGCTCGACGGTTCCCCAGCAGGGTCAAACGGGTTACCACCAGCGTACCGAACTGAACAAGCGCCTCATCGCCCTCGACGACGCCGAGGAGAACGGCATCAACGCCGAGGGTGGCTTCGTCAACTACGGCGAAGTGTCGGGCAACTACACGCTCGTCAAGGGGTCGCTTCCCGGACCGAACCAGCGACTCGTGCGCTTCCGTCCGGCCGTCCGGCCGAACGAGTCGCCGCGCCTCGACCCCGAGGTGCGCTACGTGAGCACGGAGTCCAAGCAGGGATAACATGAACGCAACAGTTTACGGCACTGACGGCGAGGAAGCCGGCGACACGGAGTTGCCCGGCGTCTTCGAGCACGAGGTCCGACCGGACCTCGTCCGGAAGGCGGTCCTCGCCGCGCAGGCCAACCGGAAACAGCCCTACGGCGCCGACGACTACGCGGGGATGCGAACCCCCGCCGAGTCGCCCGGTTCCGGCCGCGGTATGGCCCACGTGCCCCGCCAGAACGGCGAGGCCCGTCGGGTTCCGCAGGCCGTGGGTGGCCGCAAGGCCCACCCGCCGAAGGAGGAGAAGGACCAGGGCCTCGACCTGAACGACAAGGAGCGCAAGCTGGCGGTTCGCTCCGCCGTCGCCGCCACGGCCGACGCCGAAACCGTCGCCGAGCGCGGTCACGCGTTCGACGAGGACCTCGAACTACCGGTCGTCGTGGACGATGACTTCGAGGACCTGGTGAAGACCCGAGACGTGGTTTCCTTCCTCGAAGCCGTCGGCCTCGACGCCGACATCGAGCGCGCCGAGGACGGGAAGAGCGTCCGTGCCGGGCAGGGCACACTGCGCGGCCGGAAGTACACCGTTCCGTCCTCGGTCCTCTTCGTCACGAGCGAGGAGGCCGGGCCGTCGAAGGCCGCCCGCAACCTCGCGGGCGCCGACGTGGCGACCGCCAAGGAAGTGAACGCGGAGGACCTCGCGCCGGGCGCCGACGTCGGTCGGCTCACGGTGTGGACCGAGAGCGCCGTCGAGGAGGTGAGCGAGCGATGAGCGCGAGCGGTGAGTCGGTCATCGAGTACCCGCTCGTCACCGAGAAGGCGATGAACTCGATGGACTTCGACAACGCCATCCAGTTCGTCGTCTCGCTCGACGCCACCAAGGGCGACATCGCGGACGAGATAGAGGCCCGCTACGAGTTCACCGTCGCGAGCGTGAACACGCAGGTCACGCCCAAGGGCAAGAAGAAGGCCGTCGTCACCCTCGAAGAGGAGGACGCGGCCGAGGAAATCGCAAGCCGCATCGGGGTGTTCTGAAATGGGACGACGAATTCAGGGACAACGACGCGGTCGCGGTGGCTCGACGTTCCGAGCCCCCTCGCACCGCTACAAGGCGGAACTGAGCCACAAGGAGACCGAGGACTCGGACATCGTGACGGGCGAGGTCGTGGACATCGAACACGACCCCGCGCGCTCGGCGCCGGTCGCCCGCGTCTCCTTCGACGACGGCGAGGAGCGGTTCGTCCTCGCTCCCGAGGGAATCACGGTGGGCGACACCGTCGAGACCGGCATCTCCGCGGCTATCGAGCCGGGGAACAGCCTGCCCCTCCGGGAGATCCCCGAGGGCGTTCCGGTGTGTAACGTGGAGAGCCAGCCCGGCGAGGGCGGCACCTTCGCCCGCGCGACCGGCGTGAACGCCACGCTGGTCACCCACGAGCGCGACGTCGCCGTCGTGCAACTGCCCAGCGGGCAGGTCCGCCGTCTGGACCCCGACTGCCGCGCCACCATCGGTGTCGTGGCGGGCGGTGGCCGGACGGAGAAGCCCTTTGTCAAGGCCGGCAACAAGTATCACAAGATGAAGGCCCGCGGCACGAAGTGGCCGAACGTGCGTGGCGTCGCGATGAACGCCGTCGACCACCCCTTCGGTGGCGGTGGCCGCCAGCACCCGGGCAAACCGAAAAGCGTCTCCCGCGACGCGCCCCCCGGACGGAAGGTCGGTGACATCGCGTCCCGACGGACCGGCCGTGGCGGCAAGGCGGGTCGAGAATAATGAGCACGGAATACCGAACCGGCCGCGAAGGTGAGTTCACCTACCGCGGCCACACGCTCGACGAGTTGCAGGAGATGAGCGTTGAGGAAGTCGCGGAACTGCTTCCCGCCCGACAGCGGCGAACCATCGAACGGGGCCTCAGCCCCGCACACGAGGAGCTCCTGGAGGAGGCTGCCGAGGCCGACCCCGAGGAGACCCGTAACGACCCCATCCGGACGCACCTGCGCGACATGCCGGTGTTCCCCGCGATGGTCGACAAGACCATCGAGGTGTACAACGGTCAGGAGTTCGACCGGGTGGATATCGAGCCCGAGATGATCGGCCACGTGCTGGGCGAGTTCCACCTCACCCGCTCGTCGGTCGAACACGGGCAGGCGGGTATCGGGGCGACCCGTTCCTCGAAGTTCGTTCCGCTCAAATAATATGGGAATCAGTTACAGCGTCGAAACCGACCCGGACGTGAACGCGAAAGCGATGCTCCGGGAACGGCCCGTCAGCCTGAAGCACAGCAAGGCCATCTCGCGCGCCGTGAAGGGCGAGACCCTCGCGGACGCCCGCGAGTACCTCGAAGCCGTCATCGCCGAGGAGCGCTCCGTCCCGTTCAAGCAGCACAACTCCGGTGTCGGTCACCGAAACGACATCGAGGGTTGGGACGCGGGTCGCTACCCGAAGAAGGCCAGCGAGGCCTTCCTCGACCTCTTCGACAACGCCGAGAACAACGCCGAACAGGGCGGCTTCGAGGCGGAGTCGATGACCATCGCCCACGTCGCGGCGCACAAGGTGGACGAACAGGAGGGGCGCAAGCCCCGCGCCCGCGGCCGCGCGTCGCCGTGGAACACGCCCATCGTGGACATCGAACTGGTACTCGAAGCGGAGGAGGATAGCTAATGGCGGACGAACACGAGTTCATCGAGGACGGACTGCAACGCTCGCAGATAGACGAGTTCTTCGAGGAGGAGCTGGGCCGCGCCGGCTACGGCGGCATGGACGTCGCCCACACGCCGATGGGGACCCAGATCGTCCTGAAGGCCGAGAAGCCCGGGATGGTCATCGGGAAGGGTGGCAAGAACATCCGCAAGATAACCACCCAACTCGAGGAACGATTCGACCTCGAGGACCCGCAGGTGGACGTTCAGGAGGTCGACGAACCCGACCTCAACGCGCGCATCGTCGCCGACCGGCTGGCGAACGCGCTCGAACGGGGCTGGTACTTCCGGAAGGCCGGCCACACCACCATCGACCGCATCATGGACGCCGGCGCGCTGGGCGCCCAGATCGTCCTCGCGGGCAAGCTGACCGGTGCGCGCTCGCGCATCGAGAAGTTCAACCGCGGCTACATCAAGCACAACGGCGAACCCGCCGAGGAGATCGTTGACCACGGCCAGGGCGTTGCCGTGATGAAGCTCGGCACCATCGGCGTCACCGTCCAGATCATCCCGCCCGGCGCGGAACTGCCGGACGACTTCGAGATCGACGAGGAGGCCGACATCGAGGACCTCGTCGTCGACGAGGAAGAGGCCGGCAGCGTCGAGGAACTCCTTGAGGGCGAACCCGACGAGGAGGACCTCGAAGAGGCCGGCGAGGAGTTCGATGAGGTCGATACCCCTGCCGGGGCCCCCGAGGAACTCGCCGAAGAGGACCTCGAGGAAGTCGCCGACGAGGCCGCGGCCGAGGCGGACGCCGCCAACGTCGAGGGCGACGCCGCCGCGGAGGATGTCGACGAAGAGCAACTCGAAGACCTCGAGGAAGACACCGAGGAAGAGGCCGAAGCCCTCATCGAGGAGATGGAGGACGACGCCGAGTTCGAGGGCGACGAGCCCGAACCCGAAGAGGGGGGTGAGGAGTAGATGGCGATTCTCCACACCCAAGAGATCCGCGACATGACCGTCGCCGAGCGGGAGTCCGAGCTCGCGGACCTCGAAACCGAACTCCTCAACGAGAAGGCCGTCAAGGCCGCGGGCGGAATGCCCGAAAACCCCGGACGCATCAAGGAACTGCGCCGCACCATCGCGCGCATCAAAACAATACAGAACGAGGAGGCCGAGGAGTAACGATGCTGACGCCCGAAACGCTTCCCAAACACGAGCTGGTCGGCCTCCGCGCGGAGGTCGTCGACTCGTCGGACCCCACACTCGTGGATCTCTCCGGCGAGGTCGTCCGCGAGACGATGAAGACGCTCGTTTTGGAAGGCCCTTCGGGCGTCAGTACGGTCCCCAAGTCGGGGACCACCCTGACGTTCGCTATAGATGAAGCCGCGGCCGCGCAAGCGGTCGGGACCGCGTCCGAACTTCCGTCGGAAACTGCCAGTTCAACTGGTCAGTCTGGCGGTTGCGAGGGCGTGGCCTACGTTACGGTGGATGGCGACGTCTTGCTCTCACGCCCCCCTTTGCGAACAGAACGAGGAGCTGATTCAAAATGGCGATAGGACTAAACGTACCCGAACCCGAGGGGACCTGCGCCGACGAGAACTGTCCGTTCCACGGAACGCTGTCCGTGCGCGGCCAGACGCTCGAAGGCGAGGTCGTCTCGACCGCGATGGAGAAGACCGTCGTTGTGGAGCGCGAGTACGACGTATTCGTTCCGAAGTACGACCGCTACATGACCCGACGGTCCCGCATTCCGGCGCACGCGCCCGAGTGTTTGGACATCGCTGAGGGTGATACGGTAACGATAGCAGAGACACGACCGCTCTCGAAGACCAAATCCCACGTTGTCGTGACAGAGGGTGATGCCTAATGGAGGCACTGAAGGCCGACGTCACGCAGGGACTCGAAAAGGGCTCGCTGATAAACTGCGCCGACAACACCGGCGCGCGCGAACTGAAGGTCATCAGCGTCACCGGCTACCAGGGAACCGTCAACCGACACCCCAAAGCGGGCGTCGGTGACAAGGTGACCGTCTCGGTCACCAAGGGTACCCCTGAAATGCGCCGGCAGGTGCTGGAGGCCGTTGTGGTTCGACAGCGCAAGCCCATTCGCCGCCCCGACGGGGGGCGCGTGAAGTTCGAGGACAACGCGGCGGTTATCATCGACGAGATGGAGGAACCCCGCGGGACCGAGATCAAGGGCCCCATCGCACGGGAGGTCGCAGAGCGGTTCGGCAGTATTGCGAGTACGGCGACGATGATAGTATGACCGAGCAACCACGCAAACAGCGAACGCAGGCGCGAAACGCCCCGCTGCACGAGAAGCAAAAGCAGGTGCACGCGCCCCTCTCGCCCGACCTCCGCGAGGAGTACGACCAGCGCAGCGTGCGCGTCAACGCGGGCGACACCGTCGAGGTCCAGCGCGGCGACGACGCCGGCACAGAAGCCGAAGTCAATTCGGTGGACCTCTCCGACGCGGTCATCCACGTCGAGGGCGTCACCGTCGAAGGCAGCGACGGCGAAGAAGTGCCGCGTCCGCTCGAGGCAAGCAACGTGCAGGTAACCGAACTCGACTTGGAGGACGACCGCCGCGAACAGCGGCTGAACGAGGAATGACGAAGCACCAAAAGCGACTCTCGGCGCCCGATTCGTGGCCCGTCGAGCGCAAGACCGAGACGTTCACGGTCAAGGCGACCGGCGGCCCCCACGGCGACGACGGCGTCCCCCTCGTCATCGTCCTGCGAGACGTGCTCGGGGTCGTCGACACGACCAAGGAGGCACAGTACGCCCTCAACCACGACGGCGTTCAGATCAACGGCGAGACGCCGAACGACGTGCGTCGCCCCGTCGGGATGTTCGACATCCTGGCGCTCCCCGAGCGCGGGGACTACTTCCGGGTCTTCCCGGACGAGGGTGGCCGTCTCGGCCTCACCGAGATCGACGAGGACGCCGCATCGAGCAAGCTCTCGAAGATCGAAGACAAGACCGTCGTCGACGGCGGCAAGGTTCAGTTGAACCTCCACGACGGCTCGAACGTCGTCGTCGAGGACGACGACTACGACACCAACGACTCCGTGGTCGTCGCCAACGAGGACGACGAGATCGTCGCCCACTTCGAGTACGGTGAGGGCGCGCTCGTCACCGCGGTCGACGGCGAACACGCCGGTGAAATCGGCGAGCTCGCCGATATCGAAGTCACGCCCGGTTCCGCCCGGAACAACGTCCACGTCGAGACCGAGGACGGCGACTTCGAGACCATCGAGGCGTACGTCGTCGTCATCGACGAGAACTTCACGGGCGAGGATTCGGACGCCCCCGAGGGTGATGACGAATGAGCATCGAAGGTGAGGAGTTCCACGAGATGCGCCGCCCCGAGATCGAGAAGGTCGTCGTCCACATGGGCATCGGCCAGGGTGGCCGCGAACTGCAGAACGCCGAGCAGATCCTCACGGAGATCACCGGTCAGGACCCGGTCCGCACGACCGCGAAGTCCGCCATCCGGGAGTTCGAGATCCGTCAGGGCGACCCCATCGGTACGAAGGTCACCCTGCGCGGCGAGACGGCCGAGGAGTTCCTCGACACGGTGTTCTCCATCGGCGTCGTGGACCTCTCGAAGAAGCAGTTCGACAGCCGGGGCAACGTGAGCTTCGGCATCGAGGAACACACGGAGTTCCCGAGCCAGGAGTACGACCCGAACACCGGCATCTACGGGCTGGACGTGACGGTCAACCTCGTCCGCCCGGGCTACCGCGTGAGCAAGCGGGACAAGGGGACGCGACAGCTCCCCGCCGCACACCGCTTGGACCCCGAGGACGCAGTCGCGTTCCTCGAATCCGAGTACCCCGTTGAGGTGAACGAATGAGCGAGACAGAACACGAAACTGGTGAGCACGCCGGCAAGCGCACCGACGAGAGTCACGAGTGCCGCCGCTGCGGCCGCGACCAGGGCCTGGTGTCGAAGTACGACATCTGGCTCTGCCGGCAGTGCTTCCGCGAGATTGCCCGCGACATGGGCTTCAAGAAGTACAGCTAAACATGGTCGGAAAGGACCCGCTGGCCGACGCACTCTCGGGCGTGGACAACGCCGAGAGCGTCGGTCACCTCGAACACAACGTAACGCCCGCTTCGAACCTCATCGGCAACGTCCTTGAGGTGTTCTACAACCGCGGATTCATCGGCGGTTTCGAATACGTCGAGGACGGCAAGGCCGGGGAGTTCGAAGTCGAACTGAAGGGCGCCATCAACGAGTGCGGCGCGGTCAAGCCCCGCTACTCGGCCGGCGTGGACGACTTCGAGCAGTGGGAGAAGCGATTCCTCCCTGCCCGCGACTACGGGACGCTCGTCGTCACCACCAGCCAAGGCGTCATGAGCCACTACGAGGCCCGCGAAGCGGGCATCGGTGGCCAAGTCATCGCATACGTCTACTAATGACACGAATCGAAATCGAGATTCCGGAGGACGTTTCGGCGTCCATGGACCACCTCGAGCTCACCGTCGACGGTGATGCCGGGTCGGTCACCCGTCGCCTCTGGTACCCCGGTGTCGACGTTTCCATCGAGAACGGAAGCGTCGTCATCGAGGCCGAGGAGGAAGACGCCCAGACGAACGCCACGGTGGGAACCTTCGAGAGCCACGTGAACAACATGTTCCACGGGGCCGCCGAGGGCTGGACCTACCACATGACGGTCCACTACGCTCACTTCCCGATGCAGGTCGACGTGGAGGGCGACGAGGTCGTCATCAACAACTTCCTCGGCGAGCGTGCCCCCCGACGAGCGGCGATTCGGGGCGACACGCAGGTGGAAGTCGACGGCGAGGATATCACCCTCTCCGGGCCGGACAAGGAGGCCGTCGGACAGACGGCCGCCGCGGTCGAACAGCTGACGAGTGTCTCGGACAAGGACACGCGCGTCTTCCAGGACGGCGTGTACATCACCGAGAAGCCGAGTAAGGGTGGTGCCTGATGGCTGACGAACTCCAGGAACTCGAAGACATCGGCGGCGTCGGCGCGTCCAAGGCGGACGCGCTGCGCGAGGCCGGCTATGAGACGGTCGAGGACGTGCAGGCGGCCAGCCAGAGTGAACTGGCCGACGTCGACGGCATCGGCAACGCGCTCGCCGCGCGTATCAAGTCCGAGGTCGGCGGCCTCGAAGTCGAGGAGGAGACCGAGGCGGAGGTCGAGGAGACCGGCGCCGAGGAAACCGAGGAAACTGAACCCGAGGGCGAGACCGAACTCCAGCCCCGCGGGCACGCGGATAAGACGCCCGACCTCTCCGAGGAGGAGGAGCGCCTGCTCACCCGCCGGCGCAACGTCTCCCGGCCGAAGTTCAACCGACAGGACCACCACAAGAAGAAGCGCGTCGCCAAATCGTGGCGCCGCCCCACCGGGACGCTCTCGAAGCAGCGTCGCGGACAGAAGGGGAAGGGCGCCACCGTCGAGGCGGGCTTCCGGAGTCCGAAGGCGACTCGGGACAAACACCCCAGCGGCTTCGAGGAGGTCCACGTGCACAACACGGACGACCTCGAAGGGGTCGATTCCGACACCGAGGCGGTTCGTATCGCCTCCGGCGTCGGCGCGCGCAAGCGCGAGAACATCGAGGACGAGGCCGAGAGCCGCGAGATCCGCGTCCTCAATCCCACGTACGTGGAAGTCGAGGTGGACAATGAGTGATCTGAGCGCACAGAAGCGACTCGCCGCGGACGTTTTGGATGTCGGCGAGAACCGCATCTGGCTCGACCCGGACGCACAGGAGGAGCTCGCGGACGCGATCACCCGCGAGGACATCCGCGAACAGGTCCAGCAGGGCAATATCACGGCCGACGAACCGGAGGGCAACTCCCGCGGCCGCGCCCGCGAGCGCGCCGCGAAGCGCTCCTACGGCCACCAGAAGGGCCCCGGCAGCCGCAAAGGTAAGTCCGGCGGCCGGCAGGACCCCAAACAGGAGTGGCAGAACTCCATCCGAGCACAGCGACGCAAGCTCCGCGAGCTCCGCGACGACGGCGACATCAACCCCAGCCAGTATCGTGACCTGTACGACAAGGCGAAGGGCGGGGAGTTCCAGGACGTGCGCCGGCTGTTGAACTACATTGAGGACAACTACGGTGACCAGTAATGGCTAGCGGCCCACGATACAGAGTTCCGATGCGGCGCCGTCGCGAGGTCCGAACCGACTACCATCAGAGGTTGCGCCTGCTGAAATCCGGCAAACCGCGGCTGGTCGTTCGAAAGAGCAACCGCCACGTCACGGCGCAGCTGGTCGTACCCGGTACGGACGGCGACGAGACACTCGCGAGCGCACACTCCAGTGAGCTCGCCGAATTCGGCTGGGAGGCCCCCACGGGCAATCTCCCCGCCGCCTATCTGACCGGACTCCTCGCCGGCAAGCGGGCCGTCGGGGGCGACCTCGAAGAGGCCGTCGTCGACATCGGCCTCAACAGCCCCACGCCCGGCTCGAAGGTGTTCGCCGCACAGGAGGGCGCCATCGACGCCGGCCTCGATATCCCGCACAACGAGGACGTGTTCGCCGACTGGGGACGCACCCGCGGCGAGCACATCGCGGAGTACGCCGAGAGCAAGGACGAGCCCCACTACGCGGGCGACTTCGACGCGAGTGAGCTCCCGGCGCACTTCGACGAGGTGCGAGAAACTATTACGGAGGCTGACATATGAGCTCGAACTACAACGACGGCTGGAGCCCCAAGACGCGGCTCGGCCGCATGGTACAGGACGGCGAAATCGAGACGATGGAACAGGCCCTCAACTCGGGACTCCCGCTCAAGGAGCCCGAAATCGTGGACCAGCTCATCCGCGACCTGGAGGACGAAGTGCTGGACATCAACATGGTCCAGCGCATGACCGACTCCGGTCGGCGGGTGAAGTTCCGCTGTGTCGTCGTCGTTGGCAACCGCAACGGCTACGTCGGCTACGCGGAAGGCCGCGACGACCAGGTCGGCGGCGCCATCCAGAAGGCCATCGAGGTCGCCAAGCTGAACATCATCGACGTCTCCCGGGGCTGTGGGTCCTGGGAGTGTGGCTGTGGGACGCCCCACACCGTCGCGCTCAAGACGACCGGCAAGGCCGGGAGCGTCGAGGTCGAACTCATCCCCGCGCCCCGCGGTCTGGGCCTCGCGGGCGGTGAGACGGTCAGTCACGTCCTCGAACTCGCGGGCATCGACGACGCCTGGACCCGTTCCTCCGGGAAGACCCGGACGACGGTGAACTTCGCGAAGGCGACGTTCAACGCCCTCCGCAACACCGCGGAGGCACGCGTGCCCCAGGAGACCCGCGAGAAGCGCGAGGTGATCGAATAATGCGGGCTGTCGTTCAGATCCGCGGCGACGTGAACATGCAAAGCGACGTGGAGGACACGCTCTCGATGCTGAACCTCCACCGCGTCAACCACTGCGCGCTCGTCCCCGAAGGCGACACCTTCGACGGGATGGTCGCCAAGGTCAACGACTACGTTGCCTTCGGCGAACCCGACCTCGACACCCTCGTCACGCTCATCGAGAAGCGCGGCGAACCCGCCGAGGGCGACGCCGACGTGGACGACGACTACGTCGCTGAGAACACGGAGTACGACGGCGTCGAGGCTCTCGCCGAGGCGCTGCTCGACGAGGAGACGACCCTCCGCGAAGAAGGTCTCTCCCCGGTGCTTCGCCTGCACCCGCCCCGGGGCGGCCACGACGGCCTCAAACACCCCGCGAGCAAGGGCGGCCAGCTCGGCAAGCACACCTCCGAAGAGATAAACCGGCTGCTCACCTCGATGCGATAAACCATGACGGACAAGAAACGACGCCAACGAGGTTCCCGCACGCACGGCGGCGGTTCCCACAAGAACCGCCGTGGCGCCGGCCACCGTGGCGGGCGCGGGGCGGCGGGTCGCGACAAGCACGAGCAACACAACTACGGCCCGCTCGGCAAGCACGGCTTCAAGCGACCCGAGAAGGCGAAACTCGACACCGCGGAGATCACCGTCCGCGAACTCGACGAGGACGCTGTCCTCTACGCCGCCGACGGCGACGCGGAGGAGACCGAGGACGGCTTTTCCGTCGACGTTCGTGACGTCGTCGAGGACGGCCACGAGGTCGACGCCGTGAAGGTCCTCGGCTCGGGGCAGGTCCACAACGCCCTCGAAGTCGTCGCGGACGCCTTCACCGAGACGGCAGTCGAACGAATCGAAGCCGCCGGCGGCGAGGCCGTCCTCTCCGAGCGCGGCGAGGAACTCGCTGCCGACGACGACGACGAAGCGGAAGAGGAAGACGAGGCGTAATCCGATGGGCTGGAAGGAGACTGTCGGACCGACGCTCTCGAAGTTCCCGGGCGTGCGCCGTCCGCAGGGCCACGTGCCGTTCCGGCAGAAGCTGGGCTGGACAGCGGGGGTGTTGGTGCTCTACTTCTTCCTCACCAACGTGACCCTCTTCGGGCTGAGCCAGGAGCCGGCTGACCTCTACGGCCAGTTCGGCGCGCTGCTCGCCGCCCAACAGGGGAGCCTGATGCAACTCGGTATCGGCCCCATCGTCACAGCGAGCATCGTGCTTCAGTTGCTGAGCGGTGCGAACCTGCTGGGGTTGGACACGTCGAACCCCCGCGACCAGATGATATACCAGGGTCTCCAGAAGACCCTGGTGGTCGTGATGATATTCCTGACGGGGATTCCGATGGTGTTCCTCGGGAACTTCCTTCCCGCGGGTAACGCGTTCGGTCTCGGGGCGTTCGGGACCAACGTCCTCATCTTCCTCCAGATCGGCTTCGGGGGGATACTCGTCCTCTACATGGACGAGGTCGTCTCGAAATGGGGGGTTGGCTCCGGCGTCGGGCTGTTCATCATCGCCGGCGTCTCCCAGAGCCTCGTCACGGGGCTGTTCTACTGGGTACCCAGCGGGGGCTCCCAGGTCGGGTTCTTCCCCTACTGGATTCAGGTCGCGCTCGGCCAGATCGAGATCGGCGCCGTGCTCGGCGGCCCGGGACTGGAGCGGATCCTCTTCCAGTCGCAGGTCGGACTCATCGCGTTGTTCACGACGGTGCTCATCTTCGCCGTCGTCGTCTACGCGGAGAGCGTCCGGGTGGAGATTCCCCTGAGCCACTCGCAGGTGAAGGGCGCCCGCGGGCGCTTCCCGGTGAAGCTCATCTACGCGAGCGTCCTGCCGATGATTCTGGTTCGTGCGCTCCAGGCGAACGTCCAGTTCCTCGGTCGGCTGCTCAACGCACAGCTGGGAAGCGGCATGCCCACCTGGCTCGGCCAGTACGGCGACCAGGGGCAGAACCCGGTCGGCGGCCTGTTCTACTACCTCGCCCCGATCCAGTCGCCCAACGACTGGATGTGGTTCATCGGTGCGACCGGACAGGAGGCCTGGCAGGTGCTTCTGCGGGTGGGTATCGACCTGACGGTGATGGTCATCGGCGGCGCCATCTTCGCCATCTTCTGGGTGGAGACCGCCGACATGGGCCCCGAGGCCACCGCCCAGCAGATAATGAACTCCGGGATGCAGATCCCCGGGTTCCGGAAGAACGCCACGGTCATCGAGAAGGTCATGGAGCGCTACATTCCCCAGGTGACGGTCATCGGGGGCGCGCTCGTCGGCCTCCTCGCGGTGATGGCGAACATGCTCGGCACTATCGGGAACGTCTCCGGTACCGGGCTGTTGCTCGCGATCTCCATTACGTACAAGCTGTACGAGGAGATCGCGGAGGAACAGCTCATGGAGATGCACCCGATGATGCGGGACATGTTCGGCGGATAACGCACCCCCTTTTTCGTTCACGAGCCGATGTTTTCGCCGCTCGCTTTCGAACCCCGGAAGCGCTCCGCAAACTGCTCACGGACCTCAGGCCCGGCGGCGCCTCGTTCTCCTTGGCGCGGCCCTCCACGGACCGAAAAGGGTCTTACACTCCCGGACATGGAACCGAGCATATGCGGGTTCTCATCGTCGGGGCGGGCGAAGTCGGCTCCTCCATCGCCGCGTCGCTCGCCGACGGCCACGAGGTCATCGTCGTCGACACCGACGCCGACCGGGTCGAACGCCTCACGTACGCCGTCGACGTGCTCGCCATCGAGGGCGATGGGACGGACCTCTCGACGCTCCAGGAGGCCGACGTCGACGACGCCGACATCGTCATCGCCAGCACCGACGCCGACGAGGTGAACCTCGCAGTCTGCGCGACGGTGAAGACTATCACGGACTCGTTCACCATCGCGCGAGTCAAACGAACCCATTACCTGGAGACGTGGAACAACTCCCGGGGGGCCTTCGGCGTGGACTCGATGGTCTGTACGGACCTGCTCTCCGCGCAGGCCATCGTCCGGGTCATCGGCCTCCCGACCGCGCGGGACGTGGATCCCTTCGCGGGCGGACAGATACAGATGGCGGAGGTCGAGGTCCCGGAGGGCTCACCCATCACGAACCAAACCGTGCGGGAGGCCGACCGCTTCGAGAAGCTTACGTTCGCGGCGGTCTTCCGGGACGGTGACGTCACGATCGCGCGCGGCGATACCGTCATCCGCGCGGGCGACAAGCTCGTCGTCATCGGGACCCCGAACGCCGTCCGGGCGTTCGCGGCGGACGTCTCCCCAACCCAGGAGGACGTGGAGGACGTGGTCGTGGTCGGCGGGAGCGACGTCGGACGCCTCCTCGCCGAACTCCTCGAACGGCGGGGCTACCGTCCGCGGCTCATCGAACAGGACCCGGCGCGCGCGCGGCGGCTCGCGGAGACGCTCCCGAGGACCACCGTGTTGGAGCACGACGCGACGGACGTCTCCTTTCTCGAACGTGAACACGTCGGGGAGGCCGACGCCGTCGTGAGCGCCCTCGACAGCGACGAGCGCTCCCTGCTCGTCTCCCTGCTCGCCAAGCGGCTGGGCGTCGACCGGACCATCGCGGTCGTGACCGAGCCGGCGTACGTGGACCTTTTCGAGACGGTGGGCGTTGACGTGGCGGTCAACCCCCGCGAGGTCACCGCCGAGGAGATAACCCGCTTCACCCGGGACCAGCGGGCGGAGAACGTCGCCATCCTCGAATCCGACGCGGCCGAGGTCCTCGAAATCGAGGTCGACGCGGAGAGCGCGCTCGTCGGTCGACCCATCAGTGAGGTGGTCCCCGAGCTCTCCTCCGGGATGGTCATCGGCGCCATCGCGCGCGGGAACGAGATGATAACCCCCCGCGGGGATACGGTCGTTCAGGAGGGTGACCACGTCGTCGTCTTCGTCCACGGGGACGACATCGAGGAGGTGACGCGAACGCTGTGAGCCGGGCCCGCTTGCGGGTGGACTGGCGCGCGGCGATAGCCCTGCTGGGGCGGGTGCTCGTCGCGCTCGCCGTTCCATTGGGTATTCCGCTGGTCCTTGCGTTCTACTACGGCTCGGACCCTGTTCCCTTCCTCGGGGCCATCGCCGTGACGGTCGCGGTCGGCGGGCTCTGCACGCGCGTTCACGACGACCCAGGGGGGTCGCTGGGACACCGCGAGGGCTTCTTGATGGTGGCGCTGACGTGGTTCTCCGTCGCGCTCGTCGGGACGATACCGTATCTCGTCGCGGGGATGGGAACGGACTCGACGCTCGCGCTCCCGGCGAACGCGCTCTTCGAGTCGATGAGCGGCTTCACCACGACCGGCGCGACCGTGATGGGCGAGATATCCTTCGAACAACACTCTAGAGCGTTGTTGCTCTGGCGCCAACTCACCCAGTGGCTCGGCGGGATGGGTATCGTCGTGCTCGCGGTGGCCATCCTCCCCGAGCTCTCCGTCGGCGGCGCCCAGCTGATGGACGCCGAGGCACCCGGCCCGGGCATCGAGAAGCTCACTCCGCGCATCGCGGAGACGGCCCGCGTGCTCTGGCTGGCGTATCTGGGCTTCACCTTGCTGGAGGCGGCCCTCCTCTACGGCCTCCATCTGGCGGGCTTCGCGGACGGGATGACCCTCTACATGTCGGTCGCACACGCGTTGACGACCCTGCCGACCGGCGGCTTCTCGCCCGCCGCCCGCTCCATCGAGGCGTTCTCGGCGGCGGTCCAGTGGGTCATCATCCCCTTCATGGTTGTCGCGGGGACGAACTTCGCGCTCATCTGGCACGCCGTCAGCGGCGAGCCCGACCACCTGTTCTCTGACACGGAGTTCAAGTCGTATCTTGCCATCACCGGCTTGGTGGGGCTGGCCATCGCCGGCATGCTGTTCACCGGTTCGGGCCTCGAACCGGTCGGGACGACGGGCGCGTCCTTCGACGCGGGCTACGTCGAGGCCCTTCGGGGCGACGTCGTCGGCAACGTCGAGCGCATCGTCCGGGACGGTCTCTTCCAGGCGGCTTCCATCGTCACGACGACCGGCTACGCGAACGTCGACTTCAACGCGTGGTCCGCCCCCGCGCAGTACTTCCTGTTGGCGGCGATGTTCGTCGGCGGCTCCGCCGGCTCGACGGGTGGCTCGGTGAAGATCATCCGCTGGCTGGTCGTCGGCAAGGCGCTCAAACGCGAACTGTTCGGCGCGGTCCACCCGGAAGCTGTCTCCCCCGTCCGCTTGGGCGGGACGGTCATCGACGAGGACGTCGTCCACTCGATCAGTTCCTTCACGGTACTCTACATCGTCTGTTTCTTCCTCGGGGGGGCACTCATCGCCCTGGACGCGGCGCGGGTCGGGTTGGGCTACGGCCACATCGAACTGCTGAGCGCCGTCGCCTCCACGCTGGGGAACGTCGGGCCGGGCTTTGGCTCCATCGGGCCGATGAACAACTATCTGGGCTTCCCGGACACCTCCAAGCTGTTGATGGTGTTCCTGATGTGGGTGGGCCGACTGGAGATTCTTCCCGTGTTCGTCCTCCTCACCAGGGCGTACTGGACGGAGTAAGACCCCGAATCGCTTCCGCCGAGGTACCAAACCGTGGTACCTCTTGCCCCCAACGTTCGATTCGGAAAAGCGGGACCACCGAGGTATCAAACCGCGCTATCTCGTGCTCCCGTTTTCCTTCGGAAAAGCGGGACCGCGGATAATTTAAACCCGAACGTCGAACCCCGGTTTATGAGCCAGCCGCGAGTCGTCATCATGGGCCCGCAGGGTGCCGGTAAAGGAACGCAGAGCCGACGCATCGTCGAGGCGTTCGACGTCGAACACGTTTCGACCGGGGATATGCTCCGCGCGAACAAGGACATGGAGACCGAACACGGGACGCCTCGCGAGTACATGGAGGCGGGCGAACTCGTCCCCGACGAGGTCATGGAGGCCGTCGTGGAGGAGGCCCTCGCGGACAAGGACGGCTACGTGTTGGACGGCTACCCCCGCACGCAGGGTCAGGCCGAGTTCCTCGCCGGCATCGAGGACATCGACGGCGTCCTCTTCATCGACATCAGCGACGAGACGGCGGTCGAACGGCTCTCGGGGCGCCGGGTCTGCCCGGAGTGTGGCGCGAACTACCACGTCGAGTTCGACCAGCCCGAGGAGGAGGGCGTCTGTGATGAGTGTGGCGCCGACCTGAAGCAACGCGACGACGACGAACCGGAGGCCATCCGCACGCGCCTCTCGGAGTACCACGACCAGACCGAACCGGTCGTCGCGTTCTACGAGGACGAGACCGAGGTTCCCGTGGTAACTATCGACGGCGAGCGGAGTCCCGACGAGGTGTGGGAGGACGTGCGCGACGCGATCGAGCGGGTCGCGTAAGCGAATCGTTCATAACGGACACGGCGTAACGTCCCGTAATGGCAGGTACAGCCGAGACGGTCCGCACCCTCGTCCGCGGGGACCCCGAGATGGAGGAGGCCATCGTCACGGTGCTCGCCCGCGTGGAAAACGAGGGCGAAATCGCGTGGACCGACGTGAACGACGAGCTCACCAGCGGCCAGTGGGGCCGCCTCATCGAGAAGGGCGTCCTCGTCGAGGAGGGCGACGGCTTCGCCGTCGACGACCCCGAGGCCGTCCGCGAGGCCCTAGAGGAGGACGAACCGGACGCGCCCGGCGACGGCTCCTCGTGGACGAAGTGGGACAAGATGGCCGGCGTGACGGCGCTCGCGATGATGCCGGGCTACTACATCACGTGGATTCGCAACACGGTCGGCGCGACCATCGACGTGATATTCGGACCGCTGCTGGCCCATCTCCCCTTCTACGCGGTCATCCTCGTGATGGCCGTTCTTACCGGGTTCAACTCCACTGTCTTCCAGTCGAACATGATGGACATGGAGAAGATGTCCTACTACCAGGAGCGGATGCAGGACATCCAGGAGCGTGAGGAGGCGGCCAAGGAACGCGGCGACGAGGAGGCCGTCGAGGAGATCCGCCAGGAGCAAATGGAGAACATGGGCGAGAACCTCGGGATGTTCAAAGAGCAGTTCCGCCCGATGGGCTGGATCATGTTGCTCACGATTCCCATCTTCCTGTGGATGTACTGGGCGATGGGGCAGGGCGTGGGTGCCCAGTCGTTCGTGTTGCCCCTCGTGGGAGAGACGCAGTTCAACCAGGGGGGGACGGGGCCGCTTCCCTTCCCCTCGTGGATTGTCTGGTACTTCCTCACCTCGATGTCCATTACGCAGGTCATCCGGAAGGCGCTGAACGTCCAGACCCAGCCGACGTGACCCTGTCGGGGAGTGACACTCCGCCCGCGGAAAGTCGGTTTTAAGCCGTTGGCGGGAACATCGCTGATATGTTGATTACCGTCTCGGGCCCGCCCGGAAGCGGGACGAGCACTGTCGCGGACCGCTTGGCGGCCGAACTCGGCTACGAGCACGTCAGCGGCGGCGATATCTTCCGCGCGCTGGCCGCGGAGGAGGGGCTCTCGTTGGCCGAACTCAACGAGCGCGCCGAGGAGGACGACTCCATCGACCGCGACTTGGACAGACGGCTCCGCGAGACTGCCATCGAGCGCGACGGCGTGGTGTTGGAGTCCCGCCTCGCGGGCTGGATGGCCGGGGACCACGCCGACCTAAAGGTCTGGTTGGACGCGCCCGTGCGGGTGCGCGCCGAGCGCATCGCCGAGCGTGAGGAGAAGACGCCGGCGAAGGCGCGCGCCGAGACTGAGAGCCGCGAGGAGAGCGAGCGAGTCCGCTACGCGGAGTACTACGGCATCGACTACTCCGACCTCTCGATCTACGACCTCTCTTTGAACACCGCACGCTGGTCCGAGAAGCCGATGCTCGACATCGTCGCCCGCGCGGTCCGCGCCTACGACCCCGAGACCGACGAGGGGGCGACGCCGGTCGAGGGCGTCTCCTACGACTTCTGATGGCGCTCCGAGGGCCTCCCGGGGAGCGGAGCGTCGATGAGCTTCTGTCGTTCGGCGTGATAAACCTCGATAAGCCTGCGGGCCCCTCCGCCCACCAGGTCGCGGGCTGGGTGCGGGACATGGCCGGCGTGGAGAAGGCGGCCCACGCGGGCACCCTCGACCCGAAGGTGACGGGGTGTCTGCCGACGCTGTTGGGGACGGCGACCCGCGCGGTACCGGCGCTCCAGCGCGTGGCGAAGACGTACATCGCGGTGTTGGAACTGCACGAACCCCTCCCCGCGGACTTCGAGTCCGTTTTGGGGGAGTTCGAGGGCGAACTCTACCAGAAGCCGCCCCGGAAGAGCGCCGTCTCGCGGCGCCTTCGGACGAGGGAACTCCACGAGCTGACGGCGCTCGAAACCGAGGCGCGGCGCGCGCTCCTGCGCATCGGCTGTGAGAGCGGGACGTACATCAGGAAAGTGTGTCACGACCTGGGCCTCGCGTTGGGTACCGGCGCGCACATGGGCGACCTGCGCCGCGTCGAGACGGGCCCCTTCGACGACCGGACGCTGGTGACGCTCCAAGAGTTCGCCGACGCGCTCGCCGCCCACGAGGCCGGCGACGACGGACCCATCCGTAAAGTCGTCTCGCCGGCCGAGCGGGCTATTCACCTGCCGGAACTGGTCGTCGCCCGCTCCGCGGCCGAGCAGATCGCCGAGGGCGCCCCGGTGTACGCGCCGGGCGTTATCGAGGCCCCCGACGTCGAGGAGGGGTTGGTCGCCTGCTACACGCCCGACGGCGCCGCGGTCTGTCTGGGCGAACTCGTCGGCGACCCCGACGCCGAGTCCGGGGAGGTGGTCTCGTTGACTTCGGTGCTCGTCTGAGACGGCGCCGAAACGAAGCCCTTAAACTCGCGACTGTCTTCGGAAAAGACGCGGGACCGTGGGGTAGCTTGGTATCCTCGGCGGATGGGGTCCGTCGGACTTGAGTTCGAATCTCAACGGTCCCACTCCGTTTTCGCCCGGATGGAAATTACTCGACGCAGAGCGACGCTCTAACCAACTTCCATCGCAAGCCGCGCAGAAACAAAGGTGGCTCTTTAAGTAGGGGTGGGCGGTGCCGTTCGCGATGGCCGACAGCCGCTTCCCGAGTGGCGCTTCGTCTGTGAGGGACGGAAGCGGCCCGACACCGAACTCCTCGCGCGCCTCGATTCTGAAGAGGCCGGTCACGACGGCGAAGGCGCTCGAACAGGCGGCGAGCATGGAGCGGATGACCGACGCGCTCGCCTCCTGGGCGGACGAGCACGACGGCGGAGTGGCAACACTATCCTGCAGGTTGAGTTCGGAACTACCCTGATTTCCTGTTTCTGGGCTATCTCGATGGTCGTGAGTGGCGTCTCGGCCGTTCTGTGACCACGTAGTCACTTCTCGTAACTCTCGTTTCATCTGGACCGTTTCGAGGGTGGTGCGCCCGGCCGGCCGCCCACCTCACGACGATCTGGGCGTCGAGCGCCGCTTCAGAATTTGGAGGGACCTCTACAATTCCCCGTTAGATGTGTCGCTAAGGGGGACATCCAATAACGGGCCCCTCGCTCTCGCTCGGGGCAGCACAGTACCGCAGTGGAAATGGCCCAATAGGGTTGATCGATGATGTCGTGTTTCTATCAGTAGCGACCTAGTTTCAGATAATTCTGATTCGCTGTCGTCTATTGTCCATCTCGCGCTAACGAGATTCCCCCAAACTGATTTCTCCTCAATAACTGGTGAGTATCAAATGACCCCCGATCGATCAACCCCCTCCACTTCGCCTTCAGCATCCAAGAAGGCGACTCGAAATCCGCCAACGAAGCGAGCAGCACTCGTTGGTGGGGTTATAGGGATATGTACCGGTCTGAGTTCGTATTTCCTGATACTGGATCATTCTGTAGTATCTATCACCATCTGTCTCCTGTACTCCATCGGAGTGACGCTCATGATCGACTATGTCAGCATCCTCCGACAGACCCCCCACGATGGTGGGAGTTGGTGGACGATTGCCTTCGGTGCCACCATCGGACTCGTTCTGATGGTTATCCAGATGGTCTACCACCCGGTCGTTACAGATAAGGTCGCGGTGCGGCGAACCCTTCCCGAGGGGGCGATAACCGTTCCGCTTAGCCACATCCTTATCCTGTGGCTTCTCATATTCGGTGTCGCGTTAGTCTCATTGGCATACGGGATCGGAATGGCAGTAACCGACCTGTCCGAAGGCTAATCCTCTCTGTCAGCCTCCCGCTGGCTGGTTCGGACCTACGCCATCCTTCCAAGCAGCCTCCGTTCTGCCGTGGTGAATAACTGGCGAGTGATGAGAGTACTGAAGGGTACAATTCAGAAAAAGCCCGCCACCGCTTCGGAAGGCCGGGCCACTTGCATCACATGCAACGGTGATGCAGGGAGAAGTGTCGAAATCCTGGACGATGTCAGTCCAAAGCAACGGTCCTAACCGGCCAACGTGGCGAAGAAGTTCGGTAAAAGATTGGACGCCGAAGTCTTCGTCGGTCGGGTAGACCTGCCGGGCGACGGTGAGCCCGCCGAAGTAGGCCGCCCTGTTCTGCTGAACGGCGTTCATGTCAAACTCCACTCGTGTTATTTTCTCCCTCACGGATGATGTCGCCGAGGAAACTTGACTCCTCTCTACTGGCGCGATGCTTGATGAAGGGTCAAACGTAGTGGTTGGAAATGTTGTTACGCTCCTGTAATGGACTGACAGTCTGCTTTGAGTCGAATCTCTGGAGTCCCGTCCTGACCGTTTTCAACGTACACTTCGATACCCGCCTCATTCGCGCCATCACACGGGAGTGCTGGCTGCTCGAAGCCCGGCCATTCACGCTCAAACCGAGTTCCATCAACGGTTATGACAACGGTTTCGGGATCCGTCGATGCTGGAAACGTCGCATCCTCGTCCGCCTCGTTGCTATCCGAGAGCTCATACGCTTTCTCGAAGACAGTGTCTCCATCTTGGTTTGTGATCGTGACAGTAACGTTGTGCGTCTCCGCACGATCACCCAGATACATTTTCACCCAATGAGGATCAGAGCTTTCCTCACTCGAACTTGTAGGTGAATCCCCACTCGAACCCGGGAGTGAAGTAAGGGCAGTACAACCGCTGGCGGCGATCATCGTTGCGATTGAACCTGTAAGAAACGCACGTCGATTCATGGAGGGCATTCGACCAAGGAAAATCCGATATGTGGTCTATTAAAATCCACTATGTGCCCTATATAGGGATAATTTTTGTTGAATAGAGAAAAATATCTAAAACAGGCCTTTGAGCTTCCCTGCGTTTTTCGTCACTTGGCACAATACCTAATGTATGAAACGGCGTCAGTTACTCCGGCTTAGCGGTCTTACACTAACAGCCCCTCTTGTTGGCTGTGCTTCGACAGGGGAATCAGACGAGGAATCAAAGTTTACGTTCACAAAGACGGGTGGGATACCAGTTGAAGTACGCAAAAGCGAGTTCGCTCGTTCGTACCCCGGGCAAGAGCCCTTTGCTGAAGTTGTTCTCGGTGAGAACTCGGAAACTCCCGAAAATCTTCATGGAGTGGAGGTGTACAACGATTCTGAGAGCTTGGTTGAAATCTCGCTAACGGTCAACCGGGAGTCGGATGGAGGCACACTGGTATTGGAGGGCAAGGGAGCGGTTTTAAATGGCGAGTACATGGCGGTTGCTATTTCGCGTCCCGCGACGTACATCAACACACTTGAGGTGAATGGAGAGGGCGTGGATCTTCAGAAAACTTTTGACGTGCCACAGAGCGCGTGGAATGCGGCCCCAAAAGAAGATAAAGGGATCAGTCCGGAGCACAACATCCACATCAACAAGGGCGAGATCGATGTAAGATTCGTCGGGGAAGAGAGGTGAGCGTAGCAACCTTGGAGAAACACGAGATTTCGACGGGAAAATCACCCACTTAGCAGTAGTTGAAAACACGCCGATTCTATTCAGCAACGCACCTCGGTAATCAGTCAATATTTGAGGTGCTCAAACTACCCTTGAGAACATCGGTGAAATAATTGTCTGGTTTATATTAACTGGGTTGGGAACTGGGGGTCGCGTGGGTGTCTTAGTTGATATTGTCGGGCAGACGTCGCACTCTGCTCTATCGGTTCTCAGCTAAGTTTCGGAGGTGAGACTTATCGTTCTCCCGTTCGGCGAGGATGTGCTGGAGGGCCTCCAGTTCGGCGGCAAGCGGAACTACGGCTACGGCGAGGTCTAGATGAAGGATACCAGATGGTGGGTCTCGATGAACTAGACTACTCGCGGCTCGAAGGCCCGGAAACGTGCCTCATCGAACTCGTGTCGCGGAACTTGGAACGGCTCGCCGAGTACGGTATCGTCGAGTTTGTCGACGAGGGTCGCTCGAAGCGGCCCGTCGTCCCCTTCGACGATATCGAGGTTCGGCTGCCGTTGCGAGGCGATGACGGGGACGCCCGGGAACAGGCAGGAGCGTAGCAGAACGTCTATCGAACAGTGCTAGTCAGCGCGGGGAGACCCCACGCTGACCGAACTCATCCGCTCGTGTCGTTCACCACCGTGAAGTTCGACTCGTCGAGATCGATGCTGACGCTATCAGCCTGTTCAGACGCATTCTGGACGTCGACCGTCTCGATGTCCGATTCGTCAATCTGCATTTCGCCCCACGAGTGGAGGACGGTCCCCGCGTCGAGGTCGACGGTCAGCATGACCGTACTCCCGTTCCCGTCGGGATGCTGGAGTTTGATATCGACGTTTCCACTGGCGGTCGCTTCCGTGACAGTCGCCTGCAACGCCGTCGCATCCAGGTGAGTCCGGACGTTGTAGCTCGTCTGCTCGTCGGTCACGACGAGGCGCTCAATCAGCTCGCGATCGTCCTGATCCAACACGCCAAGTTCCTTCGTGTAGTTCAGGCTCACCTCCTCGATGTCCGAACGGACAGTCCGCACGTCAACTGTCTCGTTGGCGAGGTTGACCGTTCCGCGTACCGACGGGAGGCAGCCGTCGGCAGGCCGAACGTGAATGCCGGCAGTGTCCAGCGGTTCCTCACGCGCTGTGGACTCGTAGTACTGATTCACCTGTACCTCAAGCTGACTGTACTCACCGAGACCTGCACGATCGCCCGTCGCATCGACGACGAGTTCGGCTAACTGTTGTCGCCCGATGTCGTCAATCGCCGCACTATCGTGGTGTGAGACCAGCGTGACAGTTACATCCCCGACCTGGTGGCTGGTGCTGTTGCGGTCCGGGCTGTTGAGGCGGAGGGCCCCACCGCACGTGCGGTGGGCTTGTTGTAGGGTGTACGTGCTGTTCCCAGTCTGGGCCAGCGTCTCGTTGATTCGCTGCTGGCGGTCCGCGTCCAGCATTGTGACGTTCGTCTCATTGCCGACATCGTCTGTCGGTCCAGGAGACAAACTGGCTCCTGCGATGACGGCGCCACCACTGGCCACGAGCAATACAGCTGAGATGCCGAGAGCGTACATCGCGAGTCTATAGTCGCGGTGCATTACTCTCACCCCATTCTTGTCGATTGTGTCGTATCATTGGTTGCTCTGACAACAGCCGGGCGGAGACCGACAGGGCGGCCACGGCACCGTAGCACTGGTCCCGTAGTCGAATGGGCCGGTCATCGCCGACTGCTGTGCTCGCCACTTGTAAGAAAGTCCCTGTAAATCACCGTTGGAAACGGCTGTGAAACACGACTGAAACGCGTTTCATAGGTGTTTCACACCTTGAAAACCATCAGATTCATACTGCAGATGTTTCGAGAACGAACTATGTCCCCGCTCCCTCCATCCAGACTGGCATTGGTCCTTTCGCTGGTCATTCTCGGCGGCAGTCTCGCGGTCTTTGGTGATGTTACCGGCATCGTTCCCGGCGAAACCCACGAATTCGACATCGAGGATGGTGCCCTTGCCGTCACGACCGACGACGGGCACCAACATCGGCTGGTTGAAGACATTCGTACGGTTTCCCGAATCGAAATCAACCGCGCAGACGGCTATCACGTCGTCGGAACGGCCGACCGTGACCCTACAACAGTAGATACACGGACACGTCTACGGGCACAGCGGACCCTCACCTCGGCAGCGACTGTCGGTGACAATATTCCGCCGACTGACAGTGCGGCGTACGCTGTCAGTCGGATTCCAGCACGGCTCGGCAGCGACCGTGCAGCGGCGATTGGGGCCACACCGAACACGTCACTTCGAATGGCGGTCGCCCCCAATGCGTCCGCATTCACCGTCCAACAGAACGACAACACGATTGTCTTCGAGCGGCGCGAGTCGGGGTGGAGCGACGACCGTGTGCTCGTTAAGGTGACACCGGACGAGTCTGGAGTACAGTACAGTGCCGTAGTTAATCTTCGTACTGAAACCGTCGAATCACTTGTCCGACTTGACCAAGGTGACCTATGAGAGACGACTGTTCGCCCCATCGCTGGACCCCTATCCGGGATCCAACGTGGAATCCACTGCTTGTGGTCGTCAATCACACCGCTATCTCGGCGTGTGAGCTCCCGCTCACTCACCACTCACTTCGGTAAAAATCGATGACACAGATACCCTCCCGTCCTCGCTCCGAGTTACTCGCTGCCGGGGTTCTCGTCACTGCCACGGCCGTCCTTGTCGCACAGTTTCTGATCGCGACACCGTCCGTTGTCGTGGTCGGGGACGAGAGTACGCGACTCGGGACCGTCGGCTGGCAGTTCGGGCTCTATGACGTAATCGTCATCGCTGTTTCAGCGTGTGCCGCCGGAGCGAGTGCCACAGCGCTTCTCCGTGGAATGGGTTCGTCGTCGACAACTCCAGCAGGCGCCGAGCGCTCGGACCCCTCTACACAACAGTCCACCGACAGCTCCAGCAACGAGATCCTGCAGGCCCGTCGGGAGGAGTGGGAGACTGTCTCGGAACGGCTAGCGAGAAATGAGAAACTGGTGTACGAGACGGTACTCGACGCTGATGGTGTCCTGCCACAGAGCGAGATCGTTGACCGGACGGAGCTCTCGAAGGCGACTGTCAGTCGTACGCTTGACAGCCTGGAAGCCAAAGATCTCGTTGAGCGCAAGCGCCGTGGGATGGGGAACACCGTATTGCTTACCTAGCTCTCTACCACCCACCTCATTTTCACTTCCCCCGTGCGTGGCTCTTGGTTACATACCCGACGCCAGAACGGTCTGGGTATGATTCAGGACGCGTGGGCCTTCCGCTCGGAAACCACTTCCCGAGGAGATGCACCACCGGGAGGGGAAGGTCCAGCAGCTCACCAACGCGTTGAACGCCATCACGCGCGGGATGCCGGGCATCGACGCGCTGATTACGGGGCCCTAGCGGCGCCGGGAAGACCACGGCCGCGCGCTATGTGTTGAACCGCCTCGAACCCAAGGCGCTCGACTTCCGCTGGGGGCTCGTGAACTGTATCCCGCACTCCTCGCCGTCCGAGGCACTTTCGGCCGTCCTCCAAGGCGCCGGCATCGCGAGCGAGAAACCGAAGGACACGCCGCCTGGACACTACGTCCAGCAGTTCCGCGACTTTGAGGACACTCAGTTCGTGATCGTCCTCGACGAAATCGACGTGCTCAACGACCCCTCCGTACTCACCGCGCTTGACAAGGTCGAGAACGTCACCACTCTCCTGATTACGCTCGACGAGGACGAGTGGATGGCCGAGCTCGACAAGCGCGTGAACTCCCGCGTACGCTCCATAATGGGTATCCATCTGGAGAAGTACCACCACGACGAGATGGCCGATACCTTGCGGAGCCGCGCCGAGAAGGGACTTCGACTGTCTGTTACGACGACGTGGTCCAGAGCGCGAAAGAGGACATCGCCGACCGCTACCGGGCCGATTTGAGCACGCATCAGCGCGCGCTCTACGATATTACCTGCGAGTACGGCCCGCTCGGGAGCGATGGGTTAGAGCGTCGTTGTCGGGCAATGGTAAGCAATCCGCGGTCGTGGAGCCGGTGTCGGGACTTCCTGTCCAGTTTGCAGAAGTACAGGATGGTGAAGACCGAGAGGGGTGGCTGCGGTGGGGCGACGTATCGGAGGGGGACGTACTGAAGTTAGCCGTCGTAGGTCACGACCAACACGATAGCCACTCCGAAGAACTCCCGGATGTCTATCGTTGATGGCGACGCTTGACGAGAGTCAGCGCTAGCGTGGCGGTTCGATTATGAGTTGGTCACGGACGGCTTTCATTACGCTTGCCGGGAGGTGGATCCGCCCGTCGTCCTGTTCTTGGATGCCGAAGAGCTCTGAGTGCTCCGTATCCACGATCACCGTCTCTAGTTTACCTGTATCGGGATGGAAGGTGAGCATGTGCAACTCACCGACCTCCCGTCCATCGGTACTCACCACGGACTTCTCGGAGAGCTCGCTTGCAAGAGTGGGGGACACGGGCAGTCATGTTATCTGTGGGCAATTAAAACACCATGTTCGCAGAGCAGTTCGACAGCGAGAGGAGCGAACAGCATCAAACGGCGGTCGCTTTCGTCGGTACTGAAGATATCTGACTATGACACGATACACTGCGGATATGCCCCGATGAGCGGGGGCTCTGAGGACCTGGCGTGTTGCAACGCGCCAGAAACCCAGCACGGGACTGAAACTAGAGTTAGCCGGCAAAGCAGACGTCGAGTACGGCGTCGAAACCCCAACTGTCTGGAATTGTCTGGGGAATCGTCTGCGGGAGTAGCGGTGTCATCTCCTCTGTAAGCGCCCGTATTCGGGGGGTCGGACAAGAGCTCATCGCGGGCGTCTACGATCAGCCTGAAGCACTGATTCGCGGCGCCAGCCGCCGGCAGCATCTCGACAAACTCGACGACGATTCAAGTACATGATTCACTTCGAAACACACCGAGTTATATCGACGCCGTCGGTCGATTTGGCCCGCATCTCAACGGTCCCACTTTTGCGAAGCAAACGCGGGGACACGAGGTATCGTGGTTCGATACCTCGACGGTCCCACTTCTCACGAAGCGACGACCCGGGGGGTTTCGTTAACTAGCCCGTACGCCCTTATGGTCTTGTGCTGACAGACGACGTATGGTGTCACGGGGAACAGATGTGTCCGGAGGGAACGAACTGGAGCGCTCTTCCGGGCGAGTCCGAACGCTCCAGAACTGGGTCGGGCGGCAATTGTCGCTGGAGAAGCGTCGCGCAAACGCGTTCAAGCGTTGCGTGAGGGGGTCGGACGCCGTCTCCGTCATCCAGGACCGGAACACGGAGCGCGGCGTCGAGGTCCTTCTCGAAGTTCATACGACGCCGATACGGGACGACGAGTTCGTTCGGATGGCACAGGAACCCTACGTCCACCTCGGCGACATCTCTCCGGGTGGCGGCGCCACCTGTCTCAGAGTTCGCATCGAGTGATGCGGCCTGTCGGCGCACGCATCCCGTTCCGGGACGGTTCGTGGCCCGTCGCGGAACCGGGGCGGCGGCCGGCGGTTCCCCGCTTTCGGCGCTCGGCGAGTAGGTTTATCCGCGTTCGCCCGCTACGTCCGCGTGGAAGCATTCCGTTCCCCACGCTATGCATGGAGGACTCTCCGACTCCGGCGGCGTATCGGTGCTCGATTACTGTGCGGAGTGTGGCACCGTGCTGAACGAGCCCAATCGTTGGTACCCTTCGCTCTCCGTCGAGCACGGCGGTACGCTCCACCTGTTCAGTTTCTGCACCGACGACTGCAAGGCGGCCTTCGAGTTCGACCCCGAGGAGTGGCTGTAAGGCGACGGGCGTGGACGAGCGCCCGCTGTCGGCGGATACATACGCGTTCGGTCCCAAATCCTTTGCATGCCTCCGACCGAAACCGCGACCCTCGCCGGCGGCTGTTTCTGGTGTATCGAGGCGGCCTTCGAGGAACTCGACGGCGTCGAGTCCGTCACCTCGGGCTACGCCGGCGGTCACACGGAAGACCCCTCCTACGAGGCGGTCTGCACGGGCAACACCGGCCACGCTGAGGTCGTCCAACTCACCTACGATCCCCGCGAACTCTCCTACGAGGACGTCCTCGAGGTCTTTTTCACGGTTCACGACCCGACCCAACTCGACCGGCAGGGCCCCGACGTGGGGAGCCAGTACCGCTCGGCGGTCTTCTATCACGACGACGAGCAACGGGAGCAAACCGAGGCGTTCATCGAGCGCATCGCGGACGCCTACGACGACGACATCGTCACCGAGGTCGAACCCCTCGACACGTTCTACGAGGCCGAGGAACACCACCAAGACTACTTCGCGAAGAACCCGAACGACGCCTACTGCCAGTTCCACGCGAAGCCGAAAGTCGAGAAAGTGAGAAAGCAGTTCGCCGCGGACGGCGTCGACGGCTGAACGACCGCAGACGCTCGCGAAGAGACGGCGAGAAAACCAGCGTGTTCCTCTCACCGAACGCCGTATTCAGGGTCGAGCCGGAAAATCCGTGAGAGTCGGACGCTCAGAACCGCCGTCGAATTGCGTCGGCGGTGCGCGGCCCAACATCTATCACGTGTCAACGCCAACGTCAACGTAAGATGGCAACTGCCGACGAACAGATTCGCGTGAGTGACCGAGTGAAGAGGGAGCTTGACCGACTCCGTCGCGAAGGAGAGAGTTACAACGACGTGCTCGAACGAGTCTTAGAGGACGACGAAGCCGGCGACTTCTACGACGGATTCGGCCGGTGGTCCGACGAAGAGGCCGAGCAGGTCCGCGAGCGACGCGAGGAAAGCAAGGAGAAGCGGAAGCGTCGGATGCGACGACGGGAAGGCGGAGACGCATGAAGGTCCTCGATGCGACATTTCTCATTGACTATCTAGACGGGGTCGAAGCCACCAAAGAGTTCTACGAGGCGAACGGCGCCGGTGAGGAACGGTGGGTGATGCCTGTCCCTGCCTACGCCGAAGCGCTCGTCGGGGAAGGGAACCTTCCGAACGGAGACGTTGCCGGTGCACGCGCCGCGCTCTCGTGGGGTGAGAAGTACGCTGCCGACGAAGATACCGCCGTAACAGCAGGCGAGATAGCGGACGAGATTGCACCCGGTGGGGCGTATCTCGATGGGCCCGACGCGCTCATCGCCGCGGTCGGGCGCGAGCTAAACGCGCCGGTCGTCTCCGGGGATGGCGATCTCACTCACGAAGAGACGAAGAAAGTCGTCGACGTTGAGGAGTACCGGCAGTAGAATCTACCTGAATTCGACCTAAAACCCTCGATTTACTTGTTCTCGTCCCACTTCGCGCCGGGGTTGGTCACCGCGCCGTTCGCGGCGGAGCCGAAGGCGGCGCCGTACTTCGCGAGGACGCCCGTCTCGTAGTTCGGTTCCGGCGCGGGGCGGTCCTCCAAGCGCTCCGTTATCTCCGCGTCGCTCAGGTCGACGGACATCTCCCGATCGGGGATGTCGATGGTCACCGTGTCGCCGTCCTCGACGACGCCGATGGGGCCGCCGGCGTACGCCTCGGGCGCGACGTGGCCGATCATCGGGCCCCGCGTCGCGCCGGAGAAGCGACCGTCCGTCAGCAGGGCAACGTCGTCCTCGTGGCCCTGCCCCACCACTGCACTGGTCACGCCCAGCATCTCGCGCATCCCCGGGCCTCCCCGGGGGCCCTCGTTGCGGATAACGATGACGTCGCCCGACTCGATGTGGCCCTCCTGGACGTACTTCATCGCCGACTCCTCGTCCTCGAACACTCTGGCCGGACCCTCGTGGTGGAACGCGTCGTCGCCGGTCACCTTGAGCACGGCGCCGTCGGGCGCCAGGTTCCCCTTCAGGATTTTGATGGCGCCCTCCTCGGTTTTGGGCTCCTCCGTGGTGTAGAGGAAGTCCGCGTCGATCTCGTCGTCGTCGGGCAGGTCGAGCGTTTCGAGTTCCTCCTCGATGGTCCTCCCGGTGACGGTCATCGCGTCGCCGTGGATGTACCCCCCTTCGAGCAGGCGGCGGATGACGACGGGGAGCCCGCCGACCTCGTGGAGGTCGTTCATCACGCGCGACCCGCCGGGCTGGAGGTTCGCGATCTTGGGCGTCCGCTTCGATATCTCGTCGAAGTCGTCGATGTCCAACTCGATGCCGGCCTCCGCGGCGAGCGCCAGCAGGTGGAGCACCGCGTTCGTCGAGCCGCCGACCGCCGTCTGGACGGTGATGGCGTTCTCGAAGGACTCGCGGGTGAGGATGTCGCTCGGCTTCCGGTCGTTCTCGATGGTGTCCAGCGCGAGTTCGCCGGCGCGCTCGGCGGCGTCGTAGCGTTCTTCGCTCTCGGCAGGCGGGCTCGCGGAGCCGAGCGGCGCGAGGCCGATGGTCTCCGCGATGGAGGCCATCGTGTTCGCGGTGAACATCCCGCCACAGGAGCCCGCGCCGGGGCAGGCGTGGCGCTCCATCTCCTCTAACTCGTCTTCGCTCATGTCGCCGGACGCGACGCTCCCGACGCCCTCGAAGACGTTCTGGACGGTTATCTCCCGCCCTTCGTGCTCGCCCGGCATGATGGACCCACCATAAAGGAACACGCTGGGGAGGTCCGTCCGGATGGCGGCCATCATCATCCCGGGGAGGTTCTTGTCACAGCCTGCCACCGTCACGAGGCCGTCCATCTTCTCGCCGAAGGAGACCAACTCGACGGAGTCGGCGATGACCTCGCGGGAGATCAGGGAGGCCTTCATCCCCTCGTGGCCCATCGAGATGGCGTCCGAGATGGTGATGGTGCCGAACTCGATGGGCATCCCCTCGGCCTCGTCGACGCCGTCGTAGGCGGCCTCGGCCACGTCGTCGAGGTGAACGTTACACGGCGTGATGTCCGCGGCGGGGTTCGCGATGCCGACCATGGGGGAAGAGAGGTCACGGTCGTCGTAGCCCATCGCGCGGAACATCGCGCGGTGTGGGGCCCTGTCGACCCCTTCGGTGACCTCGCTGCTCGGCAGCGAGTCGGGCTTTTCTGACTCCTCTTCGGGCGGCTCCTGTTGCCCGTGGCTCATATCCCGGCTTTCGTGCCCTGCAAGATAAAGGGTAGCGGTCCCGGCGGCGGGTCTTTATCACAGGCGGCTCCCCTCTCCGCATGCGACAACTCCTGCTCGCCCTCCTGCTTGTGGTCGCGGCCTTCGCCGGCTGCACCGTCCCGACGGAGGAGCCAGCCCCCGCGGAGCCCGACGCGAACCTCTCGATGACGCTTACGGTGACCGACGGGGGCGACAGCGTCACGGTCGTCTGTTCCTGAGCCGAGTCCGAAGGTATATCCCCGCCACGGCGGTCCCACGCCTATGGACATCGCGGTCGCTCACTACCCGGAGGGGGCAGGCCACGCCACCCGGATGCTTGCGGTCGCCCGCGAACTCGAATCGCGGGGCGCGAGCGTCTCGCTCGCGGGCGGTGGCCCGGGAAAGCGCTTCATCGAGCGCCTCGGCTACGAGGAGTACGTCCCCGAGCGGGTGGACTTCGTCGACGACTTCCAGGGCCAGGGCGGCTCCCTGTGGACCGTCTGCACCCGAAGTATCCCGGCGAGCGCCCGGCGCGCCCGTGACTACGTCCGCTGGCTCCGCCGGGTCGACCCCGACGCGCTCGTCACCGACGACATGTTCGCGGCGATGGCCGCGCCCGTCGCGGGCGTGCCCCTCTTCGTCGCCACCCACAACGCGCCCTCGCTCTACCGCGAGTTCGCCGAACGCGCCGGTGCGGCCGCGCTCACTCTCCTCCAGACGGCGCTCGCGCGGGCCTTCTACTTCCCGGCGGTCTGGCCCCCCGGCGACGCGGACCCCCGCGGCGTCGAACGGGTCCCCCCGATCGCGCTCGACTGCCCGGCGACGGCCGTCGAGGCCGACGTCGTCCTCGTTCCCTCGACGTACTCCGCCGCGCTCGACCGAGCGGCCGACCGGTTGGACGAGCAGGGCTACGACGTGGCGCGCGTCGGCGGCCCCGACTGGCCGGGCGTCGACTCCATGCTCCCGACCCTGCGCGCGGCGGACTGTGTCGTCTGTGCGGGCTACTCGACGGTCATGGAGGCCGCCGTCGCGGGGACGCCCTGCGTGGTCTACCCCCACACGAGCGAACAGCGCGGCGTCGCGCGTTTGCTCGCGGACGCGCCCGGGTTCACGCTCGCCTGGTCGGTTGAAGAGATATCCGAGGCTGTCGCCGACCCGCCCGCCGCGATGGAACGCGAGAACGGCGCCCCCGTCGTCGCCGAGCGCGTCCTCGCGGCGCTGTCGTAGGGCTCACCGAAACCGCCTTTGCCCGCCCGCCCGGACTTCCGACGATGACTGTCCGCGTGGCAACCGGTGCTCGCCTCCACGCCGGCTTCTGTAACCTCTCGCTCGCCCACGAGCGCCTCTACGGTAGTCTCGGGGTCGCGCTCGATACGCCCCGCGTTGTCGTCGAAGCCGACCCCGCCGACGAACTCCGCTGCGAGCACGACCTCGCGGCCGGCTACGCCCGCGACGCGCTCGGTCTACTGGGCGAGGAGGGGGCCGCCGTGGCTGTGCGGGAGGAGCTTCCCCGCCATGCCGGTCTCGGGAGCGGGACCCAACTCGCTTTGGCGACGCTCGCCGCGGTGGCCCGCGCGCACGACCGGGCGCCCGCCGTCCGCGAACGCGCACCGGACCTCGGCCGGGGCGGGCGCTCCGGCGTCGGCGTCGCCGCCTTCGAGCGGGGCGGGTTCGTCCTCGACGCCGGGCAGCCGACGGAGAAGTTCACCACGGATGCCCCCGAGCCGGGTGGGTGGGACGTCCCCCCCGTTACGGCCCACCACTCGGTGCCCGACGACTGGCGCTTCGTCGTCGTCCTCCCCGACGCCCCGCCCGGAAAGAGCGACGACGCCGAGGACGAGAGCATGCGTGCGGCCGTCGAATCGGCGGGCGCCGACACCGCGGACCGGATTTCGGGCCTCGTCGTCCGCGAGGTGCTCCCCGCAGTCGCGGAGGGCGACTGGAAGTCCTTTGGCGGGGCGCTCGCGGAGATAGGGAGACTGAACGGCGCGTGGTACGCCGAACAACAAGGGGGCGTCTACCGACCGCCCGTCGGCGAGATACTCGCCGAACTCGACGACAGCCCCGCGGTTTCCGGCGCGGGCCAGTCCTCGTGGGGTCCGGCCGTCTACGGCGTCACGCACGCGGATGTGGCGGGCGAAGCGACGCGGGCGGCCCGCGACGCGCTGGCCGCGGCGGGCGTCGACGGCGAGGTGCTGCTGGCCGAGGGACGGAATCGCGGCGCGCGCTTCGAGGCGTAGCGGCGCTCCCCCGGTGTTCTATTCGGGGTGGGAATTCGAAAGGGGCAGCGGGGTCGCCGGAGGCGAGCGCGCTGGGGCTTTCGGTGGTTCCGTTCACCGGAGCGGTCGCGGTCGTCGCGACTCGACTTTCCTCGGCAACTAGCGGCGAAACGCATTAGCGCCCGGCCCCGGAACCACCCCCATGGACCGGATTCCGTTCGGCGTCTCCCAACTCGACCAGCGCGTGGATGGCGGGATGCCGCCGGGGAGCGTCGTGCTCCTCGCGGGGGAGGCCGGGGCGGGGGCCCGGGAGTTCTGTTATACGAGCGCCGTGATGAACGGGCTCGGCATCGCCGACCCGGACACCTTCGAGTTACAGTACGGCGAACTCCGCGGCGAGGCGACGCTCCCCGAGGAGGTCCATTACCTCTCCTTTACTGCCAGCGGCGAGGACCTCACCGAGGAGATGGCGTTCACCATCGAGGAGGACCTCGTCGCGGGCGGGCTGGAGGCGGTGACGTTCAAGGACCTCTCGCCGGAGTACTTCCAGATGAGCCCCGTCCCCCAGGAGTGGTACTCGGGCACCCACGCCACGCTCACGGAGTTGGGCAAGAACACCGAACGCGAGGGCGCAGTCGCGGCGCTGGCGACGTACATCGAGGAGTACGCGGCGGACAACCTCCTCATCGTCGATTCGCTGACCGACCTCGTCGGGCTCCGGGATGACGATGGGGTGAACTGGGACGACGTCGTCTACCTGCTGAAGGGCCTGCGGAAGGCGGCTCGGGACTGGCGCGGCGCGATTCTCCTCCTCGTGAGCTCCGACGCTCTCTCCGACGAGCGGATGGGCAACCTGATGAGCAGCGTCGACGGCACGATGTCCTTCGAGTGGGCCTCCGGCGGGAACGAGCTCTCGCGGACGCTTATCGTCCGCGAGTTCCGGGGTGTGCTCTCCCAACTCGAAGAGGAGGAGATCGTCCGCTTCGAGACCGAAATCCACGAGGCGGGCTACGACATCACGAACGTCCGCAAGATACGGTAGGACCCCCCGCGGCGGGAACGTTTACTTATCGGGAAGCCCAACAGGGTGTAGGATGGCGGGAAACACCTCCGAGGAAGGCCCACCGACGGAACGGGAGTTGGCGTCCGTCGAGGCCGACTTTCAGGACAAAATCGACGACGTCCGCGAGCGCGTCATTCAGATCAAACGCGAGGG
>Ga0207756_100080_pt1 | contig 105873 bp, 93 predicted proteins | sample A23M1SouthBayCA_FD_187748 | JGI IMG/M metagenome (GOLD analysis project Ga0207756, IMG submission 187748) | Aerobic enrichment media microbial communities from Eden Landing Ponds, California, USA - A23 M1 (3) (SPAdes) | ecosystem: Environmental > Aquatic > Marine > Unclassified | place...
CCCGAACACGGCCGTGACACCCGGCAGCGCCGATGGTACTGCCTTACCGGCGGGAGCGTAGGTCCCCGACTGCTCGTTGTTTGCCACGGCCCTTTACGCCCCCCGCGTAAAGGGCCTTTTTTGTTTCCAGCAATCTCTTATTAAATGAGAATTTATTCCTGTGGAGGGAACCTGATTTTATAAATAGAAATGGGAATCCTTCCTATATCTTTTGATCCATAATTTCGGCTTGTTTCTCATACCAGCCGTGAAAGTCGTCATTGGCGATACGATCCCGAACCTCCTGCATCAGCCGTAGATAAAAGGTAAGATTGTGGAGCGAAGCCAGTTCCAATCCCAGTAATTCGCTGTTACGAAAGAGATGATGGATATAAGACATTTTATATTTTTGACACAAATCGGATGGAAAGTCAGGATCCAGTGGCTTGTTGTGATTTTTCCACTTGGCATTTCGAATATTGATGTATCCATTTCGGGTAAAGATTTGTCCGTTACGTGCATTTCGGGTAGGCAGTACGCAATCAAACATGTCAATGCCGCGTGCTATACAGTGTAGCAAGTTAGCGGGGTTGCCGACTCCCATTAGATAGCGCGGTTTATCTTGTGGGAGGTAATCGGTGTTGAGATCGGTCATCTCGTACATAAGTTCTGTAGGCTCGCCTACACTTAGCCCGCCAATAGCGATTCCTTCAAAATCGAGTGAGGTCACAAATTTAGCAGATTCCTTGCGCAGATCCTCAAAAGTGCCGCCCTGAACAATTCCAAATTGTGCCTGCTTATGACCATATTTGGGGGCGGTGTTCTCAAAAGCTTCCCGGCCGCGTTTTTCCCAACGGTGGGTGAGTTCCATCGATTCTTTGGCGTATTCATAGCTACAGGGATAGGGAGGACATTCATCCAATACCATCATGATATCGGAGCCGAGAGTTCGCTGAATATCGACTACGTTTTCCGGAGTGAACATGTGCTTGGAGCCATCAAGGTGACTTTTGAACTGGGCTCCTTTTTCCTTAAGCTCCCGGTTGTCCGAAAGTGAATATATTTGATATCCACCGGAATCCGTTAAGATGGGACGGTCCCAGTTAATAAAGGAGTGCAGGCCGCCTGCGCTTTCAATAATATCGCAACCCGGTCGTAAATAAAGGTGATAGGTATTGCCCAAAATAATTTGGGCTTTGACTTTATCCACTAAATCATCTTGTTTAACTGCTTTTACGGTCCCAAGGGTGCCCACCGGCATAAATATAGGGGTGTCGATGGTTCCATGATCGGTAGAAAGTTTTCCCAGGCGTGCTTTGGTGGATTCTGCCGTTTTTAATAATTCAAACAAGGGTAATCGAGCTTCTGAAGTTAAAGTCAATAGATACTTAGAATTTTGAAGCCGAAAAATAGTAAAATTATTGATGGCTATTTTGTATCCTTAGTAGATATTCTAACGTATTAAGCATCAAACACATAGCAATATATTTATAGCTGTATGGCGAATAAATCGCTGGTAATTGTACCAACGTATAACGAATCAAATAACATTGCTCGCCTTATCGAGGCGGTGATGTCGCTGGACGACTCTATTCATTTGTTGATTGTCGATGATGGTTCTCCGGATGGCACCGCTGAAATCGTCCGGCGGCAACAAGAAATATATTCCCAACGACTTCACCTGATCGAACGGTCGGGTAAACTGGGGCTTGGAACGGCTTATGTGCGAGGATTTAAGTATGCACTACAAAACGATTACACCTATATCTGTGAGATGGATGCTGATTTCTCGCACGATCCCCAGGATTTACCGCGACTGATTGAGGAAGTACAATCGGGTAATGCCGATGTGGCTATAGGATCTCGCTATGCAAAGGGCATTAGTATTATCAACTGGCCGCTCAGCCGCCTGATTCTCTCCTACAGCGCCAATCTATATGCTCGATTTATTACGGGCTTGCCTATTTTTGATACTACGGCCGGCTTTAAGTGTATTCATAGGAAAGTCTTGGAAGCAATATCGGTGGACAAAATTCGCTCCAACGGATACGCTTTTCAAATTGAGATACACTTTCGTGCCTGGAAAGAGGGATTTAGGCTTAAAGAGATAGCCATTATTTTTCGTGAGCGAGAAGTAGGAGTATCCAAGATGTCTAAATCTATTGTATGGGAAGCCATTTGGAGGGTTTGGACTCTGAAAATCCAAAGTATCTTAGGACAGCTCTAAAAAAAGATAACTCCTTACAATAACAGCATTAGTTCTTATATTTGTACTGACTTTAAAAGCGATAAAATTTAATTATGCAGTATTTGGATTTCGAACAGCCTATAGCCGATCTCGAAAATAAAATCAAAGAATTGAGCGAGTTAGCCATTGCTGATGATGATGTACTGTCGCCTGAAATAGAGCGGCTGGAAAAACGAGTTAACGAACTTCGAAAATCGATTTTCTCAAATTTGACGCGGTGGCAGCGCGTGCAGCTTGCGCGCCATCCCGATCGCCCCTATACCCTTGATTATATTTATAAAATCACCGAAAACTTCATTGAAATTCACGGTGACCGGTATCACAGTGACGATAAAGCAATTGTGGGTGGTTTTGCCACGATCGATGGGCAGTCGGTTGTTATAATGGGGCATCAGAAAGGCCGTGACACCAAGAGTCGCAAATATCGCAATTTTGGGATGGCAAATCCCGAGGGCTATCGAAAGGCCCATCGCCTGATGAAGCTGGCAGAAAAGTTTGATATTCCGGTCATAACCCTGCTGGATACCCCGGGTGCTTATCCCGGCCTGGAAGCAGAGGAACGAGGACAGGCTGAGGCCATTGCCAAAAATCTGAAAATGATGGCCACCCTAAAAGTACCAATTATCTCTGTGGTGATCGGTGAGGGAGCCAGTGGCGGTGCTATCGGCATAGGTATGGGTAATGAGGTATATATGATGGAGAATACCTGGTATTCGGTAATTTCTCCGGAGTCCTGCTCGTCCATCCTTTGGAAAACATGGGATTACAAGGAACAGGCAGCAGCGGTTCTTAAGTTGACAGCCGAAGATCTGGAAGAGCTCAACGTGATTGATGGAATTATCGAAGAACCGTTGGGCGGGGCTCACCGCAAATCTGATGAAGCCGCAGCAGCGGTCAAGAAGCAACTGTTGACTTCGCTGGAGCGACTCAAAAAAATGTCGCCGGAAAAGCTTGTGGAGAAGCGGATTGATAAGTATTCAAAGATGGGAGAATGGCAAGAGGTCTCTCAAAAAGCAAAGAAAAAGTAGGTGGCTTTGTTTCCTGAAAAAGAACCGATTTATCGATTTACACACCGACTTCGAAGCCGTTATGGGGAGACGGACCAGATGGGCTATGTTTATTACGGTCGGTATCTGGAATATTTTGAGGAATCCCGCACCGAAATGATTCGTTCGCTCGGTTTTCCCTATACAAAACTCGAAGAAAGCGGGATAATGCTGCCAGTCATTCATACCGAGGTCGATTACAAGGCACCGGTCTATTACGACGAGCTCATGAAGGTTGAAGTACTACTTTTTGATACCCCCACAGTACGATTGGAAACCTATTACAAGGTGTTTACCGATCGTCGGGAGCAACCGCATATTTTGGGAAATGTTAATCTTTGTTTTATGAAAGAAGAGACGCGCAAACCCTGCCGGGCTCCAGCTGAATTTATGGACTCCCTGACTGCAGCCATAAACTCCTGATCGCTATGCAAGCACGTCAAATGTCTTTATACGTGTTTATGAGCATACTGTTGATTGCGATTGTAATCACTGCGCTTGGCGGGGGGCTGTTTCAACAACAGGCGCCATGGCTACTGCAGTGGCAACACCAGGTATTCCGCCTTTTTTGTCATCAGATACCCGAGCGCTCATTTTGGCTGTATGGCCAACCGATGGCCGTTTGTAGTCGCTGTCTGGGAATTTATCTCACCTTTGCTGTCGGATGGCTGACGCTACCCGCTATAGAATGGATGGATATCAAGCGAACTATTTCTAGCTCAAAAATTGTCTTTATTGCTGTATTATTAAATTTTTTTGATATCATTGGAAATATTCTCGGGATATGGCAAAATACACTAGTCTCACGTTTTGTATTGGGAGCGTTACTTGGAGGCACTACCTCGCTGCTGTTTACGGGAGACTTTTTTCAACTAACTAAAAATTATTGGGATAAATCATCATGGAAGAAATACAAGAACCAACCGTATCCGGTAACCCATCATATTGGACATCCGTAAGTATAGCAGGCGTTATTTTTGGTATTGTCGTTTTTGTCATTTCGCTGATCTCCTCTTATGCGACTATTAATTCAGAGCCTTCGGGCTCATTTTTGAATCCTACTCAACTCATTGGTACGGTTGGCTGCCTGATCGGTGCTTTTGCAGGTATGCTGGCTGCCTGGCATTACGCTAAGGAATACGATGCGGTAATTAAGCTGGGCAAGGGAGCGCTGATAGGATTTTTAACCGGAGCCGTAATTGCGGTGGTTAATGTATTGCTAAGCCAGATATGGTCGCTTGTGGATCCAGACATGCTTCAGAAAGTGATTGACAGTACTATTGCCAACTACGAAGCGATGGATCTTCCGGACGAACAAAAACAGCAGATGATCGATATAACTGCACAATCCTTGCGCAGTGCGAATTCACTGTGGCGGCAGTTGCTGATGGGCATTCCCTTATACGGATTATTAAACCTCATTACCGGTATGATCGGGGCAAAAGTATTCGGAAAAAAAGAAGAGCAATTCTAAATCAATAAATTATAGTGCAGAACGAAATTTCGCAGCAAAACAACCATGAACCGGTGTATCAATCGTGGGCCGAGCGCAATGGATTTGCAGATTGGGCATTGGCACTAATCTGGATTATCGTCGCCTTTATCTTGTTTCAGCTCACCGCATCGATCATTGCCATTATTTTGATTGCGGCCCAGCATGGATTGAGTAGTGATCCGGCCAAGGTCATGAGCTTGATGGCCGATAATCTGAACCTGCTGTTTATCGGTAATTCTACCGGGCAGATTTTATTTCTTGGCCTGGCAACGTGGTTTTTCAGTAGATTGCATACTTCCCGGCGCCGGCGAAGCTCTTTTCTGCGCTTTAAAATACACGATGATACCTGGCAGAAAATTGGAGTAACGGTATTTCTCGTAGTAGCCGTGCAGCCTGCCATCTGGTTCTTGTCTTGGCTGAATGCTTTTATTCCTGTGCCCGAGGCGTTTTCGAATCTCCAAAATTCTCAAATGGAGATGATCGAGAATTACCTGCGCGGCGATCATATGATCTTGGTTACGCTTTTTCATGTGGCACTGGTGCCTGCGATATGCGAGGAAACGCTTTATCGCGGATATGTGATGAGTGCCTTTCAGAAGAGCTGGGGGACAATAGCGGCTATATTTTTTTCAGGATTGCTTTTTGGGTTATACCATGTTCAGCTTAGTAATCTGTTGCCATTGGCTTCACTGGGCATGCTGTTTGCCTACATAACATGGACTACAAAAAGTCTTTACCCGGCTATTGTTGCACATTTTGTGAACAACGGCGGCAGTGTACTGGTTGGGAAATATTATCCGAATTCGGCGTTTGCGGAAATGACTCCGGAAACTTTGCCTCCTATGTCGGCGGTAATTCCCAGTCTGTTAATTACTGCTTATGTTGTATATTGGTTGTATAACCAGCATCAACAAACAGCTGTTTCAGACGGAGGTAATCACTATGTATGAAGAGTCAAAACCAAATGACATCGAGAACTGGGTGTGCGTGATAGAGCGCGGAACCGAGTACGAAGTGGAAATTGCCAAAAGTTATCTTTCCGACTTGGAAATCCCGGCAAATATTCTCTCAAAAAGGGATTCAGCTTTCAGCGTTAATGTGGGGGATATGGCGCATGTGTATTTGTATGTGCCGCGTGAATATGCGGAGGAAGCTCAAAAAGCACTCGAAGAAGTTGATTTGTCCGCGGAAGCCGATAACGAAGAAGAATAATATTCTGTGAGCGAACTAACCAAGCGAGTTCTTTTTGCGGTACCGGCGGCAATCCTATTTCTATTTCTGACGTGGCTCGGGGGTTTTTACTTTGTAGGCCTGATGATCTTGATAGCGTTGTTTATACAGCGCGAATTATCTATGCTCAGCGATCGGGCGGGTTTTAAGCCTGACGATTTCTTTCCCTACACCATTGGGCTTTGGATTATGCTTACCCCTTATCTGCCGCATGCTTTTGCTATCGGTTTAATAATTTTTCTGCTCTTTATTGGATTCAATGTGTTACAACAGGGAGGTGATGCACTTCAAGCACTTATAGCGACGATGTTTTGTGGAGTTTATGCACCGGCCGGACTGGTTACCATGATTATGATCCGTAATACAGCGGTGGAGTTCGGGGGCTTTGCTCTGACAGTGGGTTTATTACTGATGGTATGGGGCAATGACATATTTGCCTATTTCGGTGGCAAATCTTTTGGCAAGCATCCGTTTGCTCCCCGCGTAAGTCCAAATAAAACCTGGGAAGGATTTTTCTCGGGCATTTTGGGTGCGGTTGTCGGCCTTGGGCTGGTATATCTTGTTCTCCCGCAACAATTTCCAGTTTCTTTTTGGCTCTTGTTGCCTTCCGCTCTATTGATTAGCATATTTGGACCGGCCGGAGACCTGACGGAGAGTCGTATCAAACGTGCGGCTAATGCCAAGGATGCTTCCGATCTGCTGCCCGGTCATGGAGGACTTTTTGACCGTTTTGATGCCCTTATTCTGGCTGCTCCCGCTTTCTACGTGTATTTGTATCTGTTAAAAATATTGGGATATGTCTCGTTTTAAGATTGAGTATCAAGTTGTAGAATTGGAACTGGCGCAGCCTTTTACCATTTCTCGTGGAACCAAGACGACGGTGCCTAATGTGATTGTGACCCTTACGGCAAACGGCATTTCGGGTTATGGCGAGGCCGGTCCCAATCGCCGTTATAATGAGGATACGGTAAAGGTTGTAAACTTGCTCGATAGTGTTTCTGCTGATTTTTTTGAGGATATTCGAAGCCCGGAAGTGTTAGCCCAAAAACTGGAAAAGCATTATTCCTCAATTAAATCGGCCCAAACTGCCTTGGAAATGGCATGGCTGGATTGGTGGAGCAAATCCCAGGCACAGCCGTTGTGGAAGTTGTGGGAAACCCCTTCAAATAAAACGCCCTCCACCTCATATACAATTGGATTGGATGAAGTTGAAGTTATCCAGCAAAAAGTGGAAGCAGCCCGGGAGTATCCTATCTTAAAAGTTAAGCTGGGGACCGACCGGGATCGCGAAATTATCACTGCAATACGCGAAATTACCGATAAGCCAATCCGGGTCGATGCCAATGAAGGATGGACAGACTTGGAAACGGCCAAGGCTCAGATTTCCTTTATGGAAGATCAAAATATTGAGCTTGTGGAACAGCCTATGCCTGCGAACTGCCACGGGGAATTGGAAAAGCTGAATGAATGGTCTCCTTTACCGCTTATGGCGGATGAAAGCTTTGTGGGGGATGAAAATCTGGAGCAAATCACCCGTGAGTTCAGCGGTATCAATATCAAATTGATGAAAATGGGTAGCTTGGTTAAAGCCCGGGAAACCATAAAAAAAGCCCGACAACTTGATCTGCAGGTGATGGTGGGATGCATGATCGAAAGTTCATTAGGAATCGCGGCGGGTGCTTTGATCGGAACATTGGCCGACTATGTGGATCTGGATGGATTTCTGCTGATAAAAAATGATCCGTTTGAAGGATTGGCTATAACCGATCAAAAAGAAATTGTGTTAAAAGATGAGATCGGTTTGACCGTTTCACCGGGATCTTTGCCAAAGTCAGCCTGACTCATGGTTTTTGCCGGCAAGGAAAAAGCCAACAATTACCAGCAGGATAAGGAATGCATTTCGAAAGAGGGTGAATTCCAGTCCGGACGAGAAACCAAAAGCTCCGAAACAGCCGCAGTTTTCAACACTCATTCCCTGCAGGTAAAAATAGCCAAGGACTGAAGAAAAGCCCGCAAGCATTATTAAGCTGGCAGTTAAAACCAAACGCAGATATTTCCCCCAAAGCAGCAGAATCGACAGGATGAGCTCAAGAACCGACGTTCCGGTTACAATGAGGGTTTGGTATTCTATCAGCCAGTAAAATTTTGTAGCCAGCAATTCAACCAAATATTGGGCGTCGGAGCTGTTGATGAGCTTGCCAATGGCCGAGACGAGAAATAATAATCCGAGAATTACGCGGATGGTGACGACTGCCGTGCGACTGTAGTTAAGGTTCATTATGTTACACAATTGATGGCTGGAATGGTTGGTTGCGTTTAAATGTAATTGATTGCAGGTTAAATTCAGAAAAAATTACTATGAAGATATTGATAACAGGCGGAACCGGTTTTACGGGATCGTATTTAAGAACTCTTTTGCTACAACAAGGGCACATGCTGACTATCGTGACCCGGCATCCCGGTGATTATGAAAATGAGACGGCCCAGAACCAGCGATTTGTTTCCTGGGATGATGATTTAACTGCTGAAATGGAAAGGATTGATGTGGTGATCAACTTAGCGGGAGCCTCTATTTTTGGTCAGCGCTGGACCGAGACTGTCAAAAACAAAATTTACAACAGCCGTATTAACTGCACGAATGCCCTGGTCAATGCCATTGGCCAGGCCGATCAAAAACCGGACGTTATGATTTCGGCATCAGGGTCGGATTATTACGGAGATTCGGGAGATCAAATTTTAGATGAATCGGCCGAGCCCGGAGATAGTTTTTTGTCTAAGGTGTGCATCGACTGGGAGAAGGCGGCCCAACCGGTAAGCGATATGGGAGTGCGGCTTGCTATACCGCGGATTTCGGTGGTACTGGAAGAGGATGGAGGAGCACTCCAGCAAATGTTGCCTCCATTTAAATTATTTGTTGGAGGACCCATTGGCAGCGGGGAACAGTATTTTTCATGGATTCACATGCATGATTGGTGCCGGGCGATCCTGTTTGTCATTGAACAGGAAGATTTTTCGGGACCCTTTAATTTAAGCTCACCCAATCCCGTGACGATGAATAAGTTTGCCGACGAACTGGCTGAACAGCTCCACCGCCCGTCGCTGTTTCGTGTGCCGGAATTTGCCCTCAACATGATTCTTGGTGAAGCGGCCAACCCAATTATTACGAGCAAGCGATTGCAACCCAAAAAGCTACAACAGTTTGGTTTTGAATTTCGTTTTGCCAATCTGCGAGAAGCCCTGGGCGACATCCTGTAACCATATTTAAGGGGTACCGGCGGTTCTGTTTTCTCCATAGATGGTCCAGCAGCGCAAGCCTTCCTGCGTTTGGGCCAGCAGTTCATTATATCCATCCTCGTCGATATCGGTTACAATGGGAAATTGCATACCTGCAGTCGGTACCGAGTAGATCCGCTTGCCGTTTGCGACCTGCCACACATACAACCGACCGAAATTTGCCAGTGCGATAATATCACTTTGATTATCCCGATTGATATCGGAAATGAACGGTGAAAATGAGGATGCGGCCGGCTGCCCCATGTTCTGGGTGAATCGCAACTGTCCCTTCGTGTTGATCAGGAAGATAGATCCGTTGGAGCTCATTGTCAGGATCATCGGCTCATTATAGGTTTTATCCTCATTTTGAACCTGCAGATTATCAACTGATGGACTCCCAACTAATGAACTGTTGGAAGCATAGATAGCTTCGATATCTGAAGATTCGTTACTGCTTTCAAATACGTTCAGGGAATCCGCGAACATTTTATCGGGACCGATCGCATAAAGGTAGCCGTCTGCTGCGTTACCCAAAATATGATCGTCGTAGCTCACCGGTGAGCCCGTAAAGGAAGCATTGATAAACTTAGGAAATCCATTTTTTTGGGAACCGTCGGCGAACCAGGAGTGCAAGGCGTTTTCAGCAAAAGCCAGGATGGTGTACACGCCTTGGCTGTTATCAATTACAGGTTTTGTATTAATTTCAGCATTGGTGGTTACCGGCCAGCCGTTCAGATTCTGGCCGCGCCCGTTAAGAACATGCAGTTGCCGGTTTGCGGTGGCTACGATTGCATCTGGCAGTCCATTGCGATCTACATCCTCAACTACAAGCGGAGTGGTAATTTGTTCGCCGAGTTCGAACGGAAATTTGGGCAACAACTGGCCATTGTCATCCCAGCCGTAAATTTTATTGCCTGCGGCCTGTAGTATCACTTTTTGATTGGTGCCGTACCAGTCATAGATAACTGGCGATCCGATAGGGGTATCGGAACTGGTATTGCCCTGCATGACTACGGTGCCGTCGGCGGCAAGAGCATAAACATTACCGGAACCGGTAGCGAAAATAACCTCATCTTGCGCGCTTCCCCCGATGTTGGCAAGGACCGGCTCTCCGGAAAGATCGGATCCGGTCGGGAAAAGCCATTTCTCCTGGTAGGGAGCGCTTCGATCCTTAGTCTGATAGGTGTTAATATTAAAAGTTAAACTCTTTTTATCCTGACTGAGCGTAGTAGAAGCAGCCAGAACATCAAACTTAGAGGTTATGGCATTGAGATAACTATCAGGAGCCAGAAAAGGCTCAATGAAAGAATAAAAATCATTATTACTGACAAACATACTGCTTATTTGCTCAGGCAGATTCTGTTTGAGATCCCGAAAAGCCTGGTCGTAATAAACAGTGCGCCGTCGGCTGCGGTCCGAAGCAACAATTTCTACCAGGCCTTTGCGCTTTGAAATTGCTATGGCATCGCCGGTAAGGTTCAGGTAAAAGTCCTGATAGCCACATAGCGAACTTCCGATAAGTTCTGCCAGGATCGAACTTTTAATTAAATAAGAGTCGTCCCGTTGCTGAATAAGTCCCTGATCGGCCAGGGAAGCCAGCTCCCTCCTGATTTTACTTATGCTGGAGGCCTTTCTTAAAAAGAGGTGCTCACCCGTCGACAAGAAGCCGGATTCCGCGTACATTACCAGCGAAAATTCCGGGCTAAGACTCTTTGACAAATCAGAGTACAGGGTTGCATCTTTCATCAATACGGAATCCAGCTGTGTGGTATCGGGGACCGACGTTGGGGCCGCAAGACGCGGGGGCGTGCGAAACAGCCCAAAGGCTGCGGCATTGGATGAAATATATCGGTCCAGAGAGATAGGGGCATTGCTACTGGAAAATGCTGAAACCAGGGTGCTGGGGGTTGAATCGTTGAGTGCAATGGTACCGCTAAACTGGAATTCCCGATTTTGCTGCTCTCCCTTCTGGGTAACAGAAAGCAGGGCCGGTTCGGTGCCTTTGAGGGCGTCTATGATGAGCGGACGATTACCAACTTTGGTCAGCTGTTGCACCCAGCCATCAAGCGAAGGCGTATTCATAATAATATGACCGGGTTTAAGATTGAGTCCGGAAATGTGTGCCCTTGGCAGTCGGTCTGTGTAAGCACGAATAGCGTCTTCAATACCCAGGCTGGATTCAGAGATAAGAAGCAGATTGCGCAGTTGGGCGGCAAAGAGATTCCGTTCTTGCAGATTAAGTTTTTCGATCTCTATACCGTGGAAATAATATTGATTCTGGGTAAAATCCTTATAAAATTTCTTTCTCATCAGTTTAATAAAGCCTTTTGGGGCTTTAGCCAGCCAGACCGTTTCAAGCTGATCCTCTGCACCCGGATACAACATGATGGCATCAAGCGGGATTGGGTTTGCTGCCGTAGAATCAACACGTGAGAGCAATTGTATAGCTGAAGAAGTTATATCGTCCAGAAAAGGAGTATATGATGACTGTAGTACCGACCCGAGGCTTGCATCTTGCTGCGGTATGATGACAAACGGAGCTTTTTGCGGAATGGCATCAGACCAGGGATTATCGGGAACGGAGGAGCAGGAAGCTATATAAAGAGTTGCCAGAAGGAACAGTCCTAATTGCTTCAATTTATTCATGAATGGGGTCAAATTTTCTAAGTAATATAGTTACGAAATCGTTGTTAATTTTATAGCTTTATAAATTAAGGAGCGTCTGGATCAGCCAGCCCAAAGTAACAATTTTTGATCAAATGAATTTTTTAAATCCCTTTTTCCTATTTGGGTTGTTGGCGGTTGCATTGCCGGTAGTTATCCATTTGATAAATTTGCGCCGTCCGCAGAAAATCTCTTTTTCGACCTTATCCTTTTTCAAAGAGCTTCGTGAAAGTACCATCCGCCGCATACGATTTAAACAGTATCTGCTGATGGCTCTGCGAGCTTTAGCACTGCTTTGTTTGGCTTTGGCTTTGGCCCGTCCTTTTTTACCTCCAACCCTTACGGGTTCAACAAGTTCCGGAGCACCCCAATCGGTAGCTATTCTTATTGATAACAGCGCAAGTATGAACCGAATAGGTAGTAAGGGCCCGCTAATTGATCAGGCCAGGCAGATTGCCTACCGTATAATACAAAACGGGAATTCCGATGATAAATTTCTTATTGCTATTACCAATCAGAATGAGGGACAATCAGAGGATTTTACGGATGCTTTTCGTGCGCGGGAAAAAATCAAGGATATTGAGGTGAGAAACTCGGCTCATTATACCAAAGAGGCCTTTATGGGGATTGTTGAGAACATTCGTTCGACGGCTGAAAACCAAGCTGTGATATATCTTATTTCGGATGGACAGGCTTCTCAGCTGCAGGATCTCTCCGAAGCAAGGTTTGATGAGCAAAGGTCGGACAATCAGCCACCTATACCCCTGCAGTTGATTAAGCTGGAACAGGCTAACCAGCAAAATGTGGCTATTACGTCATTGAGCCTTCAAAGCCAGATGCTTAGTAGCGGAGCGCCCGTCACGTTATCCGCGGAAGTAGAAAATGTTGGAAATTCGGCTGTGGCCAATCAGTTTGTCTCGCTGGAGGTGGAAGGGACCTTATCCGGACAGTATGAGCTTTCGCTGCAACCCGGTGAAAGCAGGCAGGTATCATTTGAAGTTGTTCCGGAATCAGTCGGGGATATCACCGGTAGGATTATTCTGGAAGGAGATGAAGTAGAGTATGACAATCAGCAGTACTTTGTTATTCGCATTCCGAAAAAAAGATCAATATTACTGGTGAACAATGACGAGCAGCAGTCTTCTTTTACCTCCTATCTGGCCCCGGCGCTGCAGGCCGCAGAGCAGACGAATGCTCAGCTTTCATTTATAGAAAAGCGATCATCAGCTGTAGATCAAAGTCAATGGAATAAGTTTGATGCTATTGTGCTTGACGGACTCGATGAAATTCCGGAATACTGGTTCCGGGATTTGCAGCAATTTGTACAGAAGGGGCGCGGCGTGCTATTTCTCCCTTCGGAACAGGGTAATGTGACAAATTACAACAACTTTTTTGCCCAGTTCAATGCCGGACGTTTTCAGGATATTGTCGGAGAATACGGATCTTTTCAGCCGGTTGTAAGGTTGGCGCCGATTACTGAAGGTCATCCGGTGATCGACGAGCTGTTTGAAAAAGGAAAAGACGAGCAGATAAACGTGGAGTTGCCCTCCCTGTTTTATTATTTCAACTATAAGGAGCCTTCCAATTCGGGAAGCTTCAGTATTTTGCAGGCTGCCAATGGTGATCACGTGCTGGATGAACAACAATTCGGCGAAGGGGTAGTTCTGATTTCAGCTATAGGAGCAGACCCGGGATGGTCAAACTTTCCGGTAAACCCGTTGTTTGCGCCGCTCTATTACCGCAGCATTCTCTATACATCTTCATCCGAGAACGGGGGATTGAAAAAACATGTACTGGGTAGCCCGTTTGAGTGGGAGGGGCCACTGAGTACCGATGTTACCCTGAATCTGAACGGTCGTTCGTTTAAGCCGGAGATTGAACGTCGTCCCGATGGTGTTCAGATAAACTACGAGGGACGAGAGTGGACACCCGGTATACTTACCGTTAAAGACAGTAGCCGGACTTTTAAAATTGGGGTAAATCAGGACATAATGGAATCCCGGGTTGGTACGTTAGAGGAGAGCAAGTGGCAACAAATGTTCAGTTCGAAATTTGAAGTTAGTGATATAATCAATGCAGGTGAGCTTTCAGATACCAACTTTAGCGAAACACTTAACACCGCCGTTTTTGGTAAGGAAATTTGGAACTGGTTTGTTTGGCTTGCTTTGCTTTTTTTAATTATGGAGACAATGGTTTCGAGGCTTTATAAAGCCGAGTCGATATCCTAAAAACATGTTAACGACAGACTTACATATTATTTTTTGGGTTATACTGGGTGCTTTTACGCTCGGTGCCGCGATCCTTGCTACGTTGACAGTCGTAAAGGTAGTTCGACTGAGAAACGTGCGACTTAGTTGGAAGGCAGGCAAACTAAGGGGATATCCCTTATTTTCGACCTTATTTCTATTTTCGGCGCTTTTAGTGGGAGGTATTGCCGCTTATCGAGGCTCGATTGAAGAGCTGATCGCTGCAGGGTTATATGCCTGGCTCGGTGTTTGTTGGTTTGCTACCAGTTTTTTTGCAACAAAGCGCTATGTTACCGATCATGGGATTGTTAAAAATGTCAATGAGCCCTCTCAAACTGTGGCTTGGCATCAAATTCGTGACTTTGTGGAAAGAAAAGAGGGAGACAACACGCGTTATATCTTTATATACGGCACACCGGAACAACAAAAATCTTCGTCGCTGGTGCGTCTGGAGCTGGATGTACCTGATGGAGAGACTCAAAATTTCCAAAAATTGGTTTCTCATAAACTCGGCCGCCGAATTCGTTGTTATGTAGATGAAGATATCAATGTACAACAGTTTAATAATCGCTAATTTATACACTGATAACTTATAACTTTTTAGATACTCACATTTTTGTTCGAAGAGATACAAAATTCTGATATAGCCCAAGAGCGGGCCCTGTTAGTTGGAGTCTACGGACCGGAAACCCCGCGAATGCTAGCCGAAGAATATCTGGATGAGCTTGAATTATTAACTTATACCGCAGGTGGCAAGACTATTGATAAGATTCTGCAAAATCGCACACATCCTGATCCTTCTTCCTATGTGGGATCTGGTAAATTGCGGCAGTTGAAACAGATGGCCGGTGAAAAGAATATCGAAACCCTGATATTCGATGATGATCTTTCGCCTACCCAAATTCGGAATATTGAAAGGGAAACCAAGGCTAAAGTACTGGATCGCAGCGGCCTGATTTTGGATATCTTTGCCTCTCGTGCTCAAACAGCAGCTGCAAAAACTCAGGTTGAACTGGCTCAGTTGCAATATCTGTTGCCCCGCCTGACTCGGTTTTGGTCACACTTATCCCGCCAGCAGGGTGGGATCGGTACCAGGGGACCCGGTGAATCCCAGATAGAGATGGACCGCCGGATGATTGACAAACGCATTGCGACTCTCAAAGATAAGCTCGATAAAATTGACCAGCAGCGACAAACACAGCGAAAAGGGCGTTCTGATAATGTTCGCATTTCCCTAGTGGGTTATACCAATGCCGGTAAATCGACTTTGATGAATGCACTGACCGATACGGAAGTGCTGTCTGAAAACCGCTTGTTTGCCACCCTTGATTCAACAGTTCGTAAATATGAGGTTGGTAATCATGAGGCATTGCTGTCGGACACGGTAGGATTTATCCGCAAGTTGCCCCACGATTTGATCGAAAGCTTTAAGTCTACACTCGACGAAGTGCGCGAGTGTGACATTTTATTGCACGTGGTCGATGCCTCATCCCGAATGGTTGAAGATTATATAGAGGTCGTGGAAGAAACACTTGAAGATATGAAGGTGAACGGTAAGAAAAGCCTGCTGGTGTTTAATAAGTTGGATGCCATTGACAGTCGGCGCATCACGGAGTTGAAACGGGCATATCCTGAAGCGGTATTTGTTTCTGCAGAACGCGGAATTGGGCTCGGTACGCTTGAGCAGCGAATCAAAGAACTTATCGAAGAAGATTTTGTTACCAAAACAATGAAGATTCCGGCTGCCAAGTACGAAGCTGTGGCTTTCTTGCATCGTGAAGCGAATATTTTAGAAAAAAAATACGTAGGATCCGATATAAAGCTTACATTTAGTATAGCAAAACCGGATCTAAAACGGCTCAAACATCTGCTTGATAGTATCGATACAGCGGAATCAGTTATGTAAAAACCATTCGGAGACCAACGATGCTGACAGACAAATCCATAATAGAAACTGAATTCCAGCCGCTGCTCGGCAACGAGAAGGTTGGCAGTGTTAAAGATCGTATAGCTGATTTCAGCTATGAGCAGTTCCCTGTTGTTGACCCCACAACACAAAAATATATTGGACAGGTGGCCCGGGAAGATTTGCTGGAGGCGGAGGATGAAGAAGAAATTTCAAATTTAGAATTGGATGAAGCTGTCAAAATCTATCTGGGACAGCACATCTTTGAGGTGGCTCGATTGATGCTTCAACATGAGTTGCGCCTACTGCCTGTCATTGATAAGGAGTGGACGTTTTTAGGGATCATCAATAAAGAGCAAGTGTTGGTTGCGCTTTCTCAAATGTTAAACCTGTCGGAAAAAGGCTCGGTTATCACCGTAGAGCTTAATCCGATCGACTTTTCTCTTTCAGAGATTGTTCAGATTATTGAAACAGAAGGTGCCAAAATTCTTGGCATTACCGTTGAGTCACCCTCTGAGGAGAATCAGAATTTCGAGGTATCTTTCAAATTAAATCTGAAAGATGTTTCCCGGGTCACGGCCGCCCTTAATCGCTACGAATACGCGGTAATTACAGAACCTGAAAATACCGTATTTGGGGAAGATCTCGAGCATCGGGCCGACGAACTTCTCAAGTATATTGATATGTAGCAGTCTTGATTGTCTTGGTTTTCCGGTTTTCTCCGGAACAAAAACCCAGTTCTTGAAATATTCAGTAATAACGGAAACCGAAATTGTATTTCCCTCAAATGCACAACATGCGCGGAATCTACAGCTTATTGTTATTTTGTTTGCTTACACTTCCCCCACAATTACACGCTCAGGAAGTACAAACCCCTCAATCTGAATATTTTGATCGCGGTAAAACCCTTTTCAATCGAGGACTTTTTGAAGAAGCAACCGTAGAGTTTAAGCAGTTTTTGGCACAGTCGGTTGAGCATCAGTTACAGACCTCTGCGCAATATTACCTTGCCAGATCTCAGGCCAGTGTAGACTCACTTCATAAAAAGGCTTACTATGAGGAGTTTATTCAGCGAAACCCCTCTTCCGGTTATTCGTCTCAACTGTTAACCGAATTGGGACAGGAAGCAGAACACCGAAGCGAATTTGCCGATGCCGTGGATTATTATGATCGCGCGATTAAGCTTGGATTAACCCGCAAGCAAGCTGCCCGCACCTATTATTGGAAGGGCGAAGCGCTGGCCTCTAACGGCGAAAAGCAGCAGGCGCGTTCGGATTTTCTGACGCTTGCGGACAAATATCCGAGATCGGAATGGGCGCCCAAAGCTTTGTATGCCCGTGGACGATTATATCTCAGTGAAAATAAGTACGACTCATCCACGGTGGCATTTGAGGTGCTCAAAGATCGATATCCTAATCATGAGATGACCCGCCGCATCGGTACGGCTCTGGGTGAGTCTTATTATCAGCAGGGGCGGTATAAGGAAGCGATTGAGGCTTTCCAAAATGCCATGCCTTACCTGAGCGATGATTTGAAATCCAAAGCGGTTTACCTGATTGCAGAGAGCTATAACTATCTCAATAATTTTGATCAGGCCTCAAAATATTACCTGCAGTATATCAATCAGAACAAAGGATCCGACAAGGTCCGGCTGGCGCACTACGGGCTGGGATGGATCTACAATAAACAGGAAATTTATCATTGGGCTGCCGATGAGTTTTCCAAAGCAGCCGAGGGCACGGATGAAGTGGCTCGCAAGGCATTGTATTATAAAGCGGTGAACGAAAAACTCGGCTCAAGATACCAGGGCGCCATCGAGACATTTCGAAATTTTGGCGATCGCTTTAAAGAAGGGCTTTGGGTAGAGAAAGCCTATTACGAATGGGCCATTACGGCCTATGAAACCGGCCGGTATAGCGAGGCTATCGAGGTATTGTTGCCGTTAGTGCGCGACGATCGTCAACTGGATTGGAAAGGGAAAGTATATACGCTGCTGGGAGAATCATACTTTGCAAACAAAGAATATTCGCGGGCGCTGCAGGCTTTTGATGCGGCTGAAAAGGTGGCGGATATTGCGCCGGAGGTAAAACGACAGGCGCGATTTCAGAAAGCGTGGGTTCAATACAGCAACCAGGCGTACAAACAGTCTCAACCTATTTTTGAATCACTGAATGAGGAAGCTCCTCAATCGAAACTGGGTAAGGAGTCGTTATTTTGGAGTGCCGACGCTTACTATCATATGGATGATTTCGGTCCGGCCAGCTCCCAGTTTGCAGCGTTTATCAGGGAGTATCCTAACCATGAGCTTGTGGGGCCGGCCAATTATTCTCTGGGCTGGAGCTACTTCAAAATGGGTAGTTACGAGAAAGCGATCTCGCCCCTTAAAACCTTTCTCGAAGAATATGAGGCGCCGGAGGTGGCCCTCTATCCTTACGATACCGATACTAAGCTGCGCATCGGGGATTCCTATTATGCGCTGGGTAACTACTCCAATGCCATCGAATATTATCAGAAAGCAGTGGGGGCAGAGCCCGGCGGCGATTACGCCATGTTCCAGATTGCAAACAGTTACTATCGGGATGAGCAAACCTACCAGGCCGTGACGACCTTCCGCAAGTTTTTGCGCATTTATCCCTACAGCCGGCTTCGGGAACAGGCCCAGTACAACATAGCCTATATTTACCTGAATACCGGCAATTATACTCAGGCTGTTGAAGAATTTAAGACTGTTATCAACAAGTATCCCAATACCAGCTGGGCGGCGCGGGCACAGTACAATATTGGGGATACCTATTACAATGCCGGTGAGTATCAAAAGGCAATTGATGCTTACAAAACGGTAATGGAGAAATATCCCCAAAGCGAATATATCATCGAAGCCGTCAATGGAATACAGTATGCCCAGTTATCCTCCGGGAACTCGGATTCCAGCTCTGCAGTACTTGAAAACTTCCTTGCTGATCATCCGCAAACGTCCATGGCCGATCGGCTGCGTTATCGTCAGGCTGACAACCAGCTTCAATCCGGTAACTATGATGGGGCAATTAAGGAATTTCAGCAATATATCCGCATAACCAATAATCAGGAGCTGTTGCCCGAAGCCCATTTTAACCTTGCCAATGCATATGAGCAGACCGGCAAGGTCGAGAAAGCAGTTGCAGAATATCAGACGGTAATATCGGAGTATCCGAATTCAGAACGGACCGCTCCTTCACTGGCAGCACTGGGACGTATTGCCAATTCCCGGGTTAATTACCAAGAGTCTTACAATTACTTTGAACGTCTGGCCGATCAGGGAAGCCAATATCAGTTAGAGGCTTATATCGGAATGGGTAATGCCCAGCTGGCTATGGGGAATACCGATCAGGCCCGTGAACAATACCAGGCGGCACTGGACCGTGATCCCAATTATGATCCGGCCAAGGTAGGAATGGCTAAAGTGGCCATTGATAATAGTAATTACGACCAGGCCAAAGATTTACTGAGTCTTGTAGCTGAATCCAATACCACAGAAGTGGGCGCCGAAGCCCAATACCTGCTTGGAGTGACGCAACAGAAACAGGGTAATTACCAAGCTGCGGTTAAGGCATTTTCCAACGTCAATGTGCTTTACGAAGCGTATGACGATTGGGTTGCCAAAGCCCTCCTGAAAAAGGCGGAGAGTTTTATACAGCTTGGGCAGACCGGTGACGCCCGATCCGCCTTGAATACGCTGGTTCAAGATTATCCAGGTACGGTACAGGCAAAAGAAGCGCAACGCTTACTCGATACCCAGTAATTATGGATCAGAATGTAGAGCCGACTGCCAAGCTTAAAGGAAATATAGAGCTACCTGCCGATAAATCGATTTCACATCGATCGGTCATGTTTGCCTCACTCCATGAGGGCTATTCGAGGATCTCCAATTTCTCAACGGCAGCCGATCCGTACAGCACCATAGGTTGCATGCGAGGGCTCGGCGTGGATATTCGGGAAGTTGGAGATAATGTGCTTGAAATAAATGGTGTGGGCCGTGATGGTCTTCAAAAGCCTCAAAATGATTTGGACTGTGGCAATTCCGGCACTACCATGCGTTTACTTAGCGGTATTATTGCCGGCTCGGGGGTTACTGCTCGTTTGATAGGGGATGAATCCCTTTCTTCTAGAACGATGAAACGAATCATTAAGCCCCTGACCCGCATGGGTGCTGATATTGATGCGCGGGAAGCTGATTTTGCTCCCCTGCACATTTCCCGGACCTGCCCGTTGCAAGCCCTGCATTTCCCGCTTCCCATTCCCAGTGCACAGCTGAAGTCGTGCGTGCTGCTGGCCGGATTGTTTGGGGAGGAACCGACCCAGGTGATTGAAACTTTGCCCAGCAGAGATCACACCGAACGGCTGCTGGAACTGCCAATCCAAAGGGAGAACGGGAAAAAGAAAATATTCGCATCTCGTGAGGTTGATATTCCTGAACAGAGTTATCGTATTCCCAATGATTTTTCGGCAGCTGCCTTTTGGCTGGTCGCCGGAGCCATTCATCCGGATGCAGAAATTCTGCTGCCCAATGTTGGGATGAATCCCACCCGAACCGGTGCGCTGAATATCCTGGAAAATATGGGGGCGGATATTGTGATTAGCAATGAGCACAGGGAAGGCGCCGAACCGGTAGCCGATCTCCGGGTTGTCAGTTCAGCACTTACTCCATTCGATATCACTGAACACATTGTTCCCAACTGTATTGACGAACTGCCAGTATTAGCAGTTGCAATGTTGTTTGCCGATGGGGTGTCCCGCATATCCGGTGCCGAAGAGCTGCGTCATAAAGAAACTGACCGGCTCAAAGCAATTGCAGACATGCTGGATAGAGCCGGGGCAGATTTCAAGGAATTCAAAGACGGACTTGAAATAACCGGCCGACCCGACTTTACACCACGAGCAGCGGACTACAAAAGCTTTGATGACCATCGCATTGCTATGGCTGCAGCAGTTTTGGCCCTGAGGAGCAATAAAACCTCTCGAATAAGGAACGCCGATTGTACTGCCATTTCTTATCCTGAATTCTGGAAAGATTTGCAATTGCTGACGAATTGATCAGCGAATCCGCAAATCTGTCAAATCCCTCTCTCTGCTGACGTAATAATGTCAATACGTCATAATTATATCCCGCCTATCAAACTTGGCATTGTGATTGCTCACATGTAAGTGAACATGAATGAACGGTTAAGTCCATGAGTGAATTTACCATCGATATTGAAAAACAGTTGACAAGACTGGGAAAAGATATTCAAGACTTCGTGGAACGTGTCGTGCCTTTGGAGGACAAAGGTCACGATTTTACACCCACTTGTGATATCATCGAAAGTGATGATACGTATGCAATTAAACTGGACTTGCCGGGTTTAAGCAAGAAAGAAATTAACATTGCTTTGCAAGAGCATGTACTTACGGTGAAAGGAGAACGAACTGAGGATTTATCCGAAAATGAAGTTTTTCGACGGCAGGAGCGAGCAACGGGAGTTTTCTCTCGTTCATTTGCGCTGCCGGAAAACGTGAATGCAGCCGAAACGGATGCAGTATTCCGCAACGGCGTATTGACGATCACCATGCCAAAATCGGAAACAGCGCGGAATGCGACTTCTATTCCGATTAAATAAAAACTGATTGTAAATGTCATGCTGAACTTGTTTCAGCATCGGATTTACCGGAAACAGTTGATCCCGAAATAAGTTCGGGATGACATGAGTAAACGAAATTGAGTAAAGAATTAAACGTAAAACTAAAAATCATAAATTACTATTATGGGAAAGATTATAGGCATTGACTTAGGTACTACCAACTCCTGCGTTGCCGTAATGGAAGGAAATGAACCTACCGTGATTCAAAACTCGGAAGGTGGCCGCACGACTCCTTCGGTTGTGGCTTTTTCCAAGGACGGCGAACGCCTGATTGGTGCACCTGCCAAACGACAAGCTATCACAAATCCTGAAAAAACAATTTCTTCCATTAAACGCTTCATGGGCCGTTTTTACGATGAAGTGAAGGAAGAGTCTAAGCAGGCTTCTTACGAAATTGTTAAAGGAGACAACAACACGGCCCGTGTTCAAGTCGAGGATCGCACGTATACGCCTCAAGAAATTTCGGCAATGATTCTGCAAAAAATGAAGCAGACTGCCGAAGAATATTTAGGCGAAAAAGTTTCGGAAGCAGTAATTACCGTGCCGGCTTACTTCAACGATGCGCAGCGTAAAGCTACGCAGGAAGCCGGTGAAATTGCGGGTCTCGATGTGAAGCGAATTATTAACGAACCGACTGCTGCTTCGCTGGCTTACGGCCTGGATAAAAAAGATCAGGACCAGACGATTGCCGTATATGACCTTGGTGGCGGTACGTTCGATATTTCCATTCTGGAACTCGGCGACGGAGTCTTCGAAGTAAAATCCACTTTCGGTGATACGCACCTGGGCGGTGACGACTTCGACTCTCGTCTGATTGACCATCTGGCCAAGGAGTTCAAGAAAGATGAAGGCATTGATCTGCGGGACGATCCGATGGCCATGCAGCGATTGAAGGATGCTGCTGAAAAAGCCAAAATAGAGCTTTCAAGCTCGCAGAAAACTAATGTGAATCTGCCATTTATCACGGCTACGGATTCCGGGCCCAAGCACTTGAACATTGATATCACCCGGTCGCAATTTGAGAAAATGATCGACGATCTGGTTCAAAAGACGCTTAAGCCTTGCCAGAAAGTCCTTGATGATGCGGACCTGACGCAAAAAGATATTGATCAAGTGATTCTGGTTGGCGGTTCCACCCGAATTCCTAAAATCCAGGAAGTTGTTAAAGACTTCTTCGGCAAGGATCCCAGCAAAGGCGTAAACCCTGATGAAGTGGTTGCCGTCGGTGCTGCTATTCAAGGTGGTGTAATGTCCGGTGATGTTGATGATGTTGTATTGCTTGATGTTACGCCGCTGTCACTCGGTATTGAAACGCTGGGTGGAGTTACTACAGAACTGATTGAAGCCAACACGACCATCCCAACCAGCAAAACGGAAACATTCTCTACGGCTGCCGATAATCAGACCAGCGTAGAAATTCACGTGTTACAGGGCGAGCGAGCCAAAGCAGCGGATAACCGCACGCTGGGACGATTCCACTTGGATGGTATACCGCCGGCACCTCGGGGCGTACCTCAAATTGAGGTTACCTTTGACATTGATGCCGACGGCGTGCTGAATGTAAGTGCCAAGGATAAAGGCACCGGTAAAGAGCAAAGCATTCGTATCGAATCTTCTTCCGGACTATCCGAAGAAGAAATCGAGAAAATGAAAGAGGCTGCCGAAGAGCATGCTGAAGAAGACGAACGCATTCGCGAGCGGGCAGAAAAGCTCAATAAAGCGGATAGTCTGGTCTTCTCTACGCGCAAGCAGCTTGATGAGCACGGAGACAAGATCTCCGAAGATAAGAAAGAACGCATCGAAAAAGCTCTTGACGAAGTGAAAGAGCTTCACGATCAAGAGAAAGTCGACGAACTCGATGAGGCAATGGATGAGCTGAATGAAGCTTGGTCCGATGCTTCTCAAGAGATTTATCAATCGGCTTCTCAGGGTCAAGGTCAACCCGGCCCCGGTGCTGCAGGAGCGGCCGCCGGAGCAGCAGGAGCTGCTAACGGTGCCGGTGCACAGGCCGAGCAAGGCAGCGACGATGAAGAAGACGCTGTAGATGCTGATTTTGAAGTGGTAGATGACGAAGACAAAGAATAGTCTGTATTCTACCCGATCAGAGTTGGAGCCCTCCATCGATGAGATGGAGGGCTTTTTTTTATGGGCGATTGTAAAGTGGGAGAAAGTATCAAAAGGGTTCCATATGGCGCGCTTTTTATGTAAAAATCGGTTAAGCTATCGTTAGGGGAGACGAATTTAATGCCTTATATTAGACTAAATTTTTGGAGTCTTCCTAAGCAGTGATTAGTAAAACCCTCACAACCGATTTTCTCGTTATAGGTAGCGGGGCCGCCGGCTTACATGCCGCATGGCATGCCAGCCGCTATGGGCAGGTAACGCTTGTAACGAAATCAGACCTTGAAACCAGCAGCAGTTACTGGGCTCAAGGCGGAATTGCAGCGGTATTGGATCCGGATCAGACCGACAGTTATGGAAGTCACAAAGAGGATACCTTAACGGCAGGACGTGAATTATGTCACAACGACGCCGTAGATATCTTGGTTCGGGAAGGTGCTTCTTGTGTGCGTGATTTAATCGAAGCTGGGATGCGTTTTGATCGGACCGACGAGGGTGAGCTTGAACTTGGACTTGAGGGCGGTCATTCAAACCGGCGCGTAATTCATGCAAACGGGGCGGCGACCGGTCAGGCGCTGGTGGAATTTCTGACGAGGCTGGTTAAACAGCAGTCAAACATCCAGATTATCGAGAATAGTTTTGTTTACCGGCTGATTGCCGACCAAAACTGTTGCCGGGGAGCACACGCTTATCTCTATAAAGATAATGTAGTGTTAAACTTGCAAAGTCCGGTTACAATATTGGCTACAGGGGGATACTCCGGGCTATACAAGAGAAGCACCAATCCACATACTTCGACTGGTGATGGAATGTGGCTGGGGTATAATGTTGGGGCCAGGCTCAAGGATCTGGAATTCGTTCAGTTTCATCCCACTGCTTTTTACAGTACCGACGGAGAACCTTTTTTGATTAGTGAAGCAGTTCGCGGCGAAGGAGCTTACCTGTTAAATGAGGCCGGTGAACGGTTTATGAGTTCTTATCCCCGACAGGAACTGGAGCCCCGTGATGTAGTTGCGCAGGAGATTTTAAATCAGATCGAACAGCAGGACTCCGACTATGTGTCCCTGGACCTCCGTCACCTTGACCTGCAAGCGATGCGAGCCCATTTCCCTAATATTCTGGATCATGTTGAACAGCGTGGTATTGATATAAACCGGGAAGGTATTCCCGTTGCGCCAGCTGCTCACTATTGTATCGGCGGCGTTGCCACCGACCTGAATGCCCAAACTTCGATACCCGGATTGTTCGCCTGTGGAGAGGTGGCAGCTACCGGTGTACACGGAGCGAATCGCCTGGCAAGCAATTCCCTGTTGGAGTGCCTGGTATTTAGTAAAAGAGCCGTTGAGTTAAGCGATAAGCCTGAGCTTTCTTCCTCCAGTCAAAATAGTTCCGGTAATTTCCGTGTTGATGTCAACGGTGAAGATCGGTTTCTAGAGCTGCAGACCCGGGTGGCAAATTTACTGAGCCGATATGCCGGTATCCATCGCAGTGAGAAAGGGTTGAAAACGGCTCTTGATGTTTTTAATCGTTTGTCAGAGCAACATTCTGAGAAGGATACCGAGTATTATAATATAAGGAGCCGCGGTCTGCTCGAGATTAGTGAACTTATCGTTCGGTCTGCATTAGAACGAACCGAAAGCCGTGGGGTCCATCTGCGAACCGATTTTCCCGATACGGATACAGCATTGTCCAACACCGAATTTACCAACGAGTTGTTAACTGTTTAGAAATTGTACCGCATGAACGAGGTTCTTATTGATATCGCAGGAAAGCAGGAAGTTAAGGATCTGATTGACCGAGCCTTGCAGGAGGATATTAAGTCAGGGGATGTGACAACGAATGCGGTAATCGATCTCGATAAAAAAGCCGATGCGGTTTGGATGGCAAAGCAACCAGGAATTGTGGCCGGTCTGAATATTGCCCGGGCAGTATATGAGAAGCTGGATTCCGAATTTTCTTGGGATATGGCCGTCGAAGATGGCGCTTCGGTTAGCCCCGGTACACAAATGCTGACGATGAGTGGCCGTGTCCGCTCCATTTTGACGGCCGAACGTGTGGCCTTAAATTTTGCGCAGCGCATGTCGGGTATTGCGACATTGACAAATCAGTTTGTGAAGGCCATTGAGGGATACCAGGCCAAAATACTTGATACCCGCAAGACAGTGCCGGGCTTACGGATATTGGATAAATACGCGGTGGTTGCAGGGGGTGGGGCCAATCATCGCATGGGATTATATGATCTGGCCATGATTAAGGATAATCATATCGTGGCCTCCGGAAGCATCACAAAAGCCGTACAAAAGGTGCAAGCCAATTATCCGGATCTCAGAATAGAAGTGGAAGCCACAACCCTGGATCAGGTTGAGGAAGCGATATCGGCCGGCGCGGATATTATCATGCTGGATAACATGAGTCTGGAGCAGATGCGACGGGCTGTGACAAAAATCAGTGGTGGTGCTGAAACGGAAGCCTCCGGCAATATTACGTTGAAAAACGTTCGGGAAGTGGCTGAAACCGGCGTGGATTTTATCTCTGTTGGAGCGCTGACGCATTCGGTTAACGCTTTTGATATCAGCCAGCAATTACAACGAATTTATTAAGCAATAATACCCACCAAGGGAAATGTTATGAAGACCCAAGAATTGGTTACTGGAATCAAAAAGATGAAAGAGCAACGCAATGCCGTGATTCTGGCACATAACTATATGGTGCCGGAAGTACAGGATATCGCCGACTATATTGGTGATTCGTTGGGACTATCGCGGCAGGCAGGTGAAACCGATGCGGATGTGATCGTATTCTGCGGGGTACATTTTATGGCGGAGACGGCCTCCATTATTTCGCCGGATAAAAAAGTGCTTATTCCTGACCTTGATGCCGGTTGTTCGCTGGCCGACAGCATAACCGCCGAGCAGCTGCGAGAGTGGAAAGCCCAACACCCCGATGCCGTAGCGGTTACCTATATTAATACTTCGGCCGCCGTCAAGGCCGAATGTGATTACTGCTGTACGTCATCCAACGCCGTAGAGGTAGTAAATACGATTCCTGATGAGAAGGAAATATTGTTTTTGCCCGATAAATTTTTGGGTTCGTATGTCGAAATGGTAACCGGTAGGGAGCTTAATATCTGGGATGGTGCCTGCCATGTGCACGAAAAAATCGGGGAGTTGAATTTAGCTGAAAAACAGGAAGAGTATCCGGATGCGGAAATTCTGATCCATCCCGAGTGTGGATGCTCGACCTCCTGCATGATGAAGTCAGCAATGTATTTTGATTGTAAGGATGGTCATATCCATTCAACCAGCGGCATGTTGCAGCGAGCCGGAGAATCGGAAGCCGATGAGTTTGTAGTCGCTACCGAAACCGGTATTTTGCATCGAATGCGAAAGGAGAATCCGGGCAAGAAATTTTATCCCGCCAATGAAAATTCGGTGTGCGAGTATATGAAGATGATCACCCTTGAAAAACTGTATGATTCGCTCAAGCATGATCTTTATGAAGTGAAGGTGGAACCAGAGCTGGCGGAGTGCGCCTGCACTCCAATAGAGCGCATGCTGCAAATAGCCTAAAGCCGATGAGTGATATGACGATATTAGGTATCGAATCTTCATGTGACGAGACGGCTGCCGCCGTGTATACCGATTCCGGCCTGAAATCCAATATTATTGCCTCTCAGGCCGTTCACGAGCAGTATGGCGGTGTTGTCCCCGAATTGGCTTCGCGAGCCCATCACAAGACTATTTGGCGGACCGTGCAGCAGGCATTGGAAGAATCAGACACCGCTATTGAAGATATTGATGCGGTTGCGGTAACCCGGGGACCCGGCCTGATGGGATCTTTGCTGGTGGGGCTCTGTTTTGCCAAGGGATTGTGCCTGGCCCGTGATATTCCGCTCATCGGAGTGAACCATATGGATGCTCATATCTACGCGAATTTTATTGAGGACAATCCTTCTTTCCCTTTTGTTTCGCTCACGGTATCAGGTGGTCATACCCAGCTGGTGCATGTTACAGCATCTTTTGAGCATCACCTGCTGGGACAAACCCGCGATGATGCGGCCGGAGAGGCCTTTGACAAAATCGGAAAAATACTTGGATTGCCCTATCCGGCGGGCCCGGTAATTGATGACCGCTCACAACAGGGAGATCCGAAATTTTATGATTTCCCCCAAGCTATGCTGGATAACGATTTTGAGTTTAGTTTTTCGGGATTGAAAACCGCAGTTAAATATTTTCTTGAAGATCGGGACAACAGGGAACAGTTCCTTGAGGATCACTTGAATGATATTTGTGCCAGTGTTAGCCGGGCAATCACTGAAGTTCTGATCAAAAAATTACGTAATGCGGTAGATCATACCGGTGTTGATACCATAGTTTTGGCGGGAGGAGTATCGGCAAATTCCATGCTACGTTCCAAGGCCCGGGAACTGGCAAGCGAAATGGATTGTAAGCTGCATATCCCAAAGCTGGCTTACTGCACCGATAATGCGGCTATGATAGCTATGACCGGATACCTGATGGCCAAACGAGGGATGTATGCGGATATGAGCCTTAAGCCTTTTGCCAATCTGAAGGCACTCAAGAAAATGAAGGCGTAGAATGCAGGGATTTATTGCGATAAGTTCCCTGCAAAATAATTGTGAATCCTATTGAAATCTTTTAGACGCCTCAACCGCCAATGCATCCACACGGTTATTGCGTTCATTATCGGCATGGCCTTTCACCTTGATCCATTCGACGTTGTGTGGCTGCATGGCTGTTAGCATTTCTTCCCAGAGCTCGCGATTTTCAACCGGTTTTTTATTGGCTTTTTTCCAGCCGCGTTTAAGCCAGCCGTCTATCCAGCCTTGCTTAAAAGCGTTAACGATGAGCGCGCTGTCGCTGTGGATTTTTACGTGACAAGGCTGATTGATGGCATTCAATGCCGCAATGACGGCGCGCATCTCCATTCGATTGTTAGTAGTATGGGAGGCTCCGCCCGTAATCTCTTTTTCTTTGCCGTTCCACTGCAACAGCGCGGCCCAGCCGCCCGGACCAGGATTACCGCTGCAGGCGCCATCAGTAAAAACAATAACGGTCTTTTTTTGCTTCCTAGACATATCGGTTGGTTATGGGTGCTAAACGTTCTTTAAGGTTTTTGGCTGATTCTTCAACGGCCTGGCTCCACTGCTTTGAGTTACCGCCGGCATAGAGAATACTGCGGCTTGAGTTGATTAGCGGGAGTCCCTGATGACCGGTAAGTACTTCGGCCAGTTCCTTTATTGATCCTCCCTGTTTACCTACACCGGGTATCAATAGCGGGGCTTCGGGGAAAGGTCTGATGACCGGCTCTAGATCACTGGCCTGCGTGGCCCCCACAACCATGCCGATAGCAGTGGGCGTTTGTTGCTGTCGGTTTTGCAATTCCCGGGAAATAAAAGATGAAATGCTTATTTCGCCACTGATCTTTTTCTTGAGGATATCTTCGGCACCGGGATTGGATGTCAGCGTGAGTACGTAAATGCCTTTTGTTGTGTCGCCCAGGAATGGGGTCAAGGTTTCAAAACCCATGAGAGGATTCAGGGTTATGGAATCCACATCCAGCTGTTCAAAGAAGGCTTTGGCGTAATGTTCGGCGGTTGAGCTGATATCTCCCCGTTTAGCATCAGCGATCACTATTTTTTCTTTAGGGATATATTCCAGAAGATCAGCCAAAAGGTCCCAGCCGTCGGGCCCCAGCGCTTCAAAAAAACCCAGATTTGGTTTATAAGCAGCGCAGTGATCAGCAGTTACATCAATGACAGTTTTCAGAAATGCAGCTACTTTATCAGTATCTGAGTCGTGTTTATCGGTTAGGGAAACGGGCAAGCGATCGAGGTTGGGATCCAATCCCACGCAGAGCGTTGATTGCGCCAATCGTATACTTGCCTGTAGTTTTTCAGTGAAAGTCATGCCGTGATAATCTTAAATTCAGCGGAAGATACAAAGGGCTGAAAGGGAATCGAAATGTTTGCCTAATAAAAAAGGAGTCGCCTTTGTAAAGGCGACTCCTGAATATATTTGAGTAATTTATCCTATCAGTTGTTAACGGGAAATCCCTGGGGAATAGTACTGATGTCTAGGTTTTTTAGATTTGCATTATAGGTGCTGTTAATAGCATTAATAGTGAGGTTGGCAACAACCCCGTGGCCGCGGTTGGCCGGGTGGATCCCATCAAAACTAAACAGCGAACCCGGTACCGGAGTAAGGGTCACCCCATTTTGGGTAATGCCCTCGCTGCCGCCGGACTGCTGAAAATTTTGGAAAATTTGCGAAAAGGCCGCATTGATATCTACAAGTGCCCACCCGTTGCTGCTTGCTGCGTTAGCTATGGTATTGTTATAAGCATTCACCACACCGCTTGCCTGGGCAATTTCAGAGCTGCCGTCAGGTGGAGAAGTTATTGGTCCATCCAATACCAGGTTATTTGGAATTGGACTATTGGGAGAGACCGGCGGGGGCGTTTCTCCGGCTTGAACACTTTGGAAGTAACTGGAAGCCGTGAGTAATAAAAGATCATTAGCTCGCATTTCTCTTGTTCCATCAGAGGTTTCTATATAGATGGTGAGTGGTCCTTGTTGGGTATTTAGCTGATAGGTTTGCGTTGTGGAATTATAACTGATGACGCCCTGCTGCTCTAGCTGAGACCTAAGCAAAAAGACGTAGGGTATTGTTGTAACGTCCGGAATATTATATAAAACAGCATCAGCATTTGTCTGAGCAATAGCATTCATAGAAGCATCATATAGCTGCTGGAAATTAGCAGGCGGTACATAAGCGGTAGTTCCTCCACTGGTTACATATCCTAAAATGTCATTATTACCCAGCCAGAACATCACAAAGGTAGGATTTAGTGCAGCCATTTCTTCAGCCTGCGTCTCTCCGAAATTTCGGAGCACTATATCAAAGAATGGATTTGCTTGCTTGCGAGCCGCATAAGTGTTAGAGGCACTGAGATCCTGGCCAAGGAAATCAGCCAAAATAGCACCGGGTACGCCCAGATTATTGTAGGGGCGATCCAGATCTGTATTGGTGGGCGATCCCTCTTCTTGAGTGGGGGAAGGGTTAGTAAGATTATTATCCAGACCGATTCGACCGCCAATACCGGGATCACTAATCAGGGGCTGTTCAAACTGTTGTACCCCTTCGCTTTGGGCAGCAACCAATGCGGGAAAGGAATATTTCTGGGCACTGGCAAACAAAGCACTGCTTTGATAACCGGCAGTGAGGCTGTTCCCAATGGCGACTACTGTAGTAAAGTCAGCATCACCGCTGTTTGACTGAAGATCAAGGTCATTATAATCCTTACAGGCATAGAAGGTAAACGACGCTACGACGAGCGTTAAAAATATTTTTTTAGATAAATTCCAGAATTTCATAATTGGACTCTTTTAAGACTTAAAATTTCGCTGTGAAACCCAAGGAAGGCAGATTTGCGTAGGTGTTATAAACACCGTGGAATCCATTAAGCGACTCCCGATTCGTGCGCTCTTTTGCCCGGATGAAGATATAAGCAGCGTCGATACTGAAATTCTGCGTTATATCGTAGCTCAGTCCACCGGAAAATAACCACCGGTCGGAATCAGGCAGGGTGGGGTCCATGTATTTGGTAGGCAACGGTGTTTGGTCGTAAGCGATGCCGGCACGCAGATCGAGTCCTTCAACTCCGGCATTTTTATATTCGCCGCCAAGGCGCAGCTGGTAAGAGTTTTCATAGCCGCGGGTGCTGGGTAACTGATCGGATCCAAAAGCGGGAATGGTTTGATCGAATTCAATGACCAGCTCGTCGTAGCTCGACCAGCCCCACCATACGTAATCGAGTTCAAAGCTGAGGTCCTCCATCGGTTTCACATTGATGGCAGCTGACCAGTTGGCTGGTAACTCAAGCGTGGTTCCTCCGCTCACGCCGTTCGGGAACTGTGAGGAAGGCAGATCTCCAAAATTGGCATCACCCGAGTATTCTGTTTTTACTTTGCTTCGGTAGGTAAATCCAAGGGTTACCTTGTCACTTGGTTGAATCAGAAGACCAAGATTGTATCCGAAGGCCGGTTTCTCGAGATCTCCCTTCAGGTCAAATATGTCATTTTGTACAGCGAAGTTTTCCACAGCACGGGTAAGTTCAACTTTGCCATAAGCGGCAATCATCAGGCCGGCACCAACTTTAACCTTCCCAATTCCAAAGTCGGGAAGTGTATAGGCCACTGTTGGCTGAACGAATATTGTTTCCACCGAAGTTTTGATGGCTTCGGTTCTCCCTACCCAATTCTGGTCCCATTCGGTACCAAGGCCATAGGGAGCATAGACACCCACCCCGGCAGAGAGCCTATCTTTAATCTGATAGGTGGCATAAAAGTTAGGAACTACAAAGTTCTCATCTTTCATTTCGTATTTGCGCTGGCTCCCGGGGTACGGCGTATTGCTCGGGAACGGGCCGCGGAAAGAGGAACGGGGAGCAATTATAGTGGCCCCACCACTTACCTGCAATCCTTCCAATCCGGAAATCCCGGCAGGATTGTAGTAGATCGTGGAAGCGTGGTCAGCATAGGCTGTAAAAGCTCCGAGCATTCCATTGGCGCGAACGCTGGCTTCATAAATTGAGAAGCCGCTGGAATATGCCGAAGCTGAACACAGACAAACAAGAAATACGGTAGCTAAAATTCTTCGCATAAATTCTCCGATTTAGTTGTTAATTTAGAGGATTGATGGGTAGATTAGGTGGCTTTAAAAAGTTACCAACGTTAAGCAATATTCAACAAACAGTTAAAATTAATTGGATCTACCCCAGCTGTTAACAGTGTTAAGCGTAAATAAGTAAAAGCTTTGGAAAGATAAAAGCATTTGTTTGTAATAAGTTTGCACTGAAAGCAGCGAATTCTTTGCAATAGGTTATTTTTAACGACTAAATATACGGTATGGACTGGTTTGAAGAGTGGTTTGATAGCCCGCTTTATGAAAAATTATATGCGAATCGAGATGAAAAAGAAGCGACTCAGCTTGTAGAGCTTCTGGAAAAGACGCTGCCCATTGACGAATGTTCAAAGATACTAGACCTGGGATGCGGCCGGGGGCGTCATTCCATCACCCTCAACAAAAAGGGATATGACGTTACCGGTATCGATCTTTCACAGCAGGCCATAGCCACTGCCCGGGAAAAGGCGGACGCACAGAATTTGCAGAATATTCGTTTTGAAGTGCGTGATATGCGCAACCCGCTTCCGGAAACATTTGATGCGATCGTGAATCTTTTTACGACCTTCGGATATTTTAAATCGGATGAAGAGAATGCCAGTGTATTCGACAGCGTCATCCAAATGCTGGAGCCGGGAGGGGTTTTTGTTTTGGATTATTTAAATGCCGAAAAAGTGAAAAAACAGTATCGCCCGGATGATAAAGGGGAGTTCCAGGGCATTCACTACGATATCAGGCGGTACCTTAAAGACAATTCCATTGTTAAGGAGATCACCTTTTCGGGAAATAGAATTGACGGTGCCCAGGAATACGCCGAACGGGTAAAATTATATAATCTGGACTGGTTTGAACGGGAGATGGGTAAGCGTAACCTGACAATCGATCATATCTACGGCGATTATAAAGGCCATAATTTCGATCCCGATAGCAGCGCCCGATTGTTGCTTATCAGTCATTATAATCCGGAAGATTAAATCGTCGACGAGGAAATTTTTGTCCTTTAATGGCTTGGCAGCTTATAAAACGGTTTCCGTGAGCACTTCTTCAGCCCCGTGCGGGGGATTATCCAATGTCCAGGTTTCAAAATAAAAGTGACGCTCCGATCCCATACGCTTACTGTTGATGCTGAAAAATCGGAATTCATCGTCTACCAGCGGTTTCAGAGCATCAAAAAGCGCTGGATAAATATTTTCCATGGAGAACAGATGTAGGTCGTATCCGTGGTGCGCCTGCTCTTTATAAATCACGTATGCCCCTGTTTTGAGCACTTCACTTAGTTGTTCTTTTCGGTGGCCAACGTTGGATTCTTCGTCAATGGCCAGGTTCTCAAAATCAAACTCTTCCTTATCTGATTCGCTGAGAATAAGCAGTTGTCCGATCTCTAGGGCCTGTATGGATTTCCCGAAATCCTGGGTCAATCCGTCGTGGGTATAAAGTTTCCGTCCCTGAAATACTTTACCCAGCTGATCCAGGATTTGTGCCTCTTTCTTCAATGTATTCAACCCAAAGCGTTCCTCTTCCAGCCGGGTTCCCGTAATGTAAAATTTGGAAAAGGTAGGTTCCGGCTTCATGAAATCGGAAAGCGTAGCCTCTACTTCATCTTTTGTCTTATTGGCATTTCGCTTGGCCAGTTTATCCAGGCGTTGATCGTGATTAAAAAAAAGCTTTAATATATCCATAAATTAAATAGACGGCCTATTGGTATTTCGGTTTTAATATACGTAATACTCCCTATCCATTAAACAAAAAGCCCCGCAACCAGACGGCCACGGGGCTTCAAATTTTATGAATGATCCGCTTTGGTTTAGATCATGGTAGCTATTACGAGTGCTACTACCGACATCAGCTTGATCAGGATATTGAGTGAAGGACCGGAAGTGTCTTTGAACGGATCGCCTACCGTATCCCCAACAACCGCTGCTTTGTGGGCATCGGATCCCTTGGTAAGAATTTCACCGTTGAGTTCAAATCCTTCTTCAATCATCTTCTTGGCATTGTCCCAGGCACCGCCGGCATTCGACTGAAACAGAGCCATCAGAACGCCGGAAGCCGTAACACCTGCGAGCAGGCCACCCAGCATTTCCGCTCCGCCGATGAAACCAAATGCCACAGGTACGATTACTGCCAGCAAACCGGGAGCAATCATCTCGCGAAGAGAAGCTGTAGTCGAAATAGCCACGCACTTTTCATACTCGGCTTTGCCGGTTGCTGTTTCAAACGTTTGCTGATCTTCTTCCGACCAGTTTTCCAGTTTGGTCCCTTTGTTACGGTTCATAGCGTCAAGGCCGGCGCGCAGTTCGGGAATATCCTTGAACTGTCGGCGAACTTCTTCAATCATCGACATGGCTGCACGTCCTACCGCATTCATTGAGAGTGCCGAGAACAGGAAGGGAAGCATAGCCCCAACAAACAGGGAAGCCGTTACATACGGATCAGTGATCTTAATAACCAAATCAATGTTTCCGTGCGTATGTTCGTAAGCCGTAATAAAGGCAGAAAAAAGGGCCAGTGCTGTAAGAGCGGCTGAGCCAATTGCAAATCCTTTACCGATGGCAGCAGTGGTATTTCCTACCGCATCCAGCTTGTCGGTACGATCCCGAACTTCTCCGGGCAGTTCAGACATTTCGGCAATTCCGCCGGCATTATCCGAGATCGGTCCATAAGCATCAACAGCGAGCTGAATACCTGTATTTGAAAGCATACCTACTGCGGCAATAGCAATACCGTAAAGTCCGGCGAGTTTGTAAGCGCCAATAATTGCCGTAGCAATAATCACAATAGGAATAGCTGTAGACATCATGCCTACGCCTACGCCGGCAATAATATTCGTAGCAGAACCAGTGGATGATTGTTTCACAATAGAGGTTACCGGTCCGGTACCTGTTCCGGTGTAGTGTTCGGTAACCAGACCAATAAGCAGTCCGGCGGCCAGACCAAAGATAGTGGCCCAGAATACCCCGCTTGGCGTATATTCAATTCCGTTAAACGTCCATGAAGCAGGCAGCATCCAGTGAATCAGAAACCAGGAGGCTACCAGCATTACGGCCGCAGAAATGAACTCCCCAATATTCAGGGCCGTTTGGGGATTACCTCCTTCTTTTACGCGGACAAAAAACGTTCCGAGAATAGAGGTCAGGATACCGGTCCCGGCCAGTACCAATGGCAGGAGTACGGCTGACAGCCCGTTAAACTGATCGGTCCATTCCGGGTTGGCCATAAAGGCGGCTCCCAGCACCATAGTACCGATAATGGAACCTACATAGGATTCAAAAAGGTCAGCGCCCATACCGGCAACGTCACCTACGTTGTCACCAACGTTGTCAGCAATAGTAGCAGGATTCAGCGGATGGTCTTCAGGAATACCGGCTTCCACTTTACCTACCAGGTCGGCTCCCACATCGGCAGCCTTGGTATAGATACCGCCACCAACACGAGCAAAAAGCGCAATGGAAGAGGCACCAAAAGAAAATCCCGTTACTACGGCCAGTACTTTATTGACGCTGGCGGCAGAACCGGTTCCGAACATATCTCCAAAAATCAGGAAGAGTGTACCAAGCCCAAGTACGCCCAGGCCTACAACACCAAGTCCCATAACGGAACCGCCGGCAAAAGCAATATTCAAGCCTTTGCCAAGGCTCTCGCGGGCGGCATTAGTAGTGCGCACATTAGCCTTTGTGGCCACTTTCATACCGATAAATCCGGCTAGCCCCGAGCAAAATGCTCCGACAACGAAAGAAACGGATACCAGCCAATGGGAGGTTTCGGAGTTTGCAGTAACTCCCAGTAAAATAGCTACGCAGATTACGAAAATGGATAATACTTTGTACTCGGCTTTCAAAAATGCCATAGCTCCCCGCTGTATGTGAGAGCTGATGGTAGCCATTTTTTCGGTACCTGTGGACTGTTTGCTTACCCAAGAAGATTTTAGGAAGGTATATAACAGCGCCAGGATACCACAAACCGGAATTAAGTAGGTTATTAAGGTGTTCATGTCAGCGTTGATTTATTAGTCAGTGTTAGTAGTCGATTAGTTAAAATTGTTCATAGCCTCTTCAATGCCTTCCCGGAGAAAGCAAAAAGCAGCATCCGCTGCGCGGTCTAGGGTCGTATCTATAATCTCACGTTCTTTTTTGGTAAAGGGGGATAGGACGTGCTGAACCTGTTGCCCCTGCGGAAAGTCATTCCCTATCCCGATACGGATACGCGGAAAGGCATTGGTACCCAGCTTTTGAATAATATCTTTAATTCCGTTATGTCCGCCCGAGCTGCCACCGGGACGCAAGCGAATATCTCCGGTATCCAGAGCAAGGTCGTCGTAGCAAATGAGGCAATCATCCAGGTCTTCTTTATACCAATGTACTGCCTGGCGCACTGCATCACCGCTATTGTTCATATAGGTTGTTGGTTTTATCAGATAAACCGATCGCCCTGCGTGATTTCCTTTTCCAACGTGAAAAGGGCCCTTCCCAGGCCCTAATCGGACTGACATTGATTGTGCCAGCCTATCAATTAATTCGAAACCGATGTTATGACGGGTTCCAGCGTACTTGCTTCCCGGATTTCCCAGCCCAATGATCAGTGCCATAAAGCGAGTACGCTGGTTAAGTCAGAATTATTCGGTAGATTCTTCTTCCTCTTCGCCTTCGCCCTCGCCTTCGGTTTCTTCTCCTTCTGCAACTTCGCCTTCCTCGAGCGCCTCTTCGCCTTCTTCGGCCTCTTCTTCGGCCTCTTCTTCGGTAATGAGAGAAGAAGTAAGCAGAGCTTCGGATTTTGGCGGACGGATGGTAACCAGTGTTCGGCTCAGATCATCCAGCGGGATGATACCTTCCAGCTCCAGATCCCGTACGTGCAGCGAATCACCGATCTGGAGATCGCTGACATCCACGGTATAAATTCCGGGGATAAGATCAGGCGTGACGCGGATGCGAAGAATATGCATCGGTTGGAAAATACGTCCACCGCCTTCGGTTACACCAACAGGAGTACCTTCGAGTTTAATCGGTACGCTGAGGGTAACCTTATGATCGTCGGCCATTACGTAAAAATCAACGTGCACCGGACGATCGGTGAGGGGATGAAATTCGGCTTCTTTCAGCAGCGTTTTATGGGTCGTGCCGTCAATATTGATCTCAATGATCTGACGCTTGCTTTCAGACAGAATTTTTTCAAGTTCAAGCTCGTCAATAGAGAAATGAATGTTTTCATCAACCTTGGGACCATACAGAACGCAGGGAACCCGCATTGAGTCACGAAGTGCTTCAGCAGCTTTGCGACCCGTTTCTCTTATTTTTCCTTCTAATTCTATAACTTCTGGAGTAGTCATAATTCGTAAAACGTTTATTTAGTCATCAAAAAGTGCACTTATTGTGTCGTTGGTATGGATGCGCTGAATCGCTTCCGCAAAAATACCCGCTACACTCAAAACCTTGATTTTCGAAGATGGTTTTCGAAGTGGAACGGTGTCCGTCACCAACAACTGATCAATAGGTGAATCTTCAATTCGTTGATACGCAGGGCCAGACAAAATAGGATGCGTACATGTTGCAATGATATTAAGCGCCCCCCGATCTTTAAGAGCGGAGGCGGCGTTTGTCAGCGTGCCGGCCGTGTCAATCAAATCATCCACGATCAGCACATTTTTTCCTTCAACTTCACCGACGATATTCATCACTTCGGCTACATTCTGTTTGGGTCGCCGCTTGTCAATAAATGCAAGACGAGCCCCGAGTCGCTTGGCATAGGAACGTGCCATTTTAAGGCTTCCCACGTCGGGTGCCACGACTACCAGATTTTCAATCGGGTGTTCACTAAAGTGATCTATGAACAACCGGCTGGCATACAAATGATCCAGCGGAATATCGAAAAAACCCTGTATCTGTGCTGCATGCAGGTCCATTGTCAAAATACGATCAGCGCCGGCTTCCGTCAACAGGTTAGCCATCAGCTTCGAAGCGATGGAAACCCTCGGTTGATCTTTACGATCCTGGCGGGCGTATCCGAAATAGGGGATTACTGCCGTAACCCGCTTGGCCGATGCACGCTTGGCTGCATCCAGCAGTAGTAACAGTTCCATGATATTATCTCCGGGCGGTGGTGTTGATTGCACCACAAATACATCTTCACCCCGGATGCTCTGCTCATATTTAACATAGAGCTCACCGTCTGAAAAAGGCTTGATGGTAACTTCGCCCAATGAAGTACCATATTTCTCGGCAATCGCCCTGGAAAGAGCTAGATTGCTGCGTCCGGCAAATATGGCAAGAGGCGTATCCAACGAAGCAGTTTTTCAGGGGTTTGAAATAAAAGAAAAGGATGGCTTTACAGTCATCCTGGTGAATGTTGCCCGGGGAGGACTCGAACCCCCACTGACGGTACCAAAAACCGCTGTCCTGCCATTAGACGACCGGGCAATTTTATCCCTTTTTTAACAGATTCAGATAATAGGGATTTACTGATTCCGAATCAAGAAGAAATTGCACTTTTAAAAACTTTGCAATCCTGGCACTTCTTGGGATGGCAGTAGGCCCGCAACTGATAGATACTTCCTAGTTTTCGGTCATAAATATCGGATGGCAGGTCGGTGTTGTCAAGCTCACGCAGCAGCGTTTTGGGGATATGTGCTTCGTGTCGGGTCCATAAATCCCAGCTTCGCTGTTTCAGGCTTGCCGAAAAAAATAAACTGCCGAGCAGGTAGAGTGCGGGCAAAAGTACGGTTCCATAAAGGATAGAGGAACGTTGTCGGCCTACTGAGGGAGACGTATGGATGGCAGCAAGCAACTGCTCCCACTGTTGGTCGGGTGGTTCGCACATCCATTGCTCCAGGGGATGGTGGGCAATATGCCAGAGTGCGTCAGCTCCTTGTTGGATGCGCAGCCTTGGATGATTGCCGGGACGGCATCCCTTATGCTTCCAGCTGTTAGAAGCTTTGTTGATGCCGGAGTAGCTTACCGCATGCTGCCGGAATGCTTCCAGGGAGTGATAGCTGCTGATTTTGGACCATAGTTCCTGGGCCAGATTCTGCATCAGGCTTCGGTTGTGAGAAATACCCAGTCCGTCGCAAAAGGCCACACCCAGTAGTTTCTGCCATGCTTTGGAGGGAGGAAGCTCCGGATCAAAGAAGGTCATCAGGTCGTCAACTTTCTGCTCGAAATATTCTTTGTGAGCTTTCTCAAGCTGCTTGCGAAAGGCTGATTCGGAGATAAATGAGACTTTCCCGTGGCAGGGGAGTTCGGCGCTGGCTTGGTAGCGGTGAATGAATGCCTTCAGTGGTTGGGTGATATAGGGTTTTAGGCAGAGCGTGGGAATAAGAGAACGATCCATCCGGCGTGCAGATTCTACCGTTCCTGAGTATACCACGTGCAAGATAACATTGTTAAATCGGGGATTGGTATGATGCCCATGGGTTTTCCAGTCGGAGGACGACCAGTGAAGTTCCACATCCCCATGCCATTGTAGTGAACCGATTGTTAGCTCGGCACCGTAAAAATCAGGGCCGTCAGAATGATTGTGCCGGCCGATTGCATGGATTTGGACCGGTTTACCGCCTACAGTTTCCAGGTGCTGCAGCTCAAAATGGTTGGTTTTCCAAATCCAGTGGAGCAATTCCTCATGATATGGAGGCTGCCTGTTACTCACGGAGAATGTCGTTGTGGCTCAGATCTATTTGGTTGGTGGCCTGGTACAGGTCGGGAACATTTTGGCGAATACCTTGCTGGACGTTTTGGCGAAATTTGCGCAGTTCGCGATCGGTTTTTACCTGTGCGGCGCGTGTTTGATGGTCCATCCATTTGCTAAATTCGGAAACCTGTGAGGCGAGCCAGCGCCGGTTTTCGGGACCATTTTTGGGAGCCAGGAGAAATCCAGCTGCAAGGCCGCCTACAAAGGAAGTCGTCGCCAGTAATATAGATCCCAAATTTCTTTTCTGTTCCATGGGAGTCTCTCTTTTTATCTAGGTTACTGTTTGAATTCTTGTAATTTCAATAGAGGCTTTCAAATTTGCTGGATATATGTTAGTAATAGAAATGTACAAACAGTTTTCTTTATTGTTAAATAATTAGCTTAAATATTTATCCAATTAATAATATGAGTGAGTCTGACGAGATTGTGTTGATGAACCCGGACCGCATCCGGCGTTCGTGCAAGAGGATGGCCTACGAGATTGCCGAAGCCAATCCCGGCAATCGCCCCGTAACGTTATTCGGCATTGACCAGCGGGGTTATGCTACTGCTTTATTGCTTGAAAGGATGCTGGAGCCTCTTTTTGCAGAAGGGATGGAGGTTCATCCGTTACCGGTAAAAGATGATGGTGCGAAGGAGGTTCCTGATTTTACGAAACAGCAGCAAGAGACCTTTACTATTGTAGTGGATGACGTAATTTTTTCCGGGCAGACTATGTTTAAGGCACTTAAAAAAATTACAGTCAATGGGGGGGCATCGGAAATTCATACTGCGGTAATGATTGATCGGGGACATCGCAAATTCCCTATCCTGGCTGAATTCGTGGGAATGACACTGCCTACCAAGTTGAATGAACACGTATCCGTTGTGGTTGAAGGACAGGAATTACAAAAAGTTATTTTATCAAATCCAGCGCAAAGATAGTTTCTAATTAGCATATTTTCTGATATTTTTGGAACCCTTTAAAATTCCTAAATAGCTGCATATGCAACAGAAGATTGCTCGCATTTTCATTTTATGTTCACTTTTAATAGTCTCGCACTCGGCGTTGGCGCAGGAGGCAATCGAAATAAGCGAGCTCCTGGAAAACGACAAGGACATTTCCATCAGGGATATGTCTCGCATTAAGAATAAGGTAATCGTTGCCGATTCCCTGCAGGGCTGGAAGCTAAACTGGGTAGGAGGTTTAAACGGAGCGCAGGCTTCTTACGACAACTGGAGTCAGGGTGGGGTTAACACCGTAAGTGTAACCGCTTCCACTGTTTTTAATGCAAAATATCGACAGGATCGATTCGCCTATGCTTTGGCCACAAACTTCAAATATGGTAAAGCGCGCCTTGAGGGAGAGGGTACTCGTAAGACCGATGACCGTATTGCAGTAAACAATAAATTCAGTTACCTGTTTTCGGATGATCGCTGGAGTGCTTTTGGTAATATTAATTTCAGCACGCAATTTGATCAGGGGTTTGATTACAATGTGGGAGATAATGAGGATCCGGTTCTTATTTCCAAATTTTTTGCCCCGGCCTATTTTACACAGATTGCCGGTATCGGCTATTCCCCGGCCGACTATTTTACAGCCGAAGCCGGTTTAGCCCTCAAAGAAACCATCGTCACCGATACTACGCTCTCTACCCGTTACGGGCTGGATGCCGGCAATAAGTTCCGGTTTGAGCCCGGTTATTCCCTGGCGTTGGGTTTTGAGAAAAAGGTCTTTTCCAACGTTCGGTTAATCAGTTCGGTTGAAACATTCACGAATATGCAGCGACACCTGGATAATACCGATGTCAACTTTTCCAACGAATTGATCGGTAAAATAAACGGTTTTATGAATATGTCGCTTCAGTTCGTAATGATCTTCGACAGTGACTATTCGCGGCAGGTACAGATTAAGCAGGTGCTCTCGGTCGGTTTATCGTATAGTATCTTATAGCCCTCTCTGTTGAAATAATTCAAATAACTAAAAAGCCCCGCTTATTGTGTAATAAGCGGGGCTTTATTTTTTTTAAAGGGACAATCGAAGTGATCTTACTCCACATCAAATTCAATGCCCTGGGCCAGCGGCATCTCTTCTCCCCAGTTAATGGTGTTGGTTTGGCGACGCATGTAAGCCTTCCAGGCGTCGGAGCCTGATTCGCGACCGCCTCCGGTTTCTTTCTCTCCGCCAAAAGCTCCGCCGATTTCGGCGCCACTGGTACCAACGTTGATATTCGCAATACCGCAATCGGAGCCGCGAGCACTCAAGAAGGTTTCGGCCTCACGCAGGTTCAGTGTAAACATTGAAGAGCTAAGCCCTTGTCGCACGCCATTATGTTTGGCGATGGCTTCATTTATATCGCTGTACTTGATCAGATATAATATGGGGGCAAAGGTTTCCTCTTGGACGATATCGTACTCATTTTCAGCAGTTACAATGGCAGGGCGTACGTAGTGACCGTCTTTAAATTTTTTATCGGTTATTTTTTCTCCGCCGTATACGACTTCTCCGCCTGCTTCCTGTACTTCCTCAAGTGCCTTTTGCATATTCTCTGCTGCTTGGCCGTCAATCAAGGGCCCTACCAGGGTATCTTCATGGAGCGGGTTGCCGATATTGACCTCTTTATAAATTTCAACTAGTCGGTCTTTGAGTTCCTCAAATACATTTTCGTGAACAATGAGTCGGCGTGTGGAGGTACATCGCTGTCCGCAGGTACCCACGGCGCCGAACACGGTAGCGCGGGCTGCCATCTCAAGGTCGGCATCCTCGGAAACGATAATGGCGTTGTTGCCGCCGAGTTCCAGGATGGTTTTGCCCAGCCGTGCGCCCACGGTTTGAGCGACCTGTTTGCCCATGCGAATGGAGCCGGTAGCTGAAATGAGCGGGATGCGCTCGTCTTCGGTCATCCATTCTCCCACTTCGCGTCCACCGGTAACTAAGTTGAAAATGCCTTCCGGCAGGTCATTTCTCTTCAGTACTTTGGCAATAATATTTTGTACGGCAATTCCGCAGAGCGGCGTTTTTTCGGATCCTTTCCAGATCATGACGTTGCCGCAGACGGCCGCGATCATTGCGTTCCAGCTGTAAACCGCCACCGGAAAGTTAAATGCCGATATGATGCCGGTAATGCCGAGCGGATGCCATTGCTCATACATGCGATGCTTGGGACGTTCTGATTGCATCGTTTTGCCATAGAGCATGCGGGATTGGCCAACGGCGAAATCACAGATATCGATCATCTCCTGAACTTCACCGAGCCCTTCCTGGTAAATCTTGCCCATTTCATAGGTTACCAGGCGGCCAAGCTCTTCTTTGTGTTTACGCAGTTCGAGCCCGATCTGGCGCACAATTTCGCCGCGTTTCGGAGCCGGAACCATTCGCCACTCTTTAAATGCTTCCTGTGCCTGAGCTACGACTTTATCATATTCTTCGCGGGTCGTCAGGGTCGTATCAGCAATTTGAGATCCGTCGATGGGGGTATGACTGGCGATGGTTTCTCCGCGTTCCTCCCCTAAAAACTTTTGTCCCGTACTTGTGCCGAGGTTGGTTCCTTCAATACCTAGTTTCTTAAGAAATTCCATAATGTTGGTTCATTGATTCATTAATTTTGTCTTAAAATAAGCATACTTTTCTACATGTGAAGTACCTCTTTTCCATGATGAGCATTATCCAAAAATTAAAATCTACAATAAATTCTATTTATGGACCTTCCCGAAGCATCCAACAGGCAGTGTACGCTATTACGCAAACTGAACCGTAAGAAATATCGCTACGAAGAAAAGCTTTTTTTACTGGAAGGTGTGCGTGCAGTACAACAGGTGCTAAAAAATGATGCTATCCCTGTAAAGACCCTTTTTTTCGATGAGGAGCAGAAATACTGGCTCACAAAAGAATGGAAAAAGGTGATTACGGACTATGATTCGAGCCTGCTGGCGGCGGATCTTTTTGCCGAAGTTTCCGATACCGATACCCCACAGGGGGTACTCGCTTTGTGCGAGATGCCCGATGAATCTTCCGTGGAACAAATGGGGGGGCAGGGAGGCTTAATACTGGCCCTGGACGCCGTACAGGATCCGGGGAATCTGGGTACGGTCATCCGTACAGCAACCTGGTTTGGCGCCGCCGGATTGATTTCGGGCAAAGGCACGGTGGATCTTTTTCACCCCAAAGTGGTGCGTAGTACGGCGGGAGCGACCGGCGTACTGCCTTATATAAATGGCGAACTGCCGTATTTGTTGGACGAGATGGAAAATTTGGGATGGCCGGTATTTCTGCTCGATGCCGGATCAAATTCAATGGCCTTATCAGAGGTATCGTCTTTTGAGAAAGCCGTGGTTGTGGTGGGCAACGAAGCACATGGAGTAGATGGGACATTGGAAGCGGCCGGTAGAAATAAGCTTCGAATTCCGTCGCCCCAACAACGACCGGGAGTAGAGAGCCTGAATGCCGCTGTAGCCGCATCTATCGCCCTGTATGATCTATCCCAGAAGGTCCACTCAGATTAATTTTTAATAAAGATTATAATTTCTGTTGATTCTCAATAGCCGAATGGCTAAAGTTAAAAAACAGCGTTACCGGCTGACCGTTCTTTAAAATCTAATTCCAAGCTATATGCCAACAGCTAAGAAAAAGAAGATTTTTGTTCTGGATACCTCTGTTCTTTTGTATGATTCTGATGCCGTAAAAAACTTTCAGAAGAATGACATCGGCATCCCCATTACTGTTCTCGAAGAGATAGATACCTTTAAAAAAGGCAACGATGTCATTAACCTGCATGCCCGCGAGTTCACCCGCTACCTTGACAAGATTTCCGATAGGAATTTACTGCAGCAGTGGGTTCCCCTCAACGGGAAAACCCACGGCAATCTTCGCGTTCTGCATAATGAGGACAGCAGCGTGGATGCGGCTGAAATTTTTGGCACACAAAAAAATGATCACCGCATTTTAAATTCGGTGCTCAAGCTGATGGAAGACGAGCCGGACAAAAAGGTGGTGCTCGTTTCAAAGGACATTAATCTGCGCATTAAGGCCCGGGCCCTGAATATTGATGCGGAGGACTACGAAACCATCCGTATCAAGGATATTGATCACCTGTACAAGGGTAAAACTGAAATAAAATATGACGACTCGGAAATCATCGATAACTTTTACCAGACGGGTGAACTGGACGTTGAACAGGTAATGCAGGACAAACCTACCAGTAACCACTTTTTTATTCTTAAAAACCATTCCAGTTCGGCTCTTGGGTATTACAATGCCAAAAAAGAGGTGATTGAGCCGGTGCGAAAAAATACCGCATATGGTGTCACGCCCCGTAACGCCGAGCAGACCTTTGCCCTGCAGGCGATTATGAATCCGGATAATCTGCTGGTGACTATTACCGGAGCCGCCGGCACTGGTAAAACGTTATTGGCCCTGGCCGGTGCGCTGGAACAGCGGCGTAATTATCATCAGATTTTCCTGGCTCGCCCGATCGTGCCGCTCAGCAACCGGGACATCGGTTACCTGCCGGGCGACATCAACTCCAAGATCGATCCCTACATGCAGCCGCTCTGGGATAACCTGTCCTTCATCAAAAACCAGTTCTCCGAGTCGAGCAAAAAGTATCAGAAAGTGGATGAGATGGTCGAGAACCAGAAACTCCGCATCATCCCGCTGGCCTATATTCGCGGACGATCGCTGTCGAACGTTATTTTCATTGTGGATGAGGCCCAAAACCTCACCCCGCACGAAGTGAAAACGATTATCACGCGGGCGGGAGAAAATACCAAGATTATCTTTACGGGAGATATTTTCCAGATCGATACGCCCTACCTGGATACCCAGAGTAACGGCTTATCCTTCCTGGTAGATCGGATGCATGACAATGATTTATACGCACATATCAACCTGGAAAAAGGAGAGCGTTCGGAGCTGGCAAACCTGGCCAGTAAGCTGTTGTAAATAATAGATCAGGATCCGATGCTTTGTGCGGCAATCCAGCCGGTGGTCCAGGCGGACTGAAAATTGTATCCACCGGTGATGCCGTCGATATTCAGCACTTCGCCTGCAAAATAAAGGTTGGGGCACTGTTTGCTTTCCATGGTACCCATATTGACTTCCGACAGGGGAATACCCCCACTCGTGACGAATTCGTCTTTATAGGTCGTTTTTCCCTGGATGTCGTAGGTGGCGCCGGTCAGGTACTGTGCCAGTTGATGCACCTGCTGGTTCGACACTTCCGCCCAGCGCATTTCTTGGGGGATTTCATTTAACGACAAAAACCGCTGCCACAAGCGATTGGGGATGGGGAATGAATCCTGCTTGGAGACCATTTTCCGGCTATTATCCTGCCGTAATTTTTTGATGGTCTTCCGGGCTTGTTGCTCGATATGGGGATGTATCCAGTTAACCCGAACAGTAAATCGATACTCCTGCTCATACAGATACCGTGCGGCCCAGGCCGATGTTTTGAGTACCGCCGGACCGCTGAGTCCCCAGTGGGTTATCAGGATTGGACCGATGTGTTCAAAAGAGGTTCCTTCAATGGAAACCGATCCCTCGGGAATGGAAATGCCGGCCAGATCCTCGAAAATTTTATCGCGAAAATTAAAGGTGAACAGGGAAGGTACCGGTTCTACGATAGAGTGCCCAAGATCAGTAAGCCATTCGTAGGTTGTGCGTCGGTTTGAGCCGCCGGTGGCGACTATCACAGCATCAAAATTCCGGGAAGGAGCGTCCCTGAGATGGAGTTTGTATTCTGGAGGCAATTCGCCGGTTTGTTCTATTCCGTCGACCCGCATTTTTGTTTGTGCCGCCACCTTGTTGCGCCTTGCTTCTTCTTTGAGGGTGCTGATAATGGTTGCGGAATCGTCGGTTACCGGAAACATGCGCCCGTCCGATTCGGTTTTTAGTTCAACGCCCCGGCTTTCAAACCAGTCGACCGTATCGCGGGCCTGGAACTGTTCGAACGCCCAGCGTAACTCTTTGCCGCCCCGGGGATAGGCGTGGGACAAAATTTCGGGATCAAAACAGTGATGGGTTACATTACAGCGTCCGCCGCCGGAGATACGTACTTTTGAGAGCACCTCCCGGCTCTTCTCAAAGATGGTTACCTTATAATTTGGATGCAGGCGGGACGCATTTACAGCAGCAAAAAATCCGGCCGCACCACCACCGATCACTGCCAAGGTTTTGTTATTCATGGTTAAAAACGGATTTAAACTTCAACGAATTCGGATTCCACAGTCCGTCCAAAAAAGGTGGTGGCATGATGATCAAACAGCTCAGGAGCATCCGTGGTGAGAAAACGTATCTTTCCTTTTTTAGAGCACTTTTTGTCAATTTCAGGGTGACGCCGGAGATAGTCCTGGAGGCTGGCGGCAACAATCGGTCCCTGGCTTAATACGGAAATTTCATTGGGAAGCTGGCTTTTTATTTTATTCATGAGCAGGGGGTAGTGGGTACATGCCAGCAGTAGCGTATCAATCTTTGGGGACTGCTCGAGTATCTGATTCAGATATTTTTTGACGAAATAGTCCGCACCGGGATCGCTATGTTCATTATTTTCCACCAGTGGCACCCACATCGGGCAGGCCTGCTGGTAGACCGACAGCTTGGGGAATTGATGTTTGATTTCCATAAGGTAAGACTCGGATTGCACGGTGCCGGTTGTTCCGAGGACGCCAACATGATCCGTTTGAGAATGCAGGCCAATGACCTCGGCAGTAGGGCGAATAACTCCCAAAACCCGTTTTTTTGGGGCAATCACCGGCAAGTCTCTCTGCTGGATAGTTCGCAGTGCTTTTGCTGAAGCGGTATTACAGGCCAATATAATCAGGTGACATCCCTGACTGAACAAATATTTTACGCACTCCAGGGTAAAATGGTAAATCGACTCAAAGGAACGGTTTCCATAGGGCGTACGAGCACTGTCGCCAAGATATAGAAAGTCGTATTCTGGCAGCTCATCAATAATATCTTTCATTACGGTTAAGCCGCCCACGCCGGAATCAAAAATACCAATAGGTGCGTCTTCTGGTGCCATTGAAGATAGAATTAAATCGAAAGTTTGAGGCAATGGTGGAAGGTAGGCAAACGCATGCTAAAAAATAAATAAAGCACCCCAACTGTTATTACGAGATGATGATATTCAGAATTATTTAGCGTGAGCTGGCTACCAGCTTTAGCGGAGTTTTCTCGCCAAAACTACCGTCTTTTTGAACGCCCGGTCTCGGCCGGCTGCACTGTTATAGGCCTCGAACACTACTATATAGATTCCAATCCGATTTCTTCCACCGTCGTCTTTTCGCCCGTCCCACATAAGCTGTCCCTCGAATCCCGCCTGTTTGCCATCCGCCAGCTCTTTAATCAGTCTGCCGTATCGATCGTAAATATGCGCCTTGATCAGATAGTCCTGCTGTTCAAGTTTGTAGTTGATAAAAAGCCGATCTTCGTAGCCGTCCTCATCCGGTGAAAAAGGGTTTGGACTGAAGCTGATTCCTGTTTCGGCAGGCGGTTCTCCGTTTTCCTGGTAGATGGAGTTTTCTTCTGCCGGCGTGCCACCTTTGGCGTTGACGCTGGATCCCCAGTTTGATTGGTCGTTGCTGGGTCCCAGCGGATCGATGCGCTCGAGGGCAATGCCGCGAGGATCGATGATATTTGGGTTTTGCCAGCCTTCATTATAGGCTACCGAATCGATGGTGGTGCCGGTACTGTCGGCAATGAAGATCACATCTTCTGAAGAAGAGAGACTTAGGCTCGATTGATCGATCCTAAGAATCGAATGGTTGGATTCCGGGACAAGGTCGAAGAAAGATGCTAATCTGCTTTTAGCAAAAGTTGGAGAGGGATCGGAATATACCAGTACCTCCCTATGGGGTGCAATCCATTTAGCTTTGGTTCTTACCGGTAACAATGGTTTTGTGTTCCCATTTTCGTCGGGGGCATCATGTACTATCAATCCTTCTAAGGAAAGGGCATAATTTTGGGTATTACGCAGTTCAAGATATTCGCTTTGATCAGGTAGTCGGTCATCGGCCTCCGCCAACGGATTGTACATGATTTCGTTAACCACCAGATCGCCCGGGGTCAGCGGTTGAGCCAGTGGGATTTTAGTTTCAGCTGTCAGATTTCCTTTCACGTCTGTTACATTTTGGGCCTTGATTTCAATATTCTTGTCCAGGGAGGTTGAAGAGCCGGCCTGCAGGGTGATCATGTTGGCGTGATCCTGATCAAATACAGTTATGTTCAGGGAATGACTCCCTGCGTAAAACTTTAGTTTATTATTGACACTGATAAATTCATTGAATTGTGCCTGAATCGCAGCGCTACCAATCATCTTAGCGAAGACAAGGTGGGGAGGGGAAGTATCCTCGGCAAAATGATGGTTTTGGGTGCCCGCAGAATGAAACGCTTCGCTGGACTTCCAGTTGGAAGGATCGTTGGAAGCTGCTTTTGGATCAATTCGTTCGACTGAGCTTCCCGGTTCGGCAGCGCCCCATGCAGAAGAGTAAAAAAGTGAATCTATCGTTTGGGCTTGGGCATTTTGAAGGTAGATGGCATCCCCCTGGTAGTCGTTTAAAGAGGGAAATCCTGTTATCCCGCTTCCATTTTTTATTTGATCGGCAAAGGCAGGACTTCCGGTTAAAACAAAGTACTGGTGACTTCGGAGCGTAATAGGCTTGCTGATTACCGTTTTTTGGCTGGCATCTCCCAGGAACCAGTTCTGTATAACTATATTTTTTTGTGTGGTATTATAGAGCTCAATAAAGTCGGCACTGTTAGTCGAACCGGGGCGGTACAAAAATTCATTGATTACGATATCTCCCGGCTTGGCGGGTGATAGTTTCAGGTACTCCAGCGTTTGGGAGGATTCACTCAGTTGATTTCCGAATAGATCGGAAACATCAGATACTTTTATCGAATAGGTGACTCCCGATTCAAGGTCTCCTTCCAGAAATAATCGTACCGTATCTTGCACCGCTGATACCAATTGAATATTGACGGAAGGACTTATTTGATAATGTTGTCTGTCGGTTGCAGAATTCAGATCCAGCTGCTCCGAGAATATCAGCCGGATGGTTGAGGCATCTGAAAAAGAGACTTCAGAGAGTACGGGAGGCTGTTGGTCAGCCTGTATGTCATTGACAGCGCCCGGAGTGCCGAAACCACTGGGGGAGTTGCCCCAATTCTCTGCATATTGCCCGGTCACGGTTACGGTCCTGCGTTCAAGAGAGACCTCTCGGCCGCCCCAGCTGTCGGAATATTGCAGGGAATCTAGCAGGATACCCTTTTTATTTCGGATGCTAATAGCGTCTCCGCCGTTATTTAGCGCGGGGAACTGCTGGCCCATTGTTACCAGGTTTACTTCGGGGAAATCAATTTTCAGTGTATTATCAGGTGCAATTACGATAAAGCTGTCCGGCGGTAATACTACCGGACTTTCTGTAATCGAGACAGCCTGCCCTCGGCTATCACTCAGCATCCAGCCGTTTAGGTCGAAAGATTTTGATGTGGGATTGTAAAGTTCGATGTATTCAGTGCTCCCGAGCGGGGGATCATAGCTGAATTCATTGATAAAGATATCACCGGGAGCGGACTCTGAAATCCGGTAAAAGGTAAAACTGGTATCGGAAAGAGACATTGTGTTCCCAAAAATATCGCTGATATCCAGTATCGATAAGTGATAGCGGGTCCCATTATTCATCGGTGAATCCAGGGATAGGAATACGCTGTCGGGGACCCTGAAACCAGAGCCGGAAACAGTTAGGTTATTGTTTAGAGTAAAATTTGCAGGTTGTTTGGCTGATTGTTCAGTAATGCGCTCTGAAAATATCAGCAGTAGACGGTTCTCCGATATTACTTTTAATTTACGAAGAGAGGGAGCCGATTGGTCAGGGGCTACATTATTTGGAGATCCTGCAGAACCGGGTGCAATAGGTGCTTCATCCCAGTTGGCGCGATAAGTTCCGGAAATTGATGCGTTTCGTCGTTCAAGCGCGCGTTCGGTACCGCCCCATCCCGAGGAATAGCTCAGGGAATCCAGGATGATACCCTGCTTATTCCGTAGTACAATGGCATCCCCGCTGTTATTAAGGGCGGGAAAATTATTCATGCTTTGCAAAGCGATATCCGGGAATACAGACAACAGCGAGTTATCAGGGGCAATGACGATAAAACTGTCGGGAGGGATGATATAGGTTGTATTACTGATGGTAGTATAGTAGCCGCGATTGTCACTAAGGGTCCATTCTCGCAGGTCAAGGGATTTGTTGCTTACATTATAGAGCTCAATATATTCGGTTAGTCCGGAAGGTGGATCATAGAGAAATTCATTAATCACGATATCACCTGAATCTGCCGGACTCGGCCGGTAAAAGGTAAAGGTGGTATCGAAAGAGACTGCTGCGTTGCCAAAAATGTCTTCAGCTCCCGAAATCGAAAGCATATACGTTTGCGCATCTTCGAGGGTCGGAGAAAGGTTCAGAATTAGGCTGTCGGGAGCCATTTGAATGATAGATGTAATGTTGGCACCGTTAGTAATAGCTGCCGTCCCTGTTTCAGCAATCCGTTCGTCAAATTCCAATAATATATTGCTGGATGATTGGATCGTCAGTGATGTTAATGCAGGGGCTAGGCTATCCGGTTCGATTTCATTAGGCAAGCCGGGAGTACCTCCTAGTGGATTCGGGGAATTGCCCCAATTCCCCTTGTAATATGAATGTGTGGCAAGCGAACGTCGCTCTAGTGCAACATCCTTTCCTCCCCATTCCGAAGTGTAATGAAGTGAGTCCGCCAAGTTATTATTATTGGTGAGTATATGAATCATATCTCCGCCGGTATTATTAAGCGAGGGCAGGTTGCTCCACTGATAATATGCACGAGGTCCATAAACGTTCATTAACGAGGCCGTATCCCCTGAGATAACCAGAAAGCTATCCGGAGCAATAACGATGGGATTCTCACCTAATATTTGCATACCGGATTCATCACCGATTTGCCATCCCGACAGATTCAGGTATTGATTACTTGTGTTGATGAGCTCGACAAACTCTGCCTGTCCTTCAGGGGGATCGTAAGTGAACTCATTAATTTTGATATCTCCGGTACTATAATTCCCAAATACGATAAAGTTAAAAGTTGCGGGTTGAATCGGATTTCCAGAGAGATCGGAAATATCCGAAACGGAAATGGTATACAGGTCTGAAGGAAGCGGCTGGCTGTAACGGATTCGAACGGTATCGGTTGCGGGAAATTGCAGGCCGGCCGGAGTAAGTGAATGATTTAAGAAGGAAAAATCAGTGAGCTCTGCCGATGCTTGGTCAACAGCTCTATTAAATGCTATATCCAGTGTTTGATCGTCAATAATTTTCACGGACGTAGCAATAAAAGGGGGGAGGTCAATTTTAAAATCAAAGGTAAACAGATCGGCGCGAGATGAAGTATAGGTTGCGAGTACCCCGAAATAGGAGGCGGTGGTATATGTATTGTCGGTTTGAGTGCCACCTTCTTGCATCAGCATGCCGTCGTATCCTGTTCCGACTTCCAGGGTCCAGTCGCCGCCCGAAAGCCGTGTAACCTTAATGCGATAAGCCCCGCCGCTGCTGATATTGGTTGTGCCCGACAAAAGAGTTGTCGTTGGGCTTCCACTAACATATTTCACCAGCCGGATTACATCTGAGCTGCCGCTTTCGCCGATTTGAATCGCATAGCCGTTGACGGGGCCTGCCAGATTTGCAATGTCACTCATTAAAAAAATGGTAGCATTGTTTCCTCCCGATGGAGAAAAATCAAGGTTTACGAAAAACTCCCAGCTGCCGATAATATTTGTAGAAGAAGTGCTAAGATAGGAGATACCACCGTTGACGTCATCTCCCTGAAGCTGCAAAAGATGATTGGGGATGGTATCTATAATGGTGAACTGGGAGGTATCACCCGACCAGGACGGATTGGCGGTAAAGTCACCGTCTTCAAAACCGTCCTGAAAGTTGTAACTTTGGGACCAGCTTTGATTGGCCGTGAATATGACCAAGATAATACATGCGAAGACTCCCCGTAGATATTGCATCCCTTTACCCTCTCTTGATTTTTTTGCGGCTGCAGGATTTGAGAAAAGAAAAAAGGAGATGAAGCAGCTACCAACTGCTTCATCCCAGAAGGACATTTGATTTTGCTCTCTTATTTCAACGGCTTATACGCTTGTATGCGCTTATGTAGGTAAGACCAATGAAAAGGGTAATCCTTACAATATTTTTCGATTTTTTTTATATAATCTTGAGCAATGCCAATAAATACTCTAAAGACGTGGTTATGGACTACCTTACAAGCCAATCAGTACCTTTTGAAATTGCAGACATCAACCACGGCTTTCAGCTGGCCAAGGGTATTTTGAAGATCCGTAAAGATCACCTGGAGCTGGAGTTCGAAGTTCAGGATGCCATCCTCGGAGTGATCAGTTCGGGCGTACAGACGGTATCGATTCTGTTTAATGACTTAGAAGACATCCGGTATGAGAAAGGTTGGTTTGGAGCAAAAATAATACTCAAGGCCACTTCCATGAAAGCGCTGGAGGATTTGCCCGGCTCGGAACAGGCTATAGCTGAACTGAAAATTAAGCGAAAGAATAGGAAAGAAGCGGAGAGTGTAGTATCAAGTGCACGGGTAGCTCTTTCGGAACACAAGCTTGACAGACTTGATGATTAAATCGAGCTGAAATAAAAAAAACTCCGCCAGATAAAATCTGACGGAGCATAGAAAATAAGAATGTAATTAACGGATGTAGCCTTTAGCTGCCAGTAATTCGGCATTGAGAATGGCGCCTCCGGCTGCTCCGCGGATGGTGTTATGCGCCATCGTCACATAGCCGATATCCATGACCGTACCTTCACGCAATCGCCCGACGGCCGTTTGCATGCCGCCTTCACGATCTGCATGCAGGCGTGGCTGCGGATAACGATTTTCTTTGTACAGCCGGATCGGCTGCTTGGGAGAAGAGGGGAGTTCCAGTTCGGCAATGGGATTATTCCAGCCGGTGAACGCTTCTTCCACTTCCAGAAGAGAAGCCGGAGCATTTTGTAGCTTCACGGCTACCGAGAGCAAATGCCCTTCTATGGTAGGCACGCGAACGGCTGTCGCCTGAATGGTAAACTCATCAAAAGTGATGCTGCGGTCAGACAACGTCCCAAGCACTTTGGTAGATTCGGTCTCCACCTTCGGTTCTTCGCCGCCAATATAAGGTACCACGTTAGCTACGATATCCAGGCTGGGAACTCCGGGATAGCCGGCTCCGGAAACCGACTGCATGGAGGTAACAACCACTTCATCAATACCAAAGGCATCTTTCAGCGGTTTCAGTGACATCGAAAGCGGTACCGATACGCAGTTCGGATTGGTTACAATCCACCCGCTGCCATCGCTGCTGAACGATTGTTTTTTGATCAGGTCGATATGATCGGGATTCACTTCGGGCACCAGCAGGGGTACCTGCTCGTGCATACGGTAGTTCTTTGCATTGGAGATGACCGGGATTCCGGCTTCGGCAAAGGTTTTCTCAATCTCATCGGCCACAGAGGAATCGAGTCCAGAAAATACAAAATCAATCCCTTTGAATTGGGTCGGATCACATTCCTTTACTTCCAATTCGGCGGCATCGGCGGGCATTTCCGTTTTTTCAATCCAGTGCACGGCCTGTTTATATTTTTTACCGGCGGAGCGTTCAGAAGCTCCCAGTGCTTTGATGGTGAACCACGGATGTTGTTCTAATAAACGGATGAATTTTTGTCCGACGGCCCCGGTGGCTCCGAGTACGCCAACTTTGAAAGAATGCATATTATTGAGGTATCATTAATGAGTTTTAGTGATGGTACTGCAATCACTACGACGAAAATCAGGTTCGCCCTGACTTTTTAAAGGCCCTTAAAATACTGATAAAAGCAGAATTAATTAAAGTGCTTATTTTTCCTATCTTTGGTCATCTTAAAATCCATTTTAAAATTACAGTATTACGTACATGTCAGTTACCGAACTCGATAGTTTAGATACCCTTGTATCGCTGGCCAAAGCCCGCGGTTTGATTTATCAATCATCGGAAATCTACGGAGGCCTTGGAGCCGTCTATGATTACGGCCCCTTGGGTGTTGAGTTGAAACGAAATATTCGTGATTTCTGGTGGAAGGAAATGACCCAGCGCCATGATAACATTGTAGGACTCGATTCCGCCATCTTTATGCATCCCAAGGTATGGGAGGCCAGTGGTCACCTCGAAGGATTCAACGATCCGATGATCGATGACAAGCAGTCAAATAAGCGTTATCGGGCTGATATGTTGATAGAGAATGAAATTGCCAAGCTGAGAAGTAAAGGCAAAGCAGATCAAGCTGACGAGATGCAGGAATTACTCGATACGGCAGGTTCGCGCAAAGGCGTATGTGAGGATCTCTATGAAATCATCATGGAAAAGGAGATTCGGGCGCCGGAATCCGGGGCTTTCGACTGGACCGAAGTGCGTCAGTTCAACCTGATGTTCAAGACACAGTTTGGGGCGACCTCATCCGGGGATGACGACGATGCGGTATACCTGCGGCCTGAAACCGCACAGGGAATCTTCGTGAATTTTAAGAATGTGATGGATACCGCGCGCCAGCAGGTGCCCTTTGGTATTGCACAGGTAGGTAAAGCCTTCCGGAACGAAGTAGTGGCTCGTCAGTTCATATTCCGCATGCGCGAGTTCGAGCAGATGGAGATGCAGTATTTTGTGGAACCCGGAACCGACGAAGAAACCTATGACCATTGGCTCGAAAAACGATTGGACTGGCACAAGCGGCTGGGCATCCGGATGGATAAAGTGCGCACGCATCCGCATCCCGAAGACAAACTGGCTCACTATGCGGCCGCCGCTGCCGATATTCAGTACGAATATCCCATCGGCTGGCAGGAAGTGGAGGGCATTCACAATCGCACCGATTTTGATTTAAGCCAGCATATGGAATACTCGGGCAAAAAGCTGGAGTATTACGATCAACAGAAACAAAAGCGGTATGTGCCATATGTTATCGAGACCTCCATCGGTCTGGACCGGACGGTGATGATGGTGTTGTGTGATGCCTATCGAGAGGAAGAAGTGGACGGCGATACCCGTACGGTATTGAAGATGAATCCAAAACTGGCACCGACGAAAGTGGGTATCTTTCCGCTGATCAAAAAGGATAAGCTGCAGGATCTGGCCCATAAAATTACTGACGAACTGCGCGAAGATTACAACGTGTTGTACGATGAGTCTGGCTCGATAGGGAAGCGCTATCGGCGACAGGACGAAGCCGGGACCCCGTTCTGTATTACCGTGGATTTTGACGGGGTGGAGTCGGAAGGCGAAGATACGGTAACCATTCGCTATCGCGACGACATGACCCAGGATCGGGTGCCGGTGAGCCGGTTGCGCGAAGTTATTGATGAGAAGATGGAGAGCTGGAAACCCGAATAAAGCCGGTAAATTCTGATCTTTTTTTCCCTTAAAAGCCTGTCAGATTTTGTGCTGACAGGCTTTCTTATTTCTTGGTTAGAGGCCCGAATAGATTGCCCATCCCAGCAACCCTAAAGAAATAAGTGTCAAAATCATGCCAATGGGATTGCCAAAATTAATAGTATACCCGCCACCCTGTTTTTTCTGAACAAGAAAGCGTGAATCTTCGGAGTTTATATAAAGAGGACCGTACCAGTCGTCGTAATCTGTGAGAAGACTGCCGTTCTTTTCTTTATGTTGCTTCACATCGCCAAGGACGTTGTATAGAATCAAAGCTATGACAATGAGTGCAACTACAACCCCTGTTAACATTGGTTCCATAAGTCCGTTCTCCGTTTAGCTATTTTGCCTCCCTCCATGCATTATTTTTGCGATGCTTTATAGTAATAAAATGAATAGCCGGCGGGAATAATGGCCAGGAATGCCATTATAACTCCCAAAACGATACTGTAATTTGAGGGTTTGACGTATGGAATAAGAACGATGGTGAGCAGACCGCCGGCCACCCAGGTGTAGGATCCCACCCGATGCGTCTGTTTCCAATTTTCAGAGCTTTCCAGGGTCCAGGGCAGGCGAATCCCGATAAAATAGTTGGGCTTGAGCGTGCGAAGGTAATTGCCCGTCACCAGTACAAAGATTCCCAATCCCATGTAAAGCCATAACAGTGATTGTTCTTTTATCCCCAATGAATAGGAAATCAATATGCCCTGAATACTCAAAAACAGAACCACAAAGATGGTGCGTAACGCCGGAAGGGGTTTTTGGTCAATTTCAATGCGTTTTTTCGGATCAATTTTGGGAATGTAGAGCATCAATAAATAGATGAGCACATTTCCGATGGGGAGGAGCAACATGGCTATGGGCTTGGTTGTGAATCCGTCGGGTTGTCCCTGTAAATTCCAGTGTATGGCAATTCTGGAAGGCAATTGATTGCCGATAAAAGGGATAATCAGAAAGGGTAGTGTTAGTAATATCAGGTTATGCCATTCCTTTTTAAGTGCGTATCTCAGTGGTTTCATGATGAAGACGATTTATTGAGCATTTCCATGAACCAATTGGTCACCTCTTCCAATACGGTGGTGTTAATCGAATACCGTATAAACTGTCCGTCGCGCTCTTTGCTGACCAGCTTGGCTTGCTTGAGAATATCAAGATGATGGGAGATACTCGGTTTGCTGATCTCAAACTCATCGGCAATTTCTCCGGCACTCCTGTCCCTTTGCTGCAACAGCTGCAGGATCTTGCGGCGCGTCGGGTCATTTAATGCTTTAAATACAGTGTTCATTTAGATATTTAGATAACTATCTAAATAAACAATATCAAATGCTGATTTGCATGCCAATACTATTTGTTTTTCATTAGTAGCGATACATTTCTATAAGGGGAACCCGATAATAATCTTCGGCTTATGAAAAGTGATTCAATTGCCAAACGGAAGGTGCTCTTTTATGTTCTGCCGGTATTGGCTGTTTACATCATCTGGGGTATCTACATGCAGGCAGCCGGGCAATGGTATCTGTTCAGGGATAATTGGTTTATGACGCTGACGATGGTTTTCGGATCTTTCGTGGCCGGTGCGAGTTCGGAAGGGGGCGGGGCCATTGCCTATCCGGTGATGACGCTGGTATTTAATATTACGCCTGAGGTCGCCCGCAATTTCAGTCTGGCTATCCAAAGTATTGGAATGACCGCCGCCACGCTCTGGATATTTGCCAAGCGGATCACGATTGAAAAGACGTATTTACTGCTTTCCGGCATGGGCGGCCTGGCCGGGGTAGTATTCGGTGCTATCTGGATCGCCCCGCTCGTGCAGGCTGCTTATGCTAAAATGATGTTTGTTTCGTTCTGGCTAAGTTTTGGTATTGCCCTGTTTGTGATTAATCATATCCGTAAACGGAATACCCGTCGCCAACTACCCCGTCTTACCGGTTTCCAAAAGGGTGAACTTATCGCCATGGGATTTTTGGGCGGAATCCTCAGTGCTATATTCGGCAATGGTATTGATATTTGTACCTTTTCATTTGTAACGCTTAAATATAGTCTCTCCGAAAAAGTTGCAACCCCTACCTCGGTAGTATTGATGACATCCAATGCCATTGTGGGGACAATGATGCACATGTTTCTTCTGGGGGATATGCAGGTTGAAGCGCTGAATTACTGGCTGGTGTGTATCCCGGTAGTAATGCTGGGGGCGCCATTCGGGGCAAACCTGCTCCACAAGATTAACCGCATTTCCATCGCGATCATGTTATACCTCATTATCATCGCCCAGTTTATTGCTGCAGTGTTAATTATTCAGCCTTCCGGCCGGTTAATGATTGTCTCATTTCTTACCTTTTTGACGGGAATCGGAATTTTCTTTTTTCTTACCTCCCGTCACAAGAAATTAGAATTAGAGTCAATTACAGATGAGTAACCACCGGAAAAAGTTACCTAAGGTAGCCGTAGTTACAGGCGGTGCACAGGGCATTGGAAAGGCTATTACCTTGAAGTTAGCCGAAGAGCGATATCGAGTTATCGTTGCAGATATCGATGCCGAAGCCGGGAAAGAACTGGTGAACGGCTATAGCAAAATTTTTGATATCACTTTTAGGAAAACGGATATTTCAGACGAAAAGTCCGTCAAAGCACTGTTCCAATATGTTAGTGAGGAGTATGGAAAACTCGATGGACTGGTAAATAACGCGGCCATTGCTACTGCCCACAATGCACCGCTGGACGAACTGGAATTAGATGAATGGAACCGAAAAATAAGCACAAACTTAACCGGCCCACTGCTCTGCAGTAAATACGCAGCCGGATTACTGCGCGAAAGCAACGGGGCAATTGTTAATTTGGCATCGACGAGAGCGACGATGTCAGAGCCTGATACGGAAGCCTATTCGGCTTCCAAAGGCGGCGTGGTAGCTCTGACCCACGCGCTGGCGAATTCTTTGGGACCCGACGTCAGGGTAAATGCCGTGAGTCCGGGCTGGATTGATGTACGGGGTTGGCAAAAGAGCAGCGAGCGGGAAACATCGGAGCTTCGGAATATCGACCATGAACAACATCCGGTGGGCAGAGTGGGAAAACCGATGGATGTTGCATACCTGGTAGCTTTTCTTCTCTCCGGCAAAGCTTCATTTATTACCGGTCAGGATTTTGTGGTCGATGGAGGAATGACAACGAAGATGATTTATGAAGAATAAAAAAACCGTCCGATCGTATTGTATCGGACGGTTCTAAGCATTTCAATATTCAATAGCTTGGACTACATGTCCATGCCGTTATTGGCAAGACCGATCACTCCGCATCCCAGGCGAGCTCCTGCAGCACCTATAGGCGGCTGACTGGGATCATTTGGTTTGGAATGAATGATTACGGCTCTTCCAATAATGGACTTTGGTCCGTTAAGCTTGGCATTGGCAATAAGCGTATCGGCCGTGGCCATACCCTCAGCATCGGCATCAAGGTTCCCAAGGTTGCCGGTAATACGATCAATATCTTCAGGCGGATTGGTTGAGCTGCCTTCAAAATTAAAATGTGTGCCTGCCGAGGTACCGTCTGCAGCCTGGCAATCTCCATAAAGATGGATGTGAAAACCATGTTTGCCTTCACTCAGGCCTTGGGCTTCGGCGTGAACTTGTACGCCATTGGCTACTTTCTTGAAGGTCACTGTTCCGGTTACGTTATTGCCTTCAGTCGGGTGAATGACGGCCACGGCATCTGTATAGTTGGTTGCCGGTGTAGTCTGTGTCTCCTCTTGTTCCATCTCTTGCTCATTTGATTTTTGCTGTGCACAACCCACTGCAAAAATAACGAGCACTATAAAAAGTGAGGTATTTCGTAATAATTTCATAGGATTTTGGTTGATTTCAAATTAATAACAGTTAAAAACAATCAATGCCGCAAAGGCATTCAATCCGCATTGATTTTTTATTACTTTTGGAAACAAATTGTTCCTTTTTGCTAATTAATGAATATTGAAATTTAATTTTACGATCAAAAATTATGGCTGATAGAAAAACACCACTGTTTCACCTGGCTTTTCCTGTAGCAGATCTCGAAGAAACTCTTACTTTTTATCGGGATATCCTGGGTTGCGAAACCGGGCGGAGCTCAGATAAGTGGATCGATTTTGATTTCTGGGGTCATCAGGTCGTGGCGCATCTGAGTCCGGATGAGGCCGGAAAGTCAAGCAAGAATGAGGTTGACGGGCATGCTGTACCGGCCAAACACTTCGGCTTGATTCTGGAGTGGGAAGAATGGGAAGCCCTGGCGGGGCGGCTGCAAAATGAAGGCATTGACTTTATTATTGAACCTTACGTGCGATTTGAGGGTAAACCCGGGGAACAAGCGACAATGTTCTTTACGGATCCCAGCGGTAATGCCCTGGAGTTTAAAGCATTCCGGAATGAAGATCAGATTTTTGCAACATGATTTTAGTACTGGGTATTGAGTCGTGGGCCTTGAGTAGTGGGTTGATAGTAATTAACAAAAAGTTGTTAGTCTAGGATCATGAGAATGAATACTTAGTTTAAGCTAAGTCTTGTTTTTCTATCCTCATGTGTCAAGACTAATTACTCATGACTCACTACCCACTACTCAAGACTATCAACTAACTACTAAATTCTTCCTCGATTTCGCTGATCTGCATCGCCAGTTCTTCCCACTCGGCATAAACTTCCACGAGTTCCGCTTTGAGCTTTTCGTATTCCATTGAGATTTCTTTGACCTGTTCTTCATCCTCGTAGAAATCAGACTGAGCCATTAGATCCTCGATTTCACTCTTGCGTTCTTCCATCTGCTCGATGCGTTTTTCAAGCGGCTCGATTTGTTTTTTGAGCGGCTTGAGCTTGTTGTATTTTTGCTGACGCTTTTGGGCTTCAAGCCGCCGCTCTTCTTTGCGGGAAAGAGTGCCGTTATTTTGGGAATCATCGGATGTCGTCAGATCATTGGTTTCGGTCTCCTCCCGTTGTTTAACTTTTTCCAGATAATATGAAACGTTACCCAGAAAGGTGTTGGTTTCGCGGGGACGTACTTCAAGTACTTTGTCAACAATAGGATCCAGGAAATCCCGATCGTGAGATACAATCATATAGGTGCCTTCGTACTGCTCCAGGGCCTGCTGCAAAATATCTTTCGATTCCATATCCAGGTGGTTGGTAGGCTCATCAAAGATCAGGAAATTAGCCGGCATCATCAGCATTCGCGCCAGGGCAAGCCGGCTTTTTTCGCCGCCTGAAAGCACAGAAACCTTTTTGAAAACATCATCACCCTGAAAAAGGAAGCAGCCCAGTATAGTACGCAAGCGTGTTTCATCGGCTTTGGGGGCCGCATCCCGCATTACTTCAAATACGGTTTTGCTGAGATCCAGCTCGTCGGCCTGATGCTGGGCAAAGTAGGATACCGTAACATTATGGCCCGGTTCGCGCTGTCCGCTATCGAAGCCTTCCAGGCCCGCAATGATACGGATCATGGTAGATTTTCCGGCTCCGTTCGGACCAACAACCGCAATCTTATCCTGGCGGTCGATAGTGTAGGAGAGGTCCTCAAAAACAACATTGTCGCCATATTGCTTACGGATGTGATCCAGCTTCATCACTATTGCGCCGCTGCGTTCGGGAGGTGGAAACTCAAATGAAATCTCTTCGCTGCGTTCGTCGAGTTCAATTTTATCCATCTTCTCCAGCTGCTTGATCCGGCTTTGAACCTGGGCCGCTTTGCTGGCATTGTAGCGGAACTTATCAATAAAGTCCTGTATCTCCTTGATCTGTTTTTGCTGGTTTTCGTATTTCTTTCGCAGGTGTTCTTTTCGCTCGGCGTCTTTCTCCTCGTAATAGCTATAGTTTCCGGCGTAATCCAGCAGTTCTCCATGTTCGAGGGCAAGGGTGCGGCTGGTAATTTTATTGAGAAATGCCTTGTCGTGGGAAACGACGATTACTGTTCCGTCGTAATTTTTAAGGAACTGTTCCAGCCAGCGCAAGGATTCAATATCCAGGTGGTTGGTAGGCTCGTCGAGCAGCAAGTACATCGGTTGACGAAGCAACAGCTTACCCAACGCAATTCGCATCAGCCAGCCACCGCTGAATTCGGTAGTGGGGCGTTCAAAATCGTCAGGAGAGAATCCCAGCCCCATCAATATCTTTTCAATATTTGATTCCAGAGCATAGGCTCCCGATTGTTCCATCTTGTTTTGCAGGACCCCAACGCGCTCCATGGCCGTTTGATATTGAGAGGTGCCTTCTTCCAGCTCTCCGAGCTCTTCGCGCGCCTGTTGCACTTGTTCTTCCAGCTGCTGTATGCCCTGAAAAGCACTCTCCATTTCTTCATAAACAGTACGGGTAGGGTCAGGATCCACACCGTCCTGAGGCAGATATCCAACGGTCGCCGCCTTTGACATGTTAATATTACCACTGTCGGGGTGTATCTCACCGGCAATAATTTTCAACATTGTAGATTTGCCCGCACCGTTGGGGCCAACGAGTCCGATACGTTCGTCCGGATTGATAATGGTGCTAATGCTGTTGAACAGGGTCTTTTCACCGAAAGTAAGTGATATATTATCGAGTTGAAGCAAGAAGTCTGGTTTTTTAAAATTGGCATTTAATATAATCAACACAGCGGTAGAGCTAAACGGTTATTTGCTGCAGGGTAAAAAAGCCCTCTTTTTTAAATAAGTGAGATTTGTTCTATTTTTCGCCTATGTATTTATTGTTTTTCTATTTAGCACTTGCAATTGGAGTTTCTTTCATGTGTTCTGTACTGGAGGCAATTTTGCTTTCGGTGAGTCACTCCTATATTGCTATTATGGAGCGTAAAGGAACGCTGACCGGTAAGCTGCTGCATCGTTACAAGGAGGATATTGACCGGCCACTTTCGGCTATACTCAGTTTGAATACCATTGCCCATACTGTTGGTGCGGCCGGAGTGGGTGCTCAGGCGCAAGTAGTATTTGGTGAAGCGTATGTCGCAATTACGTCAGCTGTGCTTACATTTCTCATTTTGACGGTTTCGGAAATTATTCCCAAAACCATAGGAGCGACCTATTGGCGTAGCCTGGCTCCGTTCGCGGCCCGCACCCTGCGGGTGCTGATGTTTTTGATGTATCCGTTGGTTCTGCTTTCCCAGGCGATAACCCGTTTGTTATCTAATGAGAAAAATATTCCAAGCTTCAGCAGGGAGGAATTCGGAGCGCTGGCTGATCTTGGTGTAGAAGAGGGAGTTTTCGAGGAAGAGGAATCCCGCATTTTTAAAAATCTGATTCGTTTTAACTCACTAAGGGTCAAAGATATCATGACGCCCCGAACCGTGGTTGTAGGTTTCGATGAAACGCTGACGGTGGAAGATGTGAGTGATAATGTGGAGCAGCTACACTTTTCAAGATTGCCGGTGTATGGCAAGGAGCGTGATGAGGTTACTGGTTATGTGCTTAAAAACGACCTGCTTTTGATGATGGCGCGAGACGAAAAATCAAGGCAGCTTAAGGAGCTCAAACGTGATATTCTGATTGTGCCCGAGTTGATGCCTTTGCAGGATTTCTTTGAGCGGCTGATGAAGAAACAGGAGCACATAGCAATTGTGGTGGATGAATATGGAGGGTTTGCCGGAGTGGTAACAATGGAAGACCTCGTGGAAACACTGCTGGGCATGGAAATTATCGATGAGGTCGATAATATCGAGGATATGCAGAAGATGGCGCGAAAAAAATGGATGGAGCGTGCCCGTCGCCTGGGCATTGTTTCGAAAGAAGCCGAAAAACAGGATCTGGATGAAAATCGCCCGACTTCTTCTATCGATTCCGCCTCCTAGAATTGCTCGGCGCGTGTTCAGTGGCTTCTAAATATAACGTCATGGATCGCTTGTACGGAATCTTTAATCAGCTCCTGTGGCATTACCAGATTTAGATTGCCTTTCGATTTGCTTATTGAGAGCAGCTGAATCTGTTTACTGTCTACGGCTTGCGTCACTTCTTTAATAAGCATATCCATGGTAGCCGGATTGCAGGCCACCAAACTTATGATACCCTGTTCCGGTTCGGTGGATACCGTGCCCCACTGTTGCAGATCCTTTACAGCGCGGTGCAGTCGATCGGAGTCTTCAATAGCGATAGAAACCGAAGCTTCGGTTGTGGTAACCACATCTACGGCGAGATGATGGTATCGCAACGTATCGAAAATACCGGATAAAAATTCGTATCCCATCACCGTGGCTGCCGAGTTAACCGTCACGACGGTGCAGTCTCGTTTAAAGGTTATTGCTTTGGCTCGCCCGTCGGTGGTTGCTTCCCCGGAGATACGAGTTCCGGGTTGATCGGGATCAAAAATATTTTTCACCCAAACCGAAATCTGTTTTGCCGCGGCGGGCTTTGTGGTAGATGGATGCAGCACTTTCGCCCCAAAATAAGCTAATTCTGTAGCTTCCTGAAAGCTAAGCTGGGATATGGGCCGGGCACCGGAGACGACCCGCGGGTCGGAGGTGTAGATGCCGCTGACGTCAGTCCAAATTTCTATAGCCTCGGCCCCGAGAGCAGCCCCGATCAGGCTGGCGGTGTAATCAGACCCTTCAAAGCCAAGTGTTGTAAGTTTTCCATTTTCGTTCTGCCCGTAAAAGCCGCCCATTACCGGTACCTGAGATTCCTCGAGGCTATTGATCAGTTGTGGGGCGGCCCGTTCAATAAAATCTAAATCAGGATTTGCCTGGGTAAAATCGGAATCGGTTTGTATGATCTCGGTAGCATCTACCCATACAAAAGGCAGCCCCGCTGCACGGCCACACTGGGCAAAAAGATAGGAGGAGAGCTGCTCGCCAATACTGGCTATCGCATCCTTTAAAAGAGGGGGCAGCTTTTGGGATTCATTGACCTGTGTGAGATGTTCCCGCAACTCCGCTATGCGCAGTGTGATCCACTCATCACACCGGTCGGCTATTGAGGAGTCCGCTTTGGGATGATGATCCAGAAAATTCTGCACTAGGTTACGGTGACGTTCTTCAATGCCGGTGGCCAGCTTTTGGGCTTCGGTAAGGTCGGAAAAAGCTTGTTCGGCAGCACCAAGTAGTTGGCGGGTGGTTCGTGCAGTTGCAGAAACAATGACAAAAGGAGCCTCGTATCTTTTGATGATTTGTATTACCTGCCGCCAGGTATGTTCGTCACCCATAGAGGTGCCGCCAAATTTTAGAACGTGCATCAGGGGGAAACTTTATTTTTTTAAAATTTATTTCTTTATCGTTGAGCAAGGGCTCTGATATCCATCGTTAAGTACAGAAATTATTGCTCGCAACGACTTGCTATTGGACTGATTATAATATCAGTGTGATCAATAGTATGGACAATAAACAAGAAAAAAAGTATCAATCTAAAAAGAAGCTTCTGGAACGCATCCGAAACGGGGACGCTTAGCAACAATCACTGCCTGAGCGGATTCCTGATTACGGCTAGTGTTAAAAAGCTAATTTTCAGCTTCATGAACAATCATTATGTTACATCTTCTTCAGTGGTAAAAGAGGAGATGGAAAAAAATACTGTGGTATATTCATGAGTATTTTTAGTGGACCGAAAATAACATCGGTTTAATCTACCGGAGGAGTGAAACCGTTTTTGCGGATCAGATCTTTGTGTTTGGAAAGAAAAGACCGGATCCGGTTCATGGGAACTGCCTGGGTAATGCCGTATGCAATACGATTTTTTTGCTGAACATATACGGTATCCTGGTAGGGCTCTATTGTATTGCCGAAATTTTCCAGGGTAGGGCGGGGAACAAGATAATCTTCTCTGTCCACCGACGCCGACCGGGCCATACCTACCCACTCAAAAGAGCGGAAATTGTCTCTGCTGGCGATAATAAGTCCGCCGCTGACGCCTGGATTAAACAGGGCGTCCATCACAAAAAAGCGGTCGTGCTGGCTTCCGGCATCCCCGACCACACCCCGTGTGACGATGTTATATCCCTTAGGAAATCCGATAATATAAATGAACGTCCCGAGCTGCAGGCGATCATTTTCCCCTAAAGGCATATCCAGAGGTTCTTCGGTTTCCTGCGGCTGATCATCAAAAGAGGCGCTGAGCAGGGCCAGGTCGGAGCGGGAGTCGGTGGCTAGAATATCAAAACTCTTGAGCCGGTTGGATTTGAAGATCAGGTTGGTCTGGCGTTGCTTGATGCTTATCGACTGAATGTAGGTGTTTGGAGGGATATCTTCCGAATCATAGTAGGTAATGACCGTATCCGGGAATGAAACAACGTGCTGACAGGTGATCAATAGGTGTTTATCCCGAACATTTTCCAGCAGGATTGAGGAGCCGGCAGTACTTTCTTCAAAATTAGTCCTGCGACTGGCAATTTCGCTGATATCGTTGGTCTTTATATCTGATAGCGTAACAAATCGGTTAAATGCATAGCTTCGATAAAAGCCCGTGGAAACGATGCGCAAGACGGCATTTTTAGCTTTGGTAAGCTCTTTCGATATGTCATGCTGCGGGAAAGCACTGGTATAATATTTGGTTCTTTTTTGAGGTTTTTCGCCGGTTACAGTCGGTTCTGAACTGCCACATGCAACCAGAATTATGCTTATGCTAAGCCAAAGAATAGAAAGTAAAGTCCAGCGAGTTCTCATAATGATCCAATTTACAGGTTCGGTTGACAAGGGCTGATTATCATTCCCTGCAAAGAACTTCCTGTTTATACGACATCGAGCGAAGAAGTTAAGGTTTTACTATCGATGCCATTTGGTGCAACGATCTCACTAGCAGCAAGTTACTAAATTTCTGCTTACGAACACTAATAATGAAGTAGTTGCTGCATCATTTCTTTACTGAAACAAGTTGTTGGCACGAATCCTGTACTAGGCAGGCGTGAGCTGTTCAACTTCCTGCTCCATTTTTTCTGTCATAGATATGTAGAATACCTTGTCCCCGTTTGCTGGTGTGGGAGGATTATCTACCGTATAGGGATAAATTTCATGATTGGAGGAAATGACGAACAAGGGGACGATAGTTCTAGGTCGATTGTCCCGGAAGTCGGCAAAGGTTTCCTCCCCGGTAATTTCTTTGGCTGATAGTTCTGTTTCAGGAGAGATTAATTTGGACAGCCGTTCAAAATTCAGATTATCATGGAACAGGATGCGCCCGCTCAGGTGACTGGTCACTTCTTTATTTTCCACGGTGCCTCGGGTATTCGGGGCCAGCTGAAACACATGAGATCTTCCAAAAATTTCGCCGAATCGAAGTGCAGAAAGAGAGTTTACTTCGTCGTTTGGCGTCAGCGACAACATACGGCCTATACCGTCAAGATCAATTTCTTCGAGAGCAAATTCTGATAATATGTTACCATGATAGGTTTCCAACCCCCTTTTTCGGGCTTTGGCAGTATTTTTCCAGTTGGAATCTGCAACGAGTACTTTGAATCCTTCTTCCTTGATGGCACTTGCAATTTTGAGAGCCCAGTCATGTGCACCGAGAATAAGTACCCCGTTGGGTACCGGTTTGGCTACTTTGAGTTTCCGGGCCACCCATGAAGCTGAAAGACCGTAAATGGTGACCGTGCTGATAATCAAAATAAATACAATGGGCACCAGTTGATCTGCTTCCTGGAAGCCGTTTTTTGAAAGTTCAATGGCGAATATTGAAGAGATGGAAGCTGCAACGACGCCCCGCGGTGCCATCCACGAGAGAAAGAGTTTTTCTCGCCAGTTGATTTCTGAAAACAGGGTAGAAATATAGACCGAAATAGGGCGGGCGATAAAAACCAGGATCAGCAGGTAAATCAGGATTTCCCAGTTAAGATTATGCAACAGGTTATCAAGCTCAACGCGGGCGGCCAGCAAGATAAAGAGTGCAGAGAGCAGCAGTACGCGCAGGTTCTCTTTGAATTCGGTAATATGATTGATTCGTGCGGTTTGCTGGTTGGCAAGGGCAATTCCCATCAGTGTAGTGGCCCAGAGGCCGGACTCGTGCTGCAGCATATTGGAGGCGGCAAAGACCACCACTACTACTGTAAGGCTCACCGGATTTTGCAGGTAATCAGGCAACAAATGTCGTTTGAGCAGAAAATAGATCAAGGCTGCGCCGGCAAGTCCGACGATGGTCCCAAAAAATACTGTTTTAACGATGCTCATGATCGCCAGGTTCGTAGCGGCCGTGAGGTTGGTGCTCAGAATCACCTCAAAGACCAGTACGGCGAGCATTGCCCCGATGGGATCAATAACGATACCTTCCCATTTCAAAATGGATCCTACCTGCCCTGAGGGCCTCACTTGCCGGAGCAGTGGAATTATTACGGTTGGTCCGGTAACCACCAGAATAGCTCCCAGGAGAATAGACAGTTCCCAACCAAAAGAAAACAGATAGAAACCCGCCACGGCCGATATAACCCAGGTGAATAACACTCCCACCGTCACGAGTTTACCGATAATTCCGCCCACATTGTTAAGTTCGGAAAAACGCAGGCTTAGTCCGCCTTCGAAGAGAATAATTGCAACGGAAACAGAGATAAAAGGGGTAAGTATGTCTCCCATCAAGACGTCAGGTTCCAGCAGGTTGAAGACGGGACCGGCCAGGATGCCCGAGACCAAAAGCAATAAAATTGCCGGTAGCTTAAATCGCCAGGCTACCCATTGCGCCCCGATGCCAAATACAAGAATGCTTGTTAATCCAATTAGCAAATGACTGCTCATAAATCTGTGGATTTGAAAATTGCCTTAGAAACCGAGCTTTTTAGCTCGTATTGTGAATGAGGTTCCCGAACTTATCGCCATTATCATTATTAGGTATGACTGGCTTGCGCACCCAAGCCGAGAAGAACTGACTAAAAATAAACGTACCTCTAATTAAGTGGAATTTGATGTTTCCCGTTCCATTTATGGAATCTGAAAGTAAAGTATTTTGTGAATATCGGCCAAAATTTTTCGCTTCTAAAATTTTGGTCAAGACGAAGTCGTCGTTTGTTGCGTAATGGTTGATTTAAATCGTTGGGAATGATTCCAGCTCGTATATGCTTATACAGATAATTTTGATATACTTACAACTAACCAAATTTTAACGTTAAAACTGCATCAACGTGACTGACAGCCTACAGAAAAAGATTAAACGTTTTTTTAAGAAAGATTCGGCAGCCGGGATGATACTCATCTTTGCAACGATCTTAGCCTTGGTGGTTGCCAATACTCCTCTGTATGAATGGTACCACCACCTGTTGGAAATGCATATTGTGTTGGGATTGGGCCAATTTACCATCGACGAATCATTGCATCACTGGATTAATGACGGCCTGATGGCCATATTTTTCTTGTTGATCGGCCTCGAAATAAAACGAGAGCTGAAATATGGGGAACTCTCAACCATTGAGTCGGCCTTGCTGCCGGCCGTTGCGGCGTTGGGCGGAGCTATTGTGCCGGCCGTAATCTTTTTTGGATTCAATGGAGGTACCGATTTTATGGATGGTTGGGCCATTGCTATCGCCACGGATATCGCTTTTGTGATTGGGGTGCTGGCGTTGCTGGGATCCCGGGTACCCATCTGGGCCAAAGTATTTGTTACCGCTATTGCTGTTGTAGATGATTTGATTGCGGTATTGGTTATTGCCTTCTTTTATACGGAGCAGATCAGCATGGCGGCCCTGGGAGTGGCCGGTTTGTGCCTATTAGTGTTGCTTTACCTTAATTTCAGGGGCTCCGACCGATTGTCTCCCTACATGATTGTCGGTTTCGTTATGTGGTGGGCTGTTCTTGAGTCGGGTGTTCATGCCACGATCGCAGGAGTGATCCTTGGTTTTGTAATTCCCGCCAGTCGGGGATGGAGCCTAGAGCGCATCAAGGAGTATGCCCAGGAAGGATTTGAACTTTTCAAGCAGGCAGAAGATGAGAATCTTTCCGTGACCCGCGAACAAGCGCTTCATCATATGGATGAGACCCTGGTACATGCCGATTCTCCCCTTCACCGGCTGGAGCACAAGCTGCATTTTCCGGTTTACTTTGTGGTAATGCCGCTGTTTGCTTTTGTTAATGCGGGTGTTCTTTTTGATCCGGAAGTGATGGCCCAGGCATTTTCTTCACCCCTGACGTGGGGCATTACGCTGGGACTCTTTTTCGGTAAGCAGATTGGTATCTTCGGATCGACCTGGTTACTTACGAAAGCAGGCTTTACTAATCTTGCCGACAACAAGGAAACCTGGAAAGTGGTTTACGGGGTGGCCCTGCTCGGTGGCATTGGATTTACCATGTCGCTGTTTATTGGCAACCTTTCTTTTACGGATCCGAATTTGCTCGAATTTTCGAAAGTAGGCATACTTTTGGGATCCATTGTTAGCGGCTTTTTAGGATATTATTTTCTTAGCTTGCGTCCCGATTACGGAAAAGAAACGCAGCAGGCGTTCGATGTTCCGGAAACTCAGCAAGCCTAAATATAGGTTGGTGCAGTAAATTTCATCAAAGGGCGGCCTTACTTGAGGTCGCCCTTTTTATTTGGCCAAATGAGGTTGAGAAACGGTACCGGTGATAGGAACTTTGATACCATTGTCTTGCCGGGACAGCTTGAGGTCAAGCAGCCGTTCAATATTTTGAAGCACCACGGAGAATGATTTGGAAAATTCCGAAAGGGAGAGATCCATATCCTCTAAAAGTGAATGCTCAAAAGGCGTTTGTGGAATTATGTATCCTGAAGCTGCTGCGAGGACCAGCTCCGATTCTATAGTACTTTCAAGGGCTATTTTCGAGCCTGCTTTTTGCGGACTCCAGATCAGATTCGCTGAATGAAACGGAATAGCCTCTGTGGGATATCCGAAACCTTTGATAAAAAAACTGTACTGTTGCTGAAAATTTTCTGAAGGAGTCCACATTAGCGAGTCGAGGGATATCTGATGATGGGCAAGAACGATATTGGGTTGTCCGGCATCAAATGAAGTGGTATAGCTAAATTTCTCCGCCACTACACGGTTGACGGACGTTCCGGGCAGCGATACAGTAAGTGCTGAGCCTTTGGACCGGATGGTTTGTTCAGAAGCCAGCGGTTTATTTTGCGTCAATGTCTGCAGGGCATCCAGGGCAGAGCCGGTAAAATGAACGTGGAGCGTATCAGCCTTGACTTCCTGCATGCCTGACTTATCCAGATAACTAGACTGAATAGCCCGCACTTTAATTTCGTTGAGGTGTTTAAGGCCGTAATGAGAACCACCGAAATAGATATTCAGAAAATCAGAGTACCCCATATCCAGTTGCAGGTTGGCGGCCCGTTCGATGTGATTGCCGGAAATAATCGTCAAATCGTCCAGCGTAACGGTCGCAGCAAAGGGAGCGATATCCAGGCCGGTAAACTGTATGGATAGAGAATCATTGCTCTTATTCTGCTCTGCTATGGCTTTTGTAATTTGATCTTCTGCCTGGGATGCAGCAAAGTAGTGGTAGGTGACCAGCAAAAGGGACAGCACCAAAAGTCCGAGTCCGATATATTTCTTTTTCATGATTTTTTGCCGTCCGTATTGATAATTAGGTGCTTCAGAAGCAAATCATTCTGTAAGCCTTCGCAGTATCTCATCGAAGGTATAGGCATCTTCCTCGCTTGCCTTCATGTTGCGCAGAGTGAATTTACCTTCACTAAGCTCGTGATCACCCACAATAATGGTGTGACGCGCGTTCTCTCGATCGGCATCTTTCATCTGGGACTTAATAGAGCGCCCGATATAGTCCATGGAAGCAGAAAGTCCCGATTTGCGCAGTTTGGGAAGATGCTTAACGGCCCATTTACGCGCCTTTTCGCCGAGCGTGACGATATAGACATCCAGCATCTCTTCATCCACCAGTTCGATATTCAATTCTTCACAGGCGATCATAAGGCGCTCCATACCGGCGGCAAAACCTACGGCCGGTGTAGATTGACCACCGATTTCTTCAATCAGCAGATCGTATCGCCCGCCGCCCCCCAAGGCATCTTGTGCACCTAAATCCGGACTAATGACTTCAAAGGCAGTACGGGTGTAATAATCTAGACCCCGTACCATATAGGGATCTTCTTCATAGGAAATTTCCAGATTGTCCAGTAACTCTTTTACGCGGCCATAATGTTCGGCCGTTTCTTCGGTCAGGTAATCCGTAATAAGGGGGGCATCTTCAATAAAAGGTTGATCCTCCTCTTCTTTGGAATCGAGGATGCGCAGCGGATTCTTTTCAAAGCGTTCTTGTGAAATTTCGCTCATCTTTGAAAGGTTCGGGCGGAAATAATCTTTCAAAGCTTTTTTGTAGGCTTTACGGCTTTCGGGGTCGCCCACCGAATTAATTTTTAGTGTCGTATTGGCGATACCTACACGGTCATAAATGGACATCATCAACGCAATAATATCAACATCTGCAGCCGGATCTGCGGCCCCGATTATTTCGGCACCAAACTGGTGAAACTGACGCTGACGTCCTTTTTGCGGTTTCTCGGCGCGAAACATGGGGCCGATGTAATACAGGTTTTGCGTGCCGCCACGCTGGTCCAGGTGATGCTCCACAAAGGCGCGGGCCACAGGCGCAGTACATTCCGGACGCAGTACATAGTGATCGTCGCCGCGTTCAAAGGCAAACATCTCTTTGGAGACGATGTCGGTCAGCTGACCGACCCCACGGGCAATGAGTTCCGTCTGTTCCAGGATGGGCGTTCGAATCTCTTCGAAGTTGAACTTTTTTGCTTCCTCGCGGATGATCTGTTCCAGTTTCTGCCATTTGCCTACTTCATCGGGCAGGATGTCAACCATCCCCACATGCGTACTAAATGTCGGTTGCGCCATGAAAAAATTACTTCTGTTGGAAAATTATTCGGCTCAAAGATAAGAGTCAGCATTCAGAAATCCTTAGCCAATTTGTAAGGAATCGCTTTTACAAAGGTCTTCTTAGTAAGCCACAGATATGCACAGATAAAACTGATTATGAAAGTCTATAAATATGAAGCTATAACACAAAAGATAATTAAAGCTTATTATGAGGTCTATAATGAACTTGGTACTGGTTTCCTGGAATCCGTTTATGAGAATGCAATGCTTTTGGAATTAAAAAATGGGACGGATTTATTAGCAAAATCTCAGGTACCCATCGAAGTATTATTTAAAACTGAAGTAGTCGGAGAATTTCGTGCTGATATTTTAGTAGCTAATAAAGTAATAATCGAATTAAAAGCCGTTTCAAAATTATTACCTGAACATAAAGCTCAGGTGATTAACTATTTAAAAGCTACGAAAATTGAAATAGGGCTTCTGATGAATTTTGGAGACAAGCCTGAATTTAAACGGTTTATATTCGATAAATAACTAGGGCACAGATCCATACTGATGGGAATAATTATTCTACATTAGAAACAATCAGTTTAAATCTGTGCAAATTAGTGGCCTTAACAATTACATGCCCGTTAATACAATTTTGCCGGTGTTTTTGTCATTCGCCATACGCTGGTGGGCCTGTTCGGCTTCAGACCAATCAAAAATAGAGTCGATCGCCGGCGATAATTTACCAGATTTGAATAGGGGCAGGGCCTGTGAGGCGAAGTCTTTGGTCAGCTTAATCTTGTAATCCAGGGCACGGGACCGCAGCGTCGAACCCATGATCGACAGCCGTTTCTTAAGGATGGGAGCCAGGCTCATTTTCTCCAGCCGGTGTCCGCCGAGGAATGACAGGTAAACCACCCGCCCATCCATGGTCAGCACCCGGATGTTTTTCTCCCAGTAGGGCGCCCCGATAAAATCAACGATCAGGTCTACCGAATCTTCCCCGATGTCTCCGACAATTTCATCTGCAAAATTTTGGGTTTTGTAGTTGTAGGTAAATTCGGCTCCCAGCTCTTGGGCTGACTCTAATTTGTGCTGCTTGCCGGCCGTAGCGATGATTTGGGCATCCCGCAGCTGATGGGCCAGCTGGATGGCGGAGGTACCTACGCCGCTGCCGGCCGCGTGAATCATCACCGTTTCCTGCTGGGTTAGTCTCCCCAGCCATATCAGAGCCTGGAAGGCCGTTAAAAAAGTTTCAGGAATAGCGGCCGCCTCTTCAAAGGAAAGATTTTCAGGCATGGACATAGCCATATCCTCGTGGATGGTGCAGTATTCGGCGTAGCCGCCACCGGCCAGCAATCCCATAACATGATCGCCTTCCTGCCAGCGTGAGACCTTGCTACCGGTTTTTTCTACAATTCCGGCCATCTCAAGGCCCAATATATCACTGGCACCTTTCGGCGGGGGATAGTTACCGCTGCGCTGCAGCAGGTCGGCCCGGTTGAGGGCAGTAGCTTTGATTTTGACCAGGATTTCATTCGGCCCGGGATCAGGAGTAGGGGCTTCATCAATAACTAGCGAAGAATTCTTTCCTGGATTTTGAATCTGTATTACTTTCATCGAAATTCTAAGATTTCTTGGACTTAAATTGATTTGTAATCATACCCAATGAGTCAAAAACGAGTTGATTGAACTGCTCAGATATTTTGAGGCTGACAATTGGAATCAGGTATAAAGCACAAATGAGTAGGGATCGAATCAGAATATCTGCATAGATATTAAAGAGGGTGGGAATTTGAAAAATTATTACCAAAGTAATTCCTCCAATAAACAGAACGGGAAAGATACTTTTCTCAAATGGCTGCATGGAAAATTTTAACCATACAAAAAATAGTTTGAGTACATTATATAATACAATGGCTGATGCGGTTCCGATTGCTGCTCCAAGAATGCCATACAAAGGGATCAACCAGTAATTAAGTAAGATGGTAACAATGATGAGGATAATGGTGGAGTAAAGGTCAAAACGGTAATGTTTGGAGTTTAAGATAATGGCACCGTTGACGCCGCATGCCATATCGAAGAGATTTGCCGAGGCAATAACAATGATTACCCATACTCCGCCGGTATAGTCGGGGGGGAGCAGGTTCATCAGGTTATCGATGTTGGCAATAACCCCACAAAATACCAGGCCACCGGCAATGATGAGATTTAGGGCCGAGCGCCGATACACTTTATCAATAAGGTTAAAGTCCTTGTTTTTAAAGGCGTCGGAAATGACGGGCGAGGAAATTTGGAAAATTGATTTTCGGGGGATGGTTATCGCCGAGCCAATATAGAAAGCAATGGCGTAGATCCCGGTATCACTAAGTCCGGCCAGGGAGCTCAGCATAATAATATCAATATTGTTAACCAGTATAGAAGCGACCCCGCCGAAGAAGGCAAACAGGCTATAATTGCCCATAGTCTTGAGCAGGGACTTGCGTAAAAATTGAAAGTCGGGCTTAAGAGTAACTTCAAACTTTTTCAGCGTATAAAAAAATAGCCACAACATGATGACTCCGTAAGTGGATACAAACGCAATCATGAATTGGGAAAAGGTGATCCAGTCAAAGAAATAGAGGATCAGAATAGTGGCTGCCAGCAAGCGAATGACGACATTCAACAAAAGGGACGACATTACGGTATCGTAAAGAGCACGGATGTAAGCCGAGAGGACATGAAAGAAAAGAATAAAGAAAGCCAGAGGTAAAACCAGCCAGTAGTAGTCTACCAGTAGTGCCGAGCGCTCAATAAAGTATTTGATGATTTCAGGCCGGAAAGCGTAAAGTATAATCGTAAGTAGAAATAATCCTACCGCAGGTACCACGAGGGCAAGAAATAAGGATCCGTGATGTTTTTTGTCTTTATCCCTGAAAAAAGGGAAGTACCGGATGATGGTATTTTGGGTCCCCAGATTAGCAAGTTGTGTGGAAACCATAGCAAGGGCGAGCAAAACACGGGTCAGCCCATACTGCTCTGGTGACAGTATGTTGGGATACATCCAAATTGTTATGATAAATCCAAGCGCGACGCCTAGATACGACAGAATCGCATTGCGTACACTTTGACGAATAATAATTCCCAAGGTAACGGTAGATTTGTTTGAAAAGAGAAGGAAGTTAATAATATTCTCTGTCAAAATAATTTCAATATAACGCTTCGAAAGCTGTAGATTAAAAGCTGCTTTAAGTGTAATTTTGTTGGATTAAATATTAGCAATGCGCTCAGTTCATTTTGTCCATTCTTTTTCAAAGCTCTCCGAAACATTTATCTATGATTATATCACCAGCTTGCAACAGCATGTGGAGGTTGAAGTCATTACATTTAATCATTTAAATAAAGAGGAGCGCCCGTTTAAGAAAGTAAGCACATTATCATTGCCGTGGTGGAATATGCGCCGGATTTGGAATATTGCGCGCGATACTTTGTTGGGTAACGATACTGAAACGTCGGCCTGGCCGGTGTATCGCCAAAGGTTAAAAAGTATGTTCTTGAATCAAAAGCCGGATGTGCTTCATGCTCATTTTGGACCTATGGGAGTATTATTGGCCCCGGTGGCGAGAGAACTTGACATCCCTTTGGTTGTCACTTTTTATGGCTACGATATTTCAGAGCTTCTTCGTCAAAAAAGTTGGCAACAGGCATATCAAAGGCTTGCTAATGTAGCTTCTTATGTAACCGTGCTGTCAGAGGAGATGAAAACCCGGGCCTTGGAAGCCGGTTTTGGCAAACAGCAAACAAAAGTAGTGCATCTGGGTACCAGGATAAATAATATTACCTGTCATACTCCCGGATATCCCATTAAAAAGTTTCTAAGTATCGGCCGCCTCGCTGATAAAAAGGGGCATTTAGATACCTTGAAAGCATTTCGTCTTGTACTCCAGGAGGTTGGTCACCAGATTCAACTTGATATTATCGGGGACGGAGACATGCGAGGCGATCTCCAGGAATATATTCATGAAAATAACTTGGGGGATAACGTTCGATTGTTGGGGCGTCTTCCACATTCCAAGGTGGTAGAACACTTAAATGAGGCCGACGCTTTTGTTTTGAATAGCAAAACAGCTGCCAGTGGAGATAAGGAGGGTACCCCTACCGTACTAGTGGAGGCACAGGCGGCGGGACTGCCTTGCATTAGTACCTCTCACTCGGGCATTCCGGAAATCCTGCCCAAAGAGAATCATCGTTTTTTAGCTGATGAAGGAGATATAGAACAGATTGCTTCCAATATGATAAAGCTATTAGAGGCCTCTGAAAAAGAAGTCAAGGAGATTAGCAAGTTGGGACGCAAACGCGTCGAAGAAGCTTTTGACGTGGCAGGGGAAGCGGAAAAGTTCAGGCAACTGTACGAGGAATTAATCCATAAAGACTGATTTATAGCTTTTTGCCAACCTGTTGGCCCAGCTTTTGTCCGATGCTGATCATAAAGTCGAAAGTCCATCGGTATATTTTTCTCCCCACCGGGACCCGAAACCCGGATAATTCATAGTGGAGTTTTTGAATAAGATCTTTGTTGACTTGTTCTATCTCTGCAATATCTGCTTTAGACATTGATTTTTTCCAAGCATAGGCGCGGGATTTATCAATGGGTTTACCGATTAAATCAAATAGATCTTTGTGCTTTTCTATGGATGTTCGGTTTTTGTCCTGCTGGTACTGATCGATAACTTCCGTGCTGAAATCAATATCCAGCCAGTTATAAAGATCTTCCAAGGTTTTGTCGGGCTGTTCCAGAAGTGATTCGTATTTAAGTTCATAATAAGTGTTATCGTCGAACTTCCGTCCTTTAAGCCCGTCGCTTACCCTTTTATTCCAAAATGTAGCTGCTTCTTTAATAGTATGAGTCCATCCGACTCTTTTGATACTTGCTGCAACGTCCCGTGGATCACGGATGAGGTGAATGATCTTTGCTTTTGGAAATAGCTCCACCAGCAGACCTATACTGTGGACATATTTGGGCGTTTTATTACCCCAGCGTGATTTATTATTTGTTTGAGCCGTTTCGCTGAACAAGGCATCAATGGCACCGGCATAATTTGTAGGAGCCGCCTGTTTGATGCTATTTTCAGCCTGCATATCAGTGAGCCCAAAAATATCAAAGGCAACGGTATTGGAGGTGGCGTTGGTTGTCTGTAAATCTCGAATGAAAAACCAGCGCTGTTTGGGTTCTGTAAAGTTGCCATAGTCGTGCCTTTTTTCATAGAGGTCGGGGATAAAACCCGATTCGAGTGTCATGTGCAGGTCCGGGGATTGACTTAGAAGTAAACTGAGTAAGGTTGTTCCAGAACGATCACATCCTAAGACAAAAACGGGTTGATCCATTTTGTACATCAATTAGTTGTTAATCTGAGCTCTTAAAATACCCTTTCCAGATCCATCTTCTAAACTGAAATAACATGGCTGCTTTCGATAGTTGTAGATTAAACAAGTACCATAGGGCAAGGGGAGCAGAGCCAAGCAGCTTAATAATTTCAGAAAGCCAATTTTTAATTTTGGTAGCGGTTGAAGCTCCTCTAAGTCGCAATTTCATACTTTTTCCCAATCCCAGGGCCTGTTTCTTTATATAATCTTTGGTGAGCCGAGTGGCATCTACCCGGTGGTATAAAAAGGCATTAGGGAGGTAGTAAATGTCATCGTGATTTTCTCGGATGCGACGGAAGAGTTCTTTCTCTTCGCCGGCGTTTAACGATTTCCCTTTTCGTCCCAGTGCTGTATCAAATGGACCGATTGACTCAAAGACTTCTTTTTTAAAACCCATATTTCCACCGAAAGGATATTTGTTATTGGGATAGGTTTTGAATGTAGAACCAAGGTCGTGATGCCCCAGCAACGGAAGCAGGAAATGTGACATCCAGGATGGGCGGGGCGCATCGAACTGAACATGGATCTTTCCACCCGCAGCTACGGCATCGGGATACTCCTCAAAAAATGTTATCCATGCGGGAATTAGGGATTCTGTGGCGCGAATATCATCATCTAGAAAAACAACATATGAGGCGTTGGCTTCGTTGATCCCCCGGTTACGAGCATGGGATAATCCCTGCTGGGTTTCTTTGATATAACGCAGGGGTTTGCCATCTTTGTCAATGGATTCCTGGTACTTTTTGACAATCCCGGGGGTTTCATCATCCGAATTATTATCAACGACCAGCAACTCATAAGGTAGGTCGTATTTCCATTGTAGCAGCGAATCTAAGGTGTCATCAAGATAATGGGCCCTGTTATATGAGCATATGATGAACGTAACGTTGGGTTGCATGATTGGCTGGTCGATAAAAAATTGTTTGTTAATCGGCTGAAAATATATGTTTTTAGCGGAAGAATGCGAATTTTAGATCCTGATATTTAATGAGCAATGTTTTGTCAAAGCCGCTTGTTTCGGCTATAATTACCACGCACAATCGGGCTGGGCTGCTTCCGCGTGCACTTGATTCGGTGATTATACAATCGTATGAGAATATTGAGATTGTAGTAGTGGATGATGGATCAACTGACCGTACGCCCGAAGTTATTGCGAAATATCAGGAGAAAATGACGATCAAGTATATTCGAATAGAGGAATCGGTAGGAGCATGCAGGGCTCGAAATAAAGGTATTAAGGAGGCTTCGGGAGATTTTATTGCTGGGCTGGATGATGATGATAAGTGGCATGAAGATCGCATCCGTGAATTGCTAGCCGCCTATGATGATATGTATGCAGCAGTGACTTCGGATACTTTAATGGTCTTTCAAAATGGAGAGGCCCGTTGGAAAAAACAAGAACTTATAGATTTAGATGTACTTCTGTTTACCAACCAAGTGGGTAACCAGGTGTTGGTGCGTCGCGATCGTGTATTGGAGGTAGGGGGCTTTGATCCAAATCTGCAAGCGGCTCAGGATTACGATTTATGGATTCGCTTGTGTCAAAAATTTGGTCCCATCCGAAATGTCCAAAAGCCCTTACAGACGATTTATATGGATCATGAAGAAGGGCGTATAACCAGCAGTTCCTCCTTTAATGGATACCTGCAATTTTATCAAAAGCATAAAGGACTTATGAACAAGAACCAGCGTAAGTATCAATTGTATAATATTCGCAGGACGCAGTCCAAGCCATTGTCGCCCAAAGAATTTCTGAGCTGTGTACCTCTATTCCGATATTGGAGTGAGTTAAAAAATGTAGTTGCAAATAAAGTGTTGAAATGAGGTTGAGTAAACATATCACTGTTGCTGTAAATAGGGTTCGATTGTTGGTTCGGTTTGGTTTGCGTAAGGCAGGAGTACCCGGTTTTCAAATTCACCAAATTGCATTGGCGAAGGGGGATCTGATTTATATTCCAATTCCCAAAAATGCTTGCTCAACAATCAAACATGCGCTTTATGAGATTGAGCATGGTAAAGAGTTTGACTATGATTGGGCCCATGAGTGGGGATTTAAGGATATTCACGATTATTATCAAAAAAGTACAAATGCTTTTACTGATGTTAGTAGACTCAAACAATCCAGCAAAACAGTGGTCGCTGTGGTTCGGGATCCGGTCAAGCGCATAGTTTCCTGCTACCGAAACCGGGTTGTTGATTTAGGGGATTTAATTCAGACAAAAGAATCGTTGCAAAATGCTGGATTGCCTGTTCATCCGGACTTGAATACGTTCATTAATTATCTCGAGGACTACCGGGAAGTAAATAAAATTATTGAACACCATTCGCGTCCACAGTACCGGTTTCTGGGAGATAGCCTATTTTATGTTGATGAAGTTATCCCTCTGTCAAAAATTAACGTATTGGAAGAGATGCTTATAGAAATGAAACCCGATTTGGATTTGAAATCCGAAAAATCGGGAGGGACTTCATTTGGATTAGCAGATTTATCGAGCATTGCATTAGAAAAAGCTATAGAGTTTTACTCCCGGGATTATGAATTATTGTCTGAGTTTTATAGTCCGGCCCAAATAAAAGAGGAATATCAGGAATCGTTTTCTTGATGCTCTGTAGCAGTGTTAGTGGGTAAGGGCATCCATCCTAAACGACGGCTGATAAGGCCCACTGCAATAACCCAAAGTATCAAATGTCCCATCCAGGCTAACCGACTGCCCCAAATTACAGAGACCGGCTCAAAAGTCATGCTGACGGTATGCTCACCGGAAGGTACCTGCAGGCCACGCAGTACGAAATCTGATTTATACATTTTGGCAGGTTTCCCGTCGATAGTAACCTTCCATCCAACAGGATAATATATTTCCCCGAGTACCAGGAAGCCTTTGCTGGAGCTGCTGGTCTGCAGCTCAATGGTTTTAGCGTTATAGGTTGATACCGTAACGTTTGCGGTCGTGTCGTGGGAGGCCCGGAGTTGATCTTTGGACTCAACGATAGCAGTTTCAGCAGGATTAAAGTCTGCATCAGGTTTCATTAGGTTAACCGCCTGCTGCGGGGAATCTACGTTGCGCACCGAATCGACAAAAAATGCCTTGGGCAGTACATCGTCATTACGGTAAACCCGCTGCCCGTTTTCGTTATACACCTCGGTAAAGCCATCAAACGGAATCGACTGTTTTACCGTAATATATTTCACGTTGAGCATATCGAGGATGGGGTCGTTGAATCCTGACTGGTCGATCGTGAGCAGCTCGTCGATTAAATCCTGGTAATAGCCCAGCTTGGCTCCTGTATAGCCGCCGATCGTGGGATAGAAATAGGATGGGATGGCATTGTTGAAGGGATTACGATCCAAGGGAAATACCCGATACGGATAGCCTTCCGGGCTTTCGATATTCTTCATCAGGAATTGATCCACCGGCTGCTGTTGCCGTTGAATCATCTGTTCGGCCTCGAGTCGGTCGGGCACCATCTGCTTCTCATTGACGTATCGCGAATCCACGCTCAGCATATCATAGGCCCCCAGCAATACCATACCAATCAGGAAATAGCCCTTGCTGATCTTTTGTTTGATAAATCCGAAAATGAGTCCCGATGCCAGAAGCGCGAGAATCAGGTAGCGCTGTGAATCTCCGGCAGCCATTTCTTTGCGGTCGGGCTTGAGTCGTGTATTGATGTACTGGTCTACGCGCTGGCGAACCTGGGGATTATCCGGTTGTAGATTGTTCTGTTGTGCCAGTTGCTGGCTGAATTGCTGCACTTCGCCCGGCTTTTCAAATGAGAGCAACGCGCTGCTGCCAAACGTAAACAAGCCTCCTAGCACAAGAGCAATGCCTAGGGGAGCATAAAGTGGCTGCAGTTTGTTTTTATGCTTTTTAGCCAGTTCAATCAGCGCTTCAACTCCATAAACCGCAAGCACAGAATAGCAAAATACGGTTACAATAAGCCACATCTCGGGAGTGCGGAATTTATTGAAATATGGCATGTAGTTGAACATAAAGCGGTTCAGGCTGGGCAGGTGATATCCCAGGGAAAACAACAGGGTAAGGGACCCTACCCCGAAGAACAGATACTTGATTTTCTTTCGGTAACGGAAAAGGCCGATTAAGGCAAGCACAAAAGCAATGGCTCCCAAATAATGCGGTCCGCTGGTAAAGGATTTCGGTCCCCAGTAGGCTTCACCGGAAGATCCGCCATACAGACCCGGGATAATGAGGGTTAACAGTTCGCCTACCCCTTGTGACCAGCTGAAGGCATACTGCAGGGAAAGGCCAGTACCCTGAGAAGCATCCAGCGTGGAGCCGCCGCGCGTGCTGTATTGTGCAAATTCATATAGCCGCCAGTACACATCTATACTGCAAATGATGGCTAGTATTCCTGCTCCAAAAGCGATGCCGGTGCGATTGAGCCAGTCCTGAATCTGTTTTTTCTGATAGTAAAGCCATGAATCATAAAGCCACCAAAATCCCAGCAAATAGAGGAAATAATAGGTGACTTGCGGATGGTTGGCCCGAAGTTCAAGCGTCATAGCCAGGGAAAAGACAAAGAAGCCCAGCAGTTTTTTATCCGAACGCGAGACCAGGTAGTAGCCGATGAACATCCACGGTATAAAAGCAAAAGCTACAAATTTATTATAGTGGCCCGCTTCTATGATGATGGGGAGGTAGGTTGTAAATCCCACCAGTATGGATCCCAAAGCCGAGGAAAGGGGACGCAGTCCCTGTATGACAAAAAACAGGTACATGCCGCCGAGAAGTATCCAGAAGTAGAGCAGGGGCTGTAAAGAGCCGGAAATTGCTTTGACGAAAGTGTCGATGCTGGGTGGGGAGCTGGGATTATGAACCATATACGATGGCATGCCGGCAAACATGTTGGTTTCCCACAGTGGATGCTGCCCGTGCTGTTGTACATACTCGATAACCGATTGGGACCCAGCGCGCCATTGCAAAACATCATTGCCCATAAACTGTTTGCCGCCAAAGAAAATAGCCGAGTAAAGGATCAGCGGCAGCACAAGCAAAATAACAAGTGCCAGTAGATGCCGTTTATTTTTGGAAAGGCGGGAAATGAAGTCTTCTTTCAGCGACGAGTTATTGGTATCAGTACTCAAAGCAGTAATTGTTAGGTGAATGGACTTTAATTGGTACCTGAGCTTTGTTTATGAAGGGGACGTCGAATAAACCTGGAGATAAATCCCTAATCATAAAAAATGCCGGAATGGTTGATGTTATCCGGCATTTTGAAGAATAAATTAGTCGATAACGCGTGGCACCCGGAAGTAATCGGAATCGGCATCAGGCGCATTCTTGAGTGCATCTTCGTGGGAAAGAGGTTCTTTGGCTTTATCGTCGCGAAGCCGGTATTCCAGATCAATCACGTGCTCAAGGGGTTCAACATCCGAAGTGTCCAATTCCTCAAGGGTGCTCATGTAATCCAGAATCTGATTCATATCGCTTGCCAGCGAGTCGGTTTCTTCTTCGGTTAACTGCAGCCTCGCCAAGTCGGCGATATAATCAACATCTTTTTTGGTTACAGACATGAAATTTCGATATTAAATTCGGTTCAAAATGGACGGTAATTTAATGCTTATGAGATAAGAATTAAAAAATACTGGAAAAGAATTTATAACTGTATCATTATCTCTGATCCGGCTGCGTAGGCAGTTATGGATAGTTAACGCAATAATTAGCATTTTAATCCACAAAGCTCCAAAATGATAAGGAGAAAAGTTACTATTGTGAATGACGCAGGTTTGCATGCGCGTCCTGCTTCGGCACTGGTAAAACTGGCCAGCAAATTTGAGTCTGATTTCTATATCCACATGTTTGGTTACAAAGTAAACGGGAAAAGTATTCTAGGGGTTATGACACTTGCTGCTGAGCAAGGGGCCGAGCTGGAGCTAGAACTGGATGGAGAAGACGAAGAGGAAGCAGCAGAAGAAATTATAGCACTGATCAAAAGCGGGTTTGGAGAAGTTTACGAGGATGATGAGGAGTAACAACAAGGAAGCCGATCATAGCGAAAAGGTATTAAATGGTGCTATCGGATGTCCCGGTATCGTTATTGGGCAAACCTGTATCTACAAGAGACGTAAACCCACTGTTTCCAGCACGCGTGTGGCCGATGACGGTATTCCTCATCAGGTTGACAAGTTCCATCAGGCACGCAAGAAAGCAAAAAAAGAGCTCCAACACCTGCTGGGTGCCGGCCCGGATGAGGATTCTGTAGATCTGATCAATACACAGATTGAGATGCTCAAGGACCCTGAGCTGTGCGAGCGGGTGGAACAGCAGATTAGTGAACATAATCAATCGGCGGACTCAGCTATTCATAATGTGTTTGGCGATTATCTTGAGGCCATTAAGCAAAATCATAGGGAAGATTTTTTAGAACGATCTGTAGATATTGCTGACGTTAGGGATCGGCTGATTCAGATTATTCACAATCATGATGACGAGATCGCGGCCGGGAGCATTATGGTTGCCAAGGAGCTGAGCCCACGGGAGGTTATTGCTTTTTCAAATCAGGATATCAAAGGGATAGTAATGGATCGCGGCGGCACTACTTCCCACGCCGCTATTATTGCGCGCTCAATGAATATTCCGACGATTGTAGGCGTTAAAAAGGCCACCCGGATTATTAAGGCCGAAGACGAGGTGATCATTGATGGGCTAAATGGGGACGTGATTGTGCATCCGACGGAAAAGAACAAGGAAAAATATCGCGAACTTATTGAACAGCAGGTACAAATTTCAGGGGATGACGAAGCGGTGTGTTCTCAACCAAATCGTACGGCCGACGACCACCCTTTTGTACTGCGCGCCAATATCGAATTCCCGGAGGAATTGACCAGCGTAGAGAAATATAAGGCTGAAGGTATTGGGCTGTTGCGCACCGAATCGAGCTACCTGCGGGAATCCCAATTTAGGGAAGAAGAGCACCAGGAAAAATTTTACAGCACGATCCTGAAGGCAACCGATCCTCATCCTGTTATTATTCGCTTGTTTGATGCGGGGGGAGACAAGTTGTTCAAGGAAAGCAGTAAGGAGCAAAATCCCTTTCTGGGATGGCGCGGTATTCGTATGCTGCTCGACAGTCCCGATTTGTTGGATAACCAGCTGCGTGCAATTTTAGCAGCGGCAGGGAAGCATAAACAGCGGGTACGAATTTTGATCCCCATGATTTCAACTCCGAAGCAGCTGCATCGTATCAAAGAACGAATAGAAACCCTGCAGCATGAGTTGGAAGAAAAAGGGCGGGAGACCGATCCTGATGTGCAAGTTGGTATTATGGTAGAGGTCCCCAATGTGGCATTACAAGCACGTCTTTTTGCCCGTGAGGCTGATTTTTTGAGTATTGGCACCAATGATTTAACGCAGTATGTGTTGGCAGTGGATCGGGGCCATGAACAGATTTCATCGCTTTACGAGCAGCGGCACCCGGCGATCTGGCAGTTGATTAATATGGTGGCTCAGGCCGGTATCGAGGAAAATACTCCGGTCAGCGTTTGCGGGGAGCTGGCTTCCGATCCCATTTCAGCGTGCTGTTTACTGGGATTGGGTATTAATGAGCTGAGCATGAATCCCCTGATATTGCCTAAAGTGAAAAAGATGTTGTGCAACAGGAAGTTAACAGATATGCAGGCATTTGCGAAGGATCTACTTGAGGCCGACACCGTTGATGATATTAATACCCTGTTTCTAAATTGGAAGGAATCAACCAATAATACCTGACCGAATATATGGATCCAGTGCGCATTCAATCCATCGATACTCAAGACATGTGGGATTTGCTGAAAGGATTTCCCGAGCAGTGGAAACATGCTGTAGAGCTCACCGACGATCTTCAGATCAGTATTAACGAAGAAAAAATAAACAATATATGTTTTGCGGGTATGGGAGGGTCGGCCATTGGAGCAGATATTCTTCGGGCCTACTGTTATCACACCTGCCCTTATCCTGTTCAGGTGATCCGGCATTATGAGATTCCCCAATGGATTAACGAGCATACACTTTTTATTGCCTGCAGTTATTCGGGTAATACTGAAGAGACCCTGACAGCCCTTGAAGCTGCACGTGAAAAGGGCGCTCAGGCGATTGCGGTAACTTCGGGCGGAGAGATGATGGTGAAGGCGGCCAAAGAAGAATTTGATTATGTGAAATATCCGGCCGGCATGCCATCTCGTGCGGCACTGGCTTATAGCTTTGTACCCTTATACCGAATTTTCCAGATTCTCGGTTTTTTAGATGAAGGGGATACGGCCCTTCTCGAGACCCATGAATTTCTATCCGAACAGGTTGCCTTGCTCTCTGATCCGGATGATAACGAGGCTTTGAATCTGGCGGAAGAAGTTAATGATACCTTGCCCATTTTTTATTCAGATTCTACCTTTATGGAGCCGGTAAATCTGCGGTGGCGCAGCCAGTTCGAAGAGAATGCCAAAACGCTGGCCTATGGGAACACGCTGCCGGAGATGAATCACAATGAAATTGTAGGATGGGAGCGAACCGTGCACCTGACCGGCCGGCTTTCGCTGGTTATGCTGGTAGACAAGGAAGACAATATGCGAGTGCAGCGCCGAATGGAGATTGTCGAAGAGCTGGTTGAGGATCAGACAGCTTCACTGCATGTGCTCAAGACCAGGGGATCTTCGCGATTAACCCGAATGTTTTCGTTGATCCAGCTGGCCGATTGGACGAGCTTTTACTTGGCAGTGCTTAATAATATTGATCCAACGCCTGTTGCCAAGATCGACCTGTTGAAAAGCAAGCTGGCGGAAGCCTAATTTTAACTGTAATTAACAGACTATATTTTGAGTAGTCAATTTAATTTAACAGCATTTCGCCGGCAGCTCGGCACGCAGTGGCTTGCACATAGTATGCTTTTCTTTGAGGAGCTGGAATCAACCAATACCTATCTCAAAAAGCTGCCCGCCGATGAGATTGAGCAGGGGCTGTTGTGCCTGACCGATCATCAAACCGAAGGGCGGGGACAGTATGAACGAAAATGGGAATCGAAGCGGGGTAAAAACCTTACCTTTTCCCTGGCTTTCAAACCGTCGTCGAACGAACGACTGCATGTCCTTACATTGGCCTGTGCGCTTGCCATCGTTGAATATTTGAACGATTCGGTTAGTGACGAACCTTGCGCTTGCATAAAATGGCCCAATGATGTAATGCTGAACGATAGAAAGGTCGGCGGCCTGCTTACCGAAACGGTATTCAGCGGAAATGTTCTGGATCGATTAGTGATTGGAATCGGCTTAAACGTCAATCAGCAGAAGTTTCCAGCTGATGTTTCCAAAGTTGCTACATCCATATCCCTGGAAACAAAAAAGCCTGTAGATCGCGAAAAATTGCTATCCGAAATTTTGCAGCGTATTGAGCATAAATATCAGTTATGGGATCGTCACAAAAACGATTTAATTAAAGTAATCAATCGAAATATAATTGGGTATGGGCAGTGGATTGGTTTAATCATTGATGAAGAGCTGCAGGAGGATCCATTCAAGTTGCTGGGAATTAATGAGCATGGAGAACTACTCATGCTAAATCAAGACGGAGGAATAGAGTCTTTTTCCTATGAGCAAATCCGACTCGTCACTGATTGAACACACCGTCCAGAAGTCGCTGCGCCGCTATTTTCCGCAGGGCACTCCCTTTTTTATACTGGGCGTGAGCGGTGGAGTAGATTCTATGAGTTTGCTTTATATTTTTAAAAAATTCGGCATCGATGCCCTGGTGTCGCATGTTAACTATCAGAAACGGGCGGAAGCCTCAGATAAAGATGCGGAGCTGGTGGAAGGATTTGCCTCGGCCTGGGGATTCGAGTGTCATGTCGCCACGCTGGATGCTCCGGAAGAGGAAGGCATAAACTTTCAGCAATGGGCCCGCCAAAAGAGATACGACATTTATCGGAATTTGGCAGATGAATATGATGCTGGCGGGATCGCTGTGGCGCACCATGAGGATGACCAGGTGGAGACAATTTTACAAAAATTGTTTCGGGGTGCAGGATTGGCAAGCTGGTCGGGTATGGAGGTATGGGACGGAGAGGTCTTTCGCCCTTATCTGCATATCTCCCGATCGCAAATTGAAGAATATGCAGAGCAAGAGGCTGTTCCATTTCGGACCGACGAGTCGAACCTCGAATCGGGATATGCGCGCAATTTTTTGCGCAATGAATGGCTTCATCAACTCAAGCAGTTTTTCCCCGGTTGGAAGAAGAATGTACTACGCATAGCGGATCAGGCACAAAATTATGAGGAAGCTGTCAAGTGGATTGCCGGGCAGATTACCGATTCGCAGGGAATCCGTCGCAAAGCGTATCACACATTGGAGCCCGGCCTTCGGCGAGCCCTCATACTTTGGCTTGCCAAGCAACAAAATCCGGAATTGACAATTTCTCAGAACAGTTTGCGGGAACTGAGTGAATTGAGAAATCTTCAGACGGGCCAGGAAATCACACTAACACCCAATCTTAGCGTGATGCGGGACCGTGATTATTATGTGTTGGCGGAAAGTTCTGAGACGTCTATGGAACCGATGACCATTGAACGTTTTGAGCTGGAGTCAAATGTACTTCAGACTGATGAATTAATTATAAGCCTGCAGCCGCACAAAAGTCCTGATTTTGAAACCGCACTCTACCTCGACGCTGATAAGATTACCTGGCCGCTGACCCTCCGGTCGTGGAGAGCCGGTGACCGGTTCCAGCCGTTGGGTATGGAAGGCCATCAATTGGTAGCCGATCATCTTACCAACCGTAAAATTAGCGCGGCACATAAAAGTGAGGCGCTGGTCATGGAATCTTTTGAAGAAACCATCTGTGCTATTATCTTTCCGCCAATAAAAAATCAGGCGCCTCCGGGTAGTATTTCGGAACAAGTTAAGTGTGATTCCAACACCGCCCAGAGCATAGAAATAAAGTACAGATATTAGAACTACATGTCTCTATACAAACCCGAAACTGTTGAATGCAATGGCGAAATCTTCAAAATTTACCTCAGGCAGGAACAGATTGACGAACGGGTAGCTGAGCTTGGAGAGGAACTGTCTGAAAAGTACGAGGGCAAAAACCCGATTTTTATTGGAGTACTCAACGGGGCTTATATTTTTCTCTCTGATTTGATGCGGAATGTTGAAATCTCCTGCGAGGTCGACTTTTTAAAGCTCAGCAGTTACGGCGACGAAAAGGTATCCTCCGGTGAGGTTACAGATTTAAAGGATATTGACGCTGATATAGAAGGGCGTAATGTTATTTTGGTTGAAGATATCGTCGATACGGGACTGTCGATGAAATACCTGATCAACAAACTGGAAAAGAAAAATCCCGCGAGCATCGCTACGGTAACGCTGCTGCATAAAACCGAAGCGACCCATCATGATGTGCAACTGGATTATGTAGGATTTAAAATTCCTACGCTTTTTGTGCTTGGCTATGGCCTGGATTACGCCCAGGAGGGTCGAAACCTGGCACAAATTTATATCCTTGACGGTGATGAGGCGTAGATTTTTCAAGGTATTTGGAAGAATCTGTATTTTTACGTTGATAAGAGTTTCATAGCGGCTTATATTTGCGACTTCCCAACGGAGAGGTGGCTGAGTGGTCGAAAGCGCTCCCCTGCTAAGGGAGTATACCCCCATAAGGGGTATCGAGGGTTCGAATCCCTCCCTCTCCGCAAAACTACGCTAAAAGCTTCGTTTCGCAGGCAATTGATGCTTGAACGACGAGGCTTTTTTTATTTGTATTTAGGCAAGGGAGAGCTGTCATGTATTACGTTTATATTTTAAGCAGCAAAGAAAAGGATTGGAGCTATATTGGGTATACTGGTGAACTGAAGCAAAGATTACAGGCTCATAATGCACGGGAAGTCCAATCCACCAAAGCATATGCTCCATTTGAGCTGGAAGCCTATGTGGCCGTTAAAACCAAGCAGAAGGCAAAAGAACTGGAGGGGTATTTTAAAACCGGTTCGGGAAGAGCGGTATTGAATAAACGCATACTTTGATTGCCGTTTTTCTATAGAGAAAGAGCTTGATGGCTCTGTGGTCGACGAAGCTTTACGCGCAGTCGACCCTCTCCGCAAAACTACGCTAAAAGCTTCGTTTTGCAGGCGGTTAATGCTTGTCAGACGAAGCTTTTTTTATTGGCGGATACTTTCGATTTGAAGACGTCCTTTTTTAATTTGTATAAAAAAATATTTTGATAGAGTTAATTCCGAGTGCCTGGGTTCCATTATTTATTTTTTTAGCCCGAATATGTGATGTGAGTCTGGGTACATTGCGTATTGTTTTTGTCTCAAAGGGAATGCGATTACGGGCTGCAGCTCTGGGCTTTATAGAAGTGCTTATCTGGATCATTATCGTTGCCCAAATTATCGGTCATTTAAATAACTGGGTTAACTTCGTAGCATATGCCGCTGGTTTTTCTGCCGGCACTTACCTGGGAATGTGGATTGAGAACAGACTTAAGGTGGAAACCCTTATCGTCCGTATCATTACGGCGGCAAACATTGATGAGCTTGTTAAAAAGCTGAAGAATTCCGGATTTATGTTGACAAGGGTTGGGGCAGAGGGGAGTCTGGGTCCTGTTGAGATTGTGTTTACGATCGTAAAGCGAAAGCGTTGGAATGATGTCAAAGGGATTATTGAATCCTTCGATTCCGATGCTTTTTATTCGGTGGAAGAGGTGAAATTTGTAAGCGGTAAGGCAGACGGATTGCTTCCCAAAAGCAACTCCGATCGGATTCTTGATAGGATGCTGCGTACTCGGAAAGGAGTATAGAATATCAGAGGATTTTCAAGAGAAAATATTTTTGAATTGGTCAATTAATTAGTAGACTTAAAAATAGCGACTTGGTTTTTCGGCCGATCATCTATAGGTGAGATCTATCACCCCATCTTTTGTGAATTTAAACCTAATAAAAAGATGAGAGGCCGATTATGAATTCATCCAACCTATATGATCATATTTGTATTAGAGAGTTAGCGCATGTTCTTTGCATAAGCGCATTGGTAGTACTTTCCACTGTTTGGCTTTTAGCCTGTTCCGAAAACAGTGTGGCTCCTGCCGAAAATCCGGCAACGTTACTGAAAGCGAATAAGCTAAACGGGGAAATATATCCCGTTACCATCCTCAATGGAGAAGCATTTCATAGCCCCGTTGCTCATGTGTTATCCAAGGCTCATTCCTCTGAAGCACAAGGCTTTGCTACTCCCCTTTTTGGACTTGGAACAGCGCCCAACGGTGATATTTTAGTAGCTGATGCCGGTTATGGGGTTGTTACTCAGAGCGGATACCAGCAAATATCATTGCCTGGCGCAACCGATATCAGTCCAATCGGACGAAGTGCAATGTGGGCAACCAAAGGCTTGACGGGGAGTCCCGGCGACAATACCGGGCAGGCTCTTTACCGGATTTCCAACGGTCAAACCAGAATGATTGCAGATCTTTTTGCTTTTGAAGAAAACAATAATCCGGATGGAGCAGAGCTAATTGACTCTAATCCTTTTGATGTACAATCGTTGGGAGGCAATGCCGCGTTGGTGGCCGATGCCGCGGGTAATGATCTGTTGCATATCGATAACCGTGGCAACGTTCGGGTAGTAGCAGTTTTACCTAATGAAATGGTATCTACCGATAATATTAAAACGCTTGAAGGTTGTGCGGAAGGAGACACAGAGGGAATTTGTGGTTTGCCTCCTATGCTTCCTGCACAACCGGTTGCTACCAGCATTGCCATCGGTCCTGACGGCAATTATTATGTCGGTGAACTTAAAGGATTTCCGGCGCCGACCGGCGCGTCCAATATTTGGCGCATTGCCCCGGGAGCTTCCTGGGCCCAGTGTGGATCCAGTCCGGATTGTGTGAAAGTATTTGACGGCGGTTTTACATCGATAATTGATCTTGCCTTTGGACCTGACGGGGATTTGTATGTTGTGGAACTGGAAGAGAAAAGCTGGTATGCTTTAGAAGTTGAGGGCCTTACTTTGGCAGGAGGTACGATTAACAAGTGCGATCTAGCAACTAGCTCTTGTACGGAAGTAGCCTCGGGCATTCCCATGGTTACTGCTATTGCTTTTGATCATGACGGTAATCTATGGGCAACAAAAAATGCTTTGGTACCGCCGCTTGCCGAGGTATTCAAGGTTGAGTAATATATAGCCACTAGCGTAAAAGGCGTAGATCAAATGGAATATATTCACCTTTGATTTTAAGCTTTAAAGCTTATTGATATCGTTAACATTTTTTGCGAAATTAGAAGGCGCTCTCAACGAGCGTCTCTCTTGATGAATAGTCAGGGCCTCACACCTGATACGTGTGAGGCCTTATTTTTTTGCTTAATCAGGCAGAGAAGTCAATTGTCAGTATTTTCGCCATGGAGAGTAACGACGACTTTGCGACGCCCCCCGTTGTTGCGATGCTCGCACAGGTAAATACCCTGCCAGGTTCCCAAATTTAATTTTCCGTTGGTTATTGGTACGGAGACAGAATGTCCCAGTAGCGAACTCTTGATATGAGAGGTCATGTCGTCCGGACCTTCGAGGGTATGCTCATACATCGATACGTCTTCGGGAACCATGCGCTTAAAATGGGTCAGGAAATCACGACGTACCGAAGGATCCGCATTTTCGTTAATCGTGAGGCTGGCGCTGGTATGCTGGATAAAGATATGAGCCAATCCCGTCTGGATCTGGCTTATTTCAGGTATTTCGCGAAGAATTTCATCCGTAATGATATGATAACCCCGGGATCTCGGTGATAGCGTAATTTTTGTCTGATACCACACAGTGTTTAATTAAGAATTAAAAATGTTCAATTTGGTGGTATGAAAATTTATCCTTCTGTCGAACTAAATTTCCGTTCTGAAAATTGGCCTGTAAAGTAACACCCCAATAGTATGATTATCGAATAGTCGACAAACAAGTCGGCCAAATTAAAAATAGATGACGGAAATCATAAATAAGCCATTTATGAGTATCATGATGATATCGAAAGATCGTTTATTCCTAGTGTTTTTTAATTGATGAAACCTGAGATCGACGTCATCGGGGTTTTCCTATCAGCGTAATCTGTGTTCTATACCATTATCCAAAGAGCCCCTGAATACTGCCCCCGTCGTGGCTGATGGTTTGTCCCGTAACATAAGAAGCGTGAGGGGAGAGAACCCAGGCTGCCAGCGATGCAATTTCTTCTCCTTTACCGAAACGGCCCACCGGTATTGCTCTTTCCATCTCTTCGCGAATTTCCTGCATTGATTTGTCGGAATCTTCTGCGGCTTTCTTGATGACTCGCTTAATAGCCGGGGTGTCATGAGAGCCGGGAGCAAGCACATTTACGGTAACGCCTTGCTTGGCAATTTCCTGTGCAAGAGATTTGGCAAATCCAACCACGCCGGCACGGAATGAATTGCTTAGCACCAAGTCGGGAATGGGTTGTTTGACGGATTGGCTTTCAACAAAAAGGACGCGTCCGTAATCGTTGGAGGTAAAGTAAGAAACCAGGCGAAGCACCAGCTCAATCTTCCAGCGCATTACATTTTCGTAAGCCTGATCCCAATCAAAGACCGCCGTTTCCAGTGGGCTGAGGGCCGGAGGTCCCCCGGCATTAATTACCACCCCATGAAGCTCATCGTTACCAATGGCAGCTTCAATTTTATTATGGGTATCGTCATTGGTCAAATCACCAACGACCGTATGTACCTGCTCGGGATAACTTTCTTTGAGTTCATTCAGTTTCTGTTCGCGGCGCGCGATTACAATTACCTTTGCTCCTTCATTCAACAGGGTTTCGGCTATTGCTCGTCCAAAGCCGCTGCTGGCCCCGCAAACAACGAATCGCTGATTGTTAATTTTTAGATCCATAAACGTTATTTGTTAATATTTTTCGTTAAATAAATGAGAATTTATAAAAAGCACCTTGTTCAATTTTGATCATCCCCTAACAAAGAAAAAGTAACGAGCATGAAGAATCAGATAAAATCAAAATCTTCATAGTGAATTACTTCATCAGGAATGTGCAGTTCCCGAAACTCTTTCAACAATGATATTCGCATTTCTTTGGGGCCGCATATAAAGATTTCACGTTTTTTAATATTGTCAATTTCTTTTGCAGACAAAAATCCATCGCGGTCGGTACAACTAAGATGAAACGTGAACCCCGGTAGCCTGTTTTCGAGCATGCGAAACTGTTCGATATGGGTAGCCTCGTCTAGGCTGTTAACACAGTAATAAAGATCTGTATCAAAATCGTCTGGAATTTCTGTCTCATTCAGACTTTCGACCCAGCTAATGAAGGGAGCAATACCGACGCCTCCCGCTATCCAAACCTGCGGCTGATCGTGTTTCTGATAGTTAAAACGGCCATACGGTCCTTCGATGAAGGCTTGTGTGCCGACCGTTAATGTTCGATAAAGATGCTTGGTATAATTGCCCAGAGCTTTAACGATGATGGTAATATTTTTGTCGATAGGTTGACTGCAAATCGTAAAAGGATGGGCTTCAATGCTGATTTCGGGATCACGGTAGCTTACAAAACAAAACTGACCTGGCGTAAAACTGAGCTGACCGCCTTGCGGTTCGAGCGTAATCTTCATTACCATATCGTTAAGTTTATCTATTTTTTCGACCTCATAAGGTTTTTTATCTGCCAGCCAGTGATAAAAGACTGACTTGTATAACAGGGCGATAACCCCTAAAACAGAAAATATTCCAAGATAAATGGCAAGGGGTGGGTTTGTAGCTATCAGTTCATCCAGTAAAAAAATATGGAGCACAGAAAAAAAGAATACGACGCCGGTCAGTTTATGGGTCCATTTCCATTTGTCATAGGGTATCTTAATGACAAGAGTAAACAGTATTAGCAGAAGAAACAGGAGGAACGCCCAGCTTCCCAAATTAATAGCAGGGCGCCGGTGTGTGGGCAGCAGGTATTGAAACGCCATTAGTATATCCCGGGGTATCCAGCGAGCGGCAAGGATAATCGGATGAATCAGGATTAAAAAGAATGCTATTTTACCAATCGTATGGTGTGTTTGATATACTTTGTCTAATCCTCCAAAAAGATCTTCGATCCATTCCAAACGAGTAGATAGAATCAGAGAAAAGCTATAAAGTACAAATCCTAAAATACCAGACAGTTGGCTGCCATAAATGTACCAAGGTCTTAAATTGTGCCGAAAGGTTGTTTCAGGATATGATAAAAACCAGAGCGGTATTGCCAGGAGAGTTACGACAATCAGAAAGTAAACAACTACATTTCTTTTAACTTTCATCAAGTTTGGATTATAGAAAAATAAAAATCGGAGTTTGTCTGTTTTAAAAAATCAATGTATGGCCCTTCCTGTTTGCAATCAACCCAAACAGGAAGGGCAATGAAGCTTAAAAAAAGAATAATTACGATAATGAATTGGGGAAATAAAGCCGTATCTTTGCAGGCTAAATTTTACAGGATTGTCGGTGCTTAGGAAGCGTAATTCTGTGTCATTCTAAACTCGTTTCAGAATCTGACTGATTTTAGATCCTGAAATAAATTCAGGATGGCATGAGTTTTCAAAACATCCCAAGGCATCCGGTCATATTTTAATTAATTCCATTTTATGTATAAGGATATCAGAAATATTGCAATCATCGCGCACGTGGACCACGGTAAAACAACGCTCGTGGACCAGATGCTCAGACAAAGCGGAACGTTTCGTGAGAATGAAGAGGTCCAGGAGCGGGTGATGGACTCAGGGGATCTTGAACGTGAAAAGGGCATTACCATCAGTTCGAAGAACACGGCAATCAAATGGGGTGATACGAAAATTAATATCGTTGATACGCCGGGTCACGCCGATTTTGGCGGGGAAGTCGAGCGTATCCTCAAGATGGTAAACGGGGTAATTATCCTTGTTGATGCTGCTGAAGGCCCATTACCGCAAACGAAATTTGTATTGCGCAAATCGTTGCAACTGGGCTATGAACCGATTGTGGTCATCAACAAAATTGACCGAAAGGATGCACGACCCAACGAGGTGTTGAACGAAATTTTTGACCTGTTCGTTATGCTCGATGCAACCAATGAGCAGCTGGACTTCCCGATCATTTATGCCGAGGGAATAAACGGCATCGCCAAGGAGGAGCTGGAGGATGATAACGAAGATCTCAGTCCACTTTTTGATCAAATAATTGAGACTATTCCGGCCCCTGAACAGAACGTCGATGCCCCCTTTAAGATGTTGGTAAGTAGTATTGATTGGAATGACTATGTTGGTCGAATAGCCATTGGTCGGGTAGAGCAGGGTACTATCAAACAGAATCAGGAAATTGCACTACTGGACCGCAAAGGTGAATTAAAAGAAAAAGCCAAGGCTACTAAGCTCTTCACCTTTAACGGGCTCAAGCGTGAGCCGGTCGAACAGGCCGTTGCAGGGGATATATTTGCTCTTGCCGGTTACGAAAAGGTTGATATCGGCGATACGCTGACAGCCACTACCGATATGACAGCCCTAGATTATTATGATATTGATCAGCCAACCATGGCAATGTTTTTCCGTGTCAACGATTCGCCCTTTGCAGGACTTGAGGGAGATTACGTGACATCGAATATGATCAAGGATCGTCTGATGCGAGAGATTCGTACAAATGTTTCAATACAGGTTGAGCAGACCGATAATCCCGATATTTATAAAGTGTCGGGCCGCGGGGAGCTGCAACTGGCTATTTTGACTGAAACAATGCGTCGCGAAGGATATGAATTTGCCGTGTCGCGTCCGGAAGTACTTTACAGGGAGATTGACGGTGAAAAGTATGAGCCCTATGAAGAAGTTGTAGTGGATGTCCACAAAGATTACAGCAATCGCGTGATCGATAACCTGCAGCAGCGAAAAGGTATTATGACCTCAATGACCCAGGAAGGTGAAAACAATCGTCTTATCTTTAAAGTGCCTTCCCGGGGATTGATTGGATTTCGAAGTGAGATGCTAACCGAGACCCGGGGCACCGGTATTATGCACCAGCAGTTCGAGGCCTACGAACCGTTTGCCGGAAAAATTCCGGGACGTAACAGCGGTACGCTTATCGCATTGGAAAAAGGAGAAGTTACCAGTTATGCTCTTGAGGGACTGCAGGACCGTGGTACCTTTTTGGTCGAGCCCGGAGATTCGGTGTATGCCGGACAGGTGGTTGGCATAAATAATCGTTCAGATGATTTGGTGGTTAATGTGGTGAAGAAGAAAAACCTTACCAACCATCGCGCTACCCAGAGTGCTGATGATGTAAAAATTGCACCGGCTAAGAAGATGAGTCTCGAGCAATGCATTGAATTTATCGATGATGACGAGCTCCTGGAGGTGACGCCCAAAAGCCTGCGCATCCGAAAAAAATACCTGGACCACAATGAGCGCAAGCGAGCGGAAAAGCAGAAAGAATTTGCGTAAAGGATGTCGTCTCTCCGAGAGATTTGATTAGCCTGAGGATGGAAAATGGCGAAATCTAAACAAAAGCAGTCTACCGAATTTGCCGAACTGCTGGACAGCAAATTCAAAATCCCGAATACCAATATTCGATTTGGGATTGATCCGTTGATGGGCTTAATCCCCGGGGCTGGCGACTGGCTCGGCGGCGTGATATCGCTCTACTTTCTGATTCAGGCTGGCATGCGCGGCGGTCGGGCCTCAGTACTCGGACGCATGTTCATCAATATTTTATTGGATATGCTCATTGGATCTATTCCTGTACTGGGCGAAGCATTTGATGTTTACTGGAAAGCCAACATCCGTAATGCTGAAATCCTCCAAGAGCTGGAAGAAGATCCCGAACGGACCACGACTGAGAGCCGCCTCTGGATCTGGTTTGTCGTGGTGCAATTCGTGGTAGTACTGCTGGGCACGCTTTTGTTGATTAGCTGGTTGTTTGCAGAGCTGTTGGGGCTCTTATTCTGATTAACTGAAAATTGCATTCTACAAGTAAGCACCGACTTCAACCGACGGATAGATCTCTTCGAAGGTTTTAATGGTTTCCGGTTCGGTGCGTTTGTGGATATGATGACGTTCCAGCTGGCTAAAGTCTGTGAGTCCCATCCCGGCAAGCAGTTCCAGCGAAGCTTTTATGGTTTCATTCTGAAAATTGGCAACCCGTTCGGCCTTGTCTTCTACAACCAGCCCCCGAGTGAGGCTGGGATCATGGGTAGTGATGCCGGTAGGGCATTCATTGGTGTCGCATTTAAGGGCCTGAATACATCCGAGTGCGAACATCATGCCCCGGGCGCTGTTGCAAATATCGGCCCCCAAAGCAATTGCTTTGATAATATCAAAGGCCGTGATCACCTTGCCTGCTGCAATAATTTTGATATCATCTTTAAGACCGTAGCCTCGCAGCGTATCGGTGATAAAGACAAGTGCCTCTTCCAGTGGCATGCCGATAGAATCCGAAAATTCAATAGGTGCGGCACCTGTACCGCCTTCCCCCCCGTCTATAGTGATAAAATCGGGTTTGATACCGGTTTCAAGAATCTGCTCGCAGATCTCCACAAATTCTTCTTTGCGGCCTATACACAGCTTAAAACCGGTAGGCTTGTCACCTGAGAGTTCACGCAATTCCTGGACGAACTCAAGCAATCCGGGGGCGTCAGAGAAGGCGGTATGGAAGGCCGGGGAGACTACTTTGGTATAAGGTTCCACGCCGCGAATTTTGGCAATTTCCTCGGTATTCTTGATGGCCGGAAGTACACCGCCATGACCCGGTTTGGCTCCCTGGGAAAGTTTGATCTCAACCATTTTAACTTCCGGCTTGCGAGCTTTCCGCTTGAATTCATTGGCGTCGAAATCACCATCATCGGTGCGGCAGCCGAAATAGGCAGAACCGATTTCCCACACTACATCCGCTCCATACTCGAGATGATAGGGAGACAGTCCGCCTTCACCGGTATCGTGAAAGAAACCACCCATTTTTGCTCCTTTATTAAGGGCTCGTACGGCTGCAGCGCTGAGCGAACCATAACTCATTGCAGAAATATTGAAGAGGGATGCGTTATAAGGTTGATTACAATTGCTGCCGACGGTCATCCTGGGTAATTCATCCATTACTTCTTCAGGATATACCGAATGCGGGGCCCACTCGTATTTTTCTTCATAGACGTCCAGCTCGGTTCCGAAAGGATGGGTTTCGGCCTGCCTCTCGGAGCGCTTGTTGACAAAATCCCGCTGGTTCTTATTAAACGGTTTGCCGTCGGTATTGCTTTCTACGAAATACTGATGGATCTCGGGCGAAATACTTAGCAGAAGGTAGCGAAAATGCCCAAGGAAGGGAAAGTTGCGTATGATGGTGTTTTGGGTCTGCAGCATATCCAGGATGCCAACCAGAACAACAGGGACTACAAACACATAAAGCCACCATAAAGGATTCCAGATCCAGCCGATACCTCCGATAATCAAAATGGTGATGGCACTGGCCGTTAAAAATCGTTTCCCATTGATGTTAAAAAGAAAAAATTGATTGAGCATGATTCACGCTGTCTGGTTAAAATCCATAACAAAAGTAGAAATTGCATGGCGGTATCGCCAATGGAGATCTGGTTATCAGCCCAGGCCATAAAATTTGCTTCTCTCCTGATAATAAGGTTTGAAAACCTTCTTCAATTCTTGGTGTGCAGGATTTTCCAACTCTGGATCTTCATTGATGATTTGCCAGGCGGCTGATTTCGCTTGCTCCAGGATCCATTGGTCTTCAACAATATCTGCCACTTTAAATTCGGGAAGCCCGCTTTGTTTGGTCCCTAAAAAATCGCCGGGACCGCGGAGCTGAAGATCTGCTTCGGCAATTTCGAAGCCGTCATTGGTTGCCGCCATCTTTCGCAGGCGGAACTGTCCTTCTTTACTGACTTTTTGCCCGTGTATGAGAATACAGTAACTCTGCCGGCGCCCACGTCCGATACGTCCCCGAAGCTGGTGGAGTTGTGAAAGACCGAACCGTTCGGCATGTTCAACAATCATGATACTGGCATTGGGTACATCAACGCCCACTTCGATTACAGTAGTAGAGACCAGCACCTGTATCTCATTATCAATGAACTGCTGCATTACTGTGTCTTTCTCCTCAGACTTCATTTGACCGTGCAGCAATCCCACTTCATAAGCTGAAAACCGCTTCTTGAGTTTTTCGTAGCCGGCAGTGGCATCTTTCAGATCCATCTTTTCGGATTCTTCCACCAGGGGATATACGACATAGGCTTGTCCGCCGCCAGCTAATTCCTCTTCTACAAAACTGTAAATCTCTTCGTGTTTTTTCTGGGGACGAACGGCCGTTTTTACTGGTTTGCGTCCACCGGGCAAACCCTTAATAATCGAAATATCGAGATCGCTGTAAACCGTCATGGCCAGCGAGCGGGGGATAGGCGTTGCCGACATCACCAGTACATGGGGATGAGAGCCTTTTTCAAGAATTTCCGCACGCTGTTTCACCCCGAAGCGATGCTGTTCGTCAATAACAGCGAGCCCCAGGTTATTAAAGGTTACTTCTTCCTGAATCACTGCGTGTGTTCCCACCACGATATCGCATTGCCCGCCTTCCAAGGCTGTTAAGATGTCGGTGCGCAAACGGGTTTTCTGATTCCCGACCAGCAGCCGAATGTTGATGTCCAATGGTTCCAAAAAATTCGTAAGTGTACGGTAATGTTGTTCGGCCAGAATTTCGGTAGGGGCCATGAATGCAGCCTGGTAACCATTATCCAGTGCCATCAGAATAGAACCGATAGCCACTACCGTCTTTCCCGAGCCCACATCGCCCTGAATCAGTCGATTCATTTGTTTGCCCGATTGCACGTCTTTTTTAATATCGCTCAGTGCGGATTTTTGTCCCTCCGTAAGTTCGAAGGGCAGATGCTGGTTAAAAAAGCGCCGGGTGTAATTCCCCAAATCCGTGAAGAGGGCGCCACTGTCGCGTTCAATGATTTCGCGTTTGGTTTTAGCCACGCTCAGTTCAAACAGAAACAGCTCTTCAAACTTAAATCGCTGAAATGCTTTTTTGTATTCCGATTCAGATTCAGGAAAATGAATCATACGGTAAGCCCGGTGTCGTTCCGGCAGGTTATATTCTTCGAGAATGAGCTTAGGTATAAACTCTGGTGGTTTTTCGTGCTTCAGGATGATTTGCTGCCATTGGTGAATCAGTTTGCTGTTGGTGTAGGTTTTGGACAGGGCTTTATTGCTTGGATAAACGGGTACGATCCGTTTGAGATCCTGAACGTCCGAGGTGTCGCCGATTTTATCGAATTCCGGGTGGGCCATGGAAATGTATCGCCCGTACTGTTTGGCTTTGCCGAACAGGGCCAGGGTATCGCCTACCGAAAGCTGTTTCTTTATATAATGACCTCCTTTAAACCAGACTCCTTTTAGTGATGCGGTTTCGTCTTGTATAATAACTTCCAGTCGTTTCTTTTTTCCGTAGCCCTGATGTTGTATCTTCTTGACACTCCCGACCACAGTAACCTCTTCGCCCTGTCCGCTGAGCTGCCGTATTGGGAGTACGGTAGTACGATCAAGATAGCGTCTGGGAAAGAAATTAAGCAGGTCAAGCACGCTATTGATACCACTCTCAGATAGCGCCTTTATGCGCTTGGTACTTAAGTTGGGAAGGTCAATTAATTTCAAAATAGATATATTGATATAGTTCTTTATATCAGTTATTTGCGGTCTCTCAGGGTAATTTCACCCTACTTTCACCGCGAATAGGATACATAACAATAAAAGAGAAAGAAAACCCGATTTTTTTCTTGCTTTGGTACCACAAAATTCCTTATCATTGGCAACTCTTGTTTGACCGAAAAATCAATTTAAGCGTTATAAATCGTGCCTACAATACAACAACTTATTCGCAAAGGTAGAAAAAGCAAGCCGAGCAAGACAACGGCTCCTGCTTTGGAAAACTGCCCGCAAAAACGCGGGGTTTGTGTACGCGTCTATACTACTACGCCTAAGAAGCCGAACTCGGCTCTGCGTAAGGTAGCTCGTGTACGCCTCACTAATGGATACGAAGTGACTGCATATATTCCGGGCGAAGGCCACAACCTGCAGGAACACAGCATTGTGCTGGTTCGCGGTGGTCGTGTAAAAGACTTGCCTGGTGTTCGTTATCACATCGTTCGTGGAACGCTTGATACTGCTGGCGTTGAAGATCGCAAGCAGGGTCGAAGCCTTTACGGCACCAAGAAGCCGAAATAAGTAGTAATTGTTGAGTAGGAATTAAACTGACAGGAATATGAGAAGAAAGACAGCAGATAAGCGCGATGTTCAACCGGATCCGGTATTCGGAGATAAGCTGGTTACCCGCTTTGTCAATAACCTGATGAGAGATGGTAAGAAGAATGTAGCTCGAAAAATTCTGTATCAGGCTTTCGAAATTATAGAAGAAAAAACAGGCGAAGAAGGTATGGAAGTATTTAAGAATGCCTTGAGTAACGTAACGCCTGTTGTTGAGGTACGTTCGCGACGTGTTGGCGGGTCCACTTATCAGGTGCCCGTGGAAGTACGTCCCGATCGAGGTACTGCACTTGGCATGCGTTGGTTGATTACTGCCTGCCAGGGTCGCAATGATAAATCAATGGCTCGCCGATTGTCTCGGGAGCTTTTGGATGCAGCAAATAATGAGGGTGGGGCTGTTAGAAAGAAAGACGAAGTCCACCGCATGGCAGAGGCTAACAAAGCGTTTGCTCACTTTAGATTCTAAACGATTTACAGAGATTAACTTATAGTAATGGCAGAAACGAAGACAAAAACTGACCCCGAAGTTGTAGATAGGATTAAGCGCACCCGGAATATCGGGATTATGGCGCATATTGATGCCGGTAAGACGACAGTAACCGAGCGTATTCTATTTTATACCGGTATTACTCATCGCATGGGTGAGGTTCATGATGGTGCAGCTACCATGGACTGGATGGACCAGGAGAAAGAGCGCGGTATCACAATTACCTCCGCAGCTACTCACTGTATCTGGAAAAACCACCGAATCAATATTATCGATACGCCTGGTCACGTAGACTTTACCGTAGAGGTGGAGCGTTCGCTGCGTGTACTTGATGGTGCTATTGGTGTTTTCTGTTCGGTAGGCGCTGTTCAGCCTCAGTCCGAAACGGTATGGCGACAAGCTAATAAATACGATGTGCCTCGCATGGCCTTTGTAAATAAGATGGACCGTACCGGTGCTGATTTCTTCAATGTGATTACACAGATGAAGGACAAGCTAAACGCGAATCCTATTCCTATTCAGATTCCCATCGGGGCGGAAGAAAATTTCAAGGGTGTTGTTGACCTTATTAAAATGAAAGGCATCATCTGGGATGATGAAACACTCGGTATGGAGTATGATGAGGTTGAGATCCCCGATGAGCTGAAAGAAAAGGCTGAAGAGTATCGTAAGATTATGCTCGAGAATATTGCCGACCATAATGATACGCTGATGGAAAAGTATCTTATGGAAGAAGATATTTCCGAAGAAGAAATCGAAGACGCTATTCGGGAGGCAACATTGAACCGCGCCATTACCCCCGTTATGTGTGGATCAGCTCTTAAGAACAAAGGAGTTCAGGCACTGCTCGATAAAGTAATTAAGTATATGCCGAGCCCTTATGATATTCCTGCTATTACAGGGAAAGATCCTGAAGATCATGATGTGAAGCTGCAACGTAAGCCCAGTGTTCAAGAGCCATTCTCTGCATTGGCATTCAAAATCATGTCTGATCCGTATGTAGGGAAGTTGACATTCTTCCGTGTTTATTCCGGAGAGCTTGAAAAGGGTTCCTATATATATAATGCTACAACCGGCAAGAAAGAACGTGTTGGCCGTATCCTTGAGATGCACGCTAACGAGAAGAAGGATCTTGACGTAGTACGAGCCGGTGATATTGCCGCAGCTGTAGGTGTCAAGGAAGTTCGAACGGGGGATTCATTTTGTGATATTGATGAACCGATTCTGCTCGAGGAAATTACTTTCCCCGAACCTGTGATTAAACTGGCTGTTGAGCCAAAGTCTAAGGCTGATGCCGAAAAGCTGACTACGGGACTGATTAAGCTTGCCGAAGAGGATCCTACTTTCCAGGTAAATACCGATGAAGATACCGGACAAACGGTAATTGCCGGAATGGGTGAACTTCACCTCGAAATTATTGTAGATCGTCTGAAGCGGGAATTTAAAGTTGAAGCAAACGTTGGTAAGCCTCAGGTATCTTACCGAGAAACGATTACATCCAACGTTACGCATCGCGAAGTCTACAAGAAGCAGTCTGGTGGTCGGGGTAAGTTTGCCGACATGGAGTTTGAGATTGCTCCGCTTGAATACTTCGAAAAAGAGTATGATGAAGATGACAATAAGGTGTCCATGAGCGAAGGATTCATGTTTATTGATGAGATCGTTGGTGGTAATATTCCTCGCGAATTTATTCCGTCTGTTGAGAAAGGCTTTAAGGAGGCAATGAATTCCGGTATTCAAGCTGATTACCCGGTACAAAACATCGGAGTGCGTTTGTTTGACGGTTCATACCACGACGTAGACTCCGATCAGGTAAGTTTCGAGCTTTGTGCTAAGATGGCATTCCGTCATTCAACCAAGAAAGCCAAGCCGAAAATCCTTGAGCCGATTATGGACGTTGAGATTATTACTCCCGAAGAATTTATGGGAGATGTGATCGGTGACCTAAACGGACGACGCGGAATTATCGGAAAGATGGATAACAACAATGAAGGATCTGTTGTTAAGGCAAAAGTGCCGCTTTCCGAAATGTTCGGATACACAACCGATCTTCGTTCAATTACACAGGGACGAGCAACTTCCTCTATGGAGTTTGCCGAGTATTCCATCGTTCCTGACAATGTAGAAAAAGAGATTCTGGAATCACGGACTTAAAAATCATTAATCACTAAGTATTATGGCAAAAGAGACATTTCAGCGAAACAAGCCACACGTAAACATAGGAACGATAGGCCACGTGGACCACGGGAAGACGACCCTGACGGCGGCGATCACGACGGTGATGGCCAAGAACTACGGCGGGGTGGCCAAGAAGTTTGCCGACATCGAC
>Ga0207756_100081_pt1 | contig 103868 bp, 92 predicted proteins | sample A23M1SouthBayCA_FD_187748 | JGI IMG/M metagenome (GOLD analysis project Ga0207756, IMG submission 187748) | Aerobic enrichment media microbial communities from Eden Landing Ponds, California, USA - A23 M1 (3) (SPAdes) | ecosystem: Environmental > Aquatic > Marine > Unclassified | place...
GGCGCGCGCTGTCGCGGCAGGCGAGGCGCTCCGCGCCTCGATGTGAGCGGCGAAGCCGCGAACGCTCGTGCCGCGACATCACTGTGCGAGGGAGAGCGACCGCAGGGAGCGAATCGGCTGGGGAGGCGTGTGGCTGCGGTGCCGTGCGGCGGCCTGGCGGAATGAACGGGCGAAGCGCGTCTCGCGGTCTCTGCGCGGGCACTATTCGAGCGACCATCGGGAGCGAGAATATCCCACACAGAGACCGCCGAGCGGGCCGAGGGCGTTCAGTTCTTGGTTGTTCTCTGCATCACTGATTCGGCTTCGTTCCAGAACAGACCGAGTCGAATTGTCTAATCACTTCGCACACCTACTGAGCGAGTGATTCAGCCCCCTCTAATTGGAATAAACACTGATGTGAATCCGTCTCCGATGGGCTCCGACCGAACTGCCGAGAGACTCACACAGTTCGTTTTTCGGCGTTTGGTCTATCGGCCGAATTTCCGAAACGCTCGCCACGCTCGTCTTTCGACGTTTGGACGCTTCGCTGCGCTCAGCGTCCAAACTCCCGAGAGAGTCACTTCGTTCCTCTCTCGACTTTCGGCCTACCGGCCGAAACGCCGCTGACGCTCCTGATAATCACGCAGCGCCCGCAGGTAGTCCCGCTCGGCGAAGTTCTGCCAGTTCACATCGGTGAAGTACAGTTCGGAGTACACCGACTGCCAGATCATGAAATCCGAGAGGCGTTCGGCCCCGGTCTTGATGACGAGGTCGGGCGCGGTCGGGAAGACGAGTTGCTCCTCGACGACGGACTCGTCGATGTCGTCGGGATCGATCTCGCCATCGTCGACCGACTCGGCGATCGACCGGACGGCGATGGCGAACTCGTGTTTGCCCCCCAGGCCGATCGAGATGCCGATGGGTGCATCGGCGGGTTCGTCGTCTTCAGGCCCTCTGACAGCCACTTCGCGGGGTGCTCGGAGGGTTTCGAGTTCGTTCTCGATGGTCGGGACGACCCCCTCGTCAAGGACGCTGACGTAGACGACGATCCGGTCGGCACCGAACTGGACGGCCAGATCGAAGAAGCGTTCCAGCGTCTCGTAGGCGTCTTCGACCAGCAAGTCCTGTTCGGTGATGACCAGCGCGACCGTCTCCGGGAGGGCGGCGTCGCTGAGTTGGAGGCGGGCGGCGAGATAGCGGTCGTAGATGGCCACGTCGAGCCGTACAGCGTCCGCGGGCCTAATTCTATCGTCTCGGCGGTAGACACCGATCTGTCTCGGTGCCACGGCGGGGGTCGGCGAGTTCGGAAAGGGTAAGTGCCTCTCCACGGAACCGACGTGACGTGACATCACCTGTCCGGCGGGCTGTGGGGTTCGCGCTGGTCGGGACGCTGGCGCTCGTCGTGCCACTGGTCGACGGTGTCCAACCGCCCTGGCTGGCGACCGCTGGGGCCGTCGCGCCCTTCATCGCCGTCGCGGCGCTCGCGTTGACCGTCCTCAACCGTGGGCCGCTGTTCGAGCTGTTCGCCAGACCGGGTGATCGGGAGGACGACACGCTGTACGGTCTCGCCGGGTTCGTGCTGGCCATCGCCGGGCTGGCGCTGCTGGCGATCCAGTTCGGGCTGCCGATCCCGGTGTTCGTCGCCAGCGTGTTCGTCCTCGCCTACGGCAACCTCGGTGCGCGACTCGTCGAACGAGTCACGACCGAGCGCGTCCTCGCGACCGCCGGGTTCGTCACCGGTGGCTTCCTCGGTGCGACGCTCGGGAGCGCCGGGGCCACGGTGCTCGTCGGGACGCCGATGACGGGCGAGCTGCTGGCCTTGCTCGCCTTTTATGCGATCAGCGGCGCGTTGCTCGGGGCCTTGCTCCGGGCCGTCCTGTTCGAGCGCGACGATCCGCTGGTCCTGCTGTCGATCGGACTCGTCCTCTGGCTCTTCTCGGACCTGCCGTTGCAGGACGTGACGGCGACCCGGATCGCGCTCGCGCTCGCGGTGACGGTGGCGCTTGGTTACGTCTCCTACGCGCTGGAGACCGCGTCGCTGCCGGGGATGCTGACCGGCGTCTTCCTCGGCTTGCTGACCATCGTCTTCGGGGACTTCCGGTGGTTCGCCATGCTGATCACTTTCTTCGGCCTCGGCGGGCTGTCGACGAAGTTCCGCTACGAGGAGAAACAGGACCGCGGGATCGCGGAGGAAAACGAGGGGGCACGGGGCAGCGGAAACGTCCTGGCCAACTCCATCGTCGCGCTGCTCGCCGTCCTCGCCGCGGCCGCGAGTCCCAGCCACACCGGCGTCGATCCCTTGCTCTTGCTGTACGTCTTCGCCGGCGCGGTCGCGGCCGCGATGAGCGACACCTTCTCCAGTGAGTTCGGTGGGCTCTACGACAACCCCCGGCTCATTACGACCTTCAAGCGCGTCGAACCGGGGACCGACGGCGCGGTCACCTGGCAGGGCGCGGTCGCGGGACTGATCGGTTCGGGGCTGATCGCCGGCATCGCCGGCGGGCTGTTCCCGGACATCGACGCCGCCGGCACCCTGCTGATCCTCGGTGCTGGCTTCGCCGGGATGCTCGTCGACAGCCTGCTGGGCGCGACCATCGAGGGCGAGACCATCGGCAACCAGAGCGTGAACCTGCTGGCGACGCTGGCCGCGGCGCTGGTCAGTGGCGGCCTCGCTGCTCTCGTCCTGCTATGATCCGCGAGGGTCGGCCCGACGACTGGCCGCGGCTCCGCCGGATTCAGGCGGCGACGCTGTCGGACCCGTGGCCGGAACTGCTCGAACTCTCGCTTGGCGAGCCGTCGCTCGTCCTCGTGCTCGACATCGGCGAGCCGATCGGTTACGCGCTGGTCGTCCCCGACGACAGCGTCGGCTACGTCGCGGAGTTCGCCGTCGCACCCGACCGGCAGGGACGGGGCCACGGTTCGACGCTGATGGGGGCGCTGCTGGACAGACTGGCGACCGAGGGGATCGAGACGGTGCGGCTCACCGCACGGGCCGACGACGAGCGGGTTCACGAGTTCTATCGCAGTCACGACTTTGCCGTCGTCGACGAGGTGCCCGACCACTACGACGACGCCGACGGGGTCGTGTTCGCTCGCGAGCTATCGGCCGAGGAGTGACCGTTACAACTGGTCGATGGTCCGCACGCGGACCGCGGTGGGCTGTTTGACGAACTCCCCTTCGCTGGCGGCGACGATCTCGCGGACGCCGCGCTGGGCGGCCACGTCGAGGAGCCGCTGGGAGAGGGTGTCATCGAGGACGAGCGCCGACGGGACGGGATCGCTCTCGCAGAGCAGATCGAACGCGTCGTCGGCCGCCCCCTCCGCAAGCACCCCGGCGTCGCCGTCGAGCAAGCGCACCGTGCCGGTGGCACCCGCGACGACGGTCTGGGCGTGTGCCGCGACGGTCGTAGCTTGGTCCTCCTCGTCGGTGTCCTCGACCGCTCCGGCGTCCTCGACTGCGTCGGTGTCGGCGACCGCCGCCGTCCCCTCGCCGGCCTCTGGGGGCTGTGTGACCGATTCGGTGTCGTCTGTCGGCTCGGCCTCGCCCGACGGCGTCGTCTCGACGGTCGTCCCGCCCGAGGTGAGCGCCCGCTGAGTTGGTTCGTCCTCGTCGTCGGCCGACTCGTCTCCCGCCGGATCGGTGTCGTCGACGGCGTCGTAGGGTACCTTGTCGCGGAGCGCGGCCAGTAGCTGCGAGCGTGCGAGGTCCTCGACGCTGGTGCCCTCGGGCGCGAAGGCGACGTAGTCGACCGCGCCGACCTGCGCGAGTTCCTTCAGGATGAGTTCGCCGCCCCGGTCGCCGTCGAGGAAGGCCGTCACCGTCCGCTCCGTGCTCAGGTCCGCGACCGCGTCGGGCACGTCCGTTCCCTCGACGGCGATGGCGTTCTTGATGCCGTACTGGAGCAGTTGGAGCACGTCCGACCGCCCCTCGACGACGATGATGGCGTCGCTTGCGGCCACGCGCGGGCCGGCGGGCAGCCCCTCGTACTCGGTGATGTCATCGACGCGCAGGCGCTGGCGCACCTCCTCGACGATGTCGTGGGAGGTGACGGCGTCGGCCTCGAAGTCGGCCAGTAGTTCCGTCGCTCTGTCGACGACTTCGCGCCGTTTGGCGCTGCGCACGTCTTCGAGTTCGGTGACGGTGACGGTCGCTCGGCAGGGGCCGACCCGCTCGATGGTTTCGAGCGACGCCGCGAGGATGGCGGTCTCGACCCGGTTGAGGCCGCTCGCGATCGTGATCTCGCCGAACGACTGCCCGCTCTCGGAGGTCACGTCCACGTCGATCCGTCCGACTTTCGAACCTTCCTGTAGCTCCCGCAGATCGAGCTCGTCGCCGAGCAGTCCCTCGGTCTGGCCGAACACCGCGCCGACCACGTCGTTGCGCTCGACGACGCCTCTGGCCGTAAAGTCCGCGTGGATGAGATACTTGGTAGAGTCCTGCATGCTGGGTCCCAGTGACGGGGGGTCGCCCCGTGTTCGTGTCAGAAAGGGATTGGATTGGCCGACTCAAATACCTGCCGACCGGGGCCAGTGTTCGGCGCGGCGATCAGACCTCGCGACCGAGCACCGACGCGCCGTGGGGCAGCGCCTCCATCGGGTCCGCGGGCTCGTCGTTCTCGTAGATCGCCCACTCGGCGTCGATGTCGTGAGCGGCCTGTGCGACGGCTGGGATGTCCAGGTCACCCTCGCCCAGCGCCGGCGCGTCCTCGCTGTCGAGGTGTACGTCCTTGAAATGGACCAGCGAGATGCGGTCGGCGTACTCGTGGAGCAGTTCGACCGGGTCGGCCCCGCCGTACAGCGCCCAGCCGGCGTCGACTTCGAACATGAGGTCGTCGCTGGCGTGCTCGGCGAGCAGGTCGAAGGCGACGCCATCGTCCGTCTCGACGAACTCCTGGTCGTGGTTGTGGTAGTGCAGTTGCATCCCACGCTCGGCGACGGCCGCGGCCAGTTCTGAGAGTCGTGCCGCCGTCTCCTCGACGGCCTCGACGGTCTCGAAGTGTTCGGCGTCGAGCCACGGGACGACGATGTCGTCGTACCCCAGCGTCTCCGCCGCTTCGATCACGGCGTCGAGGTCGTCCTCGATCTCTTCGATACCGACGTGGGCCGAGGAGGCGACCAGTCCGGCCTCGTCCAGTGCCGTCCGAACGTCCTCGGCCGGTTCCTCGTTGACCCGATAGGCGAACTCCACGCCGTCGAACTCGGTGTCGCCGACGCGCTCGATGATCTCGATGATCGACTCGTCGATCTCACGGAGGGAGTACAGCTGGATTGCTGTCTGCATGGAACCGCCTTTGCGATCCACATTCAAATAGTTGCGGCCGCGTGTCAACCGCGCTCGACGTATTGCTCGCCGACATTCGGCGGTGACGGGTCTCAAACGACTATCTTGCAGTCGGCTGGAGACCTGTCGACGACCGACCGTATGAAACGTATTTTTCTTCAGTGAGTCTGTTTGAAGAGGAGTTACACATATAGTCCCCCAGTCGTAACACCGGACAACGATGACTGCACGACCTGCAGGGACGCGTCGCCGCCTCGAACGTGCCGGGTGGGCGGTCGGTGCTTTCGTGCTGGCGGCCGGATCGATCCCGTGGTCCCTCTGGCGGGACAGCACCGTCGCCGCCGGCCTGCCGCTGTGGCTCTGGTGGCACATCGGCTGGCTCTGTCTGGCATCGCTGGGCTTGCTTGCCTTCACTCGCTACGGCTGGGGCATCGGCGTCGAATCGGGCGCGATGGTCGGGGCGACGACCGACGACGCCGCGGAGGCGACCGATGACTGAGACCGCGATCCAGCTCGGTATCGTCGGTGGCTACATGGTCGTGGCGGCGGCCATCGGGCTAGTCGCCTATCGGCTGACCGACCGGACCGCCGAGGACTACTACCTCGCGAGTCGCACCTTCGGCACGGTCGTCCTGCTCTTTACGACGTTCGCGACGCTGCTGTCGGCCTTCACCTTCTTCGGGGGGCCGAATCTCACCTACAGCGCCGGCCCCGAGTGGATCCTCGTCATGGGCGTGATGGACGGGATCATCTTCGCCGTCCTCTGGTACGTGCTGGGGTACAAGCAGTGGCTCGTCGGCCAGCACCACGGCTACGTCACGCTGGGGGAGATGCTGGGTGATCGCTTCGGCTCGCGGCCGCTGCGCGGCCTCGTCGCGGCGATCAGCCTGTTCTGGCTGTTCCCCTACGTAATGTTGCAGCAGAAGGGCGCGGGCCAGGCCATCGTCGGGCTGACCGACGGGGCGGTCCCGTTCTGGGTCGGGGCCGGCGGGATCACGCTCTTTATGATCGTCTACGTCGCCGTCTCGGGGATGCGCGGCGTCGCGTGGACCGACACCCTGCAGGGCATCTTGATGCTCGGGCTGATCTGGGCGGCCGTCGCGTGGATCCTGAGTGCGGTCGGTGGTCCCACCGCTGCGACGGCGCGACTGGCCGAGACCAACCCCGAGTTCCTCGCACTCGGGGGCGGACTGTACACCCACGAGTACGTGATCTCGACGGCCATCTCGATCGCGTTCGGCGTGACGATGTTCCCCCAGATCAACCAGCGCTTTTTCGTTGCAAGCTCCGAAAAGGTGCTCAAGCGGACGCTTGCGCTCTGGCCCGTCCTCGTCGTCCTGCTGTTCGTCCCCGCGTTCATGCTGGGCGCGTGGGCGGCCGGACTGGGCGTGACCGTCCCCGAGAACGGTAACGTCGTCCCCGCGATCCTCAACGAGTACACCGCCGGCTGGTTCACCGCCGTCGTCGTCGCCGGCGCGATGGCCGCGATGATGTCCTCCAGCGACTCGATGCTGCTCTCGGGCGCGTCGTATCTCACGCGCGACCTCTATCGACCGGTGACCGACCTCGCGGAGGAGGACCCGTCACTCCCCGATCGCGCGTCGCTCGCGAACCGCATCCGCCGATCGGCGCTCGCGGCCGCCGTCTCGCTCGGTCGGCTGCTCCGGTCGGACCGCGACCGCGAGACCCTGCTCGCGCGGGCCGGCGTCGTCGTCTTCGCGACACTCTCCTTCGTCGCCAGCCTCTACGCACCCGGCACGCTCGTCGAGATCGGCGACACCGCCTTCGGCGGGTTCGCACAGCTCACGCTCCCGGTGCTGGTCGCGCTCTACTGGGCGCGGACGACCCGCTGGGGGATGTACGCCGGCGTCGGGGGCGCACAGCTGTTCTACCTCGCGAGTGTCTTCTTGCCGATGGTGCCCGGCAGCTACCTCGGCGGGTGGTCGGCCAGCGTCGTCGGGATGGCGCTGGGACTGGTCCTGACCGTCGGCGTCTCGCTGGCGACCGACGCTGCGCCGGGCGAAGACGCGACGGTCTACACGGTCTCGGCCGTCGACGGCGACTGATCGCCGCGAGCGTGGCACCTAAGGCGGCACGGCACTTCCTGCCCGACATGGAGACCTCCGAAAACGTCGGCGGCCGTGACAGGCTCGCCCGAGCAGTTCTCGCCATCGTCCTCACCATCGCAGCGATCCGGTCGCTCCGCAACGGCAAGCGCCTGCGCGGCCTGCTGGCCGGAATCGGCGCGCTCGCCTTCGGCTTCAACGCCACCACGAAGTACTGCGGCGTCAACGACGCGCTCGAAATCGACACGACCGGCGACGAGGTCACCGTCGAGTTCGAGGAGTCGACCGACGAGACAGTGACTACGGCCGTCGACGACACGGGAGATTCGACAGGCGAAGACGCCGACGACGGTCACGCCCTCACCTGTGCTGCCTGTGGCGAGCCGATCGTCCCCGGTGAGTCTCGCGGTCCGAACGAGAACGACGAGATCGTTCACGACCGCTGTCAGTAGCCGAAACGACCACAGCCGCTTTGTGCTTCGCTTCACTTGGTTCCGTAGATGCGGCTATTCCGATCGTCGCGCGGCGTCTCACCCGTCATCTCGAATATCTTGATGGTCGCGATCGTAGTCGTCCTCGCCGCGACAGTCTCGGTGTTCGCCTTTGGATTCGCCCAGGAGACGACCCAGCCCGGACCCATCGTTGGCCAATCGAGTGGCGAGCTAGCCAGCGACAGCAGTGGCTCAGACGATCAGATCGTTCGGATCACGCACGTCGCCGGAGATCCCATCGACGTGTCGAACATGGAGATCGTCGTTCGGGCGTGTGGACAACGCGCCAGGATCGTCAACCTACCGGCTCCGACGACGAGAACGACGTCGACGCCGACGTACTTGCCCTTCGATTCGGGTAACTTCGAGGGGAACCGGAACCTCTTGAGCCCCGGTCAAGCGTTCGGTCGCCAGTCGTGGGATGCTGGTGTGTTGCACGAGGATACGAGCAACACGTTCACCGCCGGGTCGTCGTTCGAGTTCCGGATCAAGAACGGTGCCTGTCGCCTCGATGCCGGCGATCAGGTCGTCGTCCAGGTCGTGCATACTCCGACGAACTCGGTTCCGATCAAGAAGACACTGACTGCGACGTGAGACCCTTCGGTGCCCTTTTTATGTGGGCAGCGCCGGGACGGCCCACAGCACGATCCGGCGAGACGGATTCCGAGCCGGAAGACTGGTGATTTTTATAAACACCGGCCCACCTACCGCGTATGCAGACCCACATCGTCCCGGTCGGGTTCGATTACGACCGACTGATCGCGCCGCTGGTGCGCGAGCAACTGGACGTGGACCACGTCATTCTGCTGGAGGGGGCCGTGGGCAGCGAGGCCAACGTCGAGTACTCCCAGAACCTCGCCCAGAAATTAGAGAAGGACTACCAGAATCTGCTGGGTGCGACCACCGAACGCTTCGTCATCGAGGACGTGTACGACTACGATGCCGCCTTCGAGCAGGCCTTCGAACTGATCAACGCCGAACTCGACGAGGGCAACGAGGTGTGGGTCAACATCTCCGCGATGCCCCGGACCGTCTCCTTTGCCTTCGCGACGGCGTCGCACTCGATCATGGTCGAGCGCGAGGGCGACCGTGATCGGATCCACACGTACTACACCGTCCCCGAGAAGTACCTCGAAACCGAACTGGCCGAGGAACTGCGCCAGCACAACGACCTGCTGGAGGACCTTCGAGAGGAGGTCGACGGCGACCTCGGTGACCGGGTCGATCAGCACCTCGACACCGCTCGCGACCTGCTCGACGAGTTCGACGAGCGCGGGACGACGATCGGAGCAAAGGAGATCGACGGCAGCCACGTCGTCGAGTTGCCCGTCGCCTCCTTCTCGAACGTCAAACCGTTCGAGGAGGTGATCCTGTTCACGCTGGGAGAACACGGCGAGTTCGAGTCCGTCTCGGAACTGGCTCAGGCGCTGGCCCGCGAACTCGGCGAGGAGTACACCGACAGTTTCCGGTCGAAAGTGATCTACAACGTCGACCGGCTGGGTCCGGGCGGGAAGGGGTACATCGAACAGGAAGAACACGGGAAATCCTACCGGACGCGCCTGTCGCGGATCGGAGAGCTGTGGGTGCGGGCCCACGGCGACCGCGAGCACGATCTGAGCTGAGACTGCTGGCTGTCAGTTCGCGAACGAACTCACCGTCTCGGGGTGCGAAATCGCTCACGGATCCGGGGCCAGTCGTATGAACCGCTTTGTCGCGTGACTCCTTACGTACAGCTATGCCGACAGTCGAGTTCGACGGCGAAACGATCGAGTGTGAAACTGGTGCGATCCTGCGGGATGTCCTGCTCGACGCAGAGTTGACGCCACACGACGACGGGGCGACGAAACTGAACTGTCGGGGCCACGGGACGTGTGGCACCTGCGCGGTCGCCGTCGACGGGCCGGTCAGCGACCGGACGCGCGTCGAGGGATGGCGGCTGGATTTCCCACCTCACGAGCGCGATTCCGGCCTGCGACTGGCGTGCCAACTCCGGGTCGAAGGCGATCTGACGGTCACGAAGTACCCCGGCTTCTGGGGTCAGCACGTCGACCAGTCTCCGGTATCCAGTTCGCCAGCAAACCGAAGTCATTAACGCCCCCTCTGGCCAATCCGTGTGTAGATGGCGCGTCGAGTATCCACCCGCCTCGTTCTCGTACCCGTAGTAGGGGCACCTTCGCCCCACTAACACCACTCATACGGAACGTTGTAGACGGTCATTAGACCTACGACAGTCCGTATCACTCGACGCTCGCACCGCTTTCCGACCACGCCGACAGCGATCGACAGCAGATCTATGAGCGACACACAGGACACGACCGACGAACCGCCAGCAGAGCAACAGGGGATCGATGGCGAGTACGATCCCGACGCCGTCGAGCCACGGTGGCAAGAGCACTGGGTCGAGGCCGAGACCTACGCCTACGACGAACCGGCGGCCGACGAGACTGTCGACCCGGACACCCGCTACAGCATCGACACGCCGCCGCCGACGGTCTCGGGGAATCTCCACATGGGCCACCTCTACCAGTTCACGCTGCAGGACTTCGTGGCCCGCTACCACCGGATGGCCGACGACACGGTGTACTTCCCCTTCGGCTACGACGACAACGGCATCGCCTCGGAACGGCTGACGGAGCGGGAACTCGGGATTCGCCACCAGAACTTCGAGCGCCGTGAGTTCCAGGAGAAGTGCCGCGACGTGTGTGCCGACTACGAGGCCGAGTTCACCGAGGACGTGCAGTCGCTGGCGATCTCGGTCGACTGGGACAACACCTACAAGACGATCGAGCCGCGCGTCCAGCGGATCTCACAGCTCTCTTTCATCGACCTCTACGAGCAGGGCCGGGAGTACCGCCAGCGCGCGCCGACGATCTGGTGTCCCGACTGCGAGACGGCCATCTCGCAGGTCGAGCAGGAGGACGAGGACAAACACACGAAGTTCAACGACATCGCGTTCGACCTGGTCGAAGACGGTGACGGCCCTGTCGACGACGAGACGTTCACAATCTCGACGACGCGACCCGAACTGCTGCCGGCCTGCGTCTCGGTGTTCGTCCACCCCGACGACGAGGACAACGAGGACCTCGTCGGCGGCACCGCCGAGGTCCCCATCTTCGGCCAAGGGGTCCCGATCATCGCCGACGAGCGCGTCGACATGGAGACCGGCAGCGGCATCGTCATGTGCTGTACCTTCGGCGACCAGAACGACATCGAGTGGTATCAGGCCCACGACCTGCCGCTGCGACTGGCCATCGACGAGTCCGCGACGATGACCGAGGTCGCCGGCGAGTACGAGGGCATGAGCACCGTCGAGGCCCGCGAGGCCATCATCGAGGACCTCGATTCGGAGGGGTCGCTGCTCGAATCACGCGACCACGAGCACACCGTCCAGGTCCACGAACGCTGCGGCGTCGAGGTCGAGTATCTGGTCACCGAGCAGTGGTACGTCGAGATGCTCGACAAGACCGACGAGTACCTCGACGCGGGCCGCGAGATGGACTGGTACCCCGAGAAGATGTTCAGCCGCTACCAGCACTGGATCGAGGGGCTCGAATGGGACTGGTGTATCTCCCGCCAGCGCGATTCGGGCATCCCGATCCCGGTCTGGTACTGCGAGGACTGTGGCGAACCGGTCTTCGCCAACAAGGCCGACCTGCCCGTCGACCCCCTCTCGGACGACCCGCCGGTCGACGCCTGTCCCGAGTGTGGCCACGACAATCTCCGTCCCGAGGAGGACGTCTTCGACACGTGGGCCACGTCGTCTCTCACTCCCCTGGTCAATGCCGGGTGGGACTGGGACGATGACGCCGAGGAGTTCACCATGGAAAACCCCGAACTCTACTCGTTCGACCTGCGCCCGCAGGGCCACGACATCATCTCGTTCTGGCTGTTCCACACCGTCGTCAAGTGCTACGAGCACACCGGCGAGGTGCCCTTCGACAACGTGATGATCAACGGGATGGTGCTGGACGAGAACCGCGAGGCGATGTCCAAGTCCAAGGGCAACGTCATCCCGCCCAGCGACGTGCTCGAGGAGTTCCCCGTCGACGCGACCCGCTACTGGGCCGCCGGCACCTCCATCGGCGACGACTTCCCGTACAAGGAAGGCGATCTCGAAGCCGGCGAGCGCCTGCTTCAGAAGCTCTGGAACGCCTCGCGACTGGTCGAACAGCTCACCCCCGAGCCGTCGACGGTCGAGGAAGTTCCCGCGGCGGACCTCGCGCCCATCGACGAGTGGTTCCTCGCGGAACTGGACGCCACGATCGACTCGCTCACCGAACGGTTCGAGGCCTACGAGTTCTCGAAGGCTCGCAACGAACTCCGCTCGTTCTTCTGGAACACATTCTGTGACGACTACCTGGAGATCGCCAAGCAGCGGCTGTCCGACGGCGGGAACGCGTCGACGGAGTTCGCGCTGACTCACGCTCACAGGACCTTCCTGAAGCTGTTCGCGCCGTTCCTGCCGCACATCACGGAGGAGCTGTGGAGCAAGCAATACGATTCTGACTCTTCCATCCACACCACGGACTGGCCCACCGAAGGCGGCTTCGAGGCCGATCTGGAAGCCGGCGAGACGGCGATGGAGGTCATCTCGGCGCTGCGAACCTACAAGACCGACAACGGCCTGCCGCTGAACGCCGACCTCGACCGGGTGCAGGTGTACGGCCACGTCGAAGGTCTCGCCGATGCCGTCGCCGAGGCGATGCACGTCGCGGACCTCGAACTCCTCGACGACGCACCTGACATCACGACCGAGATCAGCGATATCGACCTCGACTACTCGCTCGTCGGGCCCGAGTACGGCAATCAGGTCGGCGACATCGAGGCCGGAATCGCGCAGGGCGACTACGAGATCAAGGACGGACAGCTTCACGTCGCCGGCGTCACGCTCGGCGAGGACATGTTCGAAATCGAAGAGGCGCGGACCTATTCGGGTGACGGCGAGATGATCGAGACCGAGCACGCGGTCGTCATCGTCGGCTGACGCCGCTCGCGGTGTCCAAATACTTATCAGTTGGTATCCGTACATATTTCATAGACCAGTAGCGACGATTTCGATGCCCGTGTGGCTGGGTACCGCCCGGGATCGTTGGGTGTCGCGCAGGCGATCGAGCACGGTCTGCGGGCCGTGTGAGCGGTCACTGGCTGGTCGCTATCGAGCCGTGCTTCGAACATTCAGATACGTCGGCGTCGTGCTCGTTCTGGCAGGGGTAGTCGTCGGTCTGTCCCCGACGCTGGGGTTCACGATGGTCACGGCCGACCGCGGCGTCTCGGTAGCGACGGCGGACGACGGGACCGCGCTGATCGCGCTCCAGTCGGCCGGGGTCACCGTCGACAGCACCGACGGGACGACGGTCGCGACACTGCGAAACAACGCCGGCGAGGCGCTGGACACGACCTATCAGATCAGCACGACCACGGGTGATCTGACGGTTGAGACCGGTGACGGACAGACGACACTGTCCCCGGACGGTGAACTGGCGATCTCGCTCGCCTGCCAGCCCGGCAACAGACAGGGGACCGCGCAGTTACAGGTCACGGTGCCGACGGCGGACGGAGCGACTGTCTTGGTCAGCAACGCGATCCTGGCTATCGACGTGAGCTACGACTGTCCGCCCGGCGGGGGGAACCAGGGGCCGCCGCCGGGGAAGGGCCAGGCGTTCAACGACAAGGACAACGACGGCGTCTACGATCCCGGTGAGACGACCTACACCGCAGACCAACTACAGAACTACGACAACACCAGCGCCGATCTGGTGATCAACGACGCGGGCACCATCGACACGGGGAACCGGAAGGTCTCGATCACGGCCAACACGACGACGATCATCGATTCGGATCTCCGTTCGAAGCAGTCGGTCACCATCGAGGCTGAGTCGGGCGCTGCGACGTTCCAGAACGCGACTGTCGACTCGCGCAACAACAAGGTGATGATCAAAGCTCCGTCCGTCTCGGCGGAGATGTCGACCATCTCGTCGAAAAACGCGCTGTCCCTGACCGCCGAGTCCGGGCCGGCGACGCTAACCGGGAGTTCGGTGTCGAGTTCGAACAACAAGGTCACGGTCGAAGGAACCGAAGTGAGTGCGGCGGGGGCGTCGATCAGCGGCAAGAACGCGATCAAGCTGACGGGCAACAGCGGCCCCGTCGACCTCGCGGGGGCCAGCGTCGACAGCCGGAACAACAAGGTCACGCTCGGTGGCTCGTCGGTTTCGGCACGGGGAGCGTCCATCAGCGGGAAGAACGCGATCAAGCTGACTGGCAACTCCGGGCCCGTCGATATCGACGGTGGGAGCGTCACCAGCGCCAACAACAAGGTGACGATCGAGGGGCCGTCGGTGTCTGCCACGGGAGCGACGATCAGCGGGAAAAACGAGATCAAACTCACGAGCGACGACCGCCTCGGCCTGGCCGGCGCGACGATCACGTCGTCGAACAGCAAGGTGACGCTGAAGGCTGAAGGCAGCACGCTCGACGCGTCCGGCGCGACCATCGAGGGGAAAAACACCGTCTCGCTGACCAGTAACGGGGACATGATTCTCACCGACGCGACACTCACCGCCCGAAACGGGCAGGTCTCGGCGACGCTCAACCTCGCATCGGCGACGCTGGCCGTTGACGGACTCTCCATCAGCGACAAGGACGACGTACTCAGGTACAGTCCTTCGGGAGCCACCGTCACCGGGACGCCCGACGACGGGAGCGTCGCACCCGGTTAGCCCGAGAAGTCGTCCCGACCGAGCGCCTCTGCAGCGTCCCAGTACCGAGCGAAGGCGTCGTCGGCCCACTCACGAACGGCCGCGTCGTCGGTGTCGACCGAGGCACGAAGGATGCCGTTCTCGTCGCGCACGAGCAGGTGGACCCGGTCGTCGGCGACGGTCACGGCCAGTGGGATCTCGTCGGCACAGACCCGGAGTTCGACGCCGTCGGTCGCGAGCAGGTCGAGCAGGCGCTCTCGGAGGCCTGACTCGTCGGCCAGCGCTTCGATTGCGCTTCGAGAGAAGACCCCGCGGAACGTCTGGTCGCCCGTGGCGGTGTGCTCCTGGACGACGGTCAGGCTCTGTTCGTTGAACGCATGCGAAAAGACGCGCACCTCGTCGGCGTCGTCGAGCAGGTCGAGCACGCGCTGGACGGGCGCGTTCGGTCGCGTCCCGGTCGGCGTCGTGATCGTGGCGTCGGCGAGGTGACGCAGGTCGAACTCCATCGCTTCGGTCGGGAGATATTCGACGATGGGTCGCAGTTCCCGTTCGGTGTCGAGACTCGCCAGCAGATCGGTGAAGCTCGCGGCGACCAGTTCGCCGGTCGCCGTCGCGACGTAGCCGCCACTGTCCTTGCGGACCCACGCCCGATCCTCGAAGTCGCCGAGAATCCGGCCGAGCGTGGCCTGTGACGCGCCGGTCTCGTCGGCCAGGTCGCGCCGGGTGTGTCGCCCATTCGCGAGCAGGCGAAGCACCTCGACGCGGTTGGCCGAGAGCGCGAGAAACTCGATGTCTTCGAGCGCGGCCTCCATACCACGGCATCGCACGCCTTGGGGGATATGACTTTCGCACCGTGAAATGATTGCACGCCGTGCAACGTCGCTTCGGTCCCGCGTCGTCCGCACGCCGTGTACGATTTTCTGGCTGAATTGATGGGTGTCTGGCCCCTTTCTTCGAGTATGAGCCCGATTCCCGTTCCGACCGAACGCACCGACCTCTCGGCACGTGTCTACCGCCTCGTCAGGGGGCGCGACGAGTGAACACCACCCGCCGGACGCTGGCCCTGTTCGCCGCCGCGAGCCTCCTGTTCGGCGGGACCTTCGTCGCTGCGAAGGCCGGTCTCGACTACTTTCCACCGCTGCTGTTCGTCGCGCTACGCTTCGACGTGGCCGCGGTGGCGCTGATCGCCTACGCCGTCGCGACGACGCCCCGGGCCGAACTAATCCCCCGAACGCGTGGGGACGTGGCCGGCATCCTCGCGACCGGCGTGCTGGCTATTGGCCTGACCAACGCCCTGCTGTTCGTCGGCCAGCAACACGCCACCAGTGCGGTCGGTGCCATCGTCTTCAGCCTGAACCCGATCCTGACGCCGGTGTTCGCGGCCGTTCTGCTGGCCGACGAGCGCCTCTCCGCCCGCGGCGCTGCGGGGATGGTGCTGGGACTGCTCGGCGTGGGTTTCGTCGTTTCCCCCGATCCGGCGAACCTGCTGGCCGGCGGCGTCGGCAAGGCGATCCTTTTCGCCGGCGCGGTCAGTGGCGCGCTGGGCAGCGTCCTGATCCGCTGGGCCGACGGCGGCCTCGACAGCAGCGTCCGCACGGCGTGGGGCCTGCCCTTCGGCGCGGCGCTGTGTCACGCCCTCTCGTGGGCCAGCGGGGAGTCGCCCGCGGCGATCACGTGGAGCGGCGAGGCCCTGCTCGCACTGGGCTACGTCGGCATCGCCGCCGGCGCGGTGGCCTACATCGCCTACTTCGACCTGCTCGACACTGCGGGCCCGATCCGGGCGAACCTCGTGTTCTACGTCGTCCCGGTCGTCGCGACGCTGGGCGGGTGGGCACTCCTCTCGGAGTCGATCGCCCCGACCGCCGTCGCCGGGTTCGCGACGATATTTGTCGGCTTTGCGGTGCTTGGCAGCGAGTCGATCGACCTGCCCGCCGTGCTTCGCCGTGGCGAGGAGACGGCGAGTAACTCGTCGCTGGGGACCGAACCGAACGGCTTCAAATCGGATTGAGGCCTCTCGTCGCCATTCCGGGTCAGAACCGTTTTGATGGACTCCTCGCCGACGGTCTCGGACGGCTCAGTCGAACAGCCGGGCCGTCGCCTCGCCGGAGGCCAGCACTCGCCGATCCGACTCACCGAGGTCCGACTCCGGGACGACCTCGATGCGAGCCGTCGCGAGCGTCGACCCGAAGTCGACGACCTCCGCCTCGACGACGTGGGCCGCCGCGACGCCGTCGTGGAAGGACATATCGATCCGTGTCGTCGCGAGCGGGACCGGTTCCAGTGCCTCGGCGATGACCGCGGCCATCCCGGCCGCGTCGCCCAGTGTGATCGGGATACCGCCGTTGATACCCTCGGCCGGTCCGACTTCCGGTGGTGCCCTCCGGTCGTCTGCCGGTGTCTGAGTCGGACCAGCCCGCGCTCGACGGTGAGTACGTCGGGCTGGAGCCACCGGTAGTAGGGGTTGGACTCCCGCAGGTATTCGAGCTAGTCGGCGACGCTGTCCAGTCTCGTTCGTTCGGTCTCCTCGCCGAGCGGTTCGCCCGTCGTGTCCTGCTCGCTCATCGGCTTCGACCGGTCGTCTCGGCCGCGGCTTCGAGGAACGAACCGACCGGTGACGCCTCGATCACCGAGCGCAGCGACACGTCCTCGTTGCTGTCGCTCAGGGTCGCGAGGTCGTCGGGGAGTCGGTCCCGGACCTCCGCGCCGGTCGCCGGCAGGTCTGCCACCACCGCCTCGCCCATCTCCGCTGCGGACTCGTCGAGCGATTCGCGGAACTCGTTGTGAAGATCGCTCTCCATCACTGTAGCTGATACTTACGGCGACGACGGTAAAACAGTGTACCATTCGCGAATATTTGCGACTGGTCGGCACCATCGGGCGGCCCGGTGACGGTCAGGCACGTCGCACCTTCTCGACGCGGGTCGCGAGTGCCAGAAAGACCGCGAGGAAGGTCAGGACGACTGCCCAGCCGGCGGCCAGATCGTGGGCCGCAAGCGTGTGGTCGAAGACGCCGCCGACGTACTCGGCCCGCAGCGATGTGTGGTGTGGCCCGCCAAGTACCGGGACGAAGTAGTCGACCACGTCGTTGAAGCCGTACCAGAACAGCGCGACCGCGACCGCCGGCACCGAGAAGCTGGCGTAGCGGTGGATGAGGAAGGCCTCGACAGCCATCGCCAAGTGAGAGAGGATCAGAAACCAGTAGAGCCACGGTGCGATGCCACCGGCCCCGTTGATCACGAGCTGGACGTAGGGCGTCCACAGCCCGAGCTTCAGGCAGCCGAAGAAGGCCAGCATGTGGAGCCAGTCGGCGTCGTAGTCGAGTCGCCACGCCACCAGCGAGAGGCCGATGAACATGGTCGCGACCGGCGAGTCGGGGATCAGCGGGTAGGCCAGCGGCGTCGCCGCGCCCAGTTGCCCCTCGATGAGGGGCGGCGCAAGTTCGAACGGCTGGCCGGCGTAGTACCAGAAGCCAAACAGTGTGCCGACGAGGTTCACGAGCGCGATGGGCCAGGCCAGTCGCAGACCGATATCTTCGAGCCAGTCGGGCAGCGGTGCGACGTAGGTCGGTAGTCCGTCAGTCGCTGGCAGCGAGGCCGAAAAGTACTGCGCGACCAGTCGTTCGAGTCGTCGCCCGACGCCGTCGTGGCCAGCCATGTCAGTTGCTCACGGCGGCCGGAAAATAACGGTAGCGGTTGGGGTTATCGACGCCGTGCGAGCAGGGCGACTGCGAGCAGCGCCACGACCGTGACGAGCGCTCCGAAGCCGGGACCCTCGCCGCTGGTCGTGGTTTCGGGGGTCGTCGGTTGTGCACCGCCACCGTCGTCGTCGGTAGCCGTCGACTCGTTTGTGCTCGTCGTCGTAGTCGCCGTCGTCGTGCTTGCCTCGGTTGTCGTCGATTCAGTGTTTGCCTCGGTGGTCGTGGTGTCCGCGTCGGTGGTCGTGGTCGCCGTCGTCTCGGTGGCCACGTCGGTTGCCGTCGCGGTCTCGGTGACCGTCGCGGTCTCGGTCGTGGTCTGCGTTGCGGTCTGCGTCGTGGTTTCGGTGGTGGTCGCGGTCTGCGTCGTGGTCCGCGCCGGGGTTTCGGTGGTGGTCGCGGTCTGGGTCGGCGTCGGCGTCTCGGTGGCCGTCGCGGTCTGCGTCGTGGTCTGGGTCGGCGTCTCGGTAGCCGTCGCGGTCTGGGTCGGCGTCGAGGTGGCTGTCGCGGTCGCCGTGTTGCCGTACCCGTCGTCGATCCCGGCCACGGAGTCCGTACTCTCCGTGACCGAGACGACGACACCGGTGTCGGTGCCGGCGTAGCCGGTTTCGGAGCCGACGGCGACGGCGGTCACGAGCGATCCGTCGACATCGCTCTCCCATCGCTGTGCCCCGTCGTTGGCCGACAGGCCGAGGAGTTGCCCGGTGTCGGTGCCGACGAGGATGGTCTCTCCGGCGGTACTGAGTTGCGGACCGATCGTGCCCGCGGCGGGGACGGTCGTCGTCCACGCCGTCGAGCCGTCGGCGGTCGCCAGCGCCTTGGTGGTGCCGTCGGTCGCCGCGACGACGAGGTTGTCGCCGCTCAGGACCGGTTCCCACGCGACCGTCCCGCCGACGGTGGCGGTCCACTGCTGCGTGCCGTCGGACGCGACCGCGCCGACGGTGCCGTCCCCGTCGGCAACGTACACCGTGCTGTCGTTGACGACGGGCGTGGTGAGTCGCGCGGGCGAGCCGTCCGCGATGGTCGTCGTCCACTGCTGGCTGCCGTCGGCGGTCGCCACGGCGTGGAGCGTGCCGTCGGCGGTACCGGCGTAGACCGTGTCACCGGCGACGCTGGGCGTCGTCGTGCCGAAGGAGGCTCCGGCGTCGTAGGTCCACTGCTCCTGACCGACCAGTGAGTACGCCGCCAGCGTGCCGCTCTCGGTGCCGACGTAAACCGTGCTGTCGTTGATGGTCACGGAACCGGCGACCGTGTCGTCGAGCCCCGCGGACCAGACGACCGATCCGGTGTCGGTGTCCAGCGCGTACAGCGTGCTCCCGGCCGCGACGACCGTTCGGGTGTCCGTGACGGCGGGGGTGCCGTAGATCACCGCCCCGAGGTCGGTCGACCAGTCGCCGTCGTCGCTGTAGGCCGCGACGGTTTCGCCGGTCGCGACGAAGACGCCGTCGTTGGTGATAGCGGGTTCGCTCGCGATGTCACCGCCCGGCGTCGCGTAGGTTTCGACATCGACATCGTCGTACCACGTCGCACCGGCGTTCGCGCCGTCGTTGTCCGGGCCGCTGGCGTGGCCGGGCCACTGGGCGACGGCGGGGGCGATCCCCATCGCGCCGATCAGCGAGACGGCAAGCGCCACGACCGCGACGTGACGGAGGCGGCTCATTCGTCATCACCTCCGCGGTTCGCGGCACTGCGACGGACGAGCCCGTAGTCCAGCGACCGGCCCCCGAGCGGCACGTCACCGACGCCGCTGTCGGTGAACCACGCCCGTGCGATCTGCTCGCGCTGGCTCCCACCGTAGGGTTCGGTCGTGACGGTCCGAACCGGACTCACGATCTGCTCGGACTGGCCGTCGACGTCGGCATAGACCACGAAGGTGTACTCCGCCGACGGCACCAGACCGGTGAGCTGCGTGCTGGTCTGGTCGGCCGACACCGTGGCGACCTGCTGACTCCCCTCCAGGACGTAGAACTGGGTCGCGGCCGTGTCGGCCGCCAGTTCCCAGGAGAGGGTGGCGGTCGTCGGCCCGCGGTTCTCGACGGAGAGGTCCACGATGCCCGCGGACTGGCCGCCGCCGAACTCGTAGCTCTGTCGGTCGGTCCGGGTCGACTGGCCGCCGCGTTCGTACTCGACGCGGTACTGGACGGTGTCGCCGGCCGACAGGCCGTCGATGACGGTGTACCAGCCGTCTTTGCTGGTGAGCATGTCGACTGTTCGCTCCGTTCCGCCGGCTTCGGCGTGGAGCGTCGCCGCCGTGACAGACGAGTCCGGCTCGAAGTCGATGCGGAGCGTCTCCGCGCTGCTCTCTGTCGTCGTGAGCGTGTACTCGACGCTGGCGGTCGGTTCGACGGTCACCGTCGTGGCGTCGCTCTCGTTGCCTGCGCCGTCGACGGCGCTGACGCCGATCTCGTAGCTCTCGCCGGGCGAGAGCTCCGCGACGACGGCCGAGTTGGTCCCGACCTGGCGGACCTGCTGGCCGTCGACGGTGACGTTGTAGTGGTGCAGGTCACTGCTTCCGACGGCGTCCCACGAGAGCTGTGCCTGCGTCGCGGTGGTGCTGTCGACGGTGAGGCCGCTCGGCGCGCTCGGGGCGCTGGTGTCGCTGGCCAGCCCCGACGCCGCCTCGAACGCCTCGATGTTGGTGACTTTCCACCAGTTCGTACTCGACGTGTCGCGGTCGACGAGGCGGAAGTACCGCGTCGTCACCGGCGCGAACTCGGCGGTCGTAGTGACGCCGCCGCTGACCGTCGCGACGGTCGTCCACTCGCTGCCCTCGTCCGACACCTGCACGTCCATGGTCGACGGTGCCTGTGGCCCGCCGATGTGGTCGACGACAACGCCCCCGAGTCGGTGCTCCTCGCCCATGTCGACGGCGTACGTGATCGCCGTCTCCTGGAACGGGATCTGGCTCGCCCACTCCGTCGACGGGTCGCCGTCGATGGCCCGGCCGCCGTCGGCGTCGTGGAAGGCCGCCGTCGGCGTCACCGACCACGCCGAGCGGTCGATCGCCGGTCCGAGCGTCGGCGAGATGTCGAACTGATCGACGTTGAACGCGCCGGCATCGAGCTGGAAGCGCATGACGTGGGTCCCCGCCGTGAGGGGTACCTTCGTGACCGGACCCCGAGTCACGTAGTTCGTCCAGCCGCCGGTCTGGGCCACGTCGACGGCACCGGTCACGTCGACGCCGTCGATCTCGATGTGGAAGGCTCCGCCACCACCGCCGCCGGCCGCGACGCGGTAGCCGATGTCGTAGTAGCCGGTCGCGGGCACGTCGATGGTGTACTCCATCCACTCGCCCGGCCCGATGTAGCCGACGTTGTAGTCGCCGTCGAGGGCACCGATGTCGACGTCCGTGTCGTTGCGGAACTCGATGCCGCCGCTCTGTAGGATGTTGACCTGATTGCCGGGCGTCGTGTCCATGTAGGCCACGTCTTGCCCGCCGTGGTCGAACTCCTCGGCCCTGACGACGCCCGGAACTTCGACGGCTCCCTCGAACGGGGCCTGGCCGGTCTGGTCCGCGGTCACGAGCGTCGTCGAGGCGGCCGGTCCCTCGTTGCCGGCGGCGTCGGCCGCCGTGACGCTGATGTCGTAGCTCGTCGTCGGTTCGAGGTCGTCGAGCGTGAACCACGTCTGGTCGGTCTGGCCGACCGTCTCACCGTCGACGGAGACGGTGTAGTGGTCGACGCCGACGTTGTCCGTCGCCGCGTCCCAGCCCACGTCGATGCTCGTCCGGGTCGTGTTGATCGCTCGGACGTTCGAGGGAGCCGACGGTGCCGTCTCGTCGGTTCCCGGCAGGTCGGTCGTCGCCGTGATCGTCGTCTGTGAAGACTCGTTACCGAAGGCGTCCTGAGCGGTGACGGCGAAGGAGTAGTCCGTGCCGCCGTTGAGTCCCTCGACGGTCGCCGACGTGCTCGCGACCGTCTCGATGGGCGAGCCGTCCTGGTAGACGTTGTAGAGGAACACGGAACTCTCGCCGTCGGTCGCAGCGTCCCACGAGAGCGTGACGCTGTCCTCCGTGGTCGAGGGGGTGACGTTCGAGGGTGCCGACGGTGCGGTCGTGTCCCCACCGTCAGCGCGGAACTCCAGCCAGTCGAGGTTGAAGCCGCCGCCTTCGAGGTAGAGCCGGACGACGTGTTCTCCTTCGGGGAGGTCGACGCTTCCGAGGTTGCTCTGTTCGAAGGTGGTGTACGCGCCGGTCGTGGGGATCGTGAACGAGTCACCCTGGGGCGTGCCGTCGACTTCGATCTGGATCGGGCCGCCGGCCGACCCGGAGCCGTTGGCGTAGCTCCCGTAGATGTCGTAGGTCCCAGCGCTGTCGACGGAGACGGTGTACTCGATCCACTCGTACTGGGCCGTGTACGCGAGGTTGTAGCCGTTGGGGGCGTCGGCTCCCATCCCGACGCTCTGGTCGGTTCGGAAGGCCCCGGCGTACTGTCCCTGGCCCTCGGTCGTGTCACGATAGGCGACGTTGGTCCCGCCTTTGTCGTAGTATTCGGGTTCGAGCCGTCCGGGGAGTGGCTGGGGCTCCGAGAAGAACGGTTCGTTGGTCCCGGGGTCGTTCAGCGTAACCGTGATCGCCTCGGTTAGCTCCGATTCGTTGCTCGCCGGTGCGCCGTTGACCACCGACACCTGCAGGTCGACCGAGTCACCGGAGAGGCCGGTGATCGTCGTCGGCGGGCTGGACGCTTCTGTCTGCTTGTTACCGTCGACGTAGATGTTGTAGTGGTCGACACCGAAGTCGGGCGCGTCCACTCCCGTCCAGGCGAACTCGACGGAACTCGCGTCCCACTCGATGGCGAACGGGCTCGTCGGTGCCGACGGGACGGCCGTGTCGGCGCTCTTGGTCGATGTGTCGACGGTCGTCCGCGTCGACTCGTTCTCGTCGAGGTCGACCGCGGAGACGGCGATGGTGTAGTCGGTCCCCGGCGAGAGGTCGTCGAGCGTCGTTTCGGTGTCGGCCGATTCGGTGACCTTCGTGCCGTCGACGTAGACGCCGTAGTAGAACAGGCCGCTCTCCGAGTCAGTGACGCTGTCCCACGAGATGTCGACCGTGTTGTAAGTGGTCGCGTCGACAGTGAGGTTGCCCGGTGCCGACGGTGCCGTCGTGTCGGGCGAGTAGTTGGCCGACGAGGACTCCGCCGCGATGGCGTTGGCCGCGACCGTCATCGAGTAGCCGTCGCTGAAGGTGACGGTGATCTCTGCATCGCTGGCGTTGTACGCGACGTACGTTCGCTCCGTGTCCCCCGAGAATGTCTGGTAGAAGGGCGTGTCGGCGGTCACGTCGTCGGGCGTCCCCATCGCGTCGAGCGCGTGGACGAACTGATAACCCAGCGGCCCGCTGTTGCCGCCGTCTTTCAGGACCGGGCCGCTCGTCATTGCCGCGTCGGCGATCTCGGTGGCGTCCTCGGGGTTGGACATCGCGCGATACCCCCACGCGGCGGCCTTCCACCCCGCGAGGAAGTCGCGCTCCTCGTCGGCGATGTCGTAGAGGTCGCTCCCGCGTGCGTCCAGTAGCGACTGCCAGTTCGCGTTGGCGTAGGACCGATCCCGGCCGTGATAGAACGAGTGGCCGGCCATCGGAATCCAGTTGATACCGTACAGCGCGATCGGGTCGTCGTGCGCGAAGAACAGGTCGCGGTCGAACCCGATCCCGCGGACCTTCGTCGCGTATTCGAGCGTGTCACCGGTGGCGGCGTAGCTCTGATTCGTGACGTCGTCGCCCCAGTCGTCGGGCTGGGAGTCGTCGGCGTTGTCGTACCAGTACTCCCAGACGGCGTGGACCTCCTGGGTGTAGAGGAAGATGCCGGTGTCCCTGATAGCGTCGTTGCCGGTGATCTCGCCCCAGCGGATCATCGCCGCGTAGGCGTTGACCGCTTCCGAGGAGGCCTCCTGGTTGTTGCCGTTGAACGACGCGAACCCGCCGGCCCACGAGTGGCCCGCGTACGCGTCGAAGTTCCGCAGGAACGGGAAGGCGTCCTTCGGTGACTCCTTCGGGGTCTGGGCGTCGATACTGGTCGGCGTCGTCGACGGGTCCCCGTTGTTGGCCGGGCGCTCCCAGTTGGCGTAGTCGCGGATCAGCAGTTCCACCATGTCGCCGAACTCGTCGGCGAAGGTCGGGTACTGCCGGGCGACCTCACTGGCCGCGTACACGAAGTAGCCGTAGTGGAAGTGGTGGTCGTTCATCTGTCGAGAGAGGAAGAACTCCCCCGACGGATAGCCAAGCAGCGTCCCGAGCGTCGTGTTGTAGAAGAACAGTTCGCGATCACCAGTACCAGTGGTGCCGTCGGGCAGTTCGTATTCTCCGATCGTGTCGTAGGTCCTCCCGCGGAAATCGAATGAGGTGTCGGTCGCGTCGAACCAGGCTTCGAGCCGAGTTCGGACGGCGTCGACGAACACCGACGTGTCCTTCGAGTCGGTCGCGTGAGACTCGGCGACCGGCGCGGCGACGGTGTTGCGGAACAGGTCCTTGCTCGTCCAATACGTCGCGGCGGGCACGCCCTGTGAAGTGTACGGACCCGACCCGGAATCGCTCGGGACCGTCGCGTCGATCATCTGGTCGATGTAACTGGTGACGTTGGACTGGGCTTCCGAGTCCAGCACCGACCCGGGCATCATCGGGAGGATGCCACGGTAGGTCTTGCTCGTCTGGAAGCTGCTCCCCGCCCAGAGTTCGAGGGTGCCTTTCGCCGAGAACAGCTGTACGTCCTGCAGCGAGGCGTCGGTGTACTTGTGCTGGTGGGGGAACAGCCACGAGAGCGTCTCGCCGTTGGCGCTCTCGGCTTTCTGGTCCAGCGTGAAGTCGAACGTCGTCCGAACTTCCGAGGCTGGACTCCCGCTCTCGGACTGGACGTACTCCCAGTCGACGGTCGTGTCGGTCACGAAGTTGTACGCGTACTTCGCGAACTCCTCGATGGTCGAGGCAGTCGTGTCGGGCAGCGGCGCGATGGTCAGGTACTTGCCGTTGTCCATCAGGCCCGAGGTCGTGACCGGGTTGTTCGTCAGCGATCCGCTGTCGACGCCGTCGAACGTGACGCCCTCGGGCGCGAAGATGCCGTAGTCTTTCTGCTGGCTGTTGGCGGTGACGCTGACGCCGATGACGTTCCCGTCGTCGTAGAACACGGACGCGGAGTCCGTGTCGACGGTCGCGTCGTCGGCGTTGACGAGTCCGAGGACGGCCTCGCCGCCCTCGTACTCACAGAAGGTGAAGGCAGAGCCCTTGACGAACGTCGCCGTCAGGTTCGGCGTCCCGGAGCCGTACTTGACACGGACGTGCCAGTCGCCGTAACCGTCGACGTAGCTCCCGTCGAACTCGTCGGTCGCGGCGTGGCCCACGTCCAGCCCGGGGCTGCCGCCGTAGTCGACTCTGACGTTGCCGGTGTCGGCCGGCGTCCCGCCCCACTGTTTGGCGTAGAAGGTCCGGAATCCGTCGCCGTCCTCCTTGGACACTGCCATGGAGGGAACGGCGTTGATCACCCCGAACCCGTCGGCGTACGGTTCGATCGCGTCGGTGTTGGCGACGCCGAACAGCTCGCGCTGCCACCAGCCGTTTGTCGGATACGGCGCACCGACGTTGTCGGTGTCGAACAGGTAGGATTCGCCCGGCGTGTCGAACACCCCGTCGGGCTGTACCGTCGCGTAGTTCCCGCTCCCGACACTGACGGCGTCGCTGTCAGTTACCTGTGCGAGCGCCGACTCGCTCGACACCGCAGCGAGTCCGGCGAGTCCGATACCTCGGAGGTAGGTCCGTCGTGAAACGCCCCACGTAGATGAGTCTCTGTCTGACATGATTGTCGTCGACGATGCAGCTGACGAGGTCCTGTGTCGACGATCGTCCCCAGTGTGACCCGGGTACGTCCCCACGTACCGGTCACGTGACGATACTCAACACACACCTACAGCCCCAGCGCTACATCGCCGCTATGACCGTGGTGGGTTTTCCCAATGTTAAATATTTACATTCGATATTGTGAATGTCTCGATAAAAGTTAGAAATAAAGAATGATTGTCTGAGGGATAGGTGGGTGGTGTCCTGTGGCCGATCACCGCCCCCGTGCTGGCACGGGAGCCGTGCCGTGAGAGGAGAACGGCCACCGACTCGCCGTGACAGTCTGTTAGTGGCCACCGATCCGCTGGGGTTTCTCGGTCGGCGACCGATCGGCTCAGAACGTGAAGGTCCGACTCTCGCTGAGGTACTGGCCACCGCTCCCGTCGCCGTAGACGAAGCGGAAGTCGATGGAGCCGCCGTCGCCGCTGGTGTCGCGGGTCCACAGGTGGACGTTGTCGCCATCGGAATCGTCCATGCGATAGCCGACCCAGCCAGAGCCGTCGTCGAACTGTACGTCGGCGAAGCCGGCCGTGTTGGACGGCTCGAAGGACCACTCGTAGGAGTCGGTGCCGGTGTTGGTCACGGTCGCCGACCAGCCCTCCCCGGACGACCCGGAGAAGGTGGTGCCCGAGCCGCCCGAGCCACCGGAGCCACTTTGCGTGAACTCCAGCCAGTTCAGGTTCCAGTCGGACGCGGTCATGTCGACGCGGATGACGTGCTCGCCGGCCGACAGCGGTATGGTCCCCACGTCGACCGTAGTCCAGGCCTGCCAGCCGCCGGTCGCGGCGAAACTGGTCGAGGCCACCTGATTGCCGTCGACGGAGAGGTCGAACGAGCCGCCACCGAGGTCGGAGGCGACCCGCGCGCTCACGTCGTAGTCGGCCGCCGACTCGACCTGCACGGTGTATTCGAGCCACTCGCCGGCGTCCGTCCAGCAGATGTTGTAGCCGCCCTCGGTCGCGCCCTCGATGTCGACGGCCGTCGAGCGGTAGGTCGCACCGCCGTCGTTGGCGCTCGTGGTGTCGCTGTAGGCGACGCCCTGCCCGCCGGTGTCGAAGTCCTCGGCCTGGACGGTCCCCGGCACAGCGTGGGGCCCGTTGAAGGCCGACTGGTTCGACGAGGGGTCGGTCGTCGCCGTCAGGACCGACGACAGCGCCGACTCGTTGCCAGCGCCGTCGGTCGCCGAGACCTGCAGGTCGTAGCTGGTGTCTGCCGAGAGGCCCGACACCGTCGCTGACGTGCCCGAGACGGTCTGGTCCGCGCTCCCGTTCACGTAGACGGTGTACTCGCTGACGCCGGTGCCCGAATCCGACGAGGCGTCCCACGAGAGGCTGATCGACGCGTCCGTCGTGCCCGTCGTGGTCAGGCCGGTCGGGGTACTCGGAGCCGTGCTGTCGCCGGCGGACTCGAAGGTGAGGTTGTTGATGTTGAGCCCGCTGGTGTCGGTCGTCAGCCGGATCACGTGGGTGCCGGCCGACAGCGAGACGCTGCCCAGCGAGGCGGTCGACCAGGACTGCCAGCCGCCGGTGCCGGCGGGGCTGGCCGACAGTTGCTGGGTGCCGTCGACCGACACCGACAGCGTGCCGCCGCCGGCGTTGGAGGCCACGCGTGCGCTCACGTCGTAGGTGCCCGAGGATGCCACGTCGACGGTGTATTCGAGCCACTCGCCGTCCGCGGTCCAGCCGACGTTGTGGCCCCCCTCGCTGCAGGTCTCGATGTCCACGTCGTCTGAGCGGTACGCGCCGCCGGTGTTACCGGACGTGGTGTCGCTGTAGGCGACGCCGCTGCCGCCGGTGTCGTAGTTCTCGGCCTCCAGCGTGCCGGGCAAAGCCGTTGGGCTGCCGCCGTAGGGAGCCTGCCCGCTGCTTTCGGCGTCGGTCGTCACGGCGAGCGAACTGGACGCGGGAGACTCGTTGCCCGCCGCGTCGATCGCAGTCACGGCGAAGTCGTAGGTGGTGTCCGGCGAGAGCCCCGTGACCGTGGCCGAGGTCCCGAAGACCTCCTGTTGCTTCGTGCCATCGACGTAGACGTTGTAGTGGTCGACGCCGGTGTCGTCGGTGCTGGCGTCCCACGAGAGGTCGATACTGCTGGTGCCCGCACTCGATCCCGAGAAGTTCGTCGGCGTGGTCGGTGCCTGCGTGTCGCCGCCACCGCTGCCGCCGATCCCGGGCGCGAGGCCGGTCGTCACGTCGCCGTTGCTCGTCTTCAGGGAGTTGCCCGGCACCGAGAGCGTCGTCCCGTCGGAGAACGTGACCGTGCGCGTGTCCGCGTAGGGGTTGTACGCGACGTAGGTCTTGGCACCGTTGTCGTCGAAGACGGCGTACATCGTCGTGTCGGCCGTGATCGACGTGTCCACGCTGCCAAGCCCGTTGATGTTGTGGACGAAGTGATAGACGTAGGCCGACTTGTGGGGGGCGTTGGGCATCGGCAGGTCCGCCTCCATCAGATCGATGGCGTCCTGCGTGTCCGAGAAGGCCCGGTAGGCCCACGCGCAGGTCTTCCAGCCCGCGAGGAAGTCCTGGTCGGCCCCGCTGGCGTTGGACATGTGTGTCGACATCCCCTGGTCGATCGCGCGCTGGCGGGCGGCGACCATGTCGTCCCAGTTGTCGCCGGCGTACTGTTCGTCCCAGCCGAGATACAGCGAGTGGCCGCCGATCGGGAGCCAGTTGATCCCGTACACCTCGACGGGGTCTTTCGGTGCCCAGAAGATGTTGCGGTCGTAGCCACTGGACCACGTCATCGAGGCGTACTCGTAGCTGGGCGCGCCGTTGATCGCATCGGCCTGATTGTCGCCCCAGTCGTCGGGCTGGGAGTCGTTCTCGGGGTCGAACCAGTAGTCCCAGATGGCGTGTATCTCGTGGGTGTACAGATAGACGGCGGCGTCGCGCATCTCCGTGTTGCCGGTCAGCTCCGCGTAGCGGATCATCGCGGCGTAGGCGTTGGCGGCCTCCGAGGAGGACTCTTGATTGTTCCCGTCGCCGGCCATCGCGAACCCGCCGGCCCACGAGTGACCGGAGTACACGTCGAAGTTGCGGAATCGCGGGAAGGCGTCCTTGACGGAGTCGGCAGGCTTGGTCTCGCTCAGCGCGCTGCGGTTCGGTCGCTCCCAGTTGGCGAAGTCACGGACCAGAATCTCGACCATGTCGCCGTAGTCGTCGACCCACTGATCGTCGTGACGGGCGATCTCGGCGGCCGACCGGACGAAGTAGCCGTAGTGGAAGTGATGATCGTTCATGTTGCCGGCCGACCCGAAGCCGTCGTTGTAGCCGATCATCGTGCCAAAGGTCGAGTCGTAGTGGAACACCTCCTCCTCCTCGGCGGTGCCGTAGCTGGTGTCCTGGATGGTGAGCCAGCCCCCGATCCGATTGCGCAGGGCGTCCAGCGACCGGTCCCGCGCAGCGGTGTCACTCACCTGCTGGGCCAGCGGGACCGTCCGAAGGTGGTGGTCGAAGTCCTTGCCGGCGAAGTAGGTGTTCGTCGAGGTCCCGACGCCCTCCTGCCAGAGCGGTTCGGACGTCTGGTCGCTGATGAACGTCTCTAGCTGGGTCCGGTCGTAGGTCCCCTCGTCGGGCATGAACGGAAGGATGCCCGGGTACTTCAGTGTCGTCTGGAACGACGAGCCCTCGTGGACCTTCAGCGTCCCGCGGGGCGACCAGTATTCGAGGCCCGTCACGGGGTCGTTCGAGTGCTTCCACTGGTGGGGGAACAGACAGGAGAGCGTGCCGCTGGCTGCGCTCTCTGCCCTGTTCTCGGTCGTGTAGTCGAACGTCGTCCGGACTTCCGAGACCGGCGTTCCGTTCTCGCTCTGGACGTAGTCGTAGTCGGCGTAGGTGTCCCGAACGACGTTGTACGCGTACTGCTCGAACAGGTCCAGCGTCGACGTGGTGGCGTCGGGCAGCGCGGCCACGGTCATGTAGCCCTGCCCGTTCAGGTTCGAACTGATCGTCGCCGATCCGACGCCCGACCACGTCGACCCCGAGGGCGCGAAGATGGCGTAGTGATGGGAGTAGTTGTCGCCGGTGATACCGTTGATCGTCACGCCCAGCACGTTCCCGCGGTCGGCCCACACGTCGATGTTCGAGGTGTCGGCCAGCGCCACGCTGTCGGGCGAACTGTCCTTGATCTCGAAGGTGATCTCCGCGCCGCCGCCCTCGAACTCGTAGAAGGTGAAGGGCGAGCCCTTGACGACCGTCGCGTCCATGACGGTCGACGTGCCGTCACCCCAGCGGATGCGGCCGTGCCAGTCGCCCCAGCCGTCGATGCGGGTGTCCGCGAACGAGGACGTCGCCGTGTGGCTGACCGTCAGTTTCGGCGAGTTGAGGATGTCCATCTTGACGAAGTCCGTGTTGGACGTGTCCCCGTACCAGTCGTCCGGGTTCTGCATCGTCAGCCCGCGGGCGCTCATCCCCGCGTAGTCGGGGTAGCTGACCAGTGCCCCCTGGCCGTGGGGGTTCCCGTCGGTGTCGTACCAGCGCGACGGGCCAAAGGCGGCCGAGGTCCACCAGCCGTTGGTGGGGATCGGTCCAGTCACGTTGTCCGTGCTGTAGATGTACTGTGCGTCGGGCGTCGTCCCGTAGCCGCCGCCGTCCTCGAAGGTGAGGTTCGACGTGTCGGGCACCGACGTGGTGTAGCTGCCGGCCCCGACCGAGACGATGTCGGTGTCGGGGATCGCACCCGCAGCACCGCCGCTGGCTACCGATCCGCCGGCAGCGGCGAGTCCGGCCATTCCAAGCCCTTTGACGTAGTTCCTGCGCGATAGTCCCCATTCGTCGGAATCGTTGTTGTCCGATGTCATCTGTATTGCCCCCACGGCATCCCTGCCGCGAGTCTCACGAGTAGGCCGTCTCGATAACCATCGCCCCAGTACATCCCCGTCCGGGAGGCCCCACCTCCCGGCGCTGTGTCCCCACGTGGAATGCGGTGTGACGAATGGCCCCAACCATTTCGTCTCGCCCCGTCACTCGCTCACACGCCTACTGTACTTCTGAATCGTGACTGGTATCACAATAAAGATTATGATAACGATAGTTGATTGTATAAATTAGTGTCGTATAATGAACCGTTTTGCAATTCGAAACGGCCGGTGGTGCAATCACGGTGGTTGTCTACTCGCTGTGGGCCAGCCCGTTCTGAAAGTGGGCGGCTGGGCGGCCCTGCCGGCTGTGACTACCCCTGGAAGTCGTAGGTGAAGCTACTCGAATCCGTCGCGAGCCCACCTTCCTCGTAGGTGAAGTAGTACTCCACCGTGTCGCCGCTCGCGAGTCCGCTGGCGACGTAGCTGTGGTCACCGCCGTTGTCCGTCATTCGGACGTTCAGCTGTGAGCCGCCGTTGATCGTGTAGTGCAGGTCGACCCAGTTCGAGTCGGGCGAGCGGTCGAAGTGGAACTCCAGTTCCGACGCACTGACTTCCGAGAGGGTGGCCGTCCAGTCGCTGCCTGAGACCTGCGTGCCACTCCCGGTCGAGGTCGCGGTGAACTCCATCCAGTTGAAGTTCCAGTCGCTGGCCTCCGCGTAGACACGGATGACGTGCTCGCCGGCCGAGAGGTCGACCGTGCCAGCACTGACCGTGGTCCAGGACTGCCAGCCGCCGGTGCTGGCGAAGCTGACGGTGCCGGTCACGTCGGTGCCGTCGACCTCGACGTGGAAGGCGTTGCTCCCGTCGTTCGAGGCGACGCGCAGCCCCAGATCGTAGGTGCCGGCGCTGTCGACTTCCACGGTGTACTCCCACCACTCGCCGGCGTCGGTCCAGCAGATGTTGTAGCCGCCCTCGGTCGCGCCCTCGATGTCGACGGCCGTCGAGCGGTAGGTCGCGCCGCCCTCGTTGGCCGCCGAGGTGTCGTTGAACGCGACGCCCTGCCCGCCGGTGTCGAAGTCCTCGGCCTGGATCGTCCCCGGCACCGTGTGGGGGCCGTTGTACGCCGACTGGGCGGGGTCGGTCGTCGCGGTCACGGCGTTCGACGCGCTCGACTCGTTGCCGGCCGCGTCGACCGCGGTGACCGTGTAGGTGTAGCTGGTGTCGGCCGAGAGACCGGTCAGCGTCGCCGTCGTCCCGGCCACCTCGGTCTGCTTGGCCGACCCCTCGTAGACGTTGTAGTGGTCGACGCCGGTGCCCGAATCGGACGCGGCGTCCCACGAGAGGTCGATGGTACTCGTCGTCTGGCCCGTGCTGGCGAGGTCCGCCGGTGCGGTCGGTGGCGTCGCGTCGCCGGCCGACTCGAAGGTGAAGGCGTCGATGTCGAACCCGGCGCTGTCGACGGCGAGCCTGATCACGTGTTCGCCGGCCGACAGGGAGATGCCCGACACCGTCTGGGTCTGGAAGGCGTCCCAGCCGCCGGTGCCGGCCACCGTGATCGGCCCGGTCACGTCTTGCCCGTCGACTTCGAGGTGGAACTCCCCGCCGCCACTGCCCGAGGCCACGTCGACGAGCAGGTCGTAGGTGCCGTCGGCGTCGACCTGGACGGTGTATTCGAGCCACTCGCCGGCCGCGGTCCAGCCGACGGCGGTGCCACCGGAGCCGTTGCCGCCCAGATCCACGTCGGTCGAGCGGTACGCGCCGCCGGTGTTACCGGACGTGGTGTCGCTGTAGGCAGTGCCCGAGCCACCCTGATCGAAGTCCTCGGCCTCGATGGTCCCCGGAATCGTGTGGGGGCCGTTGTACGCCGACTGGCCGTCCGACCCACCGGACGTGGAGACCGTGATCGTCGCGGACGGGGCAGAGCGGTTGCCCGCGGCGTCGACCGCGACGACGTAGGTGTCGTAGCTGGTGCCCGCCGAGAGGTTCGACAGGGTCACCGTCGTGTCCGACACCGACGTGCGGTTCGCGCCGTTGAGGTACACCTCGTAGTGGTCGACGCCGACGTTGTCGGTCGACGCGTCCCACGAGAGGTCGATGGTGGTGTCGGTCTGAGCCGGCGACGTGAGGTTCGTCGGTGCGGTCGGTGCCGACGAGTCGCCGCCGAAGGTCACCGAGAACGACGCGGTGTCGTAGTAGTTCCCGCCCTTCTCGAAGGTGAAGTAGTAGCTCACCGACTGGCCGCCAGACAGCCCCGAGACGGTCGCTGTCCACGTTCCGTCGCCGTTCCCGTCGCTCATCGCGGTCGTGGTCTGACTCCCGCCGTCGACCGAGTAGTTCAGGTCGACCGACGCCGCCGAGTGCGAGGGCGTGAACGAGACCGACAGCGTCGAAGCGTCGGGTTCGCTCGTCGATTGGCTGTAGTCCTGTGCGTTGGCGTCGGTTCGGGCGGTGACGGGGCCGGCGGTGCCGGACTCGTTGCCCGCGTCGTCGACCGCCGAGAGCGTGAGGCTGAGTTCCGTCGCCGACGCGAGGCCGGTGACCGTCGTCGACGTGCCGGTCGCCTCGGCGACCTTCGACCCGCTCTCGTAGACGATGTAGTGGGCCACGTCGCTCGACGAGGAGGCCGTCCACGTCAGGTCGACCGTCGTGTCCGTCGTCCCGGCCACCGACAGCCCAGTCGGGGCCGACGGCGGCGTCGTGTCGCCGCCACCGCCGCCGCTGCCCACGTCGCCCTGATCGTTGGCACCCTGCTGGATCGCCACCGAGTTGGCGTCGGCGGTGACGCCGGTGCCGTCCGAGAAGCTGATCAGGCGCTGGCTGTCCGTCTCGTTGTAGACGATGTAGTTCTTCTGTCCGCTGTCGTCGACGAAGACGTGGGAGAACGTCGCGTCCGAGACGATGTCTCGGGTCGGCGAGCCGTAGGTGTCGAGTGTCCCCAGCAGCGAGTAGGTGTGGAGCTTCGAGTTCGACATGTCGGGGACGTAGTAGCCGTTGGTGGTGCCCGGATAGTTGCCCGCCTCCCAGTCGTTCATGAGCGAGAGCGCGCCAGACGGGTCGCCGAAGCCGTTCAGTTCGACGAGGATGCCCGGCCACTTCGTGAAGTCCTCGCTGCCCTTCAGCGAGACGAGTTCGTCGTAGATGCTGGCCATGTGGTCCTCGTCCCAGCCCAGATACAGCGAGTCGCCGTTGGCCGGAATGACGTTGATCGCGTAGGTGTCCTCGTCGTCTTCGGTCCACCACGTCGAGTGGGAGTAACCGTCTCCCCACGTCACGGAGGCGTACTCCCGATCCCAGCTATCGGGGTGGTTCTGCTGGTCCCAGTCGTACCAGTACTCCAGGGCGGCGTGGATCTCGTGGGTGTACAGGAAGATACCCAGGTCGCGGATCGAGTGACCGTCGAGGTCCTGCCCGGTGAAGGCACCCCAGCGGATCAGGCCGGCGTAGGCGTCGATGGCCTCCGACGACGCCTCCTGATTGTTCCCGAGGTGGAAGGGGTTGGTCCCCGAGGCGAAGGAGTGGCCCGAGTACGGCGAGAAGTTCCGCAGGAACGGGAAGGTGTCGTCCCCGCGCGTGGGATTGGCGAACTCCCGAATCAGGAGTTGCATCATTCCGCCCCACTCCGATTCGTCGGTCCAGCTACTGCCGTAGCGGGCGATTTCCGAGGCTCCCTTGACGAAGTAGCCGTAGTGGAAGTGGTGGTCGTTGAGCTCGGAGTAGGTGTTGAAGCCGCCGACGTGGCCGGTCAGGGTCCCCCACTCGTTGTCGTAGAAGAACATGTTGCCGTCGAACTCGTCGGCCGCGGCACCGCCGTTGCCCGTCGGCGTGAACCACTGCTCGTAGCTGCCCTGCATGAACTCCAGGACCAGATCGCGGCGATTCTCGAACTCCGTGGCCGTCGAGCCACTGCTCGTCCGAGCCATCTCGTCCAGCAGGCCGGCGGTCTCGGACCAGCGGTTGTAGTTCAGCCCGGTCCAGTACGTGGAGCCGTAGGGCGAACTCTTGCCGGCGTTGTACGGGAGTCGCGTGAAGTCGACCACGTCCGTCTCCGAGAGGGTCGGGACGTTGTACTTGTCCGCGAGCGAGCCGTCGAACTGGTCGATCGAGGTGTCGGGCGTGCTCAGGCCGACCGCGTACTGGTACAGCTGGTCGCCGTTGAGGCTATCGACCAGCGGGAAGTTCGGCAGAATACCCGAGTAGGGCAGCGCCGTGGTAAAGGAGGAACCCTGTGAGAGTTCCATCGTCCCGCGGGCGGACTCGTAGCTCAGTCCCGCGATGGTCGACTCGCCGTCCGCGAGGTACTTGTGCTGGTGGGGGTAGAGTGCGGCGATGGTCCCGGTCCCACCGGACCCGCTGCGGTCCTCGACAGTGAAGTCGTAGGTCGTCCGGACCTCCGAGACGACTTGCCCGTTCTCGACCTCGACGTACTCCCAGTCGATCTGGGTGTCCGTGACGTGGTTGTGGGCGTAGCTAGCGAAGGTGTCGAACGTCGAGGCCGTGTCGTCGGGCAGCAGTGCGATCGTGACGTAGCCCGCCGTCCCGAGGTCGTTGGTCAGCGTCGCCGACCCCTGTCCGGACCACGACGTGCCCGACGGCGCGAACAGGCCGTAGTGGTGGCCGTCGATCGTCACGCCGATGGCGTTGTCGCGGTCCTCGAAGACGGTGGGTGCGCTCGAAAAGGTTAGTTCAGTGCCGCCCCCGGCGTAGTCGAGATAGAGGTACGGCGACCCCTGGACCTGTGTCACGGTCATCGAGGGGTCGGCGCTGCCCATCCGGTACTCGACGTGCCAGTCGCCGTAGCCGTCGACCAGCGACTGGTCGAACGCGCTCGTGGCGGTGTGACCGACGGTGAAGTCCGGTTCGAAGGGCATGTACACGCTGTCGCTCATGCCCACGTAGGGTGCCAGATCGTTGCCGTCGGCATCGGTCTCGCTCGCGAGGTCGACCCCCGCGCCGTTGCCGACCTCCCACTCGTCGGTGTAGCCGATCTCCAGGCCCGAACTCGTCGGTTCGGTAAAGATCGGATGCGAGAACAGCGTCTCCGAGTGGGTCGCGGTCAGCAGGCGCGACCACCAGTCGTTGGTCGGATACGGTGCCGAGACGTTGCTCGTCGCGTAGTCCGGCGAGTCGGGTGCCGACACCGACGAGTGCCCGGTCACGTTGCTCGGCACGCCGTCGACGTACCCCCCGTTGCCGACCTGGACGACCGACGGTGCCGCGGCGGCGGTGCCGGTACTCCCGACACCGAACGCGCTCGCGGCCCCCGCCGCTCCGATGGCCTTCATGTAGTCGCGTCGTTCGAGTTCTGTACCCCGGTCGTCGTCCCCAGTTTCGTTCGTCATTGTTGATTGGCGGTAACACATCGGAGCGTGCCGAGTCTCTCCAGTGACGAGAAGACGCGCAGTCCCCACTGCCTGTGTCAGCCCGGTCGGTTAGCCCCAGCGACCGTGGCTGCTGTCGCATCCCGTCTCCAACTGTGACGTTCGGTCGTGCCCCATCCGAACTGTCGTGTGCTACCCTATCTCCCATGCAGTGGGTGGTACACTTAAAGACAACGGTAAACCATGAAAAACTAACTGTTAGACGGGCGCACGGCCGACAGTCCCGACAGTCTGGGGGTCTCTCAACTCCGGGTTTCGGCCGGCGCTTGCTCGCGAAAGCGACCCGTTAAGTGAGTCCAATCCTAACCTCGGCGTAATGTCGGACACGGATCTCGAAGACCTCAAACGGGGGACCGAACTGGTCAAGCGCGGCTTCGCGAAGATGCAGAAAGGCGGCGTCATCATGGACGTGGTCAACCGCGAGCAGGCCCGCATCGCCGAGGACGTGGGCGCGGTCGCGGTGATGAACCTCGAAGCCGTCCCGGCGGACATCCGCAAACGCGGCGGGGTCTCGCGGATGGCCGACCCCGCCTCGCTCCGGGCGATCATCGACGAGGTGTCGATCCCGGTGATGGGCAAGTCCCGAATCGGCCACACGAAGGAGGCCCAGATCCTCGAGGCCGCCGGCGCGGACATGGTCGACGAGAGCGAAGTGCTGACGCCCGCCGACGACCGCTACCACATCGACAAACGGGACTTCACCGCGCCGTTCGTCTGTGGCGCGCGCAACCTCGGCGAGGCACTGCGCCGGATCGACGAGGGCGCGGCGATGATCCGAACGAAGGGCGAGGCCGGCACCGGCGACGTGAACCAGGCCGTCCACCACCAGCGCAACATCAAGGGCGCGATCCGAAAGCTCGAGGGCATGAACTGGGAGGAACGCGAGAAGTGGGCCCGCGAGAACGAGGCACCCGCCGAACTGGTCCACGAGACCGCCGAAGCTGGTCGCCTGCCCGTGGTCAACTTCGCCGCCGGCGGCATCGCGACGCCGGCCGACGCCGCGCTGATGATGCACCACGGCTGTGACGGCATCTTCGTCGGCTCGGGCATCTTCGGCGCGGAGGACCCCGAGGCGATGGGCACCGCCGTCGTCGAGGCCGTCAACAACTGGGACGACCCCGAGCGACTCGTCGAGATCGCCTCCGATATCGGCGGCGGCATGAAGGGCGACGCCAACGTCGACCTCCCCGAAGACGAGAAGATGCAGGGCCGCGGCGTCTGAGATGCACGAGACTTCGAGCGAAGCGAGGCGTCTCGGAACGCGCGAACGGGGAGCGTAAGCGATGGCGAGATTTCGAGCACAGCGAGGAATCTCGGAACGTGCGAACGGGGAGCGTAGCGACCAGTGAGCGCCGACCCGCCCGCGGGCGCTGGCGACGATGTTCCCGACAACCAGCGCGACGCGGGCGACGGTGCCCCCGACGTGGACGCGATCCTCGACGACATCGACGCACCGATTTTGCTGTTCGACGGCGTCTGTAACCTCTGTAACGGCGTCGTCCGCTTCGTCATCCGATTCGACGCCGCCGGCCAGTTCCGCTTCGCACCGCTCCAGTCCGAGGTCGGGCAGGCGCTGCTGGACCGCCACGACATGCCGACCGCGGACTTCGACTCCTTCGTCCTCGTTGAGGACGGCGAAGTCGCTACGAAGTCCACGGCGGCGCTGAAACTCGTGCGACGTCTCGACGGCCCGTGGCCGCTGCTGTATCCGTTGATTTACCTCCCCGAGAGCGTCCGTAATCGGGCGTACGACCTCGTCGCGGAGTACCGCTATCGCGTCTTCGGAAAGAAAGACGCCTGTCCCGTGCCCGAGCCAGAGATCCGCGAGCGATTCGCCGACCAGCGACTCGATTGATTTCTGGGGGAACCCGGGCGCACAGCGGAACAAATCAGAACCACGTTCTGTCGAACCCTATCTTCGGACATACTACTGCGTGCAACATCCAGGCTGTACGTGTGCCAGTAGAACAGGTGCTTTGGATTGCTTCGTGGTGGAACGAAGTCGAGAACGTGACTGCGAGAGTGACCGACAACTGAACGCCCTCGGTCCGCTGAGCGGTTCTGTGCGGGATATCCTTACTGCGTTCGGATAGTGCCCGCGCAGAACCGCTCAGACGTACCTCGCCCGTTCATTCCACCAGGCCCAGCACCGCAAGACAGCACCACACACCTCCCCAACCGATTCACTCGCTGCGCTCGTTCATCCCTCGCACGGTGTCATCGCTCGCCTGCGCTCGCGACAGTGCGCGCCACCGCAGTCCGGTCAATCGCTCGGTTGTATTGAGCGGGAGAAGCATTCGCGCGAACGAGCGGTCCGAAGGACCCGGCAGTTCGCGCGATTCACCGTCAGAGCACGCTCTGACGAGCAGTGCGTTCGCGGTGCTCACGCACGACACCGGACGAGCGAAGCGAGTCCGGCCTTTTTCACCACCGTCAGAGCAAGCTCTGACGAGCCCACACTCGCTACGCTCGCGTGGACCATGTTTTTTCGCAAGTGGTGCGCTTCGCGCCCCCGCAGCGGAAAAAGGTGGTTGAGAAGGCTGAAGCACCTGTAGCACAGTCGGGGAACCATGCAGGGGACGGCGAACGGGACGACGCAGTCGGGGACGAACCTGACGGACCCGACCGCGGGGACGAACTCGTCGGCGCTGTTCGAGCAGGGTCGGGCGCTGATTGAGGAATTGACCACGACACAGGGGCGGGCAGCGATGACGGGCGTGTTGGTCGTGCTCGCGCTTCTGGTGGTGCTCGTCGTCGCGCCGTTCGTCATCCGACAGGCCCGACAGCTCGTCGCCTCGCGGCTGTTCGACGGGCGGGTCGCCGACGGGATCGAGCTGTTCGGTGAGTACATCCCGACGACGGTGTCGGGGATCGTGCTGCGAGTGTTTCAGCTCTCGGTGGTGATCGTCGCGGCGCTGGCGTTGCTGGTCGTCTGGGGGCTGGTCGACGTGGCCGTCGCCTCGGGGCAGTTCATCCTCGACGCCATTCCACAGGTCGTCAACGGCGCGGTCACGCTACTCCTGCTCCTGTTGGCCTACGTGGGCTCGGATCAGCTACGCAACGCGATCAACCGGTTCAGTCAGGGCGCGGACCGGGTGACCCAGCACCAGGAGGAGGTGATGCTTCGGGTCGGGCAACTGCTGTTGTTCGTGGCCATCGCTTCCTCGATCCTGACGCTGTGGGGGATCGACCTCAGCGGCCTGCTGGTCGGGGCGGGTTTCCTCGGGATCGTCGTCGGTCTCGCCGCGCGCCAGACACTCGGCTCGCTGATCGCCGGGTTCGTCCTGATGTTCTCGCGGCCCTTCACCGTCGGCGACTGGATCGAGGTCGGCGAGCAGGAGGGGATCGTCACCGACATCACGATCATGAACACGCGGCTGCAGAACTTCGACGGCGAGACGGTCGTGCTCCCAAACGACAGGATCAGCGACCAGTCGCTCACGAACCGGAGCGCTAACGGCCGCCTGCGGCTGCGGACCGACGTGGGCATCGACTACGAGGCCGATCCCGACCACGCCGAAGCGGTCGCGCTGGAGGCTATCGAGGCCGTCGACATCGTCGAGGACGCGCCGGCACCGAAGGTGATACCGAAGGCCTTCGGCGACTCCTCGGTCGTGCTGGAACTGCGCTACTGGATCGAGCATCCCAGCCCACCGCGGAAGTGGCGCGCCGTCTCCGGGGTCGTTAGCGGCGTCAAGGAGGCGTTCGACGAGGAAGGCATCACGATCCCGTTCCCACAGCGGGAACTCTCGGCCCGCGAGGAGGCGGCGGCCACCCTGCGCGAGGCAAATCTGGGTGACGGGCAGGCACAAGCGTCCGACGCTGCCGGGGACGGCGACCGCTGAACGCATACGGAGTATTGTAACGATGTACCGGCGATCGTCGCCACGGGGTAGGTGATCGCGGGTGAATATCTACAATAAACGGTATCAGTCGAGCAGTTCCGAGACGAGGAGACCGCCGCCGGCGAGCCACGCGCCCGCGAGTAGCCCGAGGACGGCGACGTGAGCCAGCCAGCCGACGCCGTCGGGCGCTCCCAGCGGGCCGGTGATCACCGCGAGTAGCTGGTCGATGCCAGTCGCCAGCGACGGTGCCGACACGACGAGCGACAGGCCGGTAGCGACCGCCAGCGGGAGTGCGAGCGCCGTCAGGACCACGCCGAGACGGACAGCGAGCAGTCCGGCGGTTCTGACCGGCGGTTCGCCGGGCCGTGGATGCCAGTCGGACTGTCCGCGTGCCATGTAGGATCATGACACACTGGTCGAACATAAAGCCCCTCCAAATGGCGGGTGCCCGTGGTCGGTGTCACACCCACTCGCGGATCGGCGGGATGATTTCGAGCGTCGCGGCGGCCATGTACAGGCCGACGAGGACGAGGACAGTGCCGACGGCGACGGCGGGGACGGTGCTCGAGAGCAGCCCGCCGACACCGGTAGCGACGAGGACGGTCGCCACGCCGAGCAACAGGACCGTCCCGATCACGTCCAGTAGTGCGTCTTTCGTGGCGGCTCTGACGACGCGGTAGAGGGCGTCGGGGTCGAAGCCGAGTTCGCTCACGTCTTCGTTCCGTGGCCGCGACTCGTCGGTGTCGTTCGTCTCGGGGACCATGGTCGCCGTTTTCCTCGGGAGCGGCAAAACTGGTGTGGCTCTGGCACGCTCAGAACACGGTCGCGCCATCGCCGATCCGGGTCTGGTACACCTGCGCGTCGACGCCGGTGTCGGCGAAGGTTTCGAGCATCGTCGACCCGATGGCGCGCTGGTCGCGCTCGTGACAGGCCGCGATGACGGTCGGGCCGGCCCCACTGATCGTGACGCCGGTCGCGCCGGCCTCCAGCGCGGCCTCCCGAACCTCGGCGTAGCCGTCGATCAGTTCCACCCGAGCGGGCGTGACGACGGAGTCGTACATCCCTTCGCCGACGAGTTCGGGGTCGTCGCGGTGCATCCCGGTGGTCAGGGTCGCGGCGTTGCCGACGGTCTCGACCAGTTGCTCGACGCGGGCGGTCTCGGGAACCACGCGACGGGCGTCCCGGGTCGAGACGACGATGTCGGGCAGGCAGGCCACCAGCGGGATGTCGGCGTCGACCTGCGTGACACCGTCGGCCGTCGCGATGGTGAAGCCGCCCATGATCGACGGGGCGACGTTGTCGTCGTGGGCGTCGCCAGAGACGACGGCCTCGCCCTTGGCGGCGATGGGGACCAGTTCCTCTCGGGTGTGGCCACGGTCGTAGAGTTCGTTGAGGCCCACGGCGGCGGCGGCGGCGCTTGCGGCCGAGGAGCCAAGTCCCGACGCCGGGCGGATGCCCTTGTCGATCTCGATGTGGGCCGGCGCGTCGAGCGCTTGCGCGACCGCGCCGACGGTGTTTTTCTCCGGGTCTTCCGGGATGAACTGGCTGCCGGCACCAGTCACTTCGATGGTGGTCTCGTCGGCTTTCGAGACGCGGACGACGTCCGCCGGGCGTTCGAGTGCGACGCCGAACACGTCGAACCCGCTCCCGAGATTGGCACTCGTCGCAGGAGCCCGGACGGTCAACATGCTACCGAGTATCCCCACTGCAGGCAAAAAGGTAGCGGACTGGCCCGTCGGTCTAGGAACAGCGCCGCGTCCGGGCTCAGATTTGAGAACACGCCGCAAACGATTAATGTCGGAACTGGTATTATCGGTACGATACAGCGAATGGGCTCGGCTATCCTGTGGGGCGTCGCCGGCGCGAGTCTCCTCGGTGGGGCGATCGGGACAGCCATGGCAGCGCTCGCCTGGCGCTATCGTGACCGTCCGGCGATGTCGGCCTTCGGCTGGCTGATGGTCGTCTGTGCGGTGTGGGCGTTCCTCGAAGCCATGCGGATGCTCACGAGCGACCTCTCGACGGTGTACGCACTCGACAGGCTGGTCCGGCTCGCGTCGAGCAGTACTGCTCCGCTCGTGCTGGTGTTCGTACTGGCCTACACCGGCAACGACGATTCGCTCCGACCGTCGGTCGTCGGTGCGCTGTGGCTCGTTCCGATAAGCTACGGTGTACTCAGCCTGACCGCGCCGGTCCACGGACTGACGAGTGGCGTCGAGGCGGCCCACTTCGTCACACAGCACGGGATCACCGTCGGGGTCGTCACCGGCGACCTGGCGTCGGCCGTCGAAGCGGTGTACGGCTACGTGCTCCTGCTGATCGCGTTCGGACTGCTGTTTCGGTTCCTGCTCCGGTCGCGAGCGATCTACCGGCGCCAGGCGGCCATCGTCGCCATCGGGACGTTGTTGCCGGTGGCCGTCGACCTCGCTGAGATGATTATCGTGACGAACCATCCCGGTGTCGACCTCACGCCAGCGTCGCTGGGCATCATGGGGCTGATACTCGGGTGGGGCCTCTTTCGATACGACTTCCACGACGTGACACCGATGGCCAGCGACATGCTGGTGTCCGAGCTTCCCGATCCGGTGGTCGTCCTCGACGAAGACGGTCTCGTCCTTGATCACAACCGAGCCGCGGCCACCGCTTTCGGAAAACACCGACTCGGTGGCCGGTCGATCAACGAGGTTGCACCCGGACTCCCGACGCACTTCGACGGCAACTCCGTCTACACGTACTCTCACCTGGACACCGACGAGATCACCTACTTCGACCCGCGGGTCACCGTCGTCGAAGATCAACACGACATCGAGCGTGGCCGGCTGGTCGTCCTCCGAGACGTGACCGGGCAGCAACGCCGGCAGGACCGCCTCGAAGCCCTGCAGGCCGCGACACAGCAGTTCATCACCGCCGAGTCCGACGAGCGGATCGCTGACCTCGCCGTGACGTTCTCCGAGCGCGTCCTCGATCAGGACGCCGCGTCGGTCTTCCTCTACGACGAGCACACGGACGCGCTGCATCTCACGGCCGCGAGCGAGGCTATCGAGCGGGCGTTCCCCGACGATGCGCGGGTCGTCGAGGACCCGGATCACCCGGTGTACGACGCCTATCACGGCGGCTCGATCACCGTCACGGACGTTAGCGATCGCCACCCAGGCTCACCGTTCCCCGCGCTCATGCTGGTCCCGATCGGCGACTACGGCCTCCTGCTGATCGGATCGCGCGAGACCGGCGGGTTCGTCACCGAGGACGAACAGTTCGCGACGATCCTCGCCCGCACCACCCAGGTCGCGCTCTCACAGATCGAGCGCGAGCGGGAGCTACGCCGGAGTCGACAGGCGATCGAGCGCCGAAACGAACAGGTCGAGTTCTTCGACGGCGTGCTCAGACACACGCTCAGGAACGCGCTGCTGGTGATGCAGGGGCGGGCCGATCACCTCCGAGATCACGTCGACGAGACCCGGGAGCGCCACCTCGACCGGATCGTCCAGTGGTGTACGGACCTCTCGGAACTCAGCGAGGAGATCGAGGCGATCAACGACACCGTCCGGGCGACCGAGGCCCGCCAACTCGACACGGTCGATCTGGCCGTCGTCCTCCGGGACTGTCTCGACCGCTCGACAGGCGACTTCGAAGATGCGACGATCGATCTGACCATCGGGGACGACCTGACGGTGCTTGCCAACGACCTCGTCGAGAAGGTCTTCGACAGCGTCGTCTCGAACGCGGTCACGCACAACGACGCGCCCGAGCCACGCGTCGAGATCAGCGCGCGCCGGATCGCCGACCGGGTGCAGGTCCGGGTCGCGGACAACGGGCCGGGGATGACCGACGAAATGAAAGAGTCCGTCTTCGAGCGCAACGTCGCTACCAGCCAGACCAGTCGCGGCTTCGGCCTGTACTTCGTCTCGGTGATGATGAACCTCTACGGCGGGACCGTCTGGATCGAGGACAACGACGTGCATCGCAACGGCGAGCGGTGTGGCGCGGTCGCCGTTCTCGAGTTCAAGCAGGCCGAGACACAACACACATCCCAGTCGGCCGAAAACGAACCGGTATGATCGGCGTCGTCGGTGGCGGTATCGCTGGCCTCGCGGCCGCGTATCGACTCCAGCAACACGGCCACGAGGTACAGGTGTTCGAGGCGAGCGACCAGGTCGGGGGGCTGGCCGCGGTGTACGACACCGCCGGTGACCCTATCGAGAAGTTCTACCACCACCTCTCGAAATCGGAGCAGACCATCGTCGAACTGGCCGAGGAGTTGGGCCTGGGCGACGAACTGGAGTGGCGCATCGGCGAGAACGCCTACTACGTCGACGGGATCGTTCACCCGATGGACAAGCCCTGGGAGATCCTCGCGTACCCCCATCTGGGCCTGTACGACACCTTCCGTCTGGGGATGCTCACGCTCGACGTCGACGTGCGCGGCGGCGTCCCGAAGTTCGACACCTACGAGCGACTGGAGGACTTCGAGGACGTGCCCATCAAGGAGTTCGTCCTCGATCACACGACCGAGAACGTCTACGAGTCCTTTTTCGAACCGTTGCTGGAAGCGAAGTTCGGCGAGCGCGCCGAGGACATCAGCGCCGCGTGGCTACTCGGCCGGATCAAGTTCCGCGGCGAACGGGACATCCTCAAGGGTGAGATCCTGGGGTATCTCGACGGCGGGTTCGGTCAGCTACTGGACGCCTTGGTCGAGGCGGTCGGTCGTGAGAACATCACGACAGGCGCACGCGTGCAGGACCTCGCGACCGCCGACGGCGCGGTCGACTCGATGACCGTCGAGACGGCCGACAGGACGACGACTCACGACGTGGATGCGGCCGTCGTCGCCGCGATGCCGACCGTCCTCGAAGCCCTGACGGGCTACGAATGCGAGATCGACTTCCAGGGGACGATCTGCTCGGTCATCAGCATGGACGAGCCACTAACCGACACCTACTGGCTCAACATCGCCGACGACGCCCCCTTCGGCGCGCTGATCGACCACACCAACTTCGTCCCGTCCGAGCGCTACGGCGGCGAACACCTGCTGTACGTCGCCAAGTACGTCCAGCACACCGAGGACCCCTACTGGCAACAGGACGACGACGAGATCAGGGAGACGTGGCTCGCCGGCATCGAGGACCTCTTTCCCGACTTCGACCGCGAGAGCGTCAACTGGGTGAAGACAGCACGGAATCCCCGGACGGCCCCGATCTACGAGCGGGGCTACCTCGACATGGTGATCCCCTACCACCTGGACGAAGAAGTCGCCGAGGGCATCTACTACGCCGGGATGGCCTCCCGCGCCCAGTACCCCGAGCGCAGCCTCAACGGCGGGATCGTGGCAGGGCACGAGTGTGCGGACAGAGTCGCTCGCAAGAGCGACTAACAGTCCGAGCGGTGGAACCGCGAGGACAGGGTTGCGCGTCAGCGCAACCAAGCGAGCGAACGGGGAACGGAGTGACCCGTGAGCGAGGCGACCCGCGAACAGGATCGCCCGGTAGGGCGATCTATTCTCCGAGCGGCGGAGCCGTGAGGTCAGGCACCCTCGATAGAGCGATCAGTCGTCCGTCGCGGTCGCCGCACCGCCGGCGGTATTGGCTCTCCCGCCAACCACCAGTCCGTCGAGTGCCGACTGAAGCCGGGACGCCTCCGTCGAGAGGTCGCCGATGGCGTCGGTCAGTGCGGCCGTCTCCGCGCTCTGATCGTCGACCGTGGCGACGACCGACCGCGCCGCGGTTGCGGTCTGGTCGCTGACGGCGGCAGTCTCCTCGATCGTCGTGACGACGCGCTGGGTCGTCTCGGCCTGCTCGTCGGTCGCCGCGTCGATCTCCTGGATGCCGGCGTTGACGTCCTCGATGCCGTCGACGACGCCGGTTAGCGCGTCCATCGCCGTCTCGATCGTCTCGGTGCCCTCCTCGACGCTCGATTCGACGGTTTCGACACCGTCGACGGCCGTCGTCGCCTGCTGGCGCATCGCCTCGATCAGCGTCTCGACTTCCCGGGTGGCCTCTTGAGTCTCCTCGGCCAGCCCCTTGACCTCGTTGGCGACGATGGCGAAGCCCTCGCCGGCCTCGCCGGCCCGAGCGGCCTCGATGGAGGCGTTCAGCGCCAGCGTGTTCGTCTGCTCGGCGATCCCGTCGATGAGGTCGACGATCTCGTCGACCTGCTCGATGTGTTCGGACAGTTCGGTCACGTCGTCGGCCATCGCGGCGACGGCGGCCGTGATGCTCTCGACTTCCTCGACGGCCTCGGCGGCGGCGTCCCTGGCCTCGTGACCGGTGACGGCGGCGTCGTCGGCGGTGGTCGCGACCTCCGTCGCCGAGGCGGCGATCTCCTCGACGGTCGCGGAGATGTCGTTGACGCGGTCGGTCGCCGCGTCGAGGCGGTCGTGCTGGTCGGCGGCCCCCTCGCTGATCTCGCCCATCGCCTCCTCGACTGTGTCGCTTGCTCGGTCGATCGCCCGACCGCGGGACTCGACGTCGTCGGTGACCGTCGACACCGTCTCGGCGAACGCCGCTACGTCCTGTATCGTCGTCTCCAGATCGTCCAGCATCTCGTTGAACGCGGTCGCGATCTCGGCCATCGCCTCGTTGTCGGCGTCGGTCGACAGCCGCCGCGTCAGGTCGCCCTCGGCGACGGTCCGCATCACCGCGCTGTACTCGCCGGCCCGCTCTCGCAGGCGGTCGGCCGTCGCCTCCGCCTCGGTTCGGGCCTGTTCGGCTTCGGCCTGTGCCTCCTCGGCCGCCTGCCGCGCCGCTTCGGCCTCCGAGATGCGCTCGTCGAGGTCCGCCGCTGTCGACTCGATGCCCCGGTACACGTCGTCGATCTCGTCGGCCCGGTGTTCCGCGATCTCGAAGCGGTAGGTCCCCTCGCTCACGGCGGTCGTGGCGTCCTGTAGGTTCTGGATGATGCGGTACATTTCGCCGTAGATCAGGGCACCGAAGCCGAAGGTGACCAGCAGGATCGTCGCGGCCGTGAGGTACGATCCGGTCGCGACGGCGACCAGCGCCGGCACCGTGACGGCGATCCCAGCGTGGACGTACAGTGCGCGGTTCAGCGTCCCCTGCATTGCTTCCGGTAGGAAGCGGTTGATGCGGTGGGAGAGCGCACCCATCTCGGTCCAGAGGCGTGCGGTCCCCGACGCCGTCGGGGAGATGACGACCGTCGTATCGTCCCGGTCGTCGGGCCGACTCGAATCGGCCGTTGAGTGACTCATACTGGTGGACTGAGGACTTGGAACGGATAATAGCACCCCCAATTTTCTCACCCCTGATAACTGCTCGCTGGACGCTCGCGACGCTCCAACACGGTTTTGAGTCTCCTGAAAGCCCTTTTATACGCCCGCTGTAGTGGGTCGTATGCGACGACGTGCCCTCCTGGCATCGCTTGCAACGACGCTGACCGCGACGGCCGGCTGTCTCGGTGACGGATCGGCTGGCGGTGGATCGAAGACGGACGACGACACCGCGACGGACACGGACAATGGGACCGACACGCGCTCTACGACCGATACGTCGCCGACTGACGCCACCGAGTCGGCGACGTCCACCGAGACCCACACGCCCGAGGATCCGGTAACCGAAACCCCGACGCCGCCGCGCGCTTCCGACACCTTCGCTGACATCGACTGCCCGTCCTTCGACGAGACGGCGCGGACGGTCTGCTATCACGAAGCGGACCTCGACAGCGCGCCGCTGGTGTTGACTGCCGAGCCGGAGGCGTTCGGCCCGGACACGAGCGACGACGACGTGGAGACACTGGAGTTCGTCTGCTACAATCGCTCCGGGGAGAGCGTCGGATTCAACCCCTACGACTGGGGGATCGAACGGTACGACGACGGCGAGTGGACTCACGTCGCGCCGGAAATAACGCCCGAGCCGTGGACCAATCTCCCCGATGGCGAGACGTTCACGTGGGCGCTGCCCAGCGGCCCCCACCCGTCGACGAACGACGAGCAGCGCCAGTACGTCGGTGCATCGCTCGATCCGGGCGTCTACGCGTTCCACGTGAGCGTGATGACCGGCGAGGACAGTCGCACGGAACTGATCGCGCTGTTCGAGGTCACGACGGCGATCGATCCCGAGAGCGAGAGTGACGACGGGATGAAAACTGAGACCAGCACCTAGTCGTCGACACCCGGTGCCTCGCTCGGGTCCACGTCCTCGGGTTCGTCCTGCCCGCCGACGACGACCTCGCCGTCGGGCGTCTCGACGTAGGCGTCGTCGGCGAACCCACCGACGGCGTGGGGGTGTTCCGGGTCGTCCAGCTTTTCGGGCGTCGACGGGGCCTCGGCGATGCCGTCGACGGGTCGGAAGTCGCCCAGCGGGTCGTCGATGGTGATGCCGTAGGACTCGAAGAAGTTGGCGTAGCGGTCGTAGTGGGCTTCGAGTTCGTCGCTGGGGAACTCCATCATCTCCGTCCAGCCGTGGTTGTAGAAGTCGAAGTTGGCCTGAACGTGGGTGATCTCGCGGGCCTCGGCCTCGGGAAAGCCCGCCTCCAGCGCGGCGACGTATGTGTCCATCGTCGCGTCGAAGAAGTCGTCGAGGTGGGCACGGCGTTCGTCCGCACGGGCCGCGTCGGCCTTGTCCGCGAAGACGTTCGTGTGCAGGTCCACCAGCCGGTCGTTGACCTTCTCGCCGATGACTGGGAGTGTCAGCGCTTGCTTGGCTGCGAAGTGCTTGACGTTCTGGCGGAGTTTCATCGTCTCACTCTTGGGCGGGACGGCCTTCAACCCCGCGGTCCGCGCGGTTCTGACGCTGGCTGTCAATATTTGCCAACCGACTCGCAGATAGCAATCCACATTAAGCCCGATATCCAACTTCCCGGTTATGAGCACGTCGCACGTGATTATCGGTGACGGCATTGCGGGGTCGTCAGCCGCCGAGTCGATCCGCGAAGCCGACCCGGAGGCAGACGTTACGGTCATCACCGACGAGGGGGAAGCACTGTACAACCGCATTCTCATCAAGGAGTTCGCCAAGGGCAAGCTCCCCGAGGCACCCATCTCGATCCACGAACCCGAGTGGTACGAGGAACGGGACATCGACCTCCAACTGAACACCCACGTCACGGAGATCGACCCCGACGCCCACGAGATCGAGACTCACGAGGGCGACACCTACGAGTACGACAAGCTGCTGGTCGCCACCGGCGGGACGCCGGCACAGCTTCCGGTCGACAACGCCGACGCAGACGGCATCCACCACTTCTGGACGTTCCAGGACGCGCGCAACATCAAGGAACACGCCGAACAGACCGACGAGGGACTCATCGTCGGCGCGGGTCTGCTGGGGATCGACCTCGCCGCCATCTGTGGCGCGCAGGGCATCGACGGGAAGTTCCTGATGCGTGGCAACCGCTGGTGGCGCTACGCCTTGAGCCTCGACGGCGCGGAGATCATCCACGACGCGATGCGCGGTGTCGGCGTCGAGCCCGTCCTCGAATCCGGTGTCGACCACTTCGAGGTCGACGACGACGGCCACGTCGAGGCCGCCGTCGACCCCGACGGCAACCGCTACGAGGGCGACTTCGCCGGCGTCGCCATCGGGCTTGACTTCAACACGGAGTTCCTCGACGGCTCCGGCGTCGAGGTCGACGACGGCATCGTCGTCGACGAGTACATGCAGACCAACGTCGAGGACATCTACGCGGCGGGGGACATCACGCAGTTCTACGACACGATCCTCGGCGAACAGGCCCAGAACGGTGCCTGGGGCTCGGCCAAGGAACAGGGCAGCGTCGCCGGGGCCAACATGGTCGCCGACGACGAGGAAGAGGCGTTCCGCTGGGTGTCGACGTACTCGATCACCCACTTCGACTTCCCCTTCCTCTCCTTCGGTCACCCGACGCTGGGCGACGACGAGTGTGAACGGAAGTACTCCGACAGCGAGTGGCGGCGACTCACCTTCAAGGATGGGAAGCTCATCGGCGGCGTGCTCATCGGTGACCTCTCCCAGCAGTCGACGTTCAAGAAGCTCATCCGCGAGGAACGCGCGGTCGCAGACAAGAAGGAACTCCTTCTGGAGGAGGACGTGGACTTAGAAAAGCTCGAAGAACTCGCGCCCGCCCAGGCCGAGTAACGACGGCGGCGAGCGTTTTTTGTCGCTGTAGCGAAAATTTCAGCGTATGCTCCGACGACTCGTCCGATGGCTGGTCGGTCTCCCCCGTCGAAACAACGACGACGATGAGAACGACGGCTTCGCCGGGTCGCTGCTCGATGCCTCCGTCAACTACGCACACGGTCACAAAAACGGGCAAGACGCGGTCAGGGAGATGCAGGAGATCAACGAGCAGGCGTCGCAACTGCGGGACGTGGACGACCGCCAGCGCTGATCGGCGGGTGAACCGACGGCCTTTTTTCGACTGACAGCGGATTCTCGGGCATGGTTGGCGGCAGCGGCGACATGACACTCGCGATCGAACTCGCGGCGCTCAAGCAACTCGCTCAGCCTGACGCGGTCTTCAACGACGCGCGCCAGTGGGCCGAGTACGTCGGCGTCATCTCCGAGAAACCCACCTACGTCGTCACGAACTTCTGCCGGAAACACCGGATCAGACAGGACTTCTTCTCGGGCCCGCGCGGGCGTGAGGAGAGCCTCGGCAACGTTAAGGAACAGTTCGACACCGAGCGCCACGTCTTCGTCGGCACCAGCGACGAGGACGAGGCACTCGCCGAGTCGGTCGATTGGGAGTACCTCACCGTCAAGCAGGCCGCCGAGGCCGCAGACTGGGAACTGGGCGACCCCGAGTCACCCGACGCCGTCGAATCCGAGGAGCAGCGCGACGACTGGCCCTGATCAGTATCTGACTCCCGTCAATCCGACACCGCTCGTTTTAACCGCTCGAACCGACTACTGGTGACAATGACAGAGTCCGGCGTTCCCGGTGGTCGCACGGAGTTGCTCGAACTCCCCTGCGGGGAGGAGCGCAGCGTCCACGAACTCGACATGGGCCTGCGGGAGTTCGAGTGTGCGTGTGGGAAGACTCACGCCGTCGTGATGGACATGCACCCGCTCTCACGATGGGTCCCGGAGTTCCTCGTCGAAATTCTGGAGGAGACCGTCGAACCCGCCGAGGAGGAGTACGACCGGTTTACGACCGCCCACGTCATGGGGATCGTGATGGAGGAAGTCCCAGAGGACGTCGCCGTCGCCGACACCTCGGAGGACGGCAACGTCGGCTACGCGCTGGTGTGGGTCACCGACTTCGACTCGCGGGAACTCCACGAGGTCGTCGTCGAACTGATCGTCGAACTGATGGACCACGCCGTCAGTCACGCCGAGGACGACGCCGTCGTCGACGAGTTCGAACAGGAGATGCTCGATTTCGACGTGGGCGAGTTCGTCGACCAGTACCGGGCCCAGCGCAACTGGGAGACCGAACACGACTCGCCGATCTGATCGGACGGCGCTCGCGTCTATATAGATGCACAACCGAAACTGTACGTGCATCGACGGCCCCGTATGACAGTCGCCCACATCGACAAGGGCACCGCCGTCCGTCGATTTCACAGAAAACGGCGTCTGACGGCTGTCTGACGGTGTTTAATGGTGTGTGAAGGCGTGTGTATGCACATGCGCATACGGCACGGCGAGTTCGAGCGAATCAGGGCGGTGCTCGAAGACGCCGAACCGGACGAGCCGTTAACGGCGCGTGAGATTTTGCGGGTCCTCGAAGAGCACGGCGAAGAGTTCGACAGCGCGCATCGGGTCGCGACGGTTCTCGGTCGACGCGCCCAGACCGGCGAGGTTGAGGTCATCCGCGACCAGCCCTACCGCTACCGGTTCGCCGAGCGGAACAACTGATTCCGAACTGTCTTCGCTCGTCGTTCGCGGTCCCAGTACGGCGACGTGTTTCCTGCCACGGTCAGTACCGACCATCTATGGTCGTATCGGTACCCTTAGGCCGCTTCGGAGACTGTCGTCGAACAGTCGTTCTTTCTGGGTGTCCTGCGACGCCGACCCATGAGACACCACCACATTACGACATTCGAAATTCGCTTTCGATCTTCGTATCCTATCGCCGGGCTTATTACGATGTGCGGACTCCCACCGGTAATGACAGAGAACGAGGACCGTACGATTCTGCTCATCGGGAGCGGCCCGATCCAGATCGGACAGGCAGCCGAGTTCGACTACTCCGGCGCGCAGGCGTGTCGTGCCCTGCAGGAGGAGGGCGCGCGCGTCGTCCTGGTGAACTCGAACCCCGCAACAATCATGACCGACCCGGAGATGGCCGACAAGGTGTATCTCGAACCGATCAACACCGAGGCGATCTCCGAGATCATCCGCAAGGAACAGCCCGACGGCGTCATCGCCGGGCTGGGCGGCCAGACCGGCCTGAACGTCACCGCCGAACTCGCCGAGGAGGGCGTCCTCGAAGAGCACGACGTGGAGATCATGGGGACGCCGCTCGAAACCATCTACGCCACCGAGGACCGCGACCTGTTCAAACAGCGCATGGAGGACATCGGCGAGCCGGTGCCGTCATCGACGACGATCACGCTCGACGAGGGCGAGACCGTCACCGAACTGACCGAGGAGAGCCTGCGAGACCGTGTCGAGGACGCTGTCGAGGAAGTCGGCGGCCTCCCGGTCATCGCGCGCACGACGTACACGCTGGGTGGCTCCGGGTCCGGCGTCGTCGACGAGATGGACGAACTCATCGAGCGCGTCCGCAAGGGGCTGCGCCTCTCGCGCAACAGCGAGGTCCTCATTACCGAGTCCATCAAGGGCTGGGTCGAACTGGAGTACGAGGTGATGCGCGACGCCGACGACTCGTGTATCATCATCTGCAACATGGAGAACATCGACCCGATGGGGATCCACACCGGCGAGTCGACGGTCGTCACGCCCTCGCAGGTCATCCCCGACGAGGGCCACCAGGCGATGCGTGACTCCGCGCTGAAGGTGATCCGCGAACTCGGCATCGAAGGCGGCTGTAACATCCAGCACGCGTGGCGCGACGACGGCACGCCCGGCGGCGAGTATCGCGTCGTCGAGGTCAACCCCCGCGTCTCCCGCTCTTCCGCGCTGGCCTCGAAGGCGACGGGCTACCCGATCGCTCGCGTGACCGCCAAGGTCGCGATGGGCAAGCGCCTCCACGAGATCGACAACGAGATCACGGGCGAGACCACCGCCGCCTTCGAGCCGGCGATCGACTACGTCGTCACGAAGGTCCCGCGCTGGCCCATCGACAAGTTCCGCGACGTGGAGTTCGAGCTGTCGACGGCGATGAAATCGACCGGCGAGGCCATGGCCATCGGCCGGACCTTCCCCGAGTCGATGCTGAAGGCGCTGCGGTCCTCGGAGTACGATCCCGCCGTCGACTGGGGCGAGGTCGACGACGAGGAACTCGAAGAAGAGTATCTGATCCGTCCGACGCCAGACCGTCCGTACGCCATTTTCGAGGCGTTCGCACGCGGCTACACGGTCGACGAGATCGTCGACCTGACCGACATCGAACGCTGGTACGTCGAGCGCTTCCAGCAGATCGAGGAGGCCGCGGAAGCGGCACAGAACGGGGACTTCCCGACCGCGGCCGAGGCGGGCTTCACCGATCAGGAGATCACCGCGATGGCCGGCGGCGAGTTCAACGACACCCACGCTTCTTGGGTCCCCGAGGGCGACCTCAGCGAGAAGGACGACGAGATCGAGGCCGCGACCGACGGTGCCGGTGTGACTGTCGACGATGTAGAGGCCGACACCGTCCACCGCGACTTCAAACTCGTCGACACCTGCGCCGGCGAGTTCGAGGCGACGACGCCGTACTACTACTCGACGCGTGACCCGATCTCGGGCATCGATCGTAACGAACTCCAGATCGATCCCGACGTCGAGAGCGTCGTCGTGGTCGGGGGCGGCCCGATCCGCATCGGACAGGGCGTGGAGTTCGATTACTGCTCGGTCCACGCCGTCCGCGCGCTGCGCGAGCAGGGGATCGACGCCCACGTCGTCAACAACAACCCCGAGACCGTCTCGACGGACTACGACACCTCCGACGGCCTGTTCTTCGAACCGGTCACCGCCGAGGAGGTCGCCGACGTGATCGAGGCGACCAACGCCGACGGCGTGATGGTCCAGTTCGGCGGCCAGACCTCCGTCGACATCGGCCACCCGCTCGCACAGGAACTGGATCGCCGCGATCTGGACTGCGAGATCATGGGCACGTCCGTCGACGCGATGGACCTCGCGGAGGATCGGGATCGCTTCAACAAGCTGATGGACGATCTGGGGATCGCCCAGGCCGAAGGTGGCTCCGCGACCAGCGAAGACGAGGCGCTGGAGCTGGCCCAGGACATCGGGTACCCGGTGCTCGTCCGCCCGAGCTACGTCCTGGGCGGGCGCGCGATGGACGTCGTCTACAACGACGAGGACCTCAAGACCTACATCGAGGAGGCCGTTCGTGTCTCCCCGGACAAGCCGATCCTCGTGGACGACTTCCTCGCGGACGCGACCGAACTCGACGTCGACGCCGTCGCCGACGGCGAGGACGTGCTGATCGGCGGCGTGATGGAACACGTCGAGACCGCCGGTGTCCACTCCGGCGACTCCGCGTGTATGATCCCGCCCCGTTCACAGGAGATCAAGGACGTGATGCCCCGCATCCGCGAGGTCACCGAGGACATCGCGGCAGCTCTCGAAACCGAGGGACTGCTCAACGTCCAGCTCGCCGTCCGCAACGGCGAGGTGTACGTGCTCGAAGCCAACCCACGTTCCTCGCGGACCGTTCCGTTCATCGCCAAGACGACGGGCGTCCCGCTGGCGAAGATCGCCGCGAAGGTCATGGCCGGTGCGACGCTCGACGAACTGGACTACGAGGAGCAGATCCCCGACCAGGTCTCGGTCAAGGAGGTCGTGCTGCCCTTCGACCGTCTGCCGGGTTCGGACCCGCGCCTCGGTCCGGAGATGAAGTCCACGGGCGAGGTCATGGGCACCGCCGGCTCCTTCGGCAAGGCCTACCAGAAGGCCCAGATGTGCGTCGACAAGCCGATCCCGCTCGAAGGCACCGTGCTGGTCGACATGCCGATCATCGGCTTCGAGGACCACTTCGAGGTGCTGGACTTCGACGACTTCGAGGACACCGACGCGATCATCGAGGCCATCCAGGCCGGCGAGATAGACATGGTGCTCTCGCGGGAACGCGACGTGCTCGAAACCTGTGTCGAGGAGACCGTCACCTATTTCTCGACCATCGAGTCCGGCGAGGCCGCCCTCGAAGCGATCAACGCCGCCGACCAGCCCCTCAACGTCCAGGACATCGCCGCCCGCCCCAAGACCCAGCGCGAGTGGGGCGGCCAGTAACGCTTCCGGACCGGTAACCGACGATCTTCGACGAGGTCACTTCTTTGCCGTTCTGTTGGACGAACGTCCGGTCTATAGTCTCTTGTGTGGCATAATAGGCTCTTTCGTGGATACAAACACTACGTTCACAACAGTAATAGTGGGGTACCGTGTGGCGATTGATATGGTATCTGTGACGAACGTCGCTGTCGTGATCGGTCACCGATGAACGAGCAACAGATCGTCGACAGGGCGACGACGCTGGCCGAGATGGCTCCCCACGAGTCGGTGACGACTGCGGTCCTGGCGGGCAACGAGGGACGGTTCTCGACCGTGACGCCGCTCCACGAGGCACCGGTCACGTACCTCGAATCGGCCGAGGCACCGGCGTACGTGTTGACCAACGGGAAACGAGGGATCGGGCGCGGGACGAAGCGAAACACGGTCACACCCGCGAGTGACAGGCGTACGATCATCCTCGTGACCGGCCGTCGGACGCTCTGTCTGATCGGTCGCGAGTCGAGCGACGAGGTGATCGAGATTCCACACGAATCGGTCGCTGGCGCGGCGTACAAGACCGGTTTCCGCGCCAACCGTCTCGCGCTACGAACGCCGCGCAAGATCTATCACTGCTGGGTTCACCGAAAGGTCGAAGAGTCCCTGCTCGACGCGACGACGGCGTTCATCGAGGACCGACAGTCCGACACGCCCGAGGAGATCGACGGCGACGACGACGCCAACCGAGTGATGTATCGGGGACAACCGGTCAAGAAGCAGCAGAGCGAGGCCACCGACGACAGCGAGACGAGTCAGACGGTGATGTATCGGGGACAGCCGGTCGACAACTCCGAGTGAGTGCCGTCGGGATGCCAACACCTATTTTTCGGCCGTGCTTGCTATCGAGCGATGGCCTCCGAGACGGACGAACGAGTCCTGCAGTCCTTTCTCGACGACGACGAGTCGCTCGTGTCGACGGCGACGATCGACGACGCCCAGCATGGGTTCGGGTCGACACCGCCACAGCACGACGGGGGCGTGTCCGTCGGTGTGAGCGACCGACGGCTGCTGTGGTACGACAACGAACTCGGGACGGTAGCGCTGTCCGCCGTCGAGAGCGTCGATATCGACAGCATCGCACATCAGTCCTCACCGACGGTCGTCAGGATCGGGAGCTTCGTGATGATCGCCGGCCTCGTGGCGGCGCTGGTCGGCAGCCTGTTCGCCGGCCAATCCCTCCAGACCGCCCTCGCACTCGGCGGCGGCGGCGTCCTCGCGTTCGTCGCGACGATCGTCGTTGCACGACTGCGCCACGAGACCGGCACCGGCTTCGAGAAACACCGGCTGACCGTCGACGCCGGCGAGGACCTGCTTCAGTTGTGGGGTAACGAGGAGACGCTGGAGTCGCTCGCTGGCGCGCTCGACGAGCAGCGGTCGTCGTAACTCCCAGTGGCGACAGCGACGTGCCACGAGCAGGCGTGGCTCTCTCACGACGGGATCGTGGGTCGGTAACCCGCCTTAGCTGGACTGTCCGTCCGCGAGGGCGAGCACGTCGTCGAAGAAGTCAAGCGAGTCGTTCGGGCCCGGATTCGCCTCGGGGTGGTACTGGCGCGTGATGATATCGAGGTCGTCGTTCTCCAGTCCCTCCGGCGTGTCGTCGTTGACGTTGACCTGCGTGACATTGAGCTTCCCGCCGGGGTCGGCGACGGTGTAGCCGTGGTTCTGCGTGGTCATGACGACCTGTCCGCTGCGCAGGTCGCGGACGGGCTGATTGACGCCGCGGTGGCCGAACTCCATCTTCTCGGTCTCGCCGCCCAGCGCGTTGGCGACGACCTGCTGGCCGAGACAGATGCCCGCCAGCGGCACCTCGCCGACCTTCTCGGAGACGAGTTCGCCGGCTTCCTCGAAGTTGACGGGGTCGCCGGGGCCGTTCGAGATAAAGAGGATGTCCGTGTCCAGTTCCTCGACTTCCTCCGGAGTCGCGTCGTGGGGCAGGACGTGGACGACGGCGTCGCGCTCGACGAGCGAGGAGATGATCGATCCCTTCGCGCCGCAGTCGATCAGCGAAACCGTCGGGCCGTCACCGTCGGCGTTGTGGGTCTGGGCCTCGGCGACGCTGACCTGGTCGCCGATTTCGGTGTGGTCTGACATGTGCTTGCACTTAGCCAGCTGTTCGAGGGCTTCCTCCTCGCTGGCGTCGGGACCGGCCGAGATGCCACACTTCATGGCACCCTCGTCACGGATTTCGGTGACGATGTCGCGGGTGTCCAGGTGGTCGACGGCGGGGACGCCCTCGCTTTCGAGCCACTCGGCCACGTCGTCGGTCATCTCGCGGGCGACGGCGGCGCGGGGGTGGACCCGGTCGGACTCGAAGCGTTCCTCGCGGACGCCGTAGTTGCCGATCAGCGGGTACGAGAACGTCAGCACCTGCTCCTCGTAGGACGGATCGGTCAGGCTCTCCTCGTAACCCGTATAAGCGGTCGTGAACACCAGTTCGCCACGTGCGGTACCTGGAGCGCGGGAACGTGCCTCCACGACACGCTCGCCCTCGATCGCGACGTATGCGTCAGCCATTACGAGATACGTACAAAGTTCGGGCTGATAAGGGTTGCTTTCGAAGTCGAGTTACGATTTTCGCAATCCTCAAGTACGGACCGCGCAAACCCACAAATCTCAATGGACGACCTCGACCGCGAGATCATGGGCATCCTCCGGCGGGACTCCCGCACCCCCTACACGGAGATCGCCGATCAGGTCGGCACTTCGGAGGGAACGGTGCGTAACCGCGTCGAGCGCCTGATCGACGAGGGGATCATCGAACGGTTCACCATCGCTACGCAGACGGGGAACGTCAAAGCGATGATCGAGGTCGGGGTCGATGTCAACGTCGACACCCACGCCGTCACCGACCACATGGCCGAGTGGCCGGAAGTCGACTTCGTCTGGCAGGTCTCGGGCGAGGACGACATCGTGCTCGTGGTCGACTGTGCCGACACCGAGGGCGTCAACGAACTTATCACGCAGGCCCGTGAGTTGGACGAGGTCGTGAGCACGAAGACGAGGCTAATCTTGGACGAGCGGCTCGGATAGGTGGCGCCCATTGGAGGATTCATCGAGTGAGAGTAATCCTCGACGAGCGGCTCGGCTGATCGGTCGCACGGACGTTGTTTCTCGATCACTGTCTCGCAACCGAACCGCGACAAACCGTCTCGGTCCCGCGCCACTATAGTCGGGTATGCTCCAGCAGGGGTACCTGACGAGACTCGTCACGCGGTACGCGGCGGTTGCCCAGCAGGTGGTCGAACTCGCCGTCGTAACAGTGACGCTGTATCTGCTCGGCTGGCTGGCGCTGCGGACGGTCGGTCAGTGGGGACTCGACCGGTCGCGGCTCGATCCGACGATGGAGAGTGCGCTGGCCAGCGTGCTCAATCTGGCCATTCTCGTGGTCGCGCTGCTGGTCGGCCTCGACGTGGCCGGCGTCGGCGGGCAACTCTCGGGGTCGACCGTGCTGGTCGCCGGGATCACGCTGGCCATCGGCCTCGCCGCCCAGGACGCGCTGTCGAACTTCGTTTCGGGCGCGTTCATCGTTCAGGACCCGGACCTGAACGTCGGCGACACGATCCAGTGGAACGGCACAGAGGGGTTGATCCGCGACATCGACCTCCGGGTGACGCGGGTCCAGACCACCGAGAACGAGACGGTCCTGGTCCCGAACAACGCACTCGCCAACAGCGTTGTCACCAACGTCACCGGCGACGATCCCCAGGCGATCGCCTGTGAGTTCACCGTCGACTACGACGCCGACCTTCGGGGAGCGGTCGAGACGATCGAAGCCGTCGCCTCGGGGATCGAACGAGTCCGCTCGGTCCCCTCGCCGACCGTCCAGGTGACCGATCTGGCCGACACCGGTGTCGTCCTGACGGCCCACCTCTGGCTGGACCGGCGTGACCGGAGCCAGCGCGCCCAGATCATGTCCGCGTTCCTCCAGCGGGTCCACGCTCGCTGTGAGACGGCGGGGATCGATCTCAGCCGGACCACCCAGCACGACATCTCGGGGTCGGTCCGGTTCGCCGACCTGGCCGACGAGACACTCCGCTCCTGACGGTCGTCGGTCCATCCGGGATCGACCGCCCGCTTCGCGCGGTCGACTGGCGAACCCCGACCGTCCGTTCGTGCCTGTCAATCGAAGCACCAAAGGGTGCCTGTTGCGAACCTCGGGTATGAGCGACGCAGTCGAAGGGAGTAAGACGGACTCCCCCGATGGATCGGGTATGGACGACGTGGAACACGAGAACGCCCTCCAGGACGTGATCACCGTCGACGCGAACGACGAGAAGCAAGGGACGGCCAACCGGCTGGACGCCCACACCGGCGACGGCATCCGCCATCGGGCCTTCACCGCCCTCCTCTTTGACGAGGACGGCAACATCCTGCTGGCCCAGCGCGCCCACGACAAGCGCCTCTGGGACACTTACTGGGACGGCACCGTCGCCTCCCACCCCGTCGAGGGCCAGAGCCAGGAGGAAGCCACCCGCCAGCGACTCGAAGAGGAACTCGGGATCACGCCCGACCAGTACGACGACCTCCGGGTCACCGACCGCTTCGAGTACAAGCGCTACTACGAGAACGCCGGCGTCGAGTGGGAGGTCTGTGCGGTGCTGCAGGCCACCCTGACCGACACCTCGCTGGACCGGGACCCCGAGGAGGTCGGCGGCCTGATGTGGGTCCCCTACGAGGACCTACAGGAGAACCCGAAGTTCTACCGCCAACTGCGGCTCTGTCCGTGGTTCGAGATCGCGATGCGTCGGGACGAGGAGCCATAACCCCGCGGCACACGCACACGGTTCTGCGCGAAGACTACCCCTCGTAGCTGTGGCCGTCGCTCTGTGGCGGCGCGCCCATCCCGAGCAGGCGACACTCGGCCTCGGCGTCGGCGGCGACGTGGGCGCGGTGGGGACTGCCCGGTTCGGCGACGAAGAATTGGCCGGGATCGACGGCGTAGGTCCGGTCGGGCGTCTCGACGCTCAGGACGCCGTCCAGCACGTAGAACACCTCTTCCTGTTCGTCGTGGTAGTGCAGGCCCGACAGCGGGATCGACTCGCCGGGTTCGACCCGATAGGTGCGCAGGCCGAGGTGGTCGAGATCCGCGGCTTCGCTGACGTACTTCATCTCGGAGGGACGGTCCGGTTCCGGGTCGAGGTCGGCGGGGTCGACGACGTGGTAGCCCATGGGTTCGCGACAGCGCGACCGAACAAAAGCCCGTGGGGTCACTGTGACGCGGTCACAACATGCGTCTCGTCGTCGTGGGCCACGGAGTCGTCGCCAGCCCGCGGGAGACGGACGGTGACGGTCGTCCCGGTGTCGTCGACGGCAAAGTCGATCGTGCCGCCGTAGTGGCGGACGATCCACGCTGCGAGCCAGAGGCCGACACCGGAGCCGTGGCGCAGATCGGTCTCCTCACCGCCGGTGACGGCGTCGATCTCCTGTTCGTCGATCCCGGGGCCGTCGTCGATCACGTCGATGCGGACCTGTCGGTCCGTCTCGTCGTCGGCGACCCGGATCGTGACTGTCGGATCGTCGCCGGCGTGTTCGACGGCGTTGCTCACCAGTTCGTCGAGGACGGCCCACAGCGACGGCCCGGCCACGACGCGGACGCCGTCGGGACAGTCGACGGTGATCTCGGCCGACGGGTCGCGCTCGCGCACGTCCGCGGCGACCCCCCGTAGCTCCTCGCGGAGGTCGATCTCGCACCGTCGGTCGTCCTCCAGTGCGTCGGTGAGGTGACCGATCTTGTCGCTGGTCGCCACGAGGTCGTCGACGGTCTCGGTGATGCGGTCGACGCGGTGGCGCTCGTCGTCCGGGACCGAGGGGGCGAGCAACTCGGCGCTCCCGCGGACGAGGTTCAGGTCGTTCCGGAGGTTGTGCCGGAGCAGGCGATTGAGCACGTCCAGACGTTGCTCGCGCTGTCGTCGCTCGGTCACGTCGTGGAGACTCACGAGCAGCCCCGAGACGATGCCGTAGGCCCGGTACAGCGGCGAGACGCGAGCGTCGTAGTACCGCACTTCCCCCTCGTGTTCCAGCGCGAGCTCGAACTCGGTCTGTCGGCTCTCGTCGGGCAGTGCAGCCGCGAGTTCGGGGAGCCGCTGGGCCAGCGGATCGCCGGTGGCCTCCGCGTCGGGGTCGTCGAACAGCGCCGTCGCCGAGCGGTTGGCGTCGACGATCCGCCGGTCGTCGTCGAGGATCATCACCCGGTCGTCCAGCTCGGCGAGGACGGCCTCGCGGCCGAGTTCCCGCGTGACCGGCGACACGTCGAGCAGGTCCCGCTGGAGGATCCCCGCCGAGAGCACCACGCCGGCGGCGACGTACCCCAGGCTCGTCGGGTCGAAGCCGGTGGGCAAGAGGCCCAGCACGAACAGCGCGTGGACGATCATCGGGACGGCGATAGCACCGAGCAGTGTCGTGCTCTGCCAGCGGTGGAGCCGGTTCGAGCGCACGAGCAGGCGCGCCAGCAACGTGCCGCCGGCGGCGACGACGGCCAGCGAGTACGCCAGATGGCCCCAGAACGCGACACCGTAGATCGGTGCGAACGCGCTCGTCACGCCCAGCGAGGCCGTCCCGCCAGCCTGCCAGACCAGTGGGTGGCCGTCGGCCGTCACGACAAGCGTCGTGAACACGAGCGGTTCGACGAGCAGGGCCCCGAGCCGTCTGCGCGTGAGCCACGACTCCCGGCCGGTGTATTCGAGCACGGTGACGAGCCACGCCAGCGGGATCACGGTCGACAGAGCCAGTTCGGCCTGTGCGAACGTCTGCATCGACGCGACGCCCGCGGCCGCCAGTTCCAGCCCCTCGGCCATCGACCAGAGGCTCGCCGCGATGACGAACACCGCGAGCGGCGGCGCGCCCGGTCGATCACGGTGAAGCCACACGAGAAAGGCCACGACCATGCCGACGACGGCGGCCGCCAGCACGAGCGAGAGATACAGCGGCTCGGAACCGAGTCCGAGCAGACCCGACTGCCCCCCGGGAGCGAACGTCACGGGGTCGGGGCGCAGTCTGGGCATTCGAACTGCGTATAGACCATTTCAGTTGATAAGTGTTCGTGTGTGCCACACTCACTGGGCCGCCCTTGCTTACGGAGTGTCCGCGCGTGCCCTGATCGCGGACCAGACCGCGACCGCGCCCAGCAGGAAGGCCGGGACCAGCGGGAGCACGAGATAGGCGTCCCGCAGCGTCAGCCCCAGCGACTCGACGACCGACTGGGCCGCCGGCAGTCCGAGCAGCGCGATAGGGACGACGAGGAAGGCGAACACGACCGTCGCCACGAGGATCCACCCCCGCCAGTCGAACTCCCGCTCGCCGTCCTCGCTGCTCGGTGGTTCGCCGCTCGGTCGATGCACGTACCCGCCGTCGTCGCTCGCGTCGGTGTCACTCATAGATTCCCGCCTCGTACTCGCTGTCGGGGACGACCACGACCTTGCCAAAGCCCTCCCGGGTCTCCAAGAGTTCGTGCCCGCGAGCGCTCTCGCTCATCGGCAGCGTGTCCCGCACCAGGACCTCGAAGGTGCCGCCGTCCCAGACGCGGGCGAGAGCGTCGTCGAACTCGCCCGGCCCGGCCATGGTCGAACCGACGACCGAGAGCTGATTGCCGAAGATCCGGTTGACGTTCGTCTCTGGCGTCCCGCCGGTGGTCGCGCCACAAGTCAGCAGTCGCCCGCCGTGGGCCAGACTCCGAAGCGACTGTCGCCACGTCGTCGCCCCCACGTGGTCGACGACCACGTCCACGCCCCGCCGATCCGTGTACGACCGGACCGCGTCGGCGAAGTCGGTCGCCTCGTAGTCGATGGCGTGGTCGGCACCAAGCCGCTCGGCAGTCTCACGCTTCGACTCGCTGCTCGCGGTCGCGAGCACCTCACAGCCGATGTGATCGGCGATCTGGACGGCCGCGTGACCGACCCCGCCGCTCGCGCCAAGCACCAGCACGGTCTCGTCGGGGCTGATCTCGCCGCGGGTGACGAGCAGTCGCCACGCGGTGCCAAACACCAGCGGCGCGGCCGCCGCAGTCGCCCAGTCGACGCCGTCGGGGACCGGGACCAGCGCGTCGGCCGGCACCGACGCCCGCTCGCTGTGGACGCCCTGCCGGTGCTCGCCCAGCACCTCGTAGTCGACACACAGCGTCGGCTCGCCGTCGCGACAGAACTCACAGGTCCCGCAACTGACCCCGCCGGTGACGGCCACGCGGTCGCCGACGGCGAAGCGGTCGACGCCGTCACCGACTGCCTCCACGACGCCGGCGGCGTCGCTCCCGGGCACGTGGGGCAGTTCGAGGTCGATCCCCGGCAGTCCGCGTCGACTCCACACGTCGAGGTGGTTCAGCGCGCCGGCCTTGATGTCGACGAGTACGTCGTCGTCACCGACCGACGGGTCGGGGTACGCGCCGTAGGTGACGACGCCGCGACCGCCGTGCTCGGCGAACTGTACCGCGTCCATGGCTGATGCTGGGGCGGCCTGCTGTAAATCCCTGCTGGATCGGCCGCCGCGAGTCACCCCCACCAACGACGACCGGCCGCTACGGTGATCGACCGGCGGCTACGGTTTCGCTGCCGCGCTGTCGATGTCGAGCATGCTGACCCGGTGATCCGTCTCGTCGGCGTGCGAATCCCGCGAGTCCACAGCGTCGGATCGGCTCTCGTACAGGCCCTCCTCCGGGCACTCGTGACAGACGACGTGGAACGCCTCTCCCATACGTTCACGGTTCAGCCCGGTGACTTAATCATTTTGGTTTGCTAATACAACCCACGTTATCGTCGATCGGACGGTGACTCTCTCAAGGCGTTGGTCGACCGAGCGGTCCCGTGGCCGACGTTTCGGCCACCACAGCAGTGGTGGCACGGTCGGGCGTCGATCTATCGAATATATTTTAATTCCGGCCCGATGGGTGGCAGACCCACCGACGACAACCACTTTACCGTCGCCCCCGCGACACCGTGGTATGGTCGATTTCCAGTCTCGCGACAGGCGGACACGGGGACGTGACGACGAGGACGACGCGGCCGACGAGGACGACGTGACCGAAACACCGTCCGACGAGGACTCGACCGGCGAGGAATCGACCGACCCGGAACCGGACGAGGGAACGACCGACGACGAGACATCGGCGTCGCCCTCACGCTCGGCTGGGGTCGCGGTCGTCACGGTCGCGGACGATCGGACCGTCGACTCGGACCCGGCGGGAGACGCCGTCGTCGAGGCGCTGGACGGACACGAACTGGTGACCCGGGAACTGCTGGGGCGCAGTCACGACACCGTCCAGGGTGCCGTCGACGCGCTCGTCGGGCGTGGCGACGTGGACGCGGTCGTCACGGTCGGTGCCACCGGCGTCGACGACGAGGACGTGACCATCGAGGCCGTCCATCCGCTGTTCGAGAAGGCCATGCCCGGGTTCGGGGAACTGTTCCGCCGTCGCTACCACGAGTCGGTCGGGACCGACGTGATCGCGACGCGGGCGACGGCTGGGATCGCCGACGGCACGCCAGTGTTCTGCCTGCCGGGATCGGCCGAGGCCGCCCGACTTGGCACCAGCGAGATCGTCGCCGAACAGGTCGGACGGCTGGGCGAACCGGGCGACGACCCGACCGCGTAACAGCGTCTCGTTTCGTAGTCTCGGGCGCGAACAAGGTACCAAAAGCCCTCGCTCCGTTCCGGTCCCGGGACCCGCACTGCGCTCCGGTGGGTGCTTGTGGGGTCCGGGTTCCCGGAACTGAGCTCGCCCTTTCATCCGCCAGGCCTCGGATGATGACACAGCCGATACCTGGCGGATGAAAGGGCGAGGTGCAGTCGGGCGGTCTGCGCGGGCACTATCCGACCATCGGGAGGATATCCTGCACAGACCGTCCGAGCGCACCGAGGGCTTTCGATGGGTCAATCTCCCAATTCGCTCAACTAAACACGACCCGACCACGTAGGCCAAACGCATTTGCGGACTCGCGGCCAACTGTCAGTATGGTCACAGCGCTTTCCGACGGCGTGTGGTGGTTCGATCTCGGCGGCGTCAACGCGTACCTGATCGACGAGGCGGTCGCGACCGACGGCGCGGTGTCGGGCCTGACCCTCGTCGACGCGGGGATGCCGTGGCACGGGACGAAACTCGCCGCTGCGATCACCGAGACGGGGTACGAACCGGCCGACATCGAGCGGATCGTCCTCACCCACTACGACCTCGATCACGTCGGCGCGCTGGCCGATCTGGCCTCGGACGCGACCATCTACGTCGGCGCGGCCGACGCGCCGTTCGTGACCGGCGACGAGCGCCCGCCGTGGCGCAACCACAAGGGACTGTTTCAGCGCCTCGTCGGCGGGTTCGTCACGCCGCCGGAGCACCCGGTCGAGACGGTCGCGGACGGCGACACAGTCGGCAGTTTCACGGTCTACGAGACGCCGGGGCACACGCCGGGCCACGTCGCGTTCGTGAGCGAGGCCGCCGGGGTCGCGATGCTGGGCGATCTGGTCCGGGAGTCGGGCGGGTCGCTGACGCCCTCGCCGTGGTTCATCAGCTACGACACCGACGCCGTCGAGACGAGCATCGCCGACCTCGCGGAACGGGCTCCCGCGTTCGACGTGCTGGGGATCGGGCACGGTCGCCCCTTCTCCCGGGGTGGTCGCGACCGACTCGACCGGCTGGCGGCGACGGTCTGAGACAGCCGCTGTATCGTTTATTCGTTTTTCGCGATTTTACGCCGGTATCCCGGAGTATAAACGTTCTCCGTCGGGATTAAATCGCCCGAAGGTGGCTGAAATCCGATAAAGTGCAGTGAAGGGCTTCCCGATACTAAGTGGGATCCTCCCCACGAGTCGAGTGCAATGTTCGACGACACTGCCACCCGACGAACGGTCCTCAAATCGGCCGGCGCGGCGGTCACCGCCGCCGCGATCCCGGCAGGCGTACAGGCGTCGACTGACTCCGGAGCGAGCGAGTGGACGGTCGTCGAGTCACCGACGGGGAACACGCTCTCGGACGTGGAGTACACGTCGGCGGGCGCGTACGCCGTCGGCGGCGGCGGTGTCGTGATCGAACGCACGTCGAAAGGCTGGCAGAAGGTCCTCGACGGCGGGCCGACGGGCAACGGGAACAACCTCTACGGCGCGGACGTGACCGACGACGGCGAGCGCCTGTGGTTCGTCGGCTCCTCCGGTGCGATCGGTGAGTACGACGTGGAATCCGGCGTCCTCGTCGACCACTCGGCCCCGATGGACGCGACCAACAACTTCAACGACGTGTCAGTCACGGGCGAGGCCGGCAGCGCGAACGTCTACGTCGCCGGCGACTCGGGCAAGTTGTACTACAGCTTCGAGAACGGCGAGACCGGAAGCTGGGACTACATCACGCCCGCCTCGGGGTCGGCGATCAACGCCGTCGACTTCTTCGACGATCGGTCGGGCCACATCGTCGACGGTAACCAGACGGTGCTGTACACCCGCGACGGCGTCTCGTGGGACCGACTGGGGATCGCCAACGCCGACTACAACTTCTACGGCGTCGACAGTGATGGCTTCGACGACGTGTGGGTTTCCGGCGGCGGCGGCTCGATCTACCGCTGGAACGGCAGCCAGTGGCGACGCGCCGACACCGGCGACGCGAGCCTGCGAGACATCGAGGTCGAAGACGGCGACGGCCTCACCGTCGGCGGCGGCGGTGCCGTCTTCGACCGGGACAACCGCCGCTGGGACGCCGAACAGACTCCGACTGGCGCGAACCTGAACGCCGTCGTCCGCGGCGACATCGACATCGCCGTCGGTGCTGGCGGTGCCCTGATCGAGCGGTAATCCGGTCTCGAACTGGCCACGACTCGGCCCTCCGTAGGTGTCTCACTTATGCCCCCAGATAACGAATCCGAGGACGAAATGGCGACCAACCACACCCTGCCAAACGGGTGGTCGGAAAAGCGGACGATGAGCCTGAGCATCGCGGGCGGCGACACGGAGCCAACGGTGTTCGAACACGCCGACGGCGACCGCCGGATCGAGATCGTACCGACTCGTGTCGAGATGCCCGAAGACGAGAGCGAGTGGCGCGTCCGCGACGTACACGCGCGGACCACCGCCGTCCTCGACAGCGCCCCGGATCGGCTGACAGCGATCGAGATGGCGGTCGAGGCGATGCGCGACGAGATCTAGCGAGGCCGCCCGCCTATTCGAGTTCTTCGGCGACGGCGTCTGGTCCGAGCAGGTTCGGATCGACGACGAGATCCGTCTGGCGACTGGCGAAGTCCGGCAGCGATCCTTCGGCGTAGGCGACGACGCGCACGTCGGGATTGAGGTCTTTCGCGACGGCGATGGAGGTCGCCTGCTCGAAGTCCGTCAGGAGGTACACGTCGGCGTCGTGGATGCCGGCTTCTTCGAGTCCGGGGCGGTTGCCCAGTGGCGCTTTCGTGACCGTGTGGCCCTCGGCTTCGATTGCGTCGGCGATCCCGTTCTCGTCCGAGCCGGCGATGACGACCTTCATTCGTACTCGATGGTCGCGGGCGGTTTGTGGGTCACGTCGTAGACGACGCGGGCGACGTTCTCGTGGGAACCGGTGATCCGGGACTGGATCCGCTGCAGCGTCTCCCAGTCGATCTCCTGGGCCCGGGCGGTCATGCCGTCACGCGATTCGACCGAGCGGACGGCGACGACCCAGCCGTGGACGCGGTTGTCGCCCTTGACGCCCGTGGCCTTGCCGATGACGGCGGCCAGCGCCTGCCACGGCTCGTACTCCTCTAACTCGTCCTCGACGACGTGGTTGGCCTCGCGAGCGACTTCGAGTTTCTCCTCGGTGACCTCGCCGATGATACGGACGGCGAGACCGGGACCGGGGAAGGGCATCCGCTCGGAGATGATCTCCTCCAGATCGAGCGCGCGGGCGACCTCGCGGACCTCGTCCTTGTAGAGGTCCCGCATCGGTTCGACGATGCCGTCGAAGTCCACGACCTCTGGAAGGCCGCCGACGTTGTGGTGAGACTTGATCGTCCCCTCCGATTCGATCCGGTCGGGGTAGATCGTCCCCTGAACGAGGTAGTCGGCCTCGACCTCCTTGGCGACGGTCTCGAACTCCCTGATGAACTGCTCGCCGATGATGTGGCGTTTCTCCTCGGGGTCGGTCTCGCCGCCCAGCGCGTCAAGGAAGCGGTCCTTGGCGTCGACGATCCGCAACGAGTCCATGTAGTCGAAGGTCTCGCGGATCTCGTCGGTCTCGCCCTTGCGCATCAGGCCGGTGTCGACGTACACCGGCGTCAACTGGTCGCCGATGGCCTCGTAGGCCAGTGCGGCGGCCGTCGAGGAGTCGACGCCACCGGACAGCGCGATGACGGCGTTCTTGTCGCCGATCTGTTCGGCGATCTCCTCCTTGGCCTCGGGGATGAAGGAGTCGACGTCGACCATCAGTGGCTCACCTCCGGGTCTGCGGTGTCGACGCCGTGGTCGTCGCCCAGCACGGCCTCCAGCAGGCCGACGAAGGGCGGGCTGGCGCGGGTCGGTCGCGAGCGGAACTCGGGGTGGAACTGCGTGCCGATGAAGTAGGGGTGGTCGGGCAGTTCGAGGATCTCCATACGGTTGCCTGCGCGCCCCGAGAAGGTCATCCCTTCGGACTCGATCTCCTCGATGTACTCGGGGTTGACCTCGTAGCGGTGGCGATGCCGTTCCGTACAGGAGTCGCCGCCGTACAGCTGGGCCGCGAGCGTGCCGGGCTGGATCTCCGTTTCGTGGGCACCCAGTCGCATCGTCCCGCCCATGTCCTCGATCTCGTACTGCTCTGGGAGGATGTCGATGACGGGGTACTCGGTTTCCTCGTCCAGTTCGGCGGAGTGCGCGCCCGTCAGATCGAGGACGTTCCGGGCGAACTCGACGACGGCCATCTGGAAGCCAAGACAGAGCCCGAGGAAGGGCACGTCGTGTTCCCGGGCGTAGCGGATCGCCTCGATCTTGCCCGCGGTCCCGCGGGAGCCGAAGCCACCGGGGACGACGATGGCGTCGGCGTCGTGGAGGCGATCGGTGTGGTGGTCGCTCATCTCGTCGGAGTCGACCCACTGGACGTTCACATCGACGTTGGCTTCGAGGCCGGCGTGTTTCAGCGCCTCGTGGACGGACATGTAGGCGTCTTCGAGGTCGTATTTCCCCACGAGCGCCACGTCGACCTCGCCGGTCGTCTCCTGCGTGACGAGGTCGCGCCAGCGGTTCTCGCGTTCGTCTTCCGGCAGGGCCTCGTCGGCGATGTCGAGTTCTTCCATCACGTACTCGTCGAGACCCTCCTCCTCGACCATCAGCGGGACGTGGTAGATGTCGGCCACGTCGGGGTTCGAGAAGACCGCCTCGGTGGGCACGTCACAGAACAGCGCGATCTTCTCGCGCGTCTCGATGTCGAGTTTGTCCGAGGCCCGGCCCACGAGAATGTCGGGCTGGAGGCCGATCGAGCGCAGTTCCTTGACGCTGTGCTGAGTTGGCTTGGTCTTCTGTTCGCCGTTCTTCGAGTAGGGGACGAGCGTGACGTGGGTAAAGAGAATGTCGTCCTCGTCCTCCTCGTGGGCGAACTGGCGCAGCGCTTCGAGGTAGGGCATTCCCTCGATGTCCCCGACGGTCCCCCCGACCTCGATGAGACATACGTCGTTGCCCTTTGCGGCCTCGCGAATCCGGCGCTTGATGTCGTCGGTGATGTGGGGGATGATCTGGACGGTCTTGCCCAGGTAGTCGCCGGCGCGCTCCTTCTCGATGACGTGCTGGTAGGTCTTGCCCGTGGTGATGTTGTGGTCGAAGGTCATGTCGATGTCGAGGAACCGCTCGTAGTTCCCCAGGTCGAGGTCGACCTCGCCACCGTCTTTCAGCACGTACACCTCGCCGTGCTGGAAGGGGTTCATCGTCCCGGCGTCGACGTTGAGATACGGGTCGATCTTGACCGCGGTCACGTCGAAGCCGGCGTTTTTCAGTAGTCGGCCGGTACTCGCGGCGGTGATCCCCTTGCCCAGCCCGGACATCACGCCTCCTGTTACGAAAATGAACTTCCGACCCAGTTCCGGGTCGTACTCCGTCTCGGGTTCCGTCGGCATACCGACGGTGCGCCGTGTGTAGTCAAAACGGTTTCGGGAATCCCCCACACCGGGACAGTCTGTCATTGACAGAACTGACAGATCGATCGCTCCTTAGAGGGCATTTGTCAGAAAGTCGGCCACGAGTTCGCCGACCTGCCCGCTCTGCCCGACGAAGTGGTGATCCGCGGGCAGTGCCTCGATCGTCGCGCCGCGGTCGCGGGCGCGCTCGACGACCGTTCCCCAGTCGACGGTGTCGTCGCGCTCGCCGTAGACCACCTGTAGCGGGCCCGCGATCCGGTCGACTGCTGGCGCGGTCTCGGTGCCGTCGTCGGGGCGTGCGGGCGGGGCCAGTACCGACACCCCTGACGGCTGTGGGTCGGCCTCGGCCGCCGCCAGCAACGCGACGGCGGCCCCGAAACTGTAGCCAAAGAGGCCGACCGTCGCGAAGCGGTCGCCGGCACAGTCGAGGGCGTTGGCCACGTCCGTGCGTTCCCCGCGCCCCTCGTCCCACGGCCCGTAGTCGAACCGGAGACACGCCACGCCGCGCTCACAGAGCGCGTCGCTGACGGCCTGCAAGCGCTGGTCGCTGCGCGAGCCCCCCATCTGGGGGTGGGGCGGGCAGGCGACGACGGCGCGGTCGGGATCGCCGTCGGGCGCGTCGAGCGCGCCGCGAACGTCTCGCGGGCCTGGAATCCGAATACGTTCCACATTGTACGGATCGACGTGCGGATGTAAGAATTTTAAGGCGCGGCGCCCGAACACGGGGTATGGGAATCCTCTCGCGCGCATCGTACGTCATCCGGTCGAAACTGAACGCCGTCCTCAACAGCGCCGAGGACCCGAACGAGACACTCGACTACTCCTACGAGCAACTGCGCGACGAACTGCAGGACGTCAAGGAGGGGATCGCCGACCTGACGACCCAGAAGAAGCGTCTGGAGATCCAGCAGCGCCGCCTCGAAGAGAACGTCGAGAAGCACAACGAGCAGGCCCGACAGGCAGTCGAGCAGGACCGCGAGGACCTCGCCCGGAAGGCCTTGGAGAAGAAGAAACAGAAGATGAACCAGATCGAGCAACTGGACAGTCAGATCAGCCAGTTGCAGAGCCAGCAGGACTCGCTGGTCGAGCAGAAGGACCAACTCCAGCAGCGCATCGAGCAGTTCAAGACCAAGAAGGAGACGATGAAGGCCCGCTACGAGGCCGCCGAGGCCTCCAAGCGCGTCAACGAGGCGATGACCGGCGCGGGCGACGAGATGAAAGACGTTGGCCGCGCCATCGAGCGTGCCGAGGAACGCACCGAGAAGATGGAGGCCCGCTCGCAGGCCATGGACGAGCTACAGGAGGAAGGCGTCTTCGAGGACGCCCTGAGCGATCAGGACCAGCTGGATCGCGAACTCGAGGAGATCCAGTCCAAGGGCGAGGTCGACGCCGAACTGGACACGCTGAAAGCCGAGATGGGCAAGGGCGAACCCGAGAGCGACGAGGCCGACAGCGAGAGCGCCGACACCGAGGCGGCGACCGAGGACCTCGAAGCGGAACTGGCCGGCGGCGACGGCGCGGGCGAGGTCGACGTCGACACGCCAGACGTGGCCGACAGCGAGGTCGAGAACGAACTGGAAGAACTGAAAGAGGACGAGCAGTCCTCGTCGTAGCGTTCTACTTCTCCCACACGTCGTCGACGCTCGCGCCCTCGTGGACGATTTTGCCGAGCGCACGCGTGACCGCTGCCGGATCGTCCGACTGCCAGACCGAGCGCCCGATCACCGGCCCGCGAGCGCCGGCGTCGACGGCCTCACGGATGTCCTGTAGCATCGCCGCCGTCGACCCCGAGGCGGGGCCTCCGAGCACCGTCACCGGCACAGGCGAGTTGTCGACGAGGTCGGCGTAGCGCTCGGGATCGCCCGAATAGGGGGCTTTCAGCACGTCCGCACCGATCTCCCACGCGATGCGGCAGGCGTCTTCGACGTAGTCGTGATCGGTCGCCAGTTCGTCCGGGACGCGACTGCCCCACTGGACGGGTTCGACGATCAGCGGGACGCCGGTCCCGCGTAATTCGGTCGCCAGCCGACCGATGGCGTCGATGTTGCGCTCGAACAGTCGGCGGTCCTCCCGTCCGAAGACGAGGACGGCCTTGACGCCGACGGGGTCGTGAGCGAGCAGTTCCTCGGCGTCGAAGGGCTGGGTCCAGATGTCCATCGCCTCGTCGTGGCCGGGTCGCGTCGAGAATGTGACCACGTCGGCAGTGACCAGCGTGTCGGCGCCGGCGTCGTCGATGCGGTCGCCGTAGTGGCGCGCGAAGGCAGAGCCGACGAGGACGCCGTCCGGGTCGCCCGCGAGGACGGCATCGAGCGTCGCTTCGGGATCCTCGAAGCCGTCGACGGCACCCATCCCCAGCCCGTGGTCCAGCGCGATCACGACGGCGTTGCCCGACTCCGTCTCGAAAAGATCGTAGCTCATGGGAGATGGGACTAACCCCAGCGTGAGGTAGCTTCCGGTCCCAGAGAGACGGGCCGGTACCGGGGATTATCGCTCGAACAGCGCGTAGTACAGCACCGCCATCGCCGAGCGGCCGTCCCGGAGGTCGTCCGCGCGGGCGGCGGCGAGCAGGTCGTCGAGCGTCGTCGTGTCGACGCGGATCGACTCGTTGTAATCGAGGTCCTGCTCGCTCAGGGGTTCACAGTCGTACGCGACGTAGTAGTGAAAGACCGAGTCGGCGAAGCCGTTGGCCGGCTCGACCGTCGTCAGGTGCTCGACCGACCCGGCCTCGTAGCCCGTCTCCTCGGCCAGTTCCCGGTGGGCGGCCGCCTCGATATCGTCGTCGTCGGCTTCGATCGAACCGGCGGGGATGCTGCTGTTGACGCGCTTGACGGCCTGTCGCCACTCCTCGATGACGACCACGTCGCCGTCGGGGGTGAAGGGAAGTACGACCACGGCCTCGTTCTCCGAGAGGTAGTCGAACTCGCTCGTCTCACCGTTCGGGAAGCGCACGTCCTCGTTGTAGATGTCGAACCCTTCACAGCTGTAGGCCACGCGGCTGTCGAGTGTCTCCCACGCGAGGTCGTCGTCGTCGGTCATGGTCGATACTGTGCCAGCGTCGGCAAAAGCGGTCCGAAAACGGCGACAGTTGCTCGACCGGCGCGCTATAACTTTTCCGCCGCCAGCGCCTGCTCGGTGCGCCGATCGAGCTGTGCTAACCGCCGGTCGACCGATCGCTCGACCGGATCGGGCAACGCCTCGGCGGCCCGTTCGAGGTTGCTCGCGACCTGTTCGAGGCCGTTCCCGACGTTCTGAAGCTGTCGATCCGCGCCCGCGCGGTCGCCCTCGCTGGCTCGCTCGGCCGCGCTCGTCGCGGCGCTGCCGACCGATTCGAGCGCCTGCGTCAGCCCCCTGAGCGCGTTGGCCCGGCCCTGCAGATCCACACCTTCGATATCGCCGCGGATCTCGTCGCTGATCGTCGCGAGAAACGACGACAGCGACGCTTTCCCGGTGTCGGGCCGGTCGATCGCGACGCGTTCCTCGTCGGTCGGGTTCACCCGGAAGGCACCGATGGTGTCGTCGGCGTCTCGGACCTCGCTGGTGTAGGCTCCGCTGCGGTGGACGTAGACGGCGTCGGGGCCGTCGATGGGGGCGTCGTACAGTCGGCCGCCGAAGTCGTCCTCAACGGCGAGGTCGGTCAGGTCGGCGTCGGTGCCGGACGGATCGACGGCCAGTTTGGTAGCGTCTTCACGGGCGACGAGCGGAATCTCGCCGTCGACGCCGGCCGCCGTCACCGTCCCGGTGGTGTCCCCGTCGTCGCTCCCCTCGTCGCTCTCCCCGTTCTGACCCTCGACCGTCACACGCTCGCTGTGTGGGGCGACGCCGGCCCCGTTGACGGTGAGGCGATGGTCGCCGCTCTCGACGCCCTGTGCGACGGCGACGCCGCGGAACGTCGGGACGGCAGCGGGATCGCTCTCGACGAGTGCGACCGCTTCGGTCGACGATTCCTCGGTCGTCACGCCGCCGCCATCGGGCGCGTCGTCGTTCTGGACGACCGAGGAGACGGCGGTGACGATGCTGTTGATGGCTGCGGGTTCACCGATCGCGTCGTACCGATCCGAGAGCGCCTGCCGGTGGGTCGGGTCGGTGATGTCGGCGGCGGGGTTGGCGTAGCGTGGCTGCTCCCACGGCGCGCCGACCGTCGTGATGTGGCTCGCGATGGCGTCCTCGGCGACCTGTGGGACCGCGAACTCGAAGCTCAACTGCGGACCAGTGAAGGTCGTGATCTCCTCGATTTCGCTGGTCGGCCGGAGTTCGTAGGTCACATCGGGCGTCGTCTCCGTGTCGGATCGACCCTCGTACTCGAAGACCAGTCCCGTCTCGCGGGCGGGGAGGTCGGTCGGCGGCGAACGGAGCGCGTCGAAGGAGCGAACCGTCAGCGCTTCGGGGACCAGATCAGACTGCTCGACAGCGGGGAGCCGTTCGTGGTCGTAGAGGGGCACACCGTCGAGTTCGGGGACGGCGAAGGGGAGGCGACTCCCCTCGTCCCGAGGAAGCCCGTAGGCGACGGGCAGCGAGGCGAGGGCTTCGACGTTGTCGATGACGCGGTTTGTGATGTCGGCGATGTCGTCGCCGGTCGGCAACCGCTGGAACCGGTCGGCTTCCTCGTTGATCGACAGCGCGCTCGAATGCGAGCCCAGTTCCGGGAGAATGCGGGGGACGGTCCGCTCGGGGTCGAGAAACTCGTTGTTGGGCACTCTCCGGGAGTGGGAACTGGCGACGAACAGCACCGGGTCGTCCGTGTCGGTGTCGACGAAGACGTGTACCACCTCCCAGTCGTGCCAGTGGAAGTTCGTCGTAAACTGGTCGAAGGCGCTGTAGATCCAGTACTGGACGACCGAAAGGGGCGAGTCCTCGTAGCCGACGACGTTGTGCCACAGCGTCGGTGCGGGCGGGTCCCCGCCCTCGCGGAACTGCTCGGTGTAGTCGTTCAGCGCGGCGAAGCCGTCGACGACGGTCTCGCCGTCGCGTTCGGTCGTGTACTGTCGGGGATCGGTCGGGAACCACTGCTCGGCGGCGTCGAAGTACAGCGTCGGGGCGAACCGCTGGGCCAGTTCGCTGGCCCGGTCGCCATCGACCGGCGTCGCCGTGGCGTCGTCACCGGGGCTGAGCGCACCACAGCCCGCGAGCGCGCCGCTCGCGGCCCCCGCCGTGGTCGCGAGGAACGTCCGCCGGTCGAGTGTGGGTCCGTCTGCGTCGGTCACGTGCTGTGCTGTGTCGGCACGTCAAAAGACCTTCCGGCCCCGATCACGCCGCCAAGGACGTTCACGCCGCGACGATGCGGTACAGCGCGCCGGTCGGGCCGTCGTTTCCGTCGATGTGGGCCTGTGACGCCCGCTCGGTCGTGTAGACGGCGTCGTCGGTCACCAGTGGCGTCCCGGTCATCTCGCCCTCGCCGTCGACCGTCCAGACGACCTCGCTGGTCTCCCGATCGACTGCTACCAGTTTCGGTGCGTAGGAGCCCACGAGCACGTGAGCGGCCGTCACCGTCGGACAGCCGATGATCCACCCGCCCACGCCGGTCTCCCACTGCTCGATACCGCGCTCGGCGTCGAGTGCGTACAGCGATTCGTGTTGATCCCCGACGTACACCGTCCCCGTGTCGGGGTCGACCGACGGGCCGGCCATCACGTTCGCACCGGTGTCGACCGACCACACCTCGCTGCCGTCGTCGAGGGACACCCGGTATATCCGCTCGTCCCACGACCCGAAGAAGGCCCCGCCGTCGTCGGTGGCGATCGGTCCCTTGATCGCGCCGTCGGTCTCGAAGGTCCACAGGAACTCGTGGTCGGGGTAGGACCACGCCGACAGCTTTCCGTCGTTGTCCCCGACGACCAGCCGTCCGGCCTCGCGGTCGATGGCACACGTCGAGTGGGGGTGGTTCGTGATCCGCTGGTCCTCCCAGACCACTTCGCCGGTGACCGCGTCGAGCGCGAAGATGCCGCCGCTGGGGTCGTAGTACTCGACGGCGATGTACACCCGCCCGTCGTGATAGCCGGGGCTCGATCCGATGGCGTCTCCCACTTGCGTGCGCCAGTACTGGTCACCGGATTCGAGGTCGAAGCAGTACAGCGCGCCGTCGTAGGCCCCGACGTAGACGGCGTCGTTGGCGACCATCGGCGTGCCGTGAAAGCCCCGGTCGGTGTCGGTGGCGTCGGCCTGCCACCGGATTTCACCGTCCGGCGACACCTTCCAGACCTCGCCCGTGTCACCCGCGACGACGATGTCGCCGTCGGGTGCTTCGACCGGACTGGATTTGGCCGCCGTATGACTACCGGTGTTCAGCCCGTCGAGTCGCCAGTCGACCGTCACGGATTCGGGTACGGTCTGGTCGGGATAGACGCCACGGCGTGTCGTCTCGCCGCGGAACTGAGCGCCCGCGGTCTCGGCCGGCGGGCTACTCGGCGACCCCGTCAGCGTCCGCAACTGCCCGACACAGCCCGCGCTGGCGACTGCCGCGGTAGCTCCGACGCCGCGCAAGAACCGCCGTCTGCGCTCGTCCATACTCCCGTCCAACGACCGGCCGCAGTGAAGACGGTTTCGGGGCCGAGAGGAAACAAATCCAGCTACGGGCCGAAACTCGCCTCAAGCACGCCGAGCGTCGCCAGACGCGGTTCCGTCGGTTTGTTGGGGCCGTGTACGCTGCCCCGACAACAATATAACGCGGTACTCGACCGACGAAGCCGACTGATGATATCGGTGACCGCGCTCGACACGGGTGTTGCACATCGATGTGACCGTCATTCGCCCGCTTCGGATACGTCGAAGTATCCGAGGGCATCGAGGATCGCACCCAGCAGGAAGCTGATTACGGCGACGACGATGACGAGCGCGGTGAGGAGGTTCGATATTGGCTCTGGCAGTGTGAACTGGAAAGCCGCGATAAACACGCAGGTAACGATCCCGACGACGAGCAGAAACGAGCCAGCGCTGGGGTCCTCACCGGTGAGAAATTCGATTCCGTCGAGTGTTTGCGACTTCTCAGACTGCTCTTCAGCGACGTCGTTGCTCATGAGTTGGCCCCTGTTGCGGCCCGTTGGATGACCCCGACGAGATGTGAGATCCAGAGCCCACCAGTGAACCCGAACAGTACAGAGACGACGACTGCCTTCGTTAGCGTATCGAGTGGGGCGGCTGCTGCGAGCAGGCAGAGTGTCCCGAACAGGAACATCAGGCCGTACTGAATGCGTGTTTCGGTGTCGATCTGTGTGAACGTCTTGATGAATGTCGAAAGCATGGTGTCGTGTCAGTATCCCAGTTATCCACAGTCGGTTGCGCAGTTGATACGCAGGTCTGCCACTCACTCGTACCACCGACTGTAAATTCGTGACTGATTTGCTACCCTGGGGATGGCGCAACGCTTCACAAAGTTACAGCCAGCAGTCTCAGGCAGCCTGTCGCTGCTCGAGTAACGCTTTTATATCTCCTAACTTGAGATAGATCGCGAGACCGAGAATCGTCGCCGGCCACAGACCCACGAACTGTCCGCGCTGTTTGTCGTCTTGAACGTAATAGTAGTACAGCGCCAGTGCGACGGAAGCGACCGAGGCTAGCGCTGCAGGCCCGAAGTCGCTCCCGGCGTTACTGGATAGCTCGTCTGTCGCCGCGTCCTGTTCGGTCATACAGACAATTAGTGCTACCAACATATATCACTTCGCCATAACCAAACGACGGTTTTCAAATGAGATCAAACGGTGCTGCGCTCGCCCCTGTGCCCGCGCCATCGTGACCACGAACGAACCGGTCGCCTACGACCCCCCGGAGTCTTCCGTCAATCTGGCCCCAGACGGAACGTCGTTGATTGTTACCCTATCGATCCCAGTACGTCCGTTATCAGCTGTTTCGACGGCTAACAGATTCTCCCCTGTCCGACCGGAAACCCTCGGTGTCTAGAACGTTGTGCGCGACGGTGATGGCGTGATTAGCATGGAGCGGTTTCGGCCCGAGCGAGACGCGGCGGTCGACGGTGTCGGCAAGCACCGCGGCCTCCTCGTCGCTGAAGTCGCGGTGGTCGGAGAGGACGAACACGGGGTCGGTCGGCGGTTCGGCGTCGACGACCGGGTCGCCGTCCTCGTGGAGTTGAACGACGGTGCCGTCACTGCCCACGTCGTCGATGGTCGCTTCGAACCCGCGGCGGGTCAGCGAGACGCCGGGGGAGGTCTCGACCGGGATGTGGCCGATAGCTTCCTCGCGCTCTTCGAGGGCCTTTCTGAGCAGTGCCGCGGTCGAGCGCTCGTCTGGGTTGAGCCGACGGACTGTACTCCCGTCTATGGTGATCGTGTACTCGTCGCCCAGCACGAGGTGGACCTGTACGTCCTCGCGGATGTCGTGACTGAGGAAGAACGCCGACGAGACACACCGACAGAGCACGTCGAGCCGTCCCGCCGCGCCCGCGAGGTCGTCCAGCGAGAAGTCGGGCGTCGTTGGGGCATCGTGACCGACGATGACGAATTGGCGCATACCGATCCGAGGAGCGAGGGCCACAAGAACGCTCTCGTTTGCCCTCGCCGCCGGGTCTATGGCGACGCCACTCCAAGCACGACTATCCGATGCTCACCGACACGCCGGGAATCCACCACGTCACGACGATGGTCGGGGACCCGCAGGCGAACCTCGATTTCTTCGTCGACACCCTCGGCCTCCGCCTCGTCAAGCGGACCGTCAACCACGAGGACGTGCTGCGCTATCACCTCTACTACGGCAACGGGAGCGGCGATCTGGGGACGATCTACACCTGCTTTCCCTACCCGAACGAGCCGCCGGGTCGGCGCGGTCGCCCGTCGATCACGGCGACGAGTTTCGCTGTCCCGCCCGGATCGCTCGACTTCTGGACCCAGCGGCTGGCCGACTACGGCGTCGAGACGGAACGGCGCGAGCGCTTCGACGAGCCACTCCTCCGGTTCGAGGACCCCGCCGGCACGCGGATCGAACTCGTCGCCGCCGAGTCGCCGGTCGAACCGTGGTCCGACGGGAGCGTCCCCGCCGACCACGCCATTCGGGGCATCCACGGCGTGACGACGCTGCCGGTCGACCCCTACCAGACCGCCAGCGTCCTGGAAACCCTGGGGCTCGAACAGGTCGGCGAGGCCGGTGATCGGGTGCGCTACAGCGCCGGCGGCGACCACGCGACGACGATCGACCTGCTCGACCGCGGTGGCGAGTTCGGCCGCGAGGGTGTCGGCACCATCCACCACGTCGCGCTCCGGGTCGATGACGACGACCTGCGCGAGTGGCACGACCTCTTTCGCGACCGGGACGTGCGCGTCTCGCGCATCCACGACCGGCACTACTACCGGGCGATCTACGTCCGCGAACCGGGTGGTATCCTGATCGAACTCGCGACCGAGAAGCCGGGGCTAACCGTCGACGAGGACGCCGACGCCCTCGGTGGCTCGCTCGTCCTGCCGCCGTGGGCCGAGGACGACCGCGGGATGATCGAGGACCAGTTGCCCGAGATCACAGTCCCGACCCACACCGACAGCAACGACCAGCATGACTGACGCCGGCCCGACCAGCGACGTTCCCGGCCCCCACGGCGGCCAGCCCATCGTCACTGCCGGCGCACCACGGGGCGCGACGGAGGCGGTCGTCCTCGCGCTCCACGGACGGGGCACGACCGCACAGGGAATCGTCAACCTCCTCGACCCGGTCGCACGCCACGGCGTCACCTTCGTCGCGCCCAACGCCCACCGGAGTCGCTGGTATCCTCACGCCACGGACGCCCCACGCGACCGCAACGAGCCACACCGCACGTCGGCGCTCGCGGTCGTCGACGCACTCGTCGGGCACGTCGTCGACGGGTTCGGTGTCCCGCGCGAGCGCATCCTCGTCGTCGGCTTCTCGCAGGGTGCCTGCGTCGGTGCCGAGTACGTCGCCGGCCACCCCACCCGCTACGGCGGCCTCGCCGTCCTCAGTGGCTCCTTGCTCGGCCCGACCGTCGACTGCGGGCGTTACCGTGGTTCGCTCGACGGGACGCCCGTGTTTGTCGGCTCCGGCGCGGATGACCCCCACGTCCCTGCGGACCGCACCCGCGCCACGGCCGACTGCTTCCGGGCGCTCGACGCCGACGTGACCGAACGGCGCTACGATGGCGTCGGTCACGAGGTCACCGACGACGAGTTCGGCGCCGTCGAGGCGATGCTCGACGACCTTCTCGGATAGCCCGATACCGTCACGAAACGGCGTAACACACTCACAATCGTTTTGCCACAGCATCGCGACCATCGACTATGGCGTTGGAAGGCTCCGTCGAAGGCATCTATCTCGCACCGGACTCGGGCGAGCCAATGGAAGCCGTCGACTCGGTCGAAGCCGTCGCCGGCCGCGGGCTCCGTGGCGACCGGTACTTCCGCGAACAGGGACTGTACGACCGCCGCGAGGAGTTGCCCGAGGGCACCGACGTGTCCCTCATCGAACGCGAAGCGCTCGCTGCCGCCGCACGCGACGAGGGAACGACGATCGACCCACAGGCCACTCGCCGGAACGTCCTGACGGCCGGCGTCCCACTCAACCACCTCGTCGACCGGGAGTTCACGGTCGGCGACGCGACACTGGTCGGCGTCCGACTCTGTGAACCATGCAGCTACATGGAGTCGCTGGCCGACACTCCGGGTGCCGAGGATGCGCTGGTCCACCGCGGTGGACTGAATGCGAACGTCGTCGAGTCCGGGCGGATCGCCGTCGACGACGTGATCGAGGTTTGAGCGCCGGCGACTACCTCCACGCCCCCGGTCCTGTGAGGAACGCTTTTGATAGTGACAGTCGTAGTGATTGTATGCTGTCTCGTGTTCTCGTCGCCATGGACGGTTCGGAGACGTCGGAGCAGGCACTCCGGTACGCGCTCGACGCCCACCCCGACGCAGTAATCACGGTTCTCACCGTCGTCGGCGAACCGTCCGCGATGTTCGGGGAAGCAACTGCTATCGCGCTCGCTGACGATCCTGGGAAGGCAGCGACGGAACACGCTCGCCCGGTCGTGGATCGCGCACGGGAGATCGCGGCCGCGGCCGACGCCGAAATCGACATCGACATCGAGATCGGCCAGCCAGCGCGACTGATCCTCGACCGCGCCGAGGATTTCGAGACGGTTGTCATCGGAAGCCACAGCGGGACACTGGCAGACCGAGTCTTCGTCGGGAACGTCACCGAGAGAATCGTCCGTCACTCGCCTGTCCCGGTGACCGTCGTCCGGTAGGGGCATCCGTCGCCCCGTGGACCACGGTCCCTCCGGCCGGGCTGGCTTGGACTCTCACAACAGGAATCGAAATACCGGGTAGGATGCGGCGACCGACAGTGACGGCGTCAGTACCCACAGGACGACGATACGCTTGGCCGCCCGCGGGTCGAAGAGGCTTCGTTCGTCGATATCGGCCGGCCCCTCCGCGCCGATGTCCGGTACGTCCGGTATCTCGTCCGGTTTCTCTACGGGCTCTTCGTCTCGGGCCACGTCTCCGATCGTCGGACTCGCCGGTGCTTCTTCGACGCGTGAGGTGACCAGGGCTCCGGTCGAGACTTCTAGGTCGGGCTCTTCGGGCGCGGGTGTCGCCAGCTCCGCCAGTGTCGCCGCTCGACTCGCACGTCCCCACCCGAGTCCGATAATCGTCGACGTCGTACTCACGGCCAGGCTCGCAGGGATCCCGAGGTAGGAGAGAATCGTGATCACCGTCCCGCCGACGATCGAGACGATCAGCGACGCGAGGATCGGGAGTTCGGTGATATCGTCGCCGACCGTCTCCAGCGTGCGCCGAGCGATAGTAAAGCTGCCCAGGCCGAAGGCAAACACCGCGAGCAGGACCCCCTGGTCGACCGTGAGCGACCCGCCCGCTCCGACGAGCGGAGCCACGGCGTTTGCCGCGTTCGAGGCCCCCGCGGAGAACGCCATGTAACACGCGATGACGACCACCGAGACCGAGCCAGCGATGTCCCGCGGTGACGCGTTCGGATTGAACCGGGGCCGGGGAATCGACCCCGAACGGTCGAGTTGGACGAGGTGGAGATCGAACTTCGTGAACGCGACGTAGCGATCGAGATATGGGTAGGCGTAGCGCCCGACCACGACCCCGATGGTCAAACTCAACAGCGGCGCGACGATCCACGCCGACACGATGGTAAACATCAGTGCCTGATTGAGCGTTCCGGACGCGAGGCCGAGGCCGACGATCGCGCCGACGGCCGTCATCGACGTCGAGGCCGGCACCCCGTAGAGATTCGAGACGAGGAGCGACGCACCAGTGAAAAACAGGACGGCGACGCCCGCGAGGGGCGTGAACTGGGCTGCGGGCACGATACTGCTGCTCATCGTGGCGATGACGTTCCGACCGACGGTCCACGCGCCCAGGAAGGCGAACCCGACGAACAGGCCCCCCGCTGTGGTCTTGCGAAGGAGTCGTGAACCGACCGCCGGGCCGAATGCCACGCCGGTCGACGAGCCACCGATGTTGAACCCGACGAAGACGGCAACAACGATACCAGCGACGAGCAGTAGTGACACCATCGTGACTTCCTATCTCACAATGACACAGTGTCCCATATAATCCCCCGTATCTCCGTCAGGCACTAGCGGTCGCTTTCGTACCACCGGTAAACCCGACGCCGCTCTAGCACGCGTAGGTGAACGAGAGCGCAACGAGCGGGTAGGCTTGACTCGTCCGAACGGGCACCGATACCGATCGACGAGATCAATCGCACTCTCCTCGTTTCCTCGAAGTCGCTTCGGTCGGCACTCACTACAGACGCGTCGCTACGCTCGGCGTTCGTTGAGTGCGGGAACGGTAGTGGGCCGGCGCGAATATCGAACTCGGGAAGACGGTCGCTCACGTTGCTCGCGCTGCGACTTCCCTGCTCGAATTCGCTTGGTTCTATTTTTCACACACCACGGACCGCTCGCTGTCGCTCGCGGTTGCAGTGTCGTTGAAAAGTGGGCCGGCGCGAATTCGAATCGCGGTTACGGCCACCCGAAGGCCGAAGGATACCAAGCTACCCCACCGGCCCGTGACGTAGCACACGAAGCAAGGAGCAGGGGCGGTTTAATCGTTGCGAATCGCGAGAGTTGTCGCGGACCATCTGCGATCATTCCTGTCGGCCGTTCCACAAACTATTTATCGAGCAGGAGTTACTCACTATCTGAGTAACTATGACGATCCTCCTCACAGGCGGCGACGGCTACCTCGGCTGGCCGACCGCGCTGCGCATCGCGAGCAGGACCGACGATAGAGTAATTCTCGTGGACAACTTCGGCCGACGCGAGTGGGTCGAGGAGGTCGGTGCGACGAGTGCGACCCCGGTCGCGAGCATCGACGAGCGACTCGACGCGGCCCGCGAGGTCCACGGGCTTTCGAACATCTCCTTCGTCGAGGGGGACCTCGCCGAGAAGTCCGTCGTCGACGAACTGCTGACGGTCCACGAGCCCGATGTCGTGGTCCACACCGCGGCCCAGCCCTCCGCGCCGTACTCCCAGATCAACGGCGAGCGGGCCAACTACACCCAGCACAACAACCTCCAGGCCACGCGAAACCTCCTGTGGGGACTGGACGAACACGACCTGAACGATACCCACTTCGTCGAGACGACGACGACGGGTGTCTACGGCGCACCGGAGTTCCCGATTCCAGAGGGTGGCGCGACCATGGAGAACGACGGCGAGCGCGACGACGTTCCCTTCCCGAACATGGGTGGCAGCTGGTATCACGCGACGAAGGGCTTCGACGCCCAGAACATGCGGCTGGCTCACACGCAGTTCGACATCCCCATCTCGGACGTGCGCACGGCCATCGTCTACGGCACCGAGACCGCAGAGACCCGCGCCGACGACCGCCTGAAGACCCGCTTCGACTTCGACTACTACTTCGGGACTGTCGGTCACCGATTCGCTGCACAGGCCGTCGCCGGCTACCCAGTTACGGTCTATGGCAAGGGCGAGCAGCGAAAGCCGTTCATCGGGCTCGAAGACGCCGTCGAGGGACTGGCACAGCTCGCGCTCGCCGATCCCGACGACCGCCCTGACGATCTCACCGTCTACAACCAGGTCACCCGCGCCATCAGCATCGTCGAGATCGCCGAGACCATCGCCGAAGTCGGCAGCGAGTTCGACCTCGACGTGGCCGTCGAGCACTTCGAGAACCCCCGCGACGAGGACGAGACCCACAAGATGGAGATCGAGAACGGCCGTTACGACGACCTGATCGGCGGACAGGACCAGTCCTTCGAGGCCGGCGTGCGCGACATCTTCGAGACGCTCACCCGCTACGACGAGACCATCTCAGCCCACGAGGACCGTTTCCTGCCCGGCGTGCTGGAGGACTGAGGATGGACGTGCTGGTCACCGGGGCGTGTGGCTACATCGGGAGCGCGTTGCTCCCGCTGCTGCGCGACGAGGAGCGCGCCGACCGCGTCGTCGTCCTCGACAATCTGACCGACGGATCGCCGCGCGCGCTGCTGGGATCGCTCGACGATAGCCTCGACTTCCGGCGGGGCGACGTGCGCGAGTACGGCGACGTCGAGAGCGCGATGCGCGATGTCGACCGGGTCGTCCACCTGGCTGCGATCACCGGCGCGGCGAGTACCCACGACCGGCGCGAGGAGACGTTTGCGGTCAACTACGACGGCACGGAGAACGTCCTGACTGCTGCCGGCAAACTCGGCGTCGAGCACGTCGTTTTCGCCTCCTCGTGCAACGTCTACGGCCGCGCGACCAGCACCGACATCGACGAGACCGTCGACCCGGACCCGATCAACCCCTACGCCGAGACGAAACTGGAGTCCGAGCAACTGCTCGCGGAGTACTGCGAGGAGTTCGACATGACCGGGACCGCGTTGCGGATGGCGACGAACTTCGGCCACTCGGACGGTGTGCGGTTCAATCTCGTCGTCAACTACTTCGTGTTCCGCGCGCTGACCGGCCGCCCGCTGACTGTGTACGGCGACGGCTCGAACTGGCGGCCCTTCATCCACGTCGAGGACGCCGCCCGTGCCTACGCCGACGCAGTCTTGCATCCCGACGACTGGGACCAATCGGTGTACAACGTCGGTGCCAACGACCAGAACTATCAGATATCGGAAATTGCCGATATCGTCGCCGACGAAGTCGCCCCGGTCGACGTGACCTATCTCGAAGACGAACACCCCGGCCCGTCCTATCACGTCAACTTCGACCGCCTCGCCGCGACGGGCTTCGACACCGAGTGGACGCTCCGCGAGGGCGTCCGCGACCTTGCGGACCGATTTACGACCACTGACAACTGACAATGACGAACGAAATCGACACGCCCCACGTCGCCGTCACCGGCGCTGCGGGCTACATCGGCAGTCGCGTCGTCCACGACCTGCAGGAAGCACACCCCGACTGGGAGATCACCGCCATCGACAACTTCTATCTCGGTGACGTTCGCCAGATCGGTGACGTTGGCGTCGAACACGTCGACATCCGAAACCGGGATCGGCTGGAAGCCGCCCTGTCGGGGGCGGACGTGGTACTCCATCTGGCCGCGATCTCGGGCGTCGACGACTGCGAGGCACAGCCGGATCTGGCCTACGAGGTCAACGTCGAAGGCACGAACAACGTCGCGTGGTTCTGCCGGAAGACCGGTGCCGCACTCGCCTTCCCCTTCTCGATGGCCGTCATCGGCGACCCGCAGTCGTTCCCGATTACCGTCGATCATCCCCGCGATCCGCTGAACTGGTACGGTCGGACCAAGCTCCTGAGCGAGCGATCCATCGAGGACTTCGCCGACGGAGCCTTCCCGGCCCACCAGTTCATGATCTCGAACCTCTACGGGGAACACGAGATCGGCGGCGAGACGGTCTCGAAAGGGACCGTGATCAACTTCTTCGTGAACAAGGCGCTGGCCGGCGAAACCCTGACTGTCTACGAGCCGGGCACCCAATGCCGGAACTACATCCACGTCACAGACGTGGCTCGGGCGTACGTACTGAGTGCCGAACGGCTGCTGGAGCGACTGGAAGACGGCGCGACCGGCGTCGAAAAGTACGAACTCGCGAGCGACGAGGATCCGAGCGTTCACGAAGTGGCGAACCTGGTTCGGGAGACGGCCGTGGAGCTTGCTGGGCTCGATCCGAGCGTGACGCTCGTCGAGAATCCGCGCGGTGACGACGAGACACTCGTCGACTCGTTCGCCGTCGATACGAGTCGCGCGCGGAACGAACTGGACTGGACGGCAGAGCGTGACGTGGAGTCGGTCGTCCGTGCGGCGTTCGACGATCGAGACTGAACGGTACGAATCCGAATCGAAGGCTCGACGCTGTTTCGAGCGACGTTTTCGAACGCTCGATCTGGCGACGGTCCATGCCCAACGATTATCCCCGAGACTCTCCGACGGCGAGTATGGACCTCTCTATCGTCGATCTGTCGCCAGTCCCCGACGGTGCCAGTGCGACCGAGGCCTACGCCAACACCGTCGAAGCGGCCCAGCAGGCCGAGCGGCTCGGCTACGAACGCTTCTGGGTCGCCGAACACCACGGTCGGGGTCACACGCTCGCCGGGACGACACCCGAGGTGCTGCTCGGCCACCTCGCCGCCGAGACCGAGTCGATCCGGCTGGGTTCGGGCGCGGTGTTGCTCAACCACTACAGCCCGTTCAAGATCGCGGAGACGTTCGCCGCACTGGACGGCCTCGCGCCGGGCCGGATCGATGCCGGGCTTGGTCGGGCCAACGGCTCGCCAGCCGTCGACAGCGCGCTCGGGACCGAGCGCCACGTCCAGAATCCCGACGAGGACCACCGCGAGAAGATCGAGGCCGTCGTCTCGCACCTGTACGACGCCTATCCCGACGAGCACGCCTACAGCAACATCGAACTGCCGCGTTCGAACGGCGATGAACCTGTTCCGTGGGCGCTCGGATCGAGCGCGTCGAGCGCGTCCATCGCGGGCGAACTCGGACTGCGATTCTGTTTCGCGGCGTTCATCCGCCCGCAGTTCGCCGAGTACGCCTTCGAGGACTATCACGAGGCCTTCCAGCAGTCGGGACTGGCCGACGACCTCAATGAGCCCCACGGGATGGTCGCCGTCAACGCCGTCTGTGCCGAGACCGATGCGGAGGCGGCTCGACTCCGTGCCGTGGCCGAAGCATCCTACAAACGCATGGAACGGGGCGAGTTCGGCACCCAGCCCTCACTAGAAGAAGCAATCGACGAACTCGGCGGCGTGCCCGACCCGACGCCCGCGAGGCTGGACGACGACGAGTGGCCCCGCGCCATTTCCGGGAGTCCTGAAACACTCGCCGGCCTCCTCGAACAGCTCGCCGACCGCGTCGGCGTCGACGAGGTGATGATCCAGCACGTCGTTCCCGACCACGAGACCGCGCTGCGGTCCCACGAGCTCCTCGCCGAGGGCGTCGGGATTACGCCTCGGTGAGGGGACGCCTTGACCACAACGGCCCCACCCGTACTACCACGTGAGGCCTTCGTAAACGATGCCGTCCCGCCGCTCGATCGCCCGCCGACCGTCGATCACGACCGGCGTCGCCATGGCGTCGAACTCTTCGTCGAGTTCCGTGATTTCGTCCCAGTCAGTCACGACGAGGGCAGCACTCGCGCCGTCGAGTGCCTCGCTCGCGCTCGACGCGTAGTTGATGTCGGGGAATCGCTCGCGCATGTTCTCCGCTGCGACCGGGTTGTAGGCGACGATGTCGGCGTTTCGTTCCTGGAGCCCCTCGATGACGGGGATCGCACGCGAGTTTCGGATGTCGTCAGTGCCGGGCTTGAACGAGAGGCCGAGGACGGCGATGCGCTCGTCAGCCACGTCGACGTGTCGATCCATGAGCGAGAGCAAGCGATCGGGCTGCTTGTCGTTGACCTCGGTCGCGGCGTCTAGCATCAGTGGTTCGTACCCCTGCTGGCGTGCTGCGGCCCTGATTGCAGCCGTGTCTTTCGGAAAACAACTTCCGCCCCCAACCGAGTCCGCTCCGGAGGAACTGCGCGCTGATGTGGTCGTCGAGGCCGATCGCGTCGGCAACCTCGTAGGCGTCGATCCCGTGCTCCTTGCAGATGTTCCCGATGTCATTGATCAGCGAGACCTTCGCAGCGAGGAAGCCGTTGTTCGCGTACTTGATCATCTCCGCCGTCCGCGTGTCCGTCTCGACGACCGGCGCGTCGGTCGCCGAGATCAGCGGATCGAAGACGGCTTTCATGTCTGTGAGTGCGCGGTCGTCGTCCGCACCGAGGACGACCTTGTCGGGGTCGAGGAAGTCGTGGACTGCGGTCCCCTCCCGAAGGAACTCTGGGTTCATTCCCACACCGAAGTCTTCGCCTGCTGTCTTTTCGCTTGTTTCCTCCAAGATGGGCGTGATCGTCTCCTCGGTGGTGCCGGGGACGACCGTACTCTTTACCACGACCGTGTGCCAGTCGTCTTTCGAGGCCAGTGTGTCCCCCAGCTGGGCCGCACCGCGCTCCATGATCGAGAGGTCGATACTGCCGTCCTCGTTCTGTGGCGTCGGCAGACAGAGGAAGGTCGCCTCAGTGTCGAGGAGGGCATCGTACTCGGTCGTCGCCTGCAGTCGTCCGGTGGTGTCTTCACCCGCGTGCTCTGCGACGAGTTCGGGAAGTCCGTCCTCGTGGATGGGCGCCGTTCCGCTGTTGATCGTCTCGACGAGATCATCATCGATGTCGATGTTGACGACTTCGTGGCCGAGGTCCGCGAAACACGCTGCGATGGTCGTTCCCACGTAGCCGCTTCCGATAACAGAGAGACGCATCTTGACCGGTGATTCGACGGTGGCCGATATGAATGGAACGGTACTCTCAGATTCCTGTGCCTGCGACAGCAAACCGATTCGAGGAACCGGTGCTATCGAGTCCAGGATCTGTGGATTGGAACAGTCTCAGTATATAAATGAAGCAGTCAAAACGGTCCAAATCCAACCTCGGAGATTCTGGCCGGTAGTAAGAGAAAGAAGCGTCTGAATGGTTCCTAGAAACCCGGCTTTGCGAGGCATCGCTGCGCGTGGCGTAGCCGGGATCGCTTAGACGGTCGAATTCGAGCATCTAAGGTACGGTCGCTTCTGTCTGATCGATACCTATCAGACCCCATATTACTCACAAGATTAGGCAAAACCACTGGACGATACTAAACTTGGACGCACCTTGGACAACTGAATATCATAATTCCGTCTACTTCTGCACTCTCCCGACGATCCGGATTCGGGCCATAGCAAACGCCAGACACTCCTATGCTGTCGATCTTCGATTATCAACGCATCGCACGACACCCCCAGTTCACCCCTTCCTAGTCGCCATTGTCCTCACAACACAGCACCACTTCCGGGGCGATTTTCCAAGGTTGGGAATTACTGCTGTCACCGCGTAGTTTCGGACGTACCCAAGGGTCACAGAGGGGTGTGGCGCAGGCCTTCTTCTCGCCTCCCTAGAGTCATTGTCTGTCCACCCAACGTCACCGATAGGTCCCACCGTCGATGAAACAATTCCCGTCGATCCCGCGCATCGAAGCTGCACCAGACGCCCTCCTTCGAGAGGGCCATCTGTGGCTCCTCGAAAAAGTCGATGGGGCGAATTTCCGATTTCAACTCCAATCATCAGGCCTCCTTCGATTCGGTGATCGAAGCCGAGTCTATGACGATCCCGACGACGTGCCCGACCCCTATCAACACGTTGTCCGTCACGTCCAGACCAACCTGGATCGGGAGGCACTCAGACACGCCGTCGACGACGTCGAAGCGATCACCTTCTTCGGCGAGGCAATGCACCACCACACCATCGAGTACGACTGGGATCGAACGCCCTCGTTCCTCGGCTTCAACGTGTGGGCTGACGACTCTAAGCAATTCCTCCCACCCGATCGAGTCGAGCAGATCTTCGAGCGACTCGGCCTGCAGATGGTTCCCGTGATCAAGCGCGAACAGCCTGCGAAGTACTTCGATCCGTCATCCTACGAGATCCCTCAATCCCAGTTCTATGATGGACCAGCAGAGGGAGTCATCATCACGAACAAGCGCGGCCAGCGCGCGAAACTCCTTCATCCAGAGTTTCAGGAAGTCGACGATACTGTCCCGGTTGAGGCCGATGCCCAGACACTCGCTAGGAAGTACGCAACCGAGCGTCGCTTCGAGAAACTCGCTGGGAAATTGAATGACCAAGAACAGCCCGTCACGTTCGATCGTCTCTTCGAGAGAGTACTCGAGGACATCGTTCGCGAAGAACACAAGCGACTCTTTCATCGGAGCGATCCGGTTGATATGAGCGCATTCCGCTCCGAAGTAGCTGGCCTGACACGCGATTTTTTGGACGAGTAGTATCCGTTCCTCAGGAGACGAACTCTTCGATGGTCTTCTCGAAAATTCCCATCAGTTCTGCTCTGTTGAATCCGATGACAGCAGCCGGATCGGTGGGCTAGCGTCCAGCGTTTGAGCAGGAGTCGGAGACAGATGGCTGGTCAAAATCAGCTTTCGCTCTCCGAACCCATCTCATCGATCGAAGTCCGGCTGTATGAATTTGGCATCAATAGAGTCTGAGGACTCTCTCGTCAGCCTCTATCCCCATGCTGTCTGTGGATTCAACAGAGCAGACTGGAGTACTCTTCCGCTTCGTTAAACAAGCCGCACCGCTGACTCAAAAACGCTGTGCCGCCAGCCCCACGGCGGTGGTGTGCGACCCGGTTGGCAACGGCCTTGCGGATTGGAAGCACCTGACGCTGCATTTCTTGCGGATTCACATGGACGCGACATACCGCGAAATTGTCGATTGTGCGAGCGAAATGGATCGCGTTCGTGGCCTGTTGCAGTTGGCATGGACGGCATTTCCGGCACCCTCGACGTTGTGGCGGTCCTTCGAGCGGGTGCCGCTTGTGTCTGGCGACAACTGCTGCGTCGGTCAGCGACCCGCTGCGATCCCGGCGAGCATGAGTCGATGGATGCCACCTTTTTCGACCGTGAAGCGGCATCCAGCCACTACAAAAACCGGTAGGATCGGCATATACGGACGCTGAAAACGACGGCCCTCGTTGATACAGAATCGTGTGCCGTCCTCGACCTCCACTGTTTGGCACACTAGCCTCACGATACACAGGTTGGCCGTCAAGTAGCGCGCGCAACACCGACGAAATCGAGAGTCTCGCCGGCGCTAAAGGGTATGACGATCAATCTCTGCGGGAGGCACTCCGAGCCGAAGGCGTCCAGCCGGTCATCAGACACCGGCTCTTCGCTCACTACGACCACGCCCACAACGCACCTATGGAAACGCTGCTACCCAAACAGACCACCGCTGGCGACAAAATGATTACGCCGTCTCGGAGTCTGCTACTGCCCCAGCCGACAGGCGGCCCTCATCGTGATGCGGCGCGGTCGCTGTCCGGCGAAAGCAGTCGCTCTTGGAGGGCCTCGGCCGGCCACTGAGGGCCGCCGAACCGGTGGCCCTCAGTTCCCTCGGCTACGCACTCACACCAGGTGGGTCGTATACTTCGCCTCGGTCAAGCATGTGGTATATCGACACCAGCATCTTCCGCGCTGTCGCCACGATTGCTTTCTGTGAGTTCTTTCGACTCGCTAGCCGCTCGTAGAAGCGACTGAGGTACTCGTCGTTGCAGGTGTGGACTGCAGTATTAGCAGCCTGGACAAGCAACCACCGAACTCTTCCTGATCCACGTTTCGAGATGCTCCCTTCGATCCGCGAGTCGCCTGACTCGCGGATCACCGGATTCAACCCAACGTAGCTGACGACTTCTTTGTCGCCGTCAAACCGGTCTATTTCACCCAGCTCCGCGTAGATCGTCAACGCCGTGTAGTAACTCACGCCGGGAATCGTCATCAACAGCTGGGTCTCGGTGAGAGACCCAGCACGCTCCTCGATCGCTTTTTCAAGATTCTGGATCTCTTCGGTCAGCGTCTCGATTAGGTCGAGATATGACTCCAGCAATGTGTCCCATGGTGTCGGGAGCGAGAGTTCCCGCAGGAACTCTCGTCCCTCCACGTTCAGTGGTTTCACGTCTTCAGTGATGCCGTGATCGGAGAGGAGGCCGTGGATCTTGTTGGCGTACTCGGTCCGGTTTTCGACCAGCGTCTGTCGCCCGCGCACAAGTGCGCGGGCTTCCCTGATCTCGTCGGTTGGAACGTAGCTCTCAGGCACCGAATTCAACCGCACCATTCGCGCGAGTTCTTTGGCATCAACGCGATCAGTTTTCTTGTCAGTGTCGGCGATCTGGGTCAGCTCTTTCGGGTGAGCAACAGTCACATCCAAATGTTCCGACAGCGTATCGTGGATGTGGTAGTAATTGCTGGTTGCTTCAAGTGCCGCTTCGGCACCAGCGTACCGCTGGGCGAGATCGTCGAGGTTCGCGTTCTCGATGCGAACCTCTTCGACAAGCTCACCAGCTTCGTCCATTACTGCCACCTGTGCGTACCGTTTGTGGACATCAATTCCGAGGTACATGGTCTGTTCACCCGGGACGCCAGTGCGTGAAGCAGAGATGCACCTATTCGGGCTTTCCCGGGTGCCGCGCCGCGCGGCACCCGGGCTGTCACGCCCATGACTCGGCTTCCTTCGCACACGGACCAGTCACGGTTACGTGCTCTATGACACGGCGTTGTGGTCGGTCTCTTGCGCCCCATATCTTGGTTCACGTTCGCATGGCGTAGCAGCGTTTCCATCGAGTCACGGTTGGACAGCGATCTCTACGGGCAGCGATGGATGGCCGAGAGTGCCTTCTCGGCCATCAAGCGCCGATTCGGGTCCGCTGTCGGGCCGAGCGCGTGGTACCGCGAGTTCCGAGAACTGGTGCTCACCGTCGCCGTCTACAATCTTGAACAAGCCATCAAAGAGTGATCGCTACGCCGTCCGTGGATTCAACAAGGCAATCTTATCCGCAATGTTCCAAGATTGTACACCAAGACTCCCGTCAGTTTGCCGTTCTTGCACCGCCTTCGCTGCTTCGTAACTCTCCGCGTAGACGGCATCCCTCACTGGAACAGGGAATACGCTAGAGTGTCGGGTCGGGCTAAGTTTCCCTCGGGCCACATCATCACAAGGACGCTTCGCGTTCGACTCTTCCCTGAGCCCAATCGGGATGTCAATCAAAATCGTCTCCGCAGATGCGCCGTGATCATCCCATAACTTCTCGATGTCCTCGTACAGGCGTGTCTCTGTATACCCTTCGCCATCATAGCTAACTGAGATCCAGCCATCCGCGCAGCCGTCAACTCCAATGTACATCGTTGCCCCTCCTTGGCAGATCTACAGCGTATGCCGGCAAATGGATAGGGGAGTGGTCAGTGTACATGATACACGAGCAGACGGATAGTCTGAAACGCTGAATTTCATTCTTTCGGAAGGTTCTGGGCGATGTCGTTGAGTTTGCGCGTCTGATCCGACATCTGATTTCGCCAATCACTGGAGTCGTTCAGTGCTCGGTCGGAATCAGAACCACCGGTTGGGAATAGGTGATCGATCGAGTTCTTGCAGCGGTTGACTCGACTCTCTTCGAGAGAGATACCGATTGGATAGTCACTATTCCGGTCTCGGTTCGTCGACATCCGGTAGTACGTTAAGGTCAACGGGTAGAAGTCGTCGATCGATGGGTCGAAATCGAACGGAGAATGTAGATCAAGTACGACAGAGTATGCATTCTGGAACTCGGAGACGTCTGCGTTGATCTCGTCGTTGACCTTGAACTTGAACGGTGATTGCTGTTGAACACTCGCCCGAGTTCTTATAATAATAAATGGTCGCTCATAGAGAACCCGGTTCTGCTGGTTTAGAGTTGGGTTGTACCCTCGCTTCCGAGCCTCCTCTTGCAGCCACTGCAGGAACGTAATCTTGGCCGGGACGTAGTTACTTGAACTGCTGGTAAAATTGTTGTATCCAGGCATACTGGGGCTACTCATCACTGGTTCTCTCTTCCGAATCTTTGTCGGATGAGCTGGCGGGGTAAGCGATGATCTGCAGTACTTCTCCTGATATCATGCCTAACGCTATCCGCTCAGCCTCAGGGATCGTGATCGAATAGTCGTCCTCAAGGATTTGTTTGAATACTGCTTGCCGATCTGGATCGACCACTGATCGGTGCGGGACGGGGGAAGCCTGCCGTTCCACACGGCTCCGCCCGGGTGAGTCTGAGTTCTTGTCGCCGATGACCCGTTCAAAGGCTTTTCCAGCGTACTTTCCAGGGTACCAACCGTCTTCTTCAAGGCTCTTATCGGCGATCTCGACTACAGTTTTCAATGCTTCTTCGAAACTGCTTGGTCTCGATCCAGTTTTCTCTCTGTGGAGTTCCTCGACGACCTGCGTGAGGTCATCAGATATCTGTGGCCTGGACATATGTACGTACATATGTACAAATACTGGTTAAACCTTTGGGTCATACTACTCGGGTATCTCAACATGCAAAGCGGTCAAGGAACTGTACCCTGTCACTCCGTGAGCTCTCGAAGCTCTCAGCTATAGCACCCGTACTCCTGGGGGAGATCGTGGTCAGTTGAGAACTTGATATCAGCGACCGTCGGCTTCTCCTGGCCCTGACTCCAATTGAACTACAAATTCCCCAAGACCTGAATGTCCTGTTCCGTCACGTAGATACCGTACTGATCCGCTGAATAATGGAAGTGGACATACCACGCAATCGCATCAAACCCCCTCCTGCTCCACTGTTCATTGGTTACCTTCCAAGACGTCACGTAACCCCACAGCTTCACATCACGGTCGTACTCGCAAATCGTCTTACTGTGACTACGCGTCTCCGCAGCAAGTGCACTAACTATCATTATAGGTTCTGATATAAGTATTCTTTTTACCTTCACGTCGAGGATAATCGGTACAAGGCGGCGACCAAGAATCTCTCATGAACCTTCCACAGAACACGAAAGAAGATATTACTGATGGAGAACCGATCTCCATCGCGGCACAGGTATTACAGTATCGTACTTTCGACGATGGGAACACGCAGGTCCAATTACAGGATACAGAAGAGCAAGAATTCCTCCTAAAAATATGGGAGGGCGATCAACCAGACTTCGAGTTTAAAGAGAACGATTGGATTCTACTTGAGAATGCGCTTGGGGACATCTATAATGGGGACGTCAATGTGGGATCAAACTATGGTGACATTCAAATAACCCACTTAGAATCGCCTCCGTCTTCTGTCGATCAAGACGCGTCAGACAATACAGCAACCGACAGCACCCAACAAACAGGAGGTGTCGTTGCCCTCGACATCGAAACGATCTCAACTGTCTCAGAAGTTGAATTCGAATTTGAGAATTCCGACCATCTTGAATTACTCTGTATCGGTGTTGGATACGCACCACACCAGGGAGTCCCAGGCTCGTCCCGCATCCTCTTTCGATCTGGAACTACAGCGGAATCAGAGGCTGCGTTACTACAGGACTTCTGCGAATACGTCGAATCACACGCACCGTCCGATTTGGTTACTTTCAAAGGAGATTTTGACCACCAACACATGATTGGACGAGCTGAAAGACTCTCAGAAATCGACCCAGACCTCAGTACTCGGGTGAGGAGTCTCTTCACAGAAAATGAGTGGACCGATTTGGATCCCTGGGGAAGTCTCGAAGATAACGCCGACGTCAGCGAAACTCACTGGGACATCTACAAACACTCCCTCAACCCTGCAGAATGGCGGAAAGACCATCCCCGGTTCGACGGCAATCCAGACGACACAGTCGTCTACAATGTAGATATTCCATACTTTGGACAGCGATATTTAGAACTCACAGAGCAACCGGAATCAGCATCTGAATATCGTGCACTGCATGAACTACTCCGCCACTACACCGTTGCTGATATTGACCCACTATTTGAGTTGCTAGAATAGACCTGGACTGTCCAATCATAGCTGTAATCATATATTAGAAGTTCAGGGATCCATTCGTGCTTTTGAACGCTTAAAGCGGCTGATCTAACGCCGCGTTCAGAAGTGAACTCGCAGCGAACCGGTGCAGTGGCTCGTTTTGATTCCCACATTGACTACTCATGAGACAGGCAGGGCACCCTTCAGTCCGCTCGCAACTGCACTGGGTAATCCGGTCGTTAGCGCGCTGTGCAACAGCTTCGAAGTGATCATACACGCTGTGTGCGAACCCGACACCGCCCTCGACAGCATCATGGATGAACCACACCGGTGATTGCAGCTCCGGATGGTTGAGTTGAGATAACCCGCCCATGTCGTCATTATCAAGCCGTAATTCCAACGGCGACATCTTAATCATCGCATGCTCAGCGCCGTGCAGCCCCCCCGCAAGCGTGTACTCTCGCATCCCAAGCTGGTCAAAGTCACTGTCTGAATCCGGCGTAATCTGCGTTTCCTCAGGGATCTCTGCAATCACGTGATCAATAATGGACTGTGGGAACGAAATCCACATGAGTTGCGTTCGGAAGGAAATCGGCGGCAGATCAATCGGGAGCATCGCTTCAACAACCGTCCCGTCGTACATGTCGAGCACATTGTACGCACTGTAATTCAGGTGGACTGTTCCCGTCCCTGCAGCCAGTTGGTACCCGCCGCCTAAATCGCGGCGTCGATCAACTTCCAAGCCGGTGATACTCTTATCGTGAATCGCTTGCGTGTAGTTCCGAGAGGGCTTCGAGTGTAGTTCAACAAACGGCTGATACGTATCTTCAACCACCCGTTGTACCTCGTACTGTTCGCCATCATACACAATCAACGCACCAGGGTGGTACTGACGGTACACTCGCTCCTTATCGAGTGGTTCCATATCGATTTCACCGTCAACTCGACGCACTTCGTACTGCTCGTCAGTCGTCGTGTACATCGAAATATCGCTTTGCGGCCGCGCCGTTCCGCTGTACTGCGCACCCCGGTCTAAATCACCGACCATTTGACCAGCAGCTTTCCACATGTCAATCGCCTTCTCCAGACGGTCCTCTGGTCCGAACCACTCAAGATCGTCACGTGTAACTGGTCGTTCTGACGCCGCACACAACAAGTGCCGAGCGAACACTGAGTTATTCGAGAGGTTCACCACTGCATCCTCAATATTGTCCCCGAGCAAATACGCCGGATTATCAAGGATGTACTGATCAATCCCGTCAGACTGCGGGACATACACTGACAATGAATCAGATGTCCCACGACCAGCGCGGCCGATCCGCTGCCAGAACGACTGCCGTGTTCCCGGGTACCCCGAAATGATTGTCGCGTCAACCGACCCGATATCAATCCCGAGTTCAAGCGCACTCGTTGAAATGACCCCGTCAACCTCCCCGTCACGGAGCGCTTGCTCAGTTGCATTCCGTTTGTCCTTACTAAGCCCCGCGTGATACGGCGCGTATTCAGCATACGTGTCAGAATCCGGGTGTGCCGTCGCCGCCTCAACCGCGCGTTTCACACCGATTTCCGTCCCCTGACGAGAATCAGCAAACATCAGCGTCTGAATCTCGTTTTTCGTTAGATGTGCTAGCACGCCAGCCGCCTCATCGGACGCACTCTTCCGCATAGATGGCAAGATTTCATCCTCAGAGATCTGCTTTACAAGTTCATCCGCAGACTCCTGTAGCGGCGGTTCCCAAAATGCGATTTCCCGTCGACCATGTGGGCTCCCATCAGAATCAACGACCTCAAACTCAGCCCCAGTTAGCAACTCTGCGTGCTCTTCTGGGTTCCCAATTGTTGCCGTCGTACACGTAAGCTGCGGGTCAGCACCGTAGTACGCAAGCAACCGGCGAAGCCGGCGAATTACCCACGACACGTGCATCCCATGCACCCCAGAATACGTGTGTGCCTCATCAATCACAACGAGCTCACAATTCGCAAACACCTCCCGCCACTTCTGATGCGAATCAAGATACGCATTAATCCCCGCGAAATTCGAAATCGGCACATCAACCTGCTCTCGAATGATTTGTCGCCGGTCCTGACTCGTATCCCCATCGTACGTCTCTGCTCGTGCATCCACGCCAAGCTGATTGAACAGTTCGTTTACCGCAAGCTCCTGATCTGCACTCAATGCCTTTGTCGGGTACAAGAACAACGCCCGCGCATCCGGGTTTTCACGTTTCCGCAACGCATAGTACAGCGTATACACCCACGTCTTCCCTGACGACGTCGATGTCGCCACACTCACATTCTTCCCATCTTTCAGTTTCCGTAACGCCTCCGCTTGATGCGAGTACAAGTCATATTCAAGCTTACTCGCCAGCTCATCCGGCAACACAGTCTCTGCCGGCACCGTCTCAGCCTCGCGCGGCGGATCCACTTCCGTTCCTTGCAGTTGCTCTTCATACTGCGGGAACGATTCTTCAAGCGCTTCAGCATCCAACACTGATCCGAACCCAGTTTCGTTATCGTGACTCATGATGAGAAATCCGTCAACGTGCCTTGCGTGCTATCCGACGAGCCCGATCGGTCTCCACTACCAGCCTGCGCCATCAAGTTCTCCGTCTCAGCAATCCGGTCATAAATGTGTGCTAACCCCCGAACGTCATCCTCACAGTACTGCTTGTGCCGCTCCCACTCCAACTCAGTTTCCGAACCTGGATTCTCTGCATACCGTTGAAACCGTCGTCCAACAGTTCGCCCAGTCAACCCCGTCTCTTCCCCGTCCCAGCCCACCGCCGCCGCAACGTCATCAAGTTTGTTCGTAATCCCTGGCAGCAACGCATTCGATTGTTTCACTGCCCAATGATACAGGTCGAACTTCCACGTATCCTCCCACGTTTCCACGTGTTCTGGGCAATGCTCCGCCACGTGTTCAGCAATCACCGGAAAATCAAACTTCCACCCGTTATACGCCACGACCGGGCAGCCCTGCCCGTGCTCTGCCAGCCAGTCCATGAACGCCGTCACCGCACGAGCTGGCTCACTCGGATCCGTTTCAAGAAACGGCATATACCTGTCATCTGACCCGCGCTCCAAAACCCCAATCAGCCAGATAATCGTGGGATTCAACCCGTCAGTCTCGATATCAATAAAAATCGGGTCCGCGTCAGGAAGCGACGCACCAGGCGCAACCCTGATCTCTTGCTTTTCGATGACTTCAGCGGACTCAATGATTTTCCGCGCCGTCTTCGTCCCCACACCGTCCAATCGCGTCAATTCATGCGAGTCAACCGCAGCCAACTCCGTCCGCGACTCAATCGATTCCTCACGAAGCGTCTCTGCCCGCCGACTCGCAACGCCCGTCACTGTCTCCAACCCGAAATCACTCAGCGACCGCGTTTTACACAACACCGTCCCATCCTCCCGAAGTTGCACATGCCCCACGCCCGCCTCGGACGTCCCCTGCTGCTCGTTCGCCCCAGGCATCACCCCGTGTACAGACAAGCCACTCCACTTTTGTTCGTACGTCGGATTCGCTCCCGTCGTCAAATGAACCAACTTGCCAGCCGCCTCCGTAAGCGCCTCTTTATACTCTGGCAAGCCATGCAACTCTGTCTCAAGCTGTATCAAATTAATCGACAACGTGAGCAAATCAGACAAAATGTACGTTACCCCGTCCGCAGTAGTTTGCCCGGCAAACTCTTGCAACTCTGCCGGTGACGTGACCGCCACAAGTGCCACCCCTGACTCGGAATTCAGTACTTCCGCATGCGATGATCTTGGATTATGACACGCAACCGCGACCGACTCCGGCGTCGCATCCCGCAGAAAATGTGTGTGCTGGGCCTGCCGCGTATACAAAATATCTGTCCCGAAATACTGCACCATATCCTGCAGTTGCGACGCAGAACACTGACTGGTCGTCGACTCCGAAAGCACCGTGAGTTCAATCACGACACCAACTCACCTGCAACACCCACAGATCCTTCAACCACCACAAACACCTCTATAATCATACAGTCACGTATTCAGCACCGAATCATATAAACGCCCGCTGTGGAGCAAAACAAACCAATCCCCTCATCGCCACGCCCTGTCTTGTTAGTGCTATATCCAGCGAATTAGGCGGCGATAGACAGCCTGTAATTTTCTTCCATCGCTCATGCGTAGCATATTGTTGATTTCATAGCGTCCCTTGAAAGACGTGTTTGAGAGTATCCCAGAAATTCCGCCTTCGACACCGCGAGATGACTTCAAATGAAATCAACTGCGTCCACCTCAGAACTACCGTCTTTCCCTAACCCTCAGCGGTACACCAAAGACAGTGGCCTGTCAGTACCCTGTATGGATGCGACATTTTCGGTGAATCAACGCTACAAGGATACCGGGTCGTTCCGGAACGCGGATGATCAGTTCCTGCGCTGGATTCGCGGGCCGCTCTCGGCCGGTATCAAGAATACTGGTGGCATCCGACCATTGACCTTTGAGGATAGCGACGAGACAGCTGCGCTTATCCTGGTCTCCAATGATGACGGTGTTGCACAACACGCTGACCCGTGGCAAGACTCGCTGAGCGTTTCCGCCGGCCACATTGAGTACTGGGGTGATGCAAAGGCAGACCTGCCGTACGATGACTCCTCGTACAACCAGACGGTCAAAACCGCGTTCGAACGCGCTGCACGCGGTGCCCGTGACACTGTCCCACCGGTCCTCGTCTTCCGGAAACCAGAACCCGGTGTCGTTACGTTTTGCGGGCTCTGCGTTCCGATCCGCTTCGAAGTGTCGAAATACTACGACAGCGCCGGAACGCAGATTCCGAACTACCTGTTTCACTTCGCCGTCCTGAACGTCCCCGAAGTCCCCGTGTCGTGGCTGCACGAACGCGCAACACAGCACAGCGACGCGTCAGCACCACCCGAATGGCACGAGTGGGTGACCGACGGCGTCATCGCACGCTGGCCACTCGGCGACCGTCTCACCGACACGACCGGGTATCAGCGCCGCATCGAACGCAACGAAACCGTCGTCAGCGGGCAATTCCGCGACGACGCCCTCTCCCGATTCGAAAACCAGTGCGCCCTGACAGGGATCGACGAGCAGGCTGTCTTAGACGTCGCGCACGTGCTCTCACGCAGTGACCACCCCGACCTCACCGAAGACACCGAAAACGTCCTCGTACTGAACGCACTGCATCACCGCGCCTTTGATGCTGATCTCTTCACACTGACCGACACGCAACAGCTTCGCGTCAATCCAGCATTCAACCCCGGGCACCCGTTCTTACAAGAGACAATCATCGCTCGGGACGGCGACCAGATTACGCTCCCATCGGACGCAACACTTCACGCCGACTACCTCGCCGAACGAAACAGTGCACTCGCATGGGTGTGATCGCAACATGACAGCAACACTGGCCGAGCCGACGGTGCTCGCAGCTGCAAAAGAAACACTGTATCCGGACCTGGCCACCAGCACCGACTACTACGCTGTCACGGAAACCCAGTTCACACAACCGTCATGGGGCGGGTGGCAGATTCCTGACGAGGTACGCGACCGTCTCGCGCCGTACAACACGATTCGGCTCGCCGACGGGGAACCAGACCTTCTCGGCGTCGGCATGCCAGCCTTGGAAGTCCTGAATGCCGACGCCGCAACAACGCCAGTCACAGTCATCGAAGCAAAAGGCGACAATACCGACCCACGTGCTGCCGACGTTCGAACTGGTATCAACCAGGCGCACGGCCACTTGTCCGAAGTGAACCTCGGGTACGTCGCTGCTCCCCTGCAAAGCATTACCGACACTGCCCGTGCACTGGCCCGGGATCTCAACGTTGGCGTCATTGGCGTCGACACCAGTGGAGAGACGACGCTCGTCGAACCTGCTCGGGTCACCGGCGGCGGTGACTTCTCAACCACGATCAACGCCATCCGCTTCCAGGCAACCACGCACCGCCTCACCGACGGCAGCTTCCCGGTCAACCACCCGAAAAACTACCTCGGCTACGTCCTCGCCCTCACCGCCAACGGGACGACAGAGGACATCTACGCAGAGCACGTTATCAACAGCGTTTCTGGCGGCCGTCGCGGCGCGATTCTCCTTGGCCTCGTCGATACCCAACCTGACGGGGACGCACTCACACAGCTCGGTGCTGAAGTTGTGCGCTTTGCGCGCTCACACCATGGCAGTGTCGCAGCAGCACTGGAGCAGTTCGACGCGTGGACCGGCCGTTCGACGCGATTTACCGACCTCGCACCGCGCTGGGCGCAACTCGCACGCTCTGTCGCCATTCAATACGACCCGACGCAACTCATCATCGAAGCACTCGAACGTGTTCACCAGACCGGCACCACTGCAGCAACCATTACTGACGTCGCCCGGAAAGCATGTCAGATCAATCAGCCCCTCGCTGTGGAAGTATTCTTCACCCAACACCGCCGCGATGACGTCCTCACCAGTCAGGGCAACATCGACAACAGAACGCTTCACGACCCGACCGTATACAAGTCGGGCATCCACTTCCAATTCAAATACCAACTCTATCACCTCGGACTCCTCACCGACGGTGGCACCGACAACAAAGACGAGGTTCTGGACAATCCATGGCAATTGGAAGAACCCGTCCAATACGAGATCACTCCACGCTAGTACTGTCGCAGACCCCGCTCAGTCACCGCCTGGACTTATTCCCGTCCAGCTTCATCGGTCTCGGTATGGAAATCGGCCTTGTAAGTTGTACAAAGAGCAAACGTGAGCACGCAGCACCACCAGAAGACCTGTACGACGAATCCGCGTTTTTCAGAAAAGCCCGTCAATACGCCAGAGCGAACCACGATGACTGGTATATCCTCTCAGCAAAACACGGCCTGCTTGAACCTGACGGCGAACCGATTGAGCCATACAACGACACGCTGAGCGGCGCATCAGTTGCACAGAAACGAAACTGGTCCCACACAGTCTCTACCCAACTCCGCGACAACGAATTGCTCACAGACGACACGCGACTCGTGTTCCACGCTGGCCGCGACTACTACGACGAACTCCTCCCACTGCTCAACGAAGCTGATGCCTCTGTTACAATCGAGACACCGACCGACGGCCTCCAATACGGTGAAACGCTCGCCTGGTACAACAACCACCTTTGACCGCGCACATCCTCAACTCACTCACAGCACCCGGTGAGGGCGACTGTCGCGTCACCGAGCGACGCAGTCAACCTTACCGAAGGTCCGAGATCACACCCACTCAAGCGCTGCGTTGTGCTGCGCCACATACTGCGGCTTCAAACTATCATCCGCAACCGAGATTCGCTCCCCTGCACGGTCAATGATCGTCCGCTGTAACAGGTCACTCTCGGTCACAAACTCCGGATTCACGCGCAACCGGAACTCCTCGTCAATCGTGAATAATCCCCGGTCGAACGCCGCGTGATGCGTCTTACTGAGTGCCAGCACGTTCGAAAGATCGGCCCTGTGTTCCGGATAGTCACTCCACGACAAGACATGCGCCACGTCCAACAGACCAGGATGATCCACCCCGGACACCGGACACGTCCGATTGTGTCGAGACAATACGGTCGCGCGAAACTCCGGATCAACCGACCGTGCGTGAACAGTCGCTTCGTACGTCCCAGCACGCATCCCAGCATCACCCGCCGACGGTGTCCAGTCCGAGTCAGCCCACGTCTCCACCGCACTGTCGACGAACTGTAAGCCGTCATCC